>RRZT011020373.1_pt1 | contig 11070 bp, 8 predicted proteins | sample 2165551 | NCBI WGS metagenome assembly RRZT01 (sample SAMN10456910, study PRJNA506462) | wastewater metagenome | biome: wastewater; feature: sludge; material: wastewater sludge; isolation source: wastewater sludge with Escherichia coli K12::gfp cells carrying plasmid... | place: USA: Moscow, Idaho ...
AAATTTATTAATGGATTAGACAGAATTCACACTCAAATTGTGTTTTGAATTTGCTTGGACTAGATGAAATCAACTTTTGAGATCTTTGTGCAACAAAGCCTTTGGGTGTAATAACTCAACTTATAGGTCTAGTTCTTCTTCTCAATTTAATTTTTCATCCACGATTCGTGGTACAATAAAGTTAAAATATTGTTAGAGCTTTATCTATGCTAAATACCCCAATACTCCTTTTTTTAATTGTTATTTCAGGATGGTTTATTCAACGTGGTAGCTTTTGTCTGGTTGCGGCCGTTGATTCAATAATCGAAAAGAAACTCACAAAAATATTAATGATTTTTGGAGTCGCATTGTTTTCCGGTGCTATTTTAATGTTTTTCCAGATTCCTATTGTTTATTCACCATCTAGAAATGACTTTTTACTTGCCCTATTAGGTGCTGTTGTTTTTGGTTTCGGTGCGACACTAAACAGTGGATGTTTTTTTGGAACATTGACTAAGCTATTTAAAGGCAATATTCATATGCTATTTTCATTAGCTGGGATTATAAGCACCTCTATTTTAGCTCCTCCATTGGTCTTAGAAAAAAAATTAAACGTATCGTATCCTTCATTTTATTATTACTTTATATTGCTTTTAATAGTCACTATATTAATTTTTTTTCAAAAACACGATAAAAAATATAATTATTTCATGAATCTAATAATACCAGGACTTGTATTTGGCATAATGAATTCCTCTACATTTGGATGGTCATTAAGTCAATTAATTATCAATATTTGGTTTTTTTTCAATAATAATATACTTTTTGTAAAAATGCAGGTCTTGGAATTCTTTGCATTTTTATTAGGTATGTGGATTTATCATTTAAAATACAATCAATTTAAATGGAAGAAATTAGACTCTCTAAAGGCAACAAAGCATTTCTTCGCTGGTATCATTATGGCCCTAGGAGCACGTATGATGGGAGGGGGAAATGATAATCTACTTTTCCAAAAGTTACCCTCAATTACTTTTGAAGTTTTCATGTTAATGTATGTCCTTGTTCTAAGCATTTACATTACTCAAACGGTTTTATTGCCCAAAGTTTCATAATTCAAAGTCTCCTTCACTCACTCAAAGTTGAATGAAAACTTAGATATGCAATCAACCAAATTCAGTTAATTTATTCAGCACATAGGCAACACTGATGTGTCAGATACATCAACTTAATTGGAATCACCTTGAACTCAATTTATCACATAATAATCTGATACAGTACATCTTGTTGCAACCAAAATTTGACGCTGGTAGCCTGATCAGTTTTTGTATTTGGTTTTGACAAAACATTGAACAGTTCTACGTAAATCATTAAGTTCTAACATTACCAAGGTATTGATCGAAATGCCCTTGTATTGTCTATTAAAGAATGTATGTTCCGATTTAATTATGATAGTCCAAAGCAACAGTTAGAAACATTATTAAATAGAACTGATATTTAACTTATCTACTACAGCCCCTTGACTATTTCGCTTGCATTACTTACTCATTATGATAATTATGTAGGTGTACATAGATTAAAGAAATTAAATAAGCGTAGTTCGTGTCTTATTAATTTGAATCTAAAGAATATTTGTACTGCATTTACTTTTTTATTTTCAGGCTTAAATTTTATTTATCCTCAATCTGCAATCTCAGTTACTCCCAAAAGTTTGCAATATTTACAATTTTTTACAAGGTGTTATATGAATCTTTCAAAAATCCAATCAAAATTTACGAATTCGAGTTTTGATATCAACTTTATGCGATTTTCAATTGTCCTCATATTTTTTTTCTTTGGTTATTCAAAGTGGTTTGACTACGAAGCTCAAGCACTTATTCCATTGATCTCAAATAGCCCAATTCTTTCCTGGATGTATTCTGTATTTGGTATTAATGGAGCAAGCTATTTATTAGGAACAGCTGAGTGGACATTCGGATTATTGATTTTCTTAGGTTTTTGGTTTAAAAAAATTGGTGCACTTGGTGCATTAGGTTCTTGTGTTACTTTTTTAACGACCATTACATTTATTTTATCAACTCCTGGTGCTTGGGAGGTAAGCGCAGGTGGGTTCCCTGCAATGGGTGAGGCAGCAGGCTTCCTTATGAAAGATGTTGTGCTTCTTGCTGGCTCAATTGTATTACTTAAAGATAGTCTGAAAGATAAGAGTTTTATTTGATAAGATGATATCTCAGTCCATTTAAATAGTATTTTTAACTGTTAATTTGGGCTGCTTTCATTTCATGTAGGTTTTCATAAAGATAATTTATTGAAATATAAATTTTTGATAATCAATATCTAAACCTAATATCAGTACATTTCTAAAAAATCAAATACATTCTCTCTAGCTTACTAAAAGTAATATCCTATTTGCTGAATATGGTGAAGCTTCATCTTTTAAACACCTATACAAAAAGCATCTAAGAAAGTCTTATTGATGTTTATTAACATTCACGTTAGCAACTAAAAGTAAATTTTTATTCAGAAAAGGTATAAATTATGAAATTCAAGTTCTTTACATTATTTTTAACAGCATTAGTTCCAATGTCTTTTATTGGAGTCACTAATGCAGATAGTCTTAAGCCACATTCAAAAGACGCTACTATTGTTTCAAAAGAATTACTTCTAAAAAATGCAGCAAAATTCCATGTTAACTATAGTGCTGGACGATTTGATGAAAATGGACCATTAGTAGCTGAAAATATTCAAATTAATGCATTAAATAATGAGTTAAATGGACGTGAATCTTTCGTCAAATTCATAAAGGAAGCGGCTAGTCCATTCCCTGGTCAGCAATTACATGATCGAGTAATCATTCTTGATGGAAACATTGCAGCTGTAAATTTTGCTTTCCAAGGTAAAAATACTGCTCCATTTGGTTCCACCCCCCCTACTAAACGTAACGTCGATGTTTTTGCAGGAGAAATATTTGAATTTAATTCACAAGGATTGATGCAAAAGCTAATTACAATTCTAGAATTTGATAGAGTAGAAGCTCAATTACAAGGAAAAGAAAGAATTAGCAGTTTTAAAACTTATAAATTACTTGATAATGGTAAAAGTGATGCAGCTTATAAAGCGAGAATTAAAGCTGTTGCAGCTGCTTTAAGTACAAACTTTAATTTGAATGATTTAAATGCAAGCGGAGATTTGGTCACTAATAATATCAGTGTGACTGTAAGTGGTCATACTAATATAGGTCGAAATGCACTATTAAACAGGTATAAAGCTTTAAAGAGTGCATTTCCAGATATGAAAATGACAAATGAGTATGTTGTTGCTGATGGAACTAGGGCTGCTACCGAATATGTCCTTGAAGGAACACAAACTGGTCCTTTTATTTTATCTGATGGGAGTACACTTCAACCAACTAGAAAAAAATCACGCGTGCGCGCTATGGATTTTATGGCATTTGATGCGCAAGGACGTTTAACTGAAATTGTTACCGTATTGAATACTAATGATTTTAAAACTCAAGTACAATAAAATTTGTATATTTCGTGTCTGTTGACATTTTCTTTATAAAAAGTAGTGAGTAGGTGAAATTTAATCGTCACACAAAATTGACTACTCACTATTCCTTCGTACAATGCTGAACACTTAACACTGATGCGTGTTGAAAAAAAAGAAGGTTATACTTGGCGAAAGCTTTGTTACATAATTCTATTTTCAGGGCTTATTCAGCAATATAATTCTTAGATGATAATTCTACTTACCAAATATATCGTAAAGATAATTGGCTTTCTTACAACCAAGCTTTGATCAGTCGTAGAAACCTCACCATTTAGTTTGATTGTCCAAATAAAACAGTGGTATGTCCAATCAACAGCAAACAAGGACGCAATCAAACCTACTCAGATACAGCAATTCAGTTTTTTAAATGATTAAAGTCTTATTTTTTTTAAAATTACAAATGATCATAGGCTTTGTTCAAAACCTCATTCGTCATTGTGGTTTAAATTAAACAGCACCAAATTACTCAATCTCTTTGCAAAACACAAAGAATATTGATATTACAATAAATTATCAAAAAAGTAATTATGGTTTACATTTTCTCGTTGGCTACAGTAGGTTAAAGTTTTGGGTGAATAGAAAAGGAAAAAACACCAGTCTGAACATAATATCCAACGGAGTAAACTCCACTTCGATATAGATGCCGAAACCCTAAATGACGTGTCGTACAGTCAACAACGAACAGTATCAATGATTTATAGGCTATTGGGATTTACTTGATCAACCTCCCCTAGAAAAGCAGATTGATTAGTTTATATCGATGATGATTCTAGCCAATATTGTGGATAAGCAATTCCTCAGAGCGACTTCATGTCCATTATTTTGACAAGGATCAGATACATCATAGACCACCATTTAGCATGTTGAAACTTATAATTATAGTGCTAAAATGCTGAATTCGTATTTGTTGCAAATTGTAGTAGATCAATAAAAATACATTTCACTTTTCCATTATACATTGGTAAAAGTACTTTAATGGCTGCATAACCTTTACTTTTAACTTCGGTTATTTATGGGAGGATTACCATTTGTTTGACTCATTTTTGAGATTGCATATTCTTATTGAGTTACACCCCCATTCTTATAAGATTTGACATATTGTTCTCATAGTTTGTAGAAACGTAAAGAAACTTGCATTACAATTTGTATTGCATAGCTTTGGAGAGTTGCTATGGCAACTGTAAATTTTAGAGTTGATGACAGTCTTAAATCGAAATCTTATGCAGTGCTAAAAGAACAAGGTGTTGCACCAAGTGATTTTTTTACCAGTGTATTAGAGTATATTGCTACAACTGGACGATTGCCAGTTCAAAAAATTATTGTCTCTGAAGAAGATGCTGATTTACTTTCGGTTGTACGCAAACGACTTAATGGCCCTAAAAATCAATTTGAGGAAATTACCTTAAATGATCTATAAGATTTTGCGTCATAAGGACTTTAAGGATGAATGGAATGATTTACCCGTAGCAATGTTGTCAGTGCCTTTGAGAATAGGCGTGCAAAGTAGATGAGATTTTGCAACTTACATTTTTTTTAGGATGTCATTGGCTTCACTAAGTTGCTTATTTTCTTTTTCAAGTTCCAGAATGCGCTGTTGCTCAGGAGATAGGACTTATTTACTTGTGGCAGTCATGTTGATGTCATGGATCCATTTATCCAATGTCGAGTAACCAAAACCAAGCTTTCTAGCAATGGCTGCCTGATGCTTCATCAACTGATGCTAGTAATGCAGCGGGTCCATGACACAATGTAATCATATATTTGTCATGATCAATTGCCCATTTTAAAACTTGTTTCACTTCAGAGCTTTCAGGGATTTTTGCTAATACACCATGACCGCCTGGAATAAAAATACCAGCATAAGGTGAATCTGAACTTAGAGCTTGTTCCAAAATATCAGCTAGCTTTAAGGGTGCTTTGAGTTGTTTTTCATATTTTTTGTAGGTTTCTAAGACCACATGAAGAACAAGTGGCATTGCCCACAATTCAAGTTTGACTGGATTGCCAGATAATGTTGCCACATCAAATTGAAAACCAGTATTATCCAGATGGAACATTGGCATGAGCATTTCAACAGGATTACTTCCTGTAGAGAAAAACTTCTCATTTTGCATCAAGAAATAACGTTCATCTGTTGCAATCAACAGAATTTTTTTTCGCCCTTGTAAGGCTTATCATATGTGGTTCCATCATAATCAGTTTTGGAAGAAGTATTTTGACTTAAAGAGTAAGAAGAAGGGAAAAAGGCATTGTCTTCAGCACGATCTGGCGTAGGTGTTTTACTTAACTCACTCATATATTGCTAAATATGCAATAAAATAATAATGAAATATATATATCATGTTCTATATATGATTCATTATAATGACAAATAAAACCATGGATTTGAAGAAAGAGTCAAAAAGAGCTTAAGGCTTTATTGCATAAATAATTATAAGTTAAAGTTACTCTAAGCAATTTATATTTGAGACATAGTCTAGGGTGAGGTCTGTCGAATTCCCTGAATTTATTTAATACTGCTATACGTACATGAATTTCATTCACAAAACTAAGAAAGCTCATGACACTCAGTTTATCCCCCCCCCAATAATTTGATAAAATACATCTTGTTTCTACTAAAAAATTTTATTACGGATAGCCCAAATAATTACAATTATAACCAAAGTAGTTGATGAGCTAAAAATACATGACATTATGAGTGCATATCTTGCTAACTGATTAGGTCCTTCTACCGAAAAAAAAATTGAATTCATCCAGTCTTTAGGAAAAAGAATTGATAAAATAAATAATGACAGAAAAAAAATAACAAAAAAACAAAGTGGTGTTAGATACCGTATCTTCCAATTTGTCTTATGCACAAAATATCCAACTATAAATGAAAATATAAAAAAAATACCAAAATTTAAAATAGACATGATTTCCTCTTGATAATAGTAGTATGCTTACACACACCACTATTTAATTAATTTATATAGGCAGACGACACATATATGTACAACCTAGCTGAAGACTACCACCGGAATTAAAATAGATTGTTACACCTGTCCCGCTATACACACCATTAATATACATATCGACGTATCCAGCACGATATCCATTATCTTGATAACCTTTAAAACCTAAATAATCAGAGCCTTGATTTACTCCGGCATTACCACTAGATACTCCCCCTTCATATCTACGCGATGAATTACGCTCATTAATATCATTTAATATTAAATTTGTAGTTTTTTTCCCGATGAGCATATTACCTGTTAGAACAACTCCAGCAGGGGTTGTTACTTCTCTTATCTTATTAACTTTAGTACTTTGCGCCATATTTTTGACTGCATTTAAACCTTTTAGTCCCCACTGTTTTATAAGTGATGTACCTTGGGGGATTGCAGTAGGTACAGCATTGCTAACAACATGTACATCTGCTGCTAGAAATGCAGCTTTACCAATACCGCCAAAAACAGCTCCCACAACCATTTGTTGCCCTAGTTTTTTAATTGAGAACGAGTTTGATAAGTTACTAGTTATTCCTTCAAAGCCAGTATTATCGGTATATGCATCATATACAGATCCGATAACGGTTTGTCCAACATACAGTCCACCTCCAACTACTGCTCCAACTCCCATTGCAATTAAAATTGGATTCTCACCTGTCATATCAACATACATGACAGGATTATTCAAGGCATAAGCATATGGGTTTAAGCCACCAGCTAAACCAATCGGATCTGGCTCCATATATCGACCTAACTCAGGGTTATAGAAGCGGTTATGGTTATAAAATTGACTAGTAGTAGCATCATAATACTGTCCAGGAAAACGTAGATTGAATGTGATATTACCTACAGGATTTCCGAGACCAAATGCAGTACTATCCCAGCTCCACACAACATTACTATTACTACTATCAATCAATCGACGTGGGGTATTTTGAACATCGGTGACGATATGATAAATCTTAGTCGCCGACCCACTTCCATACACTGCTGCAACTGGTTTATCTCCTAACCAAATATATTCGATTAGCGGAATTCCTGCCGCTGTATACTCGCCAAGTAAATGACCTTTTTCATCATAAGTGAATTGAACTGCTGTATTTATCCATGAACTTGTTACACCACTTAAAGTTCGCTCATCATTGGCGTTATAACTCATATAACGACTAATGTTTGTAGAAGTCCCTTCACCTCGACGTCGCCCAGCATAATCGTAACTTGGAACAATTGAACCAAGATATAGCTCTGCGTTTGCAGTGTAATTAACTGTCTGAGCTACTCCATTTTTGGACAGTGAGGTAAGTTTGTTACCTGTATAACCATAATCAACAGTTGCAACAGGTTGTAGGTGATCGCCTGAAGCTCGTAGAGTCAAGCGATTTCCATTCTTATCATAAGTATAGGTGATTACGTAGACAGAGCTTGCACCATTACTTCGACTTTCTGACAGTATACGTTGTTGTGAATCATAGCTAAAATTATCAGTTAAATTATTGTTTCGCTTAATACTTGTAATACGTCCATCACGATCAAAGCTATAATTGAGGCCATACGTAATCGTTCCACTACTATTTTTATTACTAATCTGATTAATCGCACCATTTTTAGCTGAACTATAAGCCCATGTATAACTGCCAGCATTACTTCCCCATGTCCAGCCCGTCATTTGACCACTTAAGTCATAACCAATGTTACTTAATAAAGCAGTCCCATCTAAAGTTAAACCTGTGAGCTGTCCTTTTGATGTGTTGTCATAACTATAAGCAAGCTTACGTCCGGAAGGTAAAGTTATACCAGTGAGTTTGTCGCCAAGACTCCATGTATAAGTGTTTGATAAAGTATTTGTGTTAGTGCCAAATGTGGTTAAAGCTTTGTTTGACTGGCTTTTGCTAATGATGCGATCGTATAAATCATAGGTATAACTATTATCAACTCCATAAGGTTTATTGGTTGTTATTTTATCTAATCGACTATAGCGGCTTGAGTCAAAAGTATATGTATCATCATAACTCAACATATCAGGTGTGCTAGAGCTACTGTTTTGACACTGGATAGTTTTATTTCGTCCAATTTCATCTATGTTTGAAAAACTACATTTTCGATTACCATATGTACTCTGAATTAGCTGATCGGCTTCATTATAGCTATAGCTCTTTGTTCCATAGTCCTTATTACTTTCCTGAACTAGTACATTCCCATTACGATAAAGATACGGATTTGTTCCAGATGATAATGCATCAAGCGATGTCGTTAGATTATCTAACGCATCATAGCTTTTAGTATCCGTATTTCCTGCGCCATCTGTATGACTGATATTACGATTCAGTGCATCATAAGCCCAGTTCTCGGTAATTCCTTGTGCGGTCTTTGTTTGAACTACATTACCATTTGCATCATAACTTAGTGTTTTCCAGTTTGACGTAGCGTCGGTTCCAACTTGTACTTTATTGACTCGCCCATTTACATCTAATGTCTGATACAAACCTTTAAATACTGTAGCAGAAGAGCTATCTTTTAACTCGTCACTATTAAGAGTGTTATTATTGAAATAGGTTTTTATATTGACACTACCATCCGCATAAATCCTTTTAATCATACGGCCTAAGCTATCGTAATAAAAACTTGTCTTTTCACCATCCTCATTTACAGTGCTTGTTAGTTGCCCGAGTGCATCATAATCATACGAAACTGTTTTACCTGTGATGGTTCCTGTAGTGGAACCGGTTCCTAGAACAACTCTACTCAAGCTACCATCGAGATTGTAGTCGTATTTTTCAACCATACCATTTGGATAGACAATTCGTTCAGGCTGTCCAAATGAATTATATCCAACATATTGTTCTGTCCTTTGAGCACCGTTAATGGTGCTAAAAACTGTCGCCAAATTACCATAGTTATCATAGCTATAGTTTATTTTATCCAAAGTACCAGCACGCGGACCATCCTCACTACTTAATAAGCCATTATTAGGCTTTGTCGAATCACTAAAATATGTATATGTTGTTACCCTCGTCGTACTCTGTGCCTGATTCGATGATTGGCTTTGTTTTACTACTTGCCCTTTCTCGTTTACTTCATTTGTTATTGTAAAATTAGAATTTCTAATGGTTGTGGGGATATTAAATCTATTCTCTGTGCCATTCGACAATACACCATAAATATAATTTGTTGTTCTAGTAATACTTGAAGCAGATGCTTCAACTATCTGCAAAATACGATTCAATCCATCAAAAGCATAAGCTGTAGTATTACCATTTTGATCTGTAATTTGTGTTGGATGGATTTCACTTGGTGCATACACAACAGTCTTAATAGGTTGATTATCTCGTGTAGTTAAACAAGGGAATCCTGCAACATCAATAATTGTCTTTTTATAATCAGGATGTGATGTATTAATAGTAGTGCTTGCCGATTGACTACCGTCAGGAGAGAAAAACATTGAAATCTTACTTGCATTTTGTACATCATCATAAGTAGTCGTAGTATTCAATACTTTGCTTCCGCTACTACCAACGTTTGATTGTAAAATAACCTTTACTGAAGTGATTATTTTATAAATCCCACTAGTTATTACAACAACACTTGGATGCTCAACTTTCCACGTCTGCTGAATTTGATTAGAATTATCTGTGACTGATTTTAATATTGGACGTTGGGCAGCAACTTCTGGATTAGCAACATTATTATCTAATGCTGTTGCATAATGAGATAATGATAAGGCCGAATCATATGCATAGTTTTCTTTTCTACCATTCTTAGCATTTTTTATTTGCGTAAGTTGAGGATAATTTGTTAAACCAGCTTGTACTGATGAATAGGACAAATCATATTTTTGAATATCACCTTGAGTCCCACTATTAAGGCTTACAGAAGTAATTTGAGAACCATTACGAATTAAAGATAAATTATTATTTTTGTTATCTGATACTTGTACTAAGTTAAGCTGTGCATCATAACTTAAATTTAGCGTATTCCCATTTGGATATGTAATTTTATTGAATCTAAATAAAAGTTCATTATTAATAGATTTAGAAACTGTAGCACTATAAACAACACCAGCCCGAATAACGGTCATAGAGTTAGATCCAATATTAAATTGAATTTCACCAAAATCTTTAGAAGCATAACCACCAACCATTCCTTCACCTGGGAGGCTTGATGCCTCCAGCTCTGAAGAAGTATATAGCCGATATAACGCACGGTTTTTCTCGCGAAGATCAGGTTCTGGATAACCAATTTCCGTAAAGCCTGTAGGCCCATTTTTAAAATAATACCGATGGCTATCATTTGGTAATTTAATTACATAATTTGTAACTCGAATATAATATCCACCTCGGGTACGATAAGTACCATAAAAAACATTGACAAACCCATCATAATTATCAGACCAAGAGTCTGCACCTATTGAATTTTCTTGATCTATTGTTTGATGCCGTGTCGCTCTGCGATAGGAAAGGCTGTAAGGAAGTGCTCCTGAGATCAAATTTTTATTAAAATTAACCTGACCTGAGAGAAGATTATAACCTGCTGTACATGATTTTATATTCGGATC
>RRZT010982612.1_pt1 | contig 11068 bp, 7 predicted proteins | sample 2165551 | NCBI WGS metagenome assembly RRZT01 (sample SAMN10456910, study PRJNA506462) | wastewater metagenome | biome: wastewater; feature: sludge; material: wastewater sludge; isolation source: wastewater sludge with Escherichia coli K12::gfp cells carrying plasmid... | place: USA: Moscow, Idaho ...
CAGAGCGGATAAAGCCGTCTTCCATGCGCAGCAGCGGGAGCGCGCGACGGTGGGCAAAATCAATCAGAGCATCATGGCCACGGCTCCACACCAACAGGCGCGCATCGGGCGGCAAGGCTATTTGTTGCAATTTTTTTAGCGAAGGCACAAAGTGCAGGCGGCACGAGGGCACCTTGAAAAAAGGCTTCATCACCGCACGCTTCCACATCGACATGCCCACGCAGTATAAATCGCCGCGCAGCTTTTCATTCAAGCGGCGCGCGGCGGCCAGATAGTCTATTACGTCGAATAAAGTGCCGGGCTTGCCGGTGTTGGGGTCGATATAGCGGCTGTATTGCAGATAAGCAGCGGCAAACAGCTGCTCAATCGAGCGCGGCGCGCGGCGGCCTGCCGCTGCCAGCGCCGCCGCACCGGCATGGCGGTCGTCGCTCACGCCCCAGCCCGCATACCACGGCAGCCCGAACGTGACCACCGGCTTGCCGCAAAGCAGCGCTTCAAAGCCCATTTGCGAGGTAACGCAATACACTTTATCCACTATTTGCAGCAGCGAAATCGGGTTCACGTCTTCGGCCAGCAGCTTCACATCGGCCTGCGCCGAGAGCCGGGTAAGATAGCCTTGTTTTTTACCGCTCAACACATCGGGATGGGTTTTCACCCAGATTTGGGCTTCGGGATTCTCCCGCAAGGCCGTCTGAAACATGGTTTCAAACGTGGCCGCATCGGCGCCGCCGTAGCGGATGGCCATATCGCCAAAAGTTTGATCAATCACCAAAACCACCGGCTTTTCAGACGGCCTGTGTTTGAGGCCGTCTGAAATATCCGGCGCATGGTTGTATTTCGATAAACGGTGCGCAGTAATCAAATCCATCGCCTGTCGCGCTTGCGCCAATGTTTCAGGCGGCATTTCATCTGCCGCTAAAACCAGCTGCTCCAGCCGAGATGCGCGGGTGGTGTCGTAATAAATACCGAGGTCGTCATACACCATGGCAAAAGGCGGCCAACCCGTGGCACCCAGGCCCAAAGAGCGCAAAAAACCGTCTTCCAGCGCGATAAACGGCAAAGTATGTTTTGCCGCATAAGCCCGCGCTTTTTGCGTGGAAGGCCGCAAGCCCCAGCCCAACACCACATCCGCTTGAGCAGGCGTAATCATGCCCGCTTTTTGCAAACGGTATTCCGGCAAAAAAGCAGCAAGGTGGGGGGTTTTCCAAATGCCGTGGGAAAAAATAAGGGCTGAGCTCACAAGTGGTATGGTATGCAGATAAACGGTAGCTGATTATTCTAACATACAAAGAGTTGAGAAATGAGAAAATGGAAGAGCAAATACTTAAAAGGCCGTCTGAAAATATTTTCAGACGGCCTGATATAGGTTTTGATGCGAAAGTTATTCATCGTATCCATTCGGATTCGAGTTTTGCCATCGCCAAGTATCTTGCATCATTTGTTCTAGATTCCGAATAGCATGCCAACCGATGGTTTGATTGGTATAGGTGGGGTCTGCATAATAACAAGCTAAATCGCCGGAACGACGCGGTTTGATTTGATAAGGTATTTTTTTTCCGGCCGCTGCTTCAAATGCCTGAAGTATTTCCAATACAGAATATCCGTTACCCGTACCCAAATTATAAATGTGAACACCTGATTGGTTACCATTGGTCTGCATGGCTTTCAGATGGCCTTCTGCCAAATCCATTACATGAATATAATCACGGATACCCGTGCCGTCAGGAGTAGGGTAATCATCACCAAAAACAGATAAATAAGGCAATTTTCCAACAGCTACTTGGCAAACGTAAGGCAACAGGTTATTGGGAATGCCATTGGGCATTTCACCGATTAAGCCGCTTTCATGAGCACCGATTGGGTTGAAATATCTTAATAATATAACACTCCATCGGGAATCGGCTTTTTGAATATCGGCAAGGATTCGTTCAGTCATATATTTGGATGTGCCGTAAGGGTTGGTCGTGCCGCCCACAGGCATATCTTCAGTATAGGGTACACGGCCAGGGTTGCCATATACTGTTGCAGATGAACTGAATACAATGTTAAATACTCCGGCTTCAGCCATTTCCTCTGCCAGTACAAGGCTGCCATTTACATTATTGTCATAATAAAGTGCAGGTTTTTCAGTGCTTTCCCCTACAGCTTTTAAACCTGCGAAATGCATAACCGTATCGATTTTATGAGCTGAAAAAATTTCTTTCAGCAAGCCACGATTGCGGATATCACCTTGGTAAAAAGTAAATTCTTTCCCTGTAATTTGTGTAAGCCGGGGTAAGATATTGGCTGACGAATTACATAAATTATCTAGAATAACAACATCATATCCAGTATTTGCTAGTGCAATTACAGTGTGTGAGCCGATGAATCCGGTGCCGCCGGTAACGAGGATAGTCATGTTTGCATTAACCTAATAATAATTAATAAAATCAGCGAATTTCCAGTGGTGTAAATGATTTCACCACATCATCCACCGCTTTCACGCGAACCAGGAAATCTTCCAGCTTATCCAAAGGCAGGGCGCTGGGGCCATCGCAGCGCGCTTTATCCGGATTCGGGTGCGCTTCCAAAAACAAACCGGCCAAGCGGGTAGCCATGCCAGCCAGCGCTAAATCCAATACCTGTTCGCGGCGGCCGCCGGAGGCAACCGCACCGGAAGCGCGCTGTTGCAAAGAATGGGTTACGTCGAAAATAATCGGCACATCGCCGCAGGTTTTTTTCATTACACCGAAGCCCAGCATATCCACTACCAAATTATCATAGCCGAAGTTTGCACCGCGTTCGCACAAAATCAGCTGATTATTGCCCGCTTCTTTGAATTTTTCCACAATATTGCTCATTTGCGAGGGGCTGAGAAACTGCGGCTTTTTAATATTAATCACACGGCCGGTTTTCGCCATCGCCACCACCAAATCGGTTTGGCGCGCCAAAAAAGCCGGCAATTGCAGCACATCGCATACCTCTGCCACCGGCTCGCATTGATAAGGCTCATGCACATCGGTAATCACCGGCACACCGAATTTCTCTTTTACCGCTGAGAAAATCTTCATGCCTTCTTCCAAACCGACACCGCGATAGGAGTGGATAGAAGAGCGATTGGCCTTATCGAACGAGGCTTTGAATACATAGGGGATGCCGAGTTTATCGGTAACTTCTACGTATTTTTCGCAGGCATATAGAGTGGAATCGAGGTCTTCCAGCACGTTTAGGCCGCCGAAGAGGGTAAAGGGAGCGTTGTTACCAACAGTAATTTTAAGGTTTAACATAATTATTAACTCTTATTTAAATTATTGAAAATATTTGAAATTTTATATAAAAATAACATTGCATTGTTTACAATATCAATAATATTTATGAACATCTCAATTTATTTGTAAGGCAATTTTTCTGGAATTGGAGCCCCCTCAAAAACAGTATCATAGCTATTTGTTATATGACCGATGTCTAACGCCCTAAACCCTTGCTGGCATAATATTGACGATAAGACTGTTCCACTTGGACCTAGGGCAATAAGATACATATCAATATTGGGCAATTTTTTTGCCTCTGAAAGAACTCTATCCAAATCATCAAAAGCGTTTATGGATTTTGAATATATAAAAGTTGATTGCTTGATATTTTTAAATAAAATATGCTCTGTATTGAAACGTGATTTCTCCCCTGTAATAAAACAACAAATTTTATTGTTCCAAACTTGATACCACTTATTTAAAGCTTTTTCTCCATACATGGAAAAAAATTCAGGTCTGGTGATGAGTGAATTTCCATACATTTTTTTCTTTAGGAAGGAGCTTAGAGGCCTCCAATGTTTAGGCCAGAAATTTTTCCAGAATTCTTTCTCAATAGATAATGCTGGCAATGTGACCATTAAATTTTCTGAAAAGTTGTTTTTGAGGATGCATTGCAGATGCAGATTCAATTGCTCTGAATTTTTTTGGAAGTAATGGTTAAAGCTAAGATTATTTAATAATTTTATTTCCCCGTCCCCATAACGGGATAAGCTCATTTCCTTATCTATAATTAAATCTATTGTTTGTAACATATCGTATTGATATTCATCGATAAAATTTATCATATCTTTAAATACCATGTCTTGAAGTAGTAACTCTATACTATCTTCAGTTTTTTTGAAGTCTACATTGCTTAATATTTTATTTACATTGTATATATTGATTTCGGACGAGTTATCTAAAACATAACTTGAAATAGCGCTGTTGGTTTCTTTAATAAAGGATACTATTTTATTTAGTAAATTATTTGTATTTGAGATGGAAGAATCTTCATTTTGTTTAAATAGATAAATTCGATTATTGAATAAATCACTTTTTCCAAATATTTTTTGTAAGGTATTAGCAGATAAATGATTTCTAGGTACTATGGAAATGGTTAAGTTATTATTTGCTGAACCAGCAGGTATAAGAATATCCATACCATAAGTTATATTGTCATGTTCAATATCTACTACTATGGTATTGGTTCTGTATATCCATATCTTATAATTCTTAAGAGTTTCTTGTTGGTTCAATAATTTTTGTAGATAATCTGGGCTTTTAATTTCGATTGACATAAGTTAATTCCGTTTATACAAATTAAGACAATTCTTCTATGATATCTCGTGTGTTTTGTGTCTTAACAGAAATTCCACAGAATAGCCTTTAAATGCTTAGTCATGAAAGATGCTGGCTGTTTGTTTCAGCCAGCATTCGATTGATGATATGCAAAGTGTAACATGTGTATTACTTAATGTAGAATTTTCTTAATGATTTTATGAAACTACTTTTAGAATCATCGAAAAATCTTTGGGGATTCTTCTTAAGCTTGTTGGCTTTTTTAGCTGACATGCATGCGGACAACACAGTTGTAATCAGGCTTTTTTTTAGGGAAGGAGGAGTTTGCTTTACAGTAGCCTGTGTTTGTTGTTTTGGGGGTTGTTCGGCATCTTGCTTATTATCCGATTTTGTATTGAGCATGGTTTTCCAGCCCAAATAGCTTTTGGTGCTAAACGGATATTTAAAGTAGCGGCTACCACAATTTTTAGAAACACCATCCAAACAAATCCGCTCAACCACAATATCGTCATAAGCGTGGGCTTTACGGACATCAAATTCACGAATGATGCTGGTGGCCGTAAACCAACTATATTTACAATTTATTAGCCAATCCACAAAGGTGAGAATGTCTTCTTCTGTAGCGGTATGGTAATTTTGTGCTTTCAGTTTCAGTAATGCTTCCTCAATTGAGTTAACGCTGTTAGAAAATTTGCTGGGTGTCGTGTAATATGCGTTGCCAATATTAAAGGTAGGTTTGTTATGGATAACGGAAAGCAAGCCTACGCCTGAATTGTAGGCAATCGTAGCATCGCAAATGTCGATAAGGGTATGTATGTTGTCATTTGCTTCAATGAATACAACATTTTCCAGCTCGGTATTGAAGTTTTCTTTGCTTAAAGGGTGTCGTTTTATCAGAAATAGAACTTCGGGGTGTGTAGATGCGGCCTGATTAATTTCTTCATAGAAATCGGCATATGCAGCATAGCCGTCAGTGAATTTGGTAACGGCCATATCATCATGAAGCTGTAATGGAATAAATACTTTAGTTAAGGCGCTGTTTCTGAGTAATACATGTTTTTTCCAAGTGGATTCATATGCATCCTGTTTTTCTAAAAATTCATTTTCAGAACGCAGAGAGTCAATCAAGAATTGACTGGTTGCTTCAGATTGCAGGGTGTGAGTGGCCAAAATGGCATCTAAATTTTGATAATCAGAATCACCATATGCAACTTCAGGTGCATAATAAATACTGTTCGGCAGCCCTCCGCGTTCGACCACGGTAATCTCTACCCCAGTTTTGCGTGCCAACTCTAAGATGCCACGGAATTTGGCATGGCTTTTCATGTAGGGGTTGAAGATAAAAATACGGTCGTATTCATGATTTTCTACCGCATTCATGGTTTTGATGAGTGAATCATCATCAGTTGCCGTAAATGCTGTCAACTGATAGCCATACATGCGTAGCGGCAGGAAGTAGCCCCATGATTTTGTATCACTAAAAATACATAGCGCTTTTTTATCACGCGGATGGAAGTCTACATTGATAATATTATGCTTCTGGGGGTAATAGCGGTCAATAATTTGGTTGAAGCGCTCTCTTTTCCAATCGTTTTGGGCAGTCCAATATCCTTTAGCAGCCGGTTTTTCGTGCCACATATGGAATGCTTTCAGCCCTAGGCTTTCGCTGGGTGCTGTCAGTACTTCTAAATAACGACGGAAACCTGCGTAATTGCGCACGCCAAAGAAAGAATCTTTTAGCGGGCCGTAGAAATCTTTATTTAGCAGTTCGGGGAAAGGGGTATTGGTTGAGAGGAGTCCTAGTCGAATCAAATAGTCAAAATCTTCCGAGCCATGTCCGCGGAATTCGTCACAGTAGCCACCTGATAGATTAAAAAAGTCTTTATGAATCAAAAATGCATTACTGTAAGGCGCTATAAATTCAAATAGGCTTTTGAAGGGCGTTTGTTGTCCTAAAAAACTCATGGTTTGAATAAATTTTTGCTTTTCCTCGAACGATTCTAGTTGCTCAAACTCTTCGGTGGCCTCTTTTTCAACATGGTAAATCGGCATAAACAACATGCGACGAATAGAATGATTGATTTCCAAGTCTTCAGCTAAATTTGCGAAGCGTTGAAAAGCATTGCGTTCATATACGAAATCAACATCTGAAAATAGAAGATAAGGAGTCTCCGCATATCGCCCTGCGATATTACGTGCTTTTGCTAGTGCAAATGTATCTTTATCATCAACATATAAATATGTTGCATTATTATATTCATCGCACACAGATTGAATTCGTTCAGCAAATTCAGGCTCCGAGCCTAAATCTACAATTAAGAATTTTGGAGCCGGATTATAATACGCAAGAGCGAATTTTAAACGTTCTAGAATCCAAGGGGCAATATCACTAACCCTGATTCCTAGGCAAACAGTAATGTCTGTAGGAGAAACTCGTTCTGATTTGTTTGCTAATGTGTTATTTCGAGGAGATGAACGTACAATTTTGTCAACTAGTGAATTAAAGTAAGTCATTAATTTATTTCCGTTTTGCTAATAGTTTAAAGATTTTTCTAAAGGTTAAATAAAGAGGTAACAATAATTTGTGGGATAATAATCTATTTATATGTGTATTTGCAATGGAATAGTTTGATTTGAGATGGTTTATCTTTAAATGGATATCAAGGCTTGGGGTGAGTTTTAATTATTGCCAAAAGTGCTAAAAAATTATTATATTTATTTTTATATTTTGTTTTACTTAAAGAGCGTAGTGTAAAATAATAAAACTAAATTTTTCTTTCAAAATTATTTCTAGCGAAAACTGGTATGTTAAAAAAAAGTGTAGTTAGTATTTTGGTGTTATTTATGTTTTCTGCTTGTGGCGCAATTCCTACATCAGGCCCTAGTGGTAAAAAAGTAGCAGCTTTGAGTGAGCAGCAGGCTACTGTGGCTGTGCCCGAAGTGGAGGTCATTGATCTTGATGAAAGCATTGTGCGTAAGCTTTATCAGCAGAAAAATGAGCAGTCGTTTGCTCAGTTTGGTGAGGGATATGCCTCTGCAGGTGCGGTGAATGTCGGTGATGTATTGGATATTACGATTTGGGAAGCGCCTCCGGCTGTGTTATTTGGCGGCTCTTTGGGCTCTTTGGGCTCTGGTAATGCCCAACTGACCAAGCTGCCCGAACAGATGGTCTCTGCCAAAGGTATGATTTCAGTGCCCTTTGTCGGTAATATTGCCGTAGTGGGCAAAACATCTGCACAAATTCAGGAAATGATTAAAGGCCGTCTGAAAAAAATGGCTAATCAACCGCAGGTAATGGTGCGTTTGGCGCAGAATAATGCGGCCAATGTGTCGGTTATCCGTGCCGGTAACAGTGTGCGTTTGCCGCTTACTGCTGCGGGTGAACGGGTGCTGGATGCGGTGGCTGCTGTAGGCGGCTCTACGGCCAATGTGCAGGATACCAATGTACAGCTTACTCGCGGTAATGAAGTTAAAACGGTGGCTCTGGAAGATTTGGTGGCAAATCCCCGCCAGAATATATTATTGCGCCGTGGTGATATTGTAACGATGATTACCAATCCCAGCGCTTTCACTTCTATGGGTGCGGTAGGGCGTACCCAGCAAATCGGCTTTTCGGTGAAAGGGCTGTCGTTGGCAGAGGCTGTAGGCAGAATGGGCGGTTTGCAGGATCGGCGTGCAGATGCGCGGGGTGTGTTTGTATTCCGCTATGTGCCTTTGGCCCAATTGCCGTCTGAAGAGCAAAATAAGTGGTTTGTAAAAGGCTATGATGTGGGCGCGGAAATTCCTACGGTATATCGTGTGAATTTGGCGGATGCCAATTCGCTGTTCTGGCTGCAACGGTTTCCTGTGCATGATAAAGATGTGGTGTATGTGTCGAATGCGCCGCTGGCTGAAGTGCAGAAATTCTTGCAGTTTGTATTCTCCCCCGTGGTTAGCGGTGTGAATAGTATTGATAATCTTGGTGATTGATGAGGCTGGGTAAATGACCGAACAAACAATGGTTGTGGCAGGAAATGCGGGTAAGTCGAATCAATCTAAGCCGGAAAAGCATGTGAAAATGAAAAAGTTGTTTCGAAAATTCAGCCCTTTGCTGTGGATTACGGTAATTATTCCCACTTTTTGCTCGCTGATTTATTTTTCAGTATGGGCGTCTGACCAATATACTTCGGAATCAAGTTTCGTGGTCAGGTCAGCACGCAGCCAAAGTTCTTTAACCGGATTGGGGGCTTTACTGCAAAGTGCGGGTTTTGCGCGTTCGCAAGACGATACTTACACCGTGCAGGAATATATGCGCTCACGCTCGGCGCTGGATGCTTTGCAAAAGCAGATTCCGGTGCGTGCTTATTATGAGGAGAAAGGCGATATTTTCAGCCGCTTTAATCCTTTTGGCTTTTTTGATTCAAAAGAGGCTTTCTATCAGTATTATACGAAGAAGGTCGGGATTAATTTTAATTCGATAGCCGGCATTTCCGTATTGCAGGTGCAGTCTTTTGATGCAGAAGAATCTAAGCAAATTAATGAGGCGCTGCTTAAAAAAGGCGAAGAGTTAATTAACCAGCTGAATGATCGTGCCCGCAAAGATACGGTGACGTTTGCTGAGCAAAATGTACAGGTTGCAGAGGAGCGGGTGAAAGAATCTGCCGATGGGCTGATGGAATACCGCACGAAAAACGGCATTTTTGATTTAAAAGGGCAATCGGAAGTGCAATTGGGCTTGGTTTCCAAATTGCAGGATGAGCTGATTGTCATTCAAACCCAGCTTGATCAAGTAAGGGCCATTACGCCGGATAATCCCCAGATTCCGGGATTGAAGGCGCGTGAACAAAGTCTGCGTAAAGAAATTACACAGCAAATGAGCTTGATTTCGGGCAAAGGGGATGGTTCGATTGCCAGCAAGGCGGCGGAATATCAGCGGTTGTATATTGAAAATGAGTTGGCGGAGAAGCAGCTGGCTGCGGCCATAGGCTCGTTGGAAAGTGCCAAAGCAGAAGCTGACCGCCAACAGCTTTATCTGGAGGTGATTTCCCAGCCGAACGAACCGGATATGGCTCAGGCGCCCAATCGTGTATATAACATTGTGTCAACGCTGATTATCGGTTTGATGGTTTATGGCATTTTGAGCTTGCTGACAGCCAGTATTCGAGAGCATAAAAATTGATGAAAGAGCTACATAAAACATCGCTTTGGGAATCTTTGATGATTCAGAAGCGGGTGCTGGGCGCATTGCTGATGCGTGAAATCATCACTCGTTACGGGCGAAATAATATTGGCTTTTTATGGCTCTTTGTTGAGCCGTTGTTGATGACATTACTCATTGTAATGATGTGGAAATTCTTTCGTGTTGATCGGGTTTCTGCGCTGAATATCGTTGCTTTTGTGATTACCGGCTACCCTATGGCGATGATGTGGCGTAATGCTTCCAGTCGCGCTATTGGTGCGATTGCTTCGAATACCAGCCTGCTGTATCACCGTAATGTGCGGGTGCTGGATACAATTACGGCACGGGTGCTGCTTGAAGTTGCGGGGGCGACTATTGCGCAGGTGATGATTATGACGGTATTGATTGCAATACGCTGGATTGATTTTCCGCAAGATGTGTTTTATATGTTGTTGGCTTGGCTGCTGATGGCGATGTTTGCTATGGGGTTGGGTTTGGTTATTTGCTCGATTGCCTTTAAATTTGAAGCTTTCGGTAAAATTTGGGGTACCTTGAGTTTTGTGATGTTGCCGCTTTCCGGTGCATTTTTCTTTGTATATTCGCTTCCTGCTCAGATTCATAATTACGTATTGTGGATACCTATGGTGCATGGCACAGAAATGTTTCGTGCGGGTTATTTTGGTGATTCGATTATCACTTATGAAAATCCGTGGTATTTGCTGTTGGCCAATCTGGTTTTGTTATTGTTGGGTTTGGCGATGGTCAGTAGATTCAGCAAAGGGGTTGAGCCGCAATGATTTCTGTGGAGCATGTATCCAAGCGTTATCAAACCCGTTCGGGGTGGCGTACGGTATTAAACGATATTAACTTTGAGCTAAAAAAAGGGGAGAAGATTGGTATCTTGGGGCGTAATGGTGCCGGTAAATCCACGCTAATCCGTTTGATTAGTGGCGTGGAGCCGCCTACTGAGGGTGAAATCAAGCGCACGATGAGCATTTCCTGGCCGTTGGCGTTTAGCGGGGCGTTTCAGGGCAGCCTGACGGGCATGGATAATCTGCGTTTCATCTGCCGTATTTATAATGTGGATATTGATTATGTGAAAGCGTTTACGGAAGAATTTTCCGAGCTGGGGCAGTATCTTTATGAGCCGGTGAAGCGTTATTCTTCGGGCATGAAAGCGCGGCTGGCTTTTGCTTTGTCGCTGGCGGTGGAATTTGATTGCTATTTGATTGATGAAGTGATTGCGGTGGGCGATTCGCGCTTTTCTGCCAAGTGCAAGTATGAATTGTTTGAAAAGCGCCAAGACCGTTCGATTATTTTAGTGTCGCATAGCCACAGCGCC
>RRZT011472101.1_pt1 | contig 11065 bp, 11 predicted proteins | sample 2165551 | NCBI WGS metagenome assembly RRZT01 (sample SAMN10456910, study PRJNA506462) | wastewater metagenome | biome: wastewater; feature: sludge; material: wastewater sludge; isolation source: wastewater sludge with Escherichia coli K12::gfp cells carrying plasmid... | place: USA: Moscow, Idaho...
CCGGGCCGTATTCGGCTCCGGGGCAGAAGATCGCAACTCGCGTTGGCCGGTCGATGCCGAGCGTGGCGTTGGTCGCCGCTTGCTGCGCCGGCGTCGAGGTGAGGCGCGGCAGGGGCAGCGGGCGCGGCAGCGGCATGCCGGGAGCCTCGGCGAGTTGCGCGAAGCGCTCGGCCATCTGCGGCAAGGCCGCTTTATCGAGCACGTGCCGGCGGTTGAGCAGGCCGTAGCGCGCCTCGCCGACGAAACCGATGCGTTCAGGAATGCCGGCAAGCCATGGGACGAGCGCCGATTTGAGCGAATTGGGCAGGACGTAGACGCGGTCGTAGCCGCGCACACGCAGGCTGCGCGCGAGGCGCAGACGGGCGCCGAGCGCGAGTTCGCCGTGCCCGAAGGGGCTGTCGACGACCTCGGCGATTTCCGGCATGCGCTGGAGGACGGGCGCCACCCAGCGCGGGGCGAGTGCGTCGAGCGTGAGGCCTGGGGTCGCCGCGTGCAGGCGTTGGAACAGAACCTGGGCCATGACGGCGTCGCCGATCCAGGCCGGAGCGACGATCAGGGCACGGGTTGCGGAGAGCGGATGCGAAGCGATTTCTGGCAAAACGGGAGATTCCTTACGACGGCTCAATGGCCCTTGGGCGCTTCACCGGAGAACACGTAGCGGGTGCCGCAGTACGGGCACTTCACCTCGCCGGTGTGCAGCACGTCGAGAAAAACGCGCGGGTGCTGCGACCAAAGCGGGGCGTTGGGCTGCGGGCAGTGCAGCGGCAGGTCGTGGGCGGTGACGGGGAGGGGACGTTGTTCGGCCATGATGGGTCCTGTAGGAGGTACTTGGTTAGACGCGGCTGAGCCAGTCTTCGTGAGCCGCAATGCGGCCCTGAACACAGTCGAAGAAAAGCGTTTGCAGGCGGGTAGTCAGCGGGCCTCGCTGACCGTTACCAATGCAGCGGTTGTCGAGTTCTCGGATCGGGGTGATTTCTGCGGCGGTGCCAGTGAAGAAGGCTTCGTCAGCGCAATAGACTTCGTCGCGCGTGAGGCGCTTTTCGATGAGCGGGATTGCAAGTTCGTCTGCCAGTTCGATGACTGTGGCGCGGGTGATGCCTTCAAGGCAGGAGGTGAGATCGGGGGTGTAGAGCTTGCCTTGTTTTACGATGAACAGGTTCTCGCCGGCACCTTCTGCGACGTAGCCATCCACGTCAAGCAGAAGGGCTTCATCGTAGCCGTCGTGGGCGACTTCTTGGTGAGCAAGAATGGAGTTGGTGTAGGTGCTGACCGATTTGGCCCTGCACATGTTCACGTTGACGTGGTGGCGGGTGAACGAGGAGGTTTTTACTCGGATGCCTTTTGCTAATCCTTCGGCGCCAAGATAGGCGCCCCAAGGCCAGGCAGCGACAGCTACATGCGTGCTCAATGTGCTTGCGGCGATGCCCATCGCTTCTGCGCCGTAGAAGACAATCGGCCGGATGTAGCAGGCTTCCAGACGGTTGGCACGGACTACAGCCTTTTGCGCCTCGATCAGGGTCGCTTCGTCATAGGGCATCTTCATTTGGAAAATGCGAGCCGAATTGAGCAGGCGTGCGGTGTGTTCGCGCAGGCGGAAAATGGCTGGGCCGCGTTCGGTTGGATAAGCACGCAGTCCTTCAAAGACCCCCATGCCATAGTGCAGCGTATGCGTCAGGACATGTGTTGTCGCATCGCGCCAAGGTACGAGCTCACCGTCGTACCAGATGTAGCCGTCACGATCAGCCATGGACACGGGAGAACCTCCGTCGGGCGTTTCGGGAAACGGAAATTCTAGCCGATTTTGTCGGTCGCTTGGCTGTAAAATGGTGGCTTTGGCCGCTGGCGGCGGGCCTTGGGCCCCGCGCGTCCGCGATGTTTCGTCCACCTGTTCTGAGTCCTCATGGTCTGGATGCCCCATGTGACCGTTGCTGCGGTCGTCGAACGCGAAGGCCGTTTCCTGCTCGTCGAGGAGGAGACGGACGACGGCGTGCGCTTCAATCAGCCGGCCGGCCACCTCGAGGCCGACGAATCCTTGCTCGAGGCGGTGGCGCGCGAAGTGCTCGAGGAGACGGCGTATGCGTTCGTCCCCGAGTATCTGGTCGGCATCTACCGCTGGCCGCACCCGACGCGCGACCTCACCTACCTGCGTTTCGCTTTCGCTGGCCGCCTCGGTGAGCACGATGCCGGGCGCGCGCTTGATGCCGGAATCATCGCTCCACGCTGGTTGTCGATGGACGAAATCCGGGCCCGCCAGCAATCCGAAGCGCTGCGCAGTCCGCTGGTGTTGCGGTGCTGCGAGGATTTGCTGGCTGGTCGGCGTTATCCGCTTGACCTGCTGACGCATTTTTCAGGCGCGGCGGGGAGGGGGGCGGGCGCATGATCCTTGGGCGGCTGGCGAGCGCTGTGCTGGCCTGCGGGCTGGCGGTCTCGGCATGGGCGCAGGTGTCCACCGCGCCGGCCAGCGAAGGAGCGACGCTCAAGGTGTGCTTCAACTACGGCTGCCTGGCCGAGGCTGAGGTCAGCTTTTCCCCGGCTCAACTGGATGAAATCACGGTTTTGCTGCGCGCGGGCGATGCGGCCGGCGAGCGAGCCCGGCTGGGCGAAGCCATTGGCCGGCTCTACGCCTGGGCCGGGGCGCAATCGCCGATCGCTGCCGACAAGGGCGGCAATCTTGCCGACGACGCGGTTTATGGGCGCATGGACTGCATCGACCATTCGCTGACCACGACGCGCTTCCTGCGCCTTCTGGAAGCGCGGGGGATGTTGCGCTATCACACGGTGGAAGAGCGCGTGCTGCGCAGCCGCTTCCTGCTCTTTCAGCATTACGCGGCCCAGATCGTCGAGCGTGATTCCGCGCCGCGCGCCCAGCTTGACGTGGCTGAAGTGCCGGGGGTGGTGAGCGATAGCCGCGACGCAAAGGTGGCGGCTGTCCCGATGGCGGCGCGATTTGCCGTCGATAGCTGGTTTTATGATAATGGCCTGCCGGCGGCGATTCTGCCGCTGGCCGACTGGAATGCAGGAGAGGGTCCCGATGTCGGGTTCTGAAGGAAAAGGAAAGACGGTCGTCGTCGGCCTGTCGGGCGGCGTCGATTCCTCGGTGGCGGCGCTGCTGCTCAAGCGCCAAGGGTGGAACGTGGTCGGCCTGTTCATGAAGAACTGGGAGGACGACGACACCGACGAGTATTGCTCGTCGCGCCAGGACCTGATTGACGTGATGAGCGTGGCCGACACCATCGGCATCGATGTCGAAGTGGTCAATTTTGCCAAGGAATACAAGGAACGGGTGTTCGCCGAATTCCTGCGCGAGTATCAGGCCGGGCGCACGCCCAACCCCGACGTGCTGTGCAACTCGGAGATCAAGTTCCGCGCCTTCCTCGAGCACGCCCTGCAGATGGGCGCCGACAAGATCGCCACCGGCCACTACGCCGGAGTGCGCGAATTTGACGGGGCGTTCCAGCTGCTCAAGGCCGAGGACGGGACCAAGGACCAGAGCTACTTCCTGCATCGCCTCAATCAGGCGCAGCTGTCCAAGACACTGTTCCCGCTTGCCGACACCTACAAGCGCGAGGTGCGCCGCATCGCCGAGGAGGCCGGGCTGCACGTGGCGGTGAAAAAGGATTCGACGGGGATCTGCTTCATCGGCGAGCGGCCGTTCAAGGAATTCCTGATGCGCTACCTGGCGCCGAAGAAGGGCGAAATCCGCTGCCTCGACGACGAGCGCGTGCTCGGCGAACACGACGGCCTGACCTACCACACCATCGGCCAGCGTAAAGGGCTGCACATCGGCGGCACCAAGAACTACGCCCAGGGCGGCGAGCATGCGGCGTGGTTCGTGGCGAAAAAAGACATGGCGCGCAACATCCTCTACGTGGTGCAGGGGCACGACCACCCGGCGCTGCTTTCCGAAGCGCTCGACGCTGAGCAGTTGTCCTGGGTCGCCGGCCAGCCGCCGCGCGAGCATTGGGTCTATGCCGCCAAGACGCGTTACCGCCAGCCCGACGCGCCGTGCAGCATCGAACGACTGACGGACGAGACCTGTCGCGTCGCCTTCGCCGAAAAACAGTGGGCGGTGACTCCGGGGCAGTCGCTGGTCGTCTATGAGAGCCGGGTCTGTCTCGGCGGCGGGGTGATCGTTTGACGCCGCTTTTCTGCGCACGATCGTTGGACTACGGAGCGTACGATCCCTGTGTTCGAGACGAGGCAGCGGGACGGGCGGGCGGGCGCCTGAACCGGCATCAACGCTGTTTTTTCTTCGCGTCCTTCGTGGTCGGATAGGTTTTCAATGCTTCTTTCCTCCTCGCAGCGCTTGCCGCTGCGCGCCGTGTTCTGGAGCGTGGCCCTGGCCGCGCTCGGCTACCTCGGCCTGTCGCTGTGGGCCGGCTGGCGCGATGTGGTGGCCGCCGTGGTGCAGGTCGGGCCGTGGGTGCTTGCCGGTCTGCTCGCCCTCTCGCTCGTGAATTACCTGCTGCGCTTTCTGCGCTGGGCGCGTTACCTCGCGCTGCTTGACGCGCCGGTGCCGTGGCGGATCAACCTCGACGCCTATTTCGCGGGTTTTGCGCTGACCACCAGCCCGGGCAAGGTCGGCGAGATGCTGCGTTCGGTGTTGCTCAAGCCGCACGGCGTGCCGCCCGCGGCGAGCGTCGCGGCGTTCTTTGCGGAACGGGTCAGCGACCTGCTGGCCATCCTGGTGCTCGCCGCCGTTGGCCTGTGGGCCTATGCGCCGGCGCGGCCGATCGTCGGGTTGGCGTTGGCTGCCGTCGTCGTTGCCCTGCTTCTGGTGCAGTGGACGGCGCTGATCGCCGCCATCGACCGTTGGGCGCAGGCCCGGCCGCAGAAGTGGGCGCGCCTGGTGGTCAAGCTATGCGAGGTGGTGCTGCATTTTCGCCGCTGCTTCAGCCTGCCGGCGATGGGCATGGGGCTCGCGCTCGGGGTCGTCGCCTGGTTCGCTGAAGGGCTCGGTTTCTGGTGGCTGTTGCTGGCCCTCGACCATCCTCTGCCGCTCTCCACGGCGGTTTTCATCTACGCCTTCGCGATGCTCGTCGGCGCGCTCTCCTTCCTGCCTGGCGGTCTTGGCGGCAGCGAAGCAGCAATGGTGGCGCTGCTGTCGCTCAACGGCTTTCCCGAAGCTTCGGCGGTGAGCGCGACGCTGATCTGCCGCCTGGCGACACTGTGGTTCGCGGTCGGTCTGGGCGCGCTTTTCCTCGGGAGGCGGCGCGCATGAGCCTGACTGCCTGGGGGCAACTGCCAGCCACGCTGGCGCAGCGCGAACTGTGGTGGAATGACCGTCACGCGGCGTTGCCGGATGACACGGCGAGCCTGCTCGCCTACGGCAACGGGCGCAGCTACGGCGACGTTGGCTTGAACAGCGCCGGAACGCTGTTACACACGCGCGGCCTCGATCGCTTCATCGCCTTTGACGAAAGCAACGGCCGCCTCGTCTGTGAGGCCGGGGTGTTGCTTTCGGAGATTCTCGCCGTTTTCGTGCCGCGCGGCTGGTTCCTGCCGGTGACGCCCGGCACGCGCTACGTCACCGTCGGCGGCGCGATCGCCAACGACGTGCATAGCAAGAACCACCACGGCGCCGGCACTTTCGGCTGCCATGTGCATCGCTTCGAGTTGCTGCGTTCGGATGGCAGCCGGCGCGTCTGTTCGCGCCATGAACATGCCGAATGGTTCGCGGCGACGGTCGGCGGCCTGGGGCTGACCGGCCTGATCACCTGGGCCGAGATCGAATTGCGGCGGATTCCGGGCGTGCACATCGACGTCGTGAACCGGCGCTTCGTCGGCCTCGACGAGTTCTTCGCCCACAATGCCGAACTCGAAGCGCGGCACGAATACACGGTGGCCTGGATCGATTGCCTCGCGGACAAGCCGCGCGGCATCTTCATGGCCGGCGACCACGCCGAGACGCCCGGTTTTACGGGCGCGCCGGCCCGCGGCGACGGCGGCCCGGCGGTGCCCTTCAAGCCGCCGATCTCGCTGATCAACAGCCTGTCGCTGCACGCCTTCAACTTCGCCTATTACCACCGGCCCGTGCCGGCGCAGGGGCGGGTGCATTACGCGCCCTTCTTCTACCCGCTCGACGGGGTGCGCCACTGGAACCGCCTCTACGGCCGGCGCGGCTTCTTTCAGTATCAGTTCGTCGTGCCGCAAACCGAACGTGCCGCGCTCGACGAAATCTTCGCCACCATCGCCGCGAGCGGGCAGGGCTCCTTCCTCGCGGTGCTCAAGACCTTCGGCGAGCTGCCGAGCCCCGGAATGCTGTCCTTCCCCAAAGCCGGGGCGACGCTGGCGCTCGATTTTCCCAACCACGGTGAGGCGACGCTGGCCTTGTTCGCGCGCCTCGACGCCATCGTCGAAGCGGCCGGCGGCCGGCTCTACGCGGCCAAGGATGCGCGCATGGCCGGCGACTTCTTCCAGCGCAGCTACCCGCGCCTGGGCGAGTTTGCGGCCTACCTCGATCCGCGTTTCGCTTCGGATTTCTCACGCCGGGTGGGGATCGGGTGAGCGATGAAGCGGTGCTTGGTGGTCGTGTGGATTCCGTAGTTTCCGCGATGCACATTGTCGCGCGTCTGTTCTATCTTGATTTCAATCGTTTTGGATAAGCGGAGACATGCAGAAAATACTGATCATCGGCGCCACCTCGGCGATTGCTGAAGCCGCAGCCCGCCTCTGGGCGCCGCGCGGCGCGGCGTTCTACCTCGTCGGGCGTAACGCCGAACGGCTCGTGAGCATCGCCGACGATCTTAAGGTACGCGGTGCGGCGCGGGTCGAAACGCAGGTCATGGACGCCTGCGAGCGCAGTCGGCATGAGGCGATGTTGACGGCCGCCGACAATTTTCTGTGCGGCATCGACGTGGCGCTGATCGCGCACGGGTCCTTGCCCGATCAGCGCGCCTGTGAACTTTCGGTCGACTTGACGCTGGCCGAGATCGAGACCAATGCGCTGTCGGTGATCGCGCTGTCGACGCTGATCGCCAACCGTCTTGCCTGGCAGGAAAAGGGGACGCTGGCGGTGATTTCCTCGGTGGCCGGCGACCGTGGCCGCCAGAGCAACTACGTCTATGGCGCGGCCAAGGGCATGGTGAGCCTGTTCCTGCAGGGGCTGCGCAACCGCATGTTCAAGCACGGGGTCCAAGTGCTGACGGTCAAGCCGGGTTTCGTCGATACGCCGATGACGTCCGGTTTCGACAAGGGGCCTTTGTGGGCAAGCGCCGACCAGGTCGCGCGCGGCATCGTGCGCGCCATCGACACGCGGCGCGACGTTGTCTACCTGCCGGGGTTCTGGTGGCCGATCATGTGGATCATCCGCCATCTCCCCGAAGGCTATTTCAAGAAGCTCAAACTGTAGGCGCTGCGGCGTTTTTCTCGGAAGGCCATTGGCGATGAACATTCCTCCATCCCCCGATTTCCGTTCCTCGGATTTCCTGCGCCGGCACATGCATTGGGTCATGGATTTCTACAACCGGCGCTCGTTTGATCCGAGCGGCGGGATGTACCACTTCTACCTCGACGACGGCACGGTGTACGACGCGCACACGCGGCACCTGGTGAGTGCGACGCGCTTCGTGGTCACCAACGCCATGCTCTACCGCGAAAGCGGCGAGGCGCCCTACCTCTCGAACGCCCGGCATGCCGTCGATTTCGTGCGCGATGCCTTCCGCGATCCGCAGACCGGCGGTTATGCCTGGCTGATCGACTGGCGCAACGGACGTTCGACGGTGCTCGACAGCACGCGTCATTGCTATGGCATGGCCTTCGTCATGCTCGCCTACGCGCATGCGGCGATGTGCGGCATCGACGAGGCGCGCGGCTGGCTGGCGGAGACCTTCGAGGTTGCCGAAAAGCGCTTCTGGGAGCCGCTCGTCGGCCTGTATGCCGACGAAGCGACGGTCGACTGGGTGCTCTCGCCCTACCGTGGCCAGAACGCCAACATGCATGCCTGCGAGGCCATGCTGGCGGCCTTCGCGGCGACCGGCGAAGCCCGCTACATCGAGCGCGCGGAGACCCTCGCCGAGGCGATCACCCGCCGCCAGGCGGCGCTTGCCGACGACCTCGTCTGGGAGCATTACAACGCCGACTGGACCGTCGACTGGGACTACAACCGCCACGACAAGAGCAACATCTTCCGCCCCTGGGGCTACCAGCCCGGCCACCTCACCGAATGGGCCAAGCTGCTCGTCCAGCTCGATGCCCTGCACCCCGCGGCCTGGCACCTGCCGCGGGCCGAAGCGCTGTTTTTGGCCGCGGTTGAGCGCGCCTGGGATCACGAGCACGGGGGCATGTTCTACGGTTTTGCGCCTGACGGTACGATCTGCGACAGCGACAAGTACCACTGGGTGCAGGCCGAAACGCTCGCCGCCGCCGCGCTGCTTGCCCTGCGCACCGGTAACCGCGACTACTGGGCGTGGTACGACCGCCTCTGGGACTACTGCTGGAAGCATTTCGTCGATCACCGCGGGGGCGCCTGGTTCCGCATCCTCGATGCGGCGAACCGCAACCACACCCGCGAAAAGAGCCCGGCCGGCAAGGTCGATTATCACGACATCGGTGCTTGTTTCGACGTCCAGGCTGCGTTGCGCCAGCGGGCCAGCGGCGAACGGCTGACCGTGCTCCGGGCATGAGCGCCGCCCCGCGCTTTGCCGCCTTCGGCGAGGCCCTGACCGACTTCGTGCGCCAGGGCGACGATGTCTGGCGCAGCGTTCCGGGCGGTGCGCCGTGGAACGTGGCGCGCGCGATGGCGGCCTTTGGCGTAGCGAGCGCCTTTGGCGGGGCGATCAGCCGCGACTGCTTTGGCGATGCCCTCTGGCAGGCGAGCCTCGAAGCGCGGCTGGATACGCGCAGCGTGCAGCGTGTCGACAAATCGCCGCTGCTGGCGATGGTGCACACCACGCATCCGCCGCAGTATTTCTTCGTCGGCGACGACAGTGCCGACCTTCATTTCGACGTCGACGCCTTGCCCGACGAATGGCTCGCCGGCTTGCGCTGGGCGCTGTTCGGTGGCATTAGCCTCGCGCGCGAGCCGCTTTCCGGGCGCCTGCTGGCCTTGGCCGAGCGGCTCAAGCGGGGCGGGACGAAGATCGCCTACGACCCCAATTTCCGCGTCCTGATGGACGAGCGCTACGACCCGACGCTGGCGCGCATGCTGGCGCTGGCCGACCTCGTCAAGCTTTCCGCCGACGACGTGCGTGGCCTGCTGCGATGCTCCGACGTCGAGGCCGGGCTTGCCGCCTTACGTGCCCGCAATCCGCAGGCCGCGTTCTTCTTCACCGACGGCGCCGCCCCGGCGCGTTGGTACACCGCTGCGGGCGTCTGGGAAGGCGTGCCTCCGGCAATCGATGTGGTCGACACCGTGGGGGCCGGCGATTGCAGTCTGGCCGGCCTGCTTGCCAGTCTGCTCGACGGCGCCGAGATGTCGGGTGGTGAACCTTTGCGCGCGGCCCTGGCCGCCGGTGCGGGGGCATGCCTCGCTGCCGGCGCGGTGCCGCCTTCGCCCGCGCAACGCGCGCAACTGGCGGCGCGGGTGACATTGCGCCGTCTTTAACCGCGAAGCTTCCCGACGGCCCGCGCGCCTCCAAAACGAAAAAGCCCCGCCGAAGCGGGGCTTTTTCTTGGTGCTGAACCGGGATTAGGCGGCTTGCTCGGCTTCGTCCTGGATCGAGTCGATGTCCTTCTGCTCGACCGAGGAGGTGATCAGGCGGGCAATCACCAGGTCGCCGGCGACGTTGAGCGTCGTACGGCACATGTCGAGGAAGCGGTCGACCCCGAGGATCAGGCCGATGCCTTCGGCCGGGATGCCGACCTGGACCATCAGCACCACGATCAGCGGCAGCGAACCACCCGGGACGCCAGCCGTGCCGACACCGGCCAGAACCGACATCAGGACGACGAGGACCTGCTGGCCGAAGGAGAGGTCGATGCCGAAGACCTGTGCCAGGAAGATCACCGTCACGCCTTCGAACAGCGCGGTGCCGTTCTGGTTGGCCGAAGCGCCGACCGTCAGCACGAAGCGCGAGATCTTGGGCGGCAGCTTGAGCACGTGTTCGGCGGTTTCCAGCGCGACCGGCAGGGTGGCGTTGGACGAGGCCGTCGAGAAGGCGTACAGATAGACTTGCTTACACTGGCTGAAGAAGTGGAAGGGCGAAACCTTGCCGACGATCTTCAAGGTGAGGCCATAGACCACGAAGAACTGGAAGAGCAGACCCAGCACCACGACCAGCGCGTAGTAGGCGACGTTGCCGAGGAAGCCGGCGCCCATGCGGTAGGCGGTGTTGAAGACGATGCCGAAGATCGCGTACGGCGCGAGCTTCATCGCCAGTTCGATGATCTTCATACAGGCCTGGAAGATCGCGTCGAGCACCTGCGAGAGCGGATGCTGCTCGCTCTTGATGACCGTCGACAGCGCCCAGCCGAAGAACAGTGCGAACACCATCAGGGCGACGATTTCACCCTGGAAGGCACGAGCAGCGGCATCGATCGGGTTCTGCGGCAGCAGATCCACGAAGTACTGGAACCACGGCTTGTTCTGCGTCGCGGCCACGTTCTTCTGGATCGCCAGCACGCCCTGGTTAGCGGCCAGTGCAGCCTTGTCGAACTCGAGGCCGACACCCGGCTTGAGCAGGTTGGTCGAGAAAACGGCGACGAGCACCGCGCAGCCGCTGAGCAGGATGGTGTAGAGCAGCGAGAAACCACCGACCCGGCCGAGGCCGGCGCCGCGTCCGAGTTCCATGGCGCCGAGCATCAGCGCCGAGAGGATCAGCGGCACGACGACCATGAAGATCATGCGCAGGAAGGTGGCACCGACGAAGGTGAAGAGTTCGGTGACTCGGCCCATCACGGCGAATTCCTTCGCCGGGAAATTGTAATACCCGATCAGGCCCAGAATGACGCCCAGGGCAAAGCCCAACAACAACTTGTTGTGCTACTTCATTGTGATTCCCCCCATGTTTGCAAGATAACAACTGCGAAATTTCGGGCCGCCGGTCAGCCGGTTCTGGCCTAAGCCCTTCGGAATATGTACCGAGCCGTTGGTTTGTTGTTCTGGTTTCGCACTATACGCGCGCGA
>RRZT012795618.1_pt1 | contig 11062 bp, 8 predicted proteins | sample 2165551 | NCBI WGS metagenome assembly RRZT01 (sample SAMN10456910, study PRJNA506462) | wastewater metagenome | biome: wastewater; feature: sludge; material: wastewater sludge; isolation source: wastewater sludge with Escherichia coli K12::gfp cells carrying plasmid... | place: USA: Moscow, Idaho ...
CCGACCAGCAGCGCGGTCTCCTCCAAGCTCAATGCATCCACGCGTTTGCCGAAATACCGGTGCGCGGCCTCCCCGACTCCATAAATCGACACAGACCCGACCTGCCCGAGATAAATCTCGTTCGCATAACTTTCGAGGATCGCCTGTTTGCGGTATTTCGCCTCCAGGACCAACGCGGCAATCGACTCTTTGAGCTTCCGCCCGAACGTGCGTTGCGGAGAATAAAACAGGTTCTTCGCCAACTGCTGCGTGATCGTACTGCCGCCCTGGATGACCGTGCCCCGGGTCACATTCGTCCAGACCGCGCGGCCCACGGCAATGGGATCGATGCCGGGATGGCTGAAGAATCGCCGGTCTTCGATCGCCAGCAACACATCGAGAAATCGCGCCGGCAGATCGTCGTACGACACCCATTCCCGCACCTGCCGCGAGGCGCCGCGCAACCCGCTGATCAATTGCGGTTCCAGATAGGCGGGGAATAACTCGTCGCCCCCCGGAATCGACAGGACCTTCGTCACTCGCCCCTGGTCGAGCGCCAAACGAGCCGGAACCGGTCGCAGGTGAAAATCGGCAAACTCGTGCAAGTAAATATCGATCTCTGCAGGAGTAACACGATACTCGCCGGGGGTACGCACGGCCGTCTCGACCGAGCGATAACCGAGCCGGTTGAGGCGCTCGATCAGATGAGCGGAGGCAATATCCAGATCGGGCTTCAACAGAAACGGGGCGCCGTAGATCAGGCGGGGGGGATGCTCGTCGCCGGCCGGCAACGCCAGACTGGCCGAGAGGTAGAGCCCGTAGGCCACCGCACTTCCTGCGGCAAGGACCACGACGCCGGCCAATACCAGAAGCCCCCGCACGATCCAGCGTCTGACGAATATCACCACCACGTCCCCATCTGCCGAGCATACGCGATCCAGCGAACGAAATCACATGCGTGCACACCGCTTCAGGAAGATCCTCCGGGGCACCCAAGCTTGACAAAGCACCGTGCCTTCTCTTAGATGAGCGCCACATTGCCGAATTTCTACGCCCTTGCACCCATCGGGACGTCCGAAATACGCGTCGGCTCTGCGCGTCACACCCGTACAACGTTACTCGCAAACGCCACGCGCCCGGACAGGCTGATTGCGTTACTGACAGACTCATCCACACGAGGAATATGACCGTGAGTACTCTACGCCTTCTTGATGCCGGTGATTCACAGGAACCCAGCGTGCCCGCGACACGGCCGTCGCACCACGAGAGAACCCGACGGCAGCGCCGGTGGAAGCGACACGATGACGCCTTCCCCTGGATGCTCATCGCCTCTTGCGCGCTGATTGCCATGACCGCGTTCCTCCCACCGGCAGCCCGGGCGGGAAGTTTTCGCATCTACGATCACAGTGCCTCGGCAACCGGCCAGGCGTCGGCATTCACGGCGCAAGCCGACGATGCTTCCGCCGGGTACTATAATCCGGCCGGCATGACACAACTCCGCGGGGTTCAGTTCTCAGCCGGCACCACTCTTATCGCCGGCGGCTTCTCGTTTCAGAATGGCGCGGGCACCCAGGCCAACGGCGATCTTCGCGGGAGTGTGGCGGTTCCACCTCCGTCGAACGTCTACATGACGGCCAATCTCAAGGACCTCGGCATCGGCTCCTCCGACAGCACCACTATCGGCTTGGCCGTCTTCAGCCCGTTCGGCACCTTGACGCGCTGGCCGGACAGCAGTCCCTTTTCCACGGCGACCACGAAAGCCGCGTTCGAATTGATCGACATTCGCCCCTCCATCGCCTTCCGGCCGCTGCCGGATCTGGCAATCGGGTTGGGAGCGGATATCTACACCTTTTCCGGAGCCTTCGGAGAAGGGCAAGTTGAGCGACAATTTCGCTGGCCTGGCGGGCTCGGCATCCCGGCCGGCACCGGCATGGAATTGAATGGGCGCGACACGGCTGCGGGTTTCAATGCCAGCCTGCTCTATACCCCACTGCGTAATGGGGACGGACGTCCGCTCGTCAACATCGGCCTCATCTACCGCAGCCAGGCGACGCTGCATCTCGACGGGCAATTGCTCGCCGGCGGCACGCGTGTGGCAGACGCCCGCACGACCTTTGTGGTTCCGCAGGTTCTCACCGGCGGCATCGCGCTCTGGCCCGTCCGGGATAACGAGCGGGAATGGAAGCTGGAATTGGACGTGGATTACACCGGCTGGAAATCGGTCCGCAATCTGGATACGACCCTGTCGAACGGGCTCGCGATCGCCACCCCGGCCAACTGGACCAGCGGCTACACCGTGATGGTCGGCACGGAATACAAGTGGCTGAACCCAGCACCGCTGCCCGATTGGGACGTCGCCTTACGCGCCGGCTATTGGCATTCCCAGAAGGCGATTCCCGATCAGACCTTCAACCCTGCCATTCCCGACGGCGACAACCATGCCGTCTCCACCGGCTTCGGATTCATGTGCCGAGGGCACGGCAAATTCTTCGGGGTCATTCCCTGCGGAGGATCCGACAAAACCCTCAGCCCCAAAGGCCTCGGAATCGATCTGGCCTACCAGGCCATTCTGTACGAGGGCAGAACCGTCGCGGGGAACGTAAATCCCACTGTCAACGGAACGTATCGCACGACCTTGCATGTCGGCTCCATCAATCTCCGTGTGAATTTTTGATGCCCGGCCTTCCAACGATCATGGTAGAGTAGGCGTACTTACGAGACACGCGCACATCGTGATACTGCCACCAGTGCCTTGTGCGCAGTGAACCTGCTTCAGAGCAAGGCCTTCGTATGGATCGCCCATCCCACACCGATCCGGCTCCGGATCTGCATACCCTGCAAGTTCAGGTGTTGTATCGCAACATGCCGACCGGCGTGTTGGCGAGCGCCATCAATGCCGCCGTTCTCGCGGCGGTGGAATGGTCCGTCGTTCCGCATACGCCCCTGCTCCTCTGGGTCGTCGGTCTGTGGATGGTCGCCGCCGCGCGGGCACTCCTGATCTTCAATTATCGGCGAGCGCTGCCGGTCTCCTGGAGCAGCGCAGACTGGCACCGCTGGATGCTGGTGACCACCAGCATGGCGGGATTCGGATGGGGCAGCAGCGTGTATTTTCTGACGCTGGACATTCCCCTCCCCTATGAATTGGTCCAACTGTTCGTGCTCGGCGGCATGACGGCCGGTGCGGTGTCCGTCCTCTCTGTCTCCTTTCCCTTGTTTTTGTGGTACGCGGTTCCGTTGACACTTCCAATCCTCGGACACCTCTTTCTCAGCGGACACGAGTTCCATCTGATCATGGGAGGCATGGGCGTCCTGTTTCTCCTGGCCACCATCCATTCGGCCTGGAACTTCAACCGCGTGCTGCTCTCCTCGATGCGCCTGCAACTGGAGAAGGTGGCCCTGGCACGGTCGCTGACGACCCGCACCGAAGCGGTGGAACGGCTGAATCAGGACATCACCAAAGAGATCCACGACCGGCGCGTCATCGAAGAGCAACTACGCACCGCGCAGACCGATCTGGAACAGCGCATCACCGAACGCACGGCCGACCTGGCCCAAGCCAACGCGCGGCTGCAGAATGAGGTCCGGGAACACCGGCGGACGGAAGGCGCGCGACTTTCGAGCGAAAAGCGATTCAACTATCTCACCGACAATCTCAACCAGGGCGTGTGGTTTGCGCAGGCGAATCCGCCGCAGGTCCTGTACGTCAATCCGGCCTTCGAGCGGATCTGGGGATTGCCTGCCGCGCGATTCTATGAAAATCCGAAGCTCTGGCGGGACTTTATCCACCCGGACCACCAACAGGTCGTCAGCGAGGTCTACGATGCGGAGATTGCGAATCCCACCGGACGCGACCTGCACCTGCTGTATCGGATCGTACGTCCGGACGGGCAGGTCCGATGGATTCACGACCGGATGGTCATCCACCATACCGCGACGGGGGAAGTCGATAGTCTGAGCGGGATCACTGAAGACATTACGGAAGCCCGCGAACTGGAAGACCAGTTGCGACAGGCTCAAAAAATGGAGGCCGTCGGGCGATTGGCGGGAGGCGTGGCGCACGACTTCAACAATGTGATGACCGTCATCCTCGGCTATAGCGCGGTGCTGCTCCAGGAACTGAGCCAGAACTCTTCGGCCCGCTACTTTGTTCAGGAAATTCAACGCGCGGGGGAACGCTGTGCGGCACTGACCGGCCAGTTACTGGCCTTCAGCAGGAAACAAATGCTCCACCCGGTCTCGCTGGACCTTCACCGGGTGATTCGTGACCTCATGGCGCTGCTGAAGAGCCTGATCGGGGAGCACATCTCGATCGTCCTGCAACTCGACCCTCTTCCGCTCTGGGTCAAAGCCGACGCCGTCCAACTCGAACAGGTCCTGCTCAACCTGGCCGTGAATGCCCGCGACGCCATGCCGCATGGAGGCACGCTGACCATCGATACGCGCCAGGTTTCCCGGGAAGCGGTCTGGGGATCGGATCATGACACGCGCACCGCCCGCACCTATGTGCGTCTGCGGGTGCACGATACGGGAACCGGCATCGACCCGGCCACGAAGGCCAAGATTTTCGAGCCCTTTTTCACGACCAAACCGCCGGGCCGCGGAACCGGTCTCGGCCTCTCCACGGTGTATGGCATCGTGCACCAAAGCGGCGGGACCATTACGGTCGAGAGCGCGGTGGGCCAGGGCACCACCATGACCGTGTTTCTGCCGGAAGTCGTCCCCCCACTGACAGCCCTCCCGCCGGTTCAATCTGAACCGGCCCACACGACGGGGACAGAAATCATCCTGCTGGTGGAAGACGAGCCGGCGGTGCGCCTGCTGACGCAGCATATTCTTCGCACACATGGCTACACGGTGCACGAAGCGGAGGACGGCTTCCAGGCCCTGGATCTGATCCGACGAAACGCGCTGCACATCGACCTGCTGCTGACGGATCTCGTGATGCCCGGCATGAACGGCAAAGAGTTGGCCATGCGCCTCCGCAGTCACTTCGCGGAGCTGAAAGTGCTCTACATGTCCGGGTACAGCGATAACCCGCCTGTCACAGGAGATGAAGCTCAGGGCCACACGACATTTTTGCAAAAGCCCTTCTCGCCCGAGGATTTGATCCGCATGGTGCGCGAGATCCTTCACTCAGTCTCGCCCGCCTAGGAGCTTGTCCGACATGGCCTTCGTAGCGAGGCGAAGAAGGCGCGACCAGATGCGAGGCCGCAGGCCTGGAAAAACCGGAAGCGTATTCGCTGAAATACGTTGAGGATTTTTTCAGGCCGAGAACGACGCAAATGATCGTGGATCGTTTGCCGCAGTCGAACGGTCAATGCCGGACAGGCTCCTAGCTCACTCGACGGGCGAGGAAAGGGACGGCCGGTTCCCGGACGCGCTCAATCCAGCCGGATGCTCGATCCATTGCGGCAGCAAGGACCCGGCCACCATCCCCACGGCTGCGGCCAGCAGGCCCACGAGCTGCGGCGGCCAGATCTGATCGAGCGTGACGGTCAGCTCCGATCCACACCAGGATCCGAGCCCGACAGTGATAGCCAGCACCGCCCCTTGCGTCGTGGCTCTTGCCCAGTACAATCCGGCCAGCAACGGTACGAAGGCGGCCACCAGCGTGACCTTGTACGCACTCTCGACCATCTTAAAAATACTGGCCTCTGAATTGAGCGCAAACAGCAGGACCGTGGCCGCAAACCCGACGAGGACGATTCGCATCACCCGCAACAACCCTTGATCGCTGATCGTGGGCACCCAGCCCTTCACGATATTTTCACTGAACGCAACCGACGGCGCGAGTAGCGTGGCGGACGAGCAACTCATGATGGCGGACAGCAGCGCGCCGAAAAAGATGATCTGCGCCACGATCGGAGTATGCTGCACGATCAGATTGGGAAGGATGAGTTGGGAATCCCGTTCCAGCAACTGCGCCACCTGCGCCGGATCGACCAATGTGGCCGAATAGGCGAGGAACATCGGCACAAACGCGAAGAAGAAATAGAGCGTTCCCCCCAGCACCGATCCTCGCACCGCCGTCCGTTCGTCCCGCGCCGATGTGATGCGCTGAAACACATCCTGCTGCGGAATCGATCCGAACATCATCGTGACCCAGGCGCCGAGAAACGGAATCCACGCCTCCATCCTCGCCGGCGGGAAAAAATCCAATTTGCCCGCCATGGCCGCATGCATGACCACCCGCTCCACGCCGCCGGCTAACCCGCTGATCACCGAACCGATGTAGAGCATGCCGCCCATGATGATGGTGATCTGCACAAAATCCAGAATCGCCACCGAGAACATGCCTCCGAACGTGGTGTACGTCAGGACGATGATGGCTCCCAGCACCATGCCCACCGACTGGCTCATCGCCCCGTCCGTGACCACGTTGAAGACCAGCCCGAGGGCCTTGATCTGGGCCGACACCCAACCAAGGTATGACGCGACGATGCAGAGGGTGCAGAGGACTTCGACCGTGCGATTGTACCGGAGCCGGTAAAAGTCTCCGATGGTGAGAAGGTTCAATCGATACAGTCGACGGGCAAATAACAACCCGGCGAGAATCAAACAGAGGCTCGATCCGAAGGGATCGGCCACTACCGCTCGCAACCCGTCTTTGACAAAGGTGGCGGAGATGCCGAGCACAGTCTCGGCGCCGAACCAGGTCGCAAACACCGTGGCGGTCACCACCGGCAGCGGCAGACAGCGCCCGGCGACGGCGAAGTCTTTGGAGGTATGCACGCGGGTCGCCGCGTAGAGCCCGATCCCGACCGAGCAGGCAAGATAGAGAATCACGAAGGATAGGAGCATGGAGTCATTCGCGCGTCGGTGAGACCACACCCATCGGCGGGTGACGAGCGAGGGGGATTGTACCGGCAGCGAAGCGTCTGCGCAATGGCAGGTGGAACGCGGCAGTCGCTCACACGGTCGGCTTAGGGGCGGCCTGCGCATGCGTCATCCCCTTGCGCAGGCCGCTCGCACCGCATCGGAGGATCGAACTTATTCCGTCTTCGCTTTCAGTTCCTTGACCTTGCCCTTGGCCTTCTCCATCGCCGCGTTCCCCTTGCCTTTGGCGCGCTCCACTTCCGCCTGAACCTTATTGCCCTTGGCTTCTTCGACGGCGGCTTTGGCCTCCCCCTTCATTTCTTCAACCTTCGCCTTTGTGTCGCCCTTCATCTCTTCCATCTTGGCCTTCATCTCACCGGCCCAGCCGACAGACATGAGGCCGAACAAAGCCAATGCGATAGTCGCGGCGGAAATCGACATCCTGTTCATAGAGAGTCCTCCTTGTGAGACTGGTGAGTGACAGCGGAATCCGATGCCCACCACAACAGTGTCTACCAATGACCACACCGGAGCAATTCCTGAAACCGACTACGGAAACTTCCGGAACAGACCCCTCCGTCCTGAGCGACAGGAACAGACGGTAAAAAACAACGGTTTCGTTGACATCTCATCTCACTATGGTACGAATAGGCCATGCGATATTCATTCTACTTCGCATGGGTGGTGGCCGTCCTTTCGATCTGCGTCCTGACGACGCTGGCCTCGTTTCCGTTGCTCGTGAACGGCGAGCGCCCTCCCGAGCCGAGAATCACGGCAGGAGCGGAGAAGCTTCGGACGATCAAGATCCACCGCCTGCGCTGCAATCCCTTCACGCCCTCGTGTCAGCTTTCCAAGCACAAGCCGTCACACAAAGTGCCGGCTTAGCAGTTAGGAACCTGGCTCCGTCTACGACAGGGGAATTCGCCCCTTGTTCGCCTCCAACCACTGCGCAAAGGTCTGCAGCCCGGGATTCAGCGCCCGGGCGATCGCCGGCTCGCGTGCGCCACAGAACAGCGCATTGAAGTCACGTTTGAACTGAAACATGTTGCCCAGATCATCCGCTCCGGGGAAGCCGAACGTCCGGTACACCTCCGGCGACACCGCGTTGTAGCGCACCTCCCGGCCCAGCGCCTTCGTCAACGCAGCGGCCATTTGTGATCCGGTCAGATGCTCCCCCGCAATCCCGACGGTCTTCCCCAGATACGCATCCCGTTTTTTCAACAGCCCCAACGCGCACTTCCCGATATCCTCAGCCGCGATACCGGGCAATCTCGCCTCGCCCATGGGAAGCGTGAACGCCAGCGTACCGTCCGGGCCCTTCTTCGGACCCATACCGAAGTGGATGAGATTATCCCAGTAGAACGACGTCAGTAAGAAGGTCGTCGGCACACCGAGTTGCCTGAACACCTGATCCGCTTCGCCCTTGGCATCGAAATGCGGCACCTTGTACTTGCCCATCAGTGTCGGCATCCGGTTATCCGAGAGCGGAACCCATCGACGCGTGTCTTCGAGGGTCGACCAGATCACATGTGGGACCCCTGCCGACTTGGCGGCCTTGGCCATCGCCTCGGCTTCGGCAAATTCCTTTTCGGGAGAAAAATGCGCCCAGAAAAAGGTCACGCAAAACACCCCGGCAACGCCCGCAAACGCACGCTTCAAACTCTCGCCATCGTGCACGTCGGCCGCGACCACCTCGGCGCCCAGTCGCGCGAGCTCCCTGGCCTTGTCCGAATTCACATCCCTGGTCAATGCCCGCACCGTCATGCCGCTGCTTGGATCGGCCAGAATCGCCCGCACCAGCCCGCCCCCCTGCATCCCCGTCGCCCCGACCACCGCAATCACCTGCTTCTGTCCCATTTCTCCCCCTCTCCTTTCCACAACCGGTTGCCGCCGCTAAGCATCCTTCCCCTGCAGCCGGTTGTCAACCGATCAGCGCGTGGTTCGTTTCAGAAGGTTAGCCCCAGACCTGGTCTTCGCCGACACGGGGATGGTAGGCTATAGCCAGCTAGCCAGGGAGGAACCTCATGGTACGTCTCACGACTGATCGAATGAAATCTCCTCGGCATTGGGTCACGTTTCTCACAGTCGGTTTCTGCACCGTCCTCTTCACGCCTCCCCTCCACGCCGCCGACTCTTCCGGCCCCTGGGAATGTTCAAGCTACACGGGTGATGCGCACACGCGATGCCTGCAGGCGTTTATCGAAATCCAGCGCGACAAAATTTCGAAGCTGGAAGCAGAGGTCCATGTCCAGCAAAACGCCGTCGGCCAGTTGAAAGAGCAGGCTGATCGGCAAAGTGCCATGACCGCCGACCTTCAACGTCAGATGGCCGAGCAGTCCTCTTCCGTATCGACCTACAATTATGTTGCGCCCGGATTGCTCTACGGATATCCGTCTGTGGGTTTTGGCCTGTACCTCGGACGTCCATGGCTCTATGGCTCACCGTTCTACGGCCGGCCCTACGCCTGGGGACCACGGTACTATCGGCCCTACTATGGACGCTGGCATAGACGTTGGTAATCCCAGACCATAGGCGCCACAGCTGCTGAAACGTGATCCTCTCAGTGCTCTTCCAACCGGAGGGTCCGCCCCTGGCAAGGCCTCACCGCGTTATCCCTTCTCTGCCGCTCCCACCTCTTCCTGAAGACTGACCCGACCATCAATTCATTGCCCATCCAACGGCCCATGCAAGACCGAGCGGCGGCTTCGCTAATCACATTGTTCCACCCCGGTCGCACACTCAGGTGACGCCAATGCGGACTGTATGCTAAACCATACACCGGCCGAGAACCTCTTGAATTGCCTTGTTGGGGACCCGTGTTTCGCTTGCACCACAGCACCGGCGTTACCTGCGCCTTCCTGCTTCTCATTTTCGGACTCCCGTCCGTCAGTCACGCGCGTCCCGATAAGCCGCAACCCAAACCGAACGCCTCGCTCATCCATTCCGACCACTCGATCCACAGGGCGCTCACCGAAGGAACCGCGGCCCAAGCCAAACGGCTGCTTGACCAGGGAGCGAATATCGAGGCACGAGACGCCCAGGGCGCGACGCCACTGATCACAGCCGCAGGCAGGGGCAATCTGGCGCTGGTCACTCTACTCCTCAACCGGCATGCGGAGGTTGAGACAACGGATCGAGCCGGCAATACCGCGTTACATCAGGCGAGTTTTTATGGGCAGGTGCCCTGCGTGGAGGCACTCCTGGCCACAGAGGCGCAGACCTCGGCACGGAACGCCCTCGCATTCACGCCGCTCCATCAGGCCGTCAGGCGATTTTGGGAACTCTCCGGTGAATCCCGGGCGGACCGGCTGACCCGGCAAGCCAACGTGATCGACATACTCCTTCGCTATGGAGCCGATCCTGAGCTCAGAGATGCGAGCGGAAGAACTCCGATCACTCTGGCAACCGAAAGTAGCAATGGTTCACTCCGGCACGCATTTAACAGAACACCCGTGCGGGCCATACCAGCCGCCGAGATACCGCCGACGCCCCAATCGTCCGCCGCGACGGCAGAAAGTCCACAGACAGCTCCCGGCATGGCGGCTCCGGATCTGGGGACACTCTCAAGCGCGGTCCAGAGTAACCCTCCGGCGCCGTCTCGAAGCGCGGCCCCGCTTCCAGCCGTACCGTCGCTCAATCCGCCGACAGACATGTCGGCGCAGGACGACAGGCAACCGGATATCGCAGTCATCCCCACCCCATCCACTCCAGCGACGGAATCCTCCACCGGTTCGACCGCTGCGGAATCCCTCTCTCCCGCACCTGAGGGGACTTCGGCGGCCACTTCGCCCGCTGTTGCCACTTCCAGGCCGCACACAGGTCCGGTACCGGCGCCGCCGATCGCGACCGGTCCCACAAGAGATCCCGAAGCCAGTACGGCAATCGCCTCGCAACCTCTGCTCACTGAATCCCAACCACCCGCTGACACGGTGACACCGTTGTCCCCGCAGGTATCCGATATACCGCCGACCAAGTCGCTCACACCGCAGAGCACGGTACATCCTCCAACTACGCCATCACCAACGCCGACACCACTGATCGCCGCCGTCGACACCCAGGTGGAGACCAAACCTGCGGCTTCACCGTCGGCGGATCAACAGCGTCGTACCTGGACACCAGCGATCGAGTCTGCGGAGGAAAGACGAAGACCGCGGCAACCGTCTCAGCTCACTCCATCCACTGATTCGACGCGCCCTCACTCCGCTCCGCTTGTCGCTTCAGCCGACTCCTCCTCTGCGGCAGCTCTTGCTCCGCAGACAGGCGCGAC
>RRZT010217927.1_pt1 | contig 11059 bp, 6 predicted proteins | sample 2165551 | NCBI WGS metagenome assembly RRZT01 (sample SAMN10456910, study PRJNA506462) | wastewater metagenome | biome: wastewater; feature: sludge; material: wastewater sludge; isolation source: wastewater sludge with Escherichia coli K12::gfp cells carrying plasmid... | place: USA: Moscow, Idaho ...
AGGATAAGGAAGAAGCATTTAAGGATTACATGAGCAATGTTCTTTTCGAGCAATGCGCAGACATGTGTTGTTTCGGCACACCGGGTGTTGATAAAGATAAATGCCTTCAAAAATACTTGGACGAATACTTCAACCCCGAACAAAACATCGAAAAGTACAAAAGATAGTCAGCTGTGCTGAATAATTACCTAGGCTATCGGGTACATTTGTGACATTAGCTTAGTTACTAGCTTGGTTACATCATAGTTAAAGCATTGTTATAGCTTGGTTTAACTTAGTTACTAACTTAGTTATACCTGGTCACTAGGAGAAAAGAATTCATGATAAGAACATTGTGTATTTGGTTAAAAACCATTGAGCATTGATCTATTTTTATTTTATAATTACCTAAATAGTTTGTATTTATATCATGTGTTTTATACTTACCTTGCTTCATGTGGTAAAGTGTTAAATATCATACTTTGAACTAGGAGAGAAGGCCGTTTATTTGTATTCAATTAGTGCAAAAAGATAAAATAATAAATAATGCATTTCATTATTTTATGACATATCTTTTCATATATTTGCAGTAACAAGCAGTAATTCAAAGTCTATTTCCAAACAAGAAATAGCTTGAAGATAAAAGAATTATAAAAATGGATAGCAGAAAAAAATTGTATAAGTATAAGTCAAACAAACACCTGTGTCTGCAATAGGCGCAAACCCTCTATAAAACTACTCTTTGAAATCTTTAAAATACTAGGCGAGGACGTAAAGGTGTTAATTGATAATAAAGTAATAAAATAGATATGGCTACAAACAAGCATGCCATGATTCGATATCAAGCATTAGATAAATGCTTTAGTAATTTTAACCGTCGATTTTATATTGCCGATCTTATTATGGCATGTAATAATGCAATCTACGATCTTACAGGCATTGAAGATGGTGTTAAACGTCGACAAGTATATCTCGATATAGTCTTTATGGAGAGTGATCAAGGTTGGCAAATACCTCTTGATAGGATTAAAGATAAACGTGAAGTCTATTATAGGTATGCTGAAAGAGATTTTTCTATAAATAACAAACCTCTCACTGATTTTGAATTAAGTCAGTTAAAAGAAACAATATTAATGCTCAGCAGATTTAAGGGGATACCGCAATTTGATTGGATGGAGGAGTTCCTGACTAGATTAGAAGACAAGTTTAGCCTTAAAAGCCAAACCGGAAACTATCTTTCATTCGAACAAAACCCATATTTGAAAGGATTATCATATTTGTCCGACCTGTTTTATGCAATAATCAACAAACAAGTGCTTGCTATTGAATATAAAGGATACGACAGACCAGTTATTCAATGGCTAATACACCCATATTATATTAAACAATACAACAATCGATGGTTTTTATTTGGCAGGAATGACCAATATGACACCATTACAAACATACCGTTAGATAGAATAGAGAGTGTTACTCATATTCAAACAAAGTATATTGACAATAAGAATATTGATTTTGAGGAATACTTTGATGATGTTATTGGGGTAACTATACCAGTTGATGGCAAAGTGAAAAAAATTGTTTTGAAATTTAATAAGGAAAGACTGCCTTATGTAATATCAAAACCATTACATCCATCACAGAAGATAAGGGATAGAGCAAGTGGATTGGTTGAAATATCTGTTATTCCTAATAAAGAATTAGAGTCTTTGATTTTTTCTTTTGGTTGCCAAGTAGAGGTCATCTCACCAAGTGTCTTAAGAGAAAAGATTAAAGATCAAGTTTCCGATTTAAATAATAAATACGCAACTATGCAAATAGATTGCACATATAAAAAATAACTTTGAAACATGAAAAGCATTGGATTTAAAAACTTTAGAAGATTTATTGATTTCCCTGAATTATCACTTTCAGATATTACACTTTTAGTAGGTACAAATAATTCTGGCAAATCGACTTTGGTAAAATCAATACTATTAGTTCTGGACTATTTGCGGACACAACAAAACGAATGTCTGTCTTTTGATAGAAATACGTTGAATGATGTAAATATAGTTACATTTGATAGAGCTTTATATAATAAGGCGAATACGAAAGAGATTACGTTTAATTGTGTTTTATCTGATTTTAAAATTACAATACACTGTTCCGGAAATGATGGAGATACGTTTGCGAGCATAACCAACCTTACAATTTTCGACAACAAAGAAAATATTTTTCTTTCAATTAACTATAAAGAGGATACCATATCATTTAAATTAATAAATGAACCAGAGTTAGGTAATATTTATAATTTCCAAAACGATATTCAAGTTCAGATAAAAATAGAGATTGATTCATTACGGAGACAGATTAATAATACAGAGAATTTTAATGAAGTTTTAAAATTGCAGTATGATTTAACCTTGATGGAACAAAAACTTAAAAAAAGTATGGCTCTTAGCAAACCAACTTCAATTAGTACTGACTATACATATGTTGAATATCCTATCAATCATAGAATTAAAAAGGGGGTTGATAGTGTTGCTTTTAGATCTTATATTGATGATTTCATTATTACAAATAAAAATTATATTTCTGTTATTCAAGATAAGAAAAATAAATTGCAGATTCAGAAAAACACTATTGTTGATATGAAACACTTTGATCAACACTCTTCTAGAATTTATCAATTTTCTAAAAAACTTGATGAAACATTGTTTAAAAACAGATTTATTTATTTAGCTGCTCATTCTTCTAAACAATCAGCATTATTCAGCATTAGAGATAGAAATAATATATTATCAATGGCCGTACATGAATTTTACAAGCTAAAAGCTACTGTGGAATCAGAAGAAAGAACATTTGTGAAAAAATGGATGCAAGAATTCAGTATCGGTGATGATTTTAACATTGAACCACATGCTAGCGAAGCTTATACGTTAAAGGTGCTCTCAAATGGAGAATGGGTTCACTTAGGAGATAAAGGAATGGGATCTATCCAAGTAATGATTCTCATTCTCCAACTAGCGACAATAATTAGTCAATACAAAGAAAGCATAAATGGAAATTTAGTTATGATTGAAGAACCTGAATTGAATTTACATCCAAGATTACAAAGTCTGATAGCTGATTTATTTTCTTATATGAATAACAAATACGGGCTGCGTTTTTTGATTGAAACACATTCGGAGTACCTGATCAGACGGACTCAAGTTCTTGTTGCAAAACAGAAATATAAAGATATTAAGGATTTGAAGGGAAATAATAAATTTGCTGTTTATTATTTCCCCTCCGATGGAAATCCATACGAAATGAAATACCGCACTGACGGTAAATTCTCAAATGAATTTGGAAAAGGTTTTTTTGATGTAGCAGCAGACTTAGCATTTGAAATTATATAAGTGATGGAAGTATATATTGACAAAGCAAATCTTAAATCTATCATAGCATCGAGTTCACATCCGTTATTCAGTGATACTATGCGTATGCTCAAGAACAAATTTAATATCAAGTTTAACTTTTCCAAAGAGGATATTGATAAGGAAAATGATCAGGATATTAGACTGTGGTTTACTACTATGGTTGATGGAGTCGGTTCTAATGATGTATTATATCTTTCAGAACCATTTCCAACTCGTCCTCTTAAGATTAATATGCATACAACTTCTCCAGGCTTTACTCGAGAACAATTATCATCAGTTTATTTATTACAAGACGATAATGTAGAAAAAATAAAAAATAAAGGTTGTTTTCTTATTGCTTCAGTAGGCGAAGAAGTAGATACTCTGTCTCACTTGATTATAAAGGATTCAGACTATAGATTTGATAAAAAACTAAGACTTGCAGATATGAGTAGTTGGTCGGATTTTAAAGACCATATATCTCCATGTTCAGATATTATTTTAATTGACCAATATATTCTTTGTGATGAGAATATTTATGAATGTAATATGTACTCCTTAATCAAAACTTTGCTTCAGTATGCAAAAGAAGCAAAAATAAGTATTGTTATAATCACAAGAAAGTCTCACTATAATAAGGGATTAAAGGCTGATATTATTCCTGACTGGAATAATATAAAAGTGAGTATTAAAAGTGCTGTTGAGAGTATTTGCGGCGTAAAACCCAATGTGACATTTGTATTGACACCACAAAATATTGCAGAACATGACAGGACGATATTTACAAACTACAGGCGTTTATATAGTGGTGATAGTTTTAACTATTTTGACAGCATGGGAAAAATAATATCAAAAGGCAAGGAAGTCCATTTATGTAGTATGGCTGATATTGAGAACTACGAACTCGGACTTAAACTTTTAGATGATGTTCAAAAGTTAATAACTAGTACTCAAAAACTAAATAATGATTTAATTATTGGTGACAAAAAAAGTAATTACTTAAACTTCGAATAACAAGTGCACATAGGTTGCACAAATAGTAGTTACCTTTGTATCGTAATTGAGAATTACATAATTAAGATAGTAAAAAAAGGATTAGAAAATTAAATATATGGTAACTAATAGTAAAGTGGATGTAGGTTTTATATGGCAGATTACGGACGATGTGTTGCGTGATACTTTCAAAAAAAATGAGATTGGAGATGTGGTATTGCCATTTGTAGTGATACGTCGTCTGGATTGCATATTAGAACCTGTTAATACTAAGGTGCGTGAAGCATACTCACAGTTTGCCGAGAGGTTACCAGCAGACAAACTTGACCCAATTTTACGTAAAGCGGCTGGAGGGTTAAAGTTTTACAATACATCTCGTCACACGCTTACATCATTGAAAGATGATCCACGTAATATTGATATAAACTTCAGTAACTACTTACATGGCTTTAATGCCGAGGTGCGTAATATTTTGGATAATTTCCAATTTGAGAAAGTAATTTCACGACTCATAAAAAATCGTCTGTTGTATGAGATGATTGATGCTGCATGTCGCCTCGATTTATACACGAAGAAGCTCGACAACCATGGTATGGGTTATGTTTTTGAAGAATTGATTCGTATATCCAATGAGCAAAGTAACGAAACTGCAGGGGAGCACTTTACACCTCGTGATGTAATACAACTGATGAGCGCTATTCTATTTACCCCTGATAAGGGGCAGTTGAATCGTCCCGGAATTATCCGAACTATTTTTGACCCAGCCTGCGGTACAGGAGGTATGGTTAATTTAGGTAAGAAGTTTATTTTGGAGTACCTGTGCGATAAAGCAATGCCTACTATTAACACATTTGGACAGGAACTCAACGAACAGTCATATGCTATTGCAAAGAGTGAGGCTTTGATTACAGGTGAGGATTCGGGTAATATACGACATGGTAACTCTTTCTCAAACGATAAGTTCGAGGGTAAGCGATTCCACTATATGATGGCAAATCCTCCTTATGGAGTTACTTGGAAGAAAGATCAAGAGTTTATCATGAACGAAGCTATGAATCCTAACGGACGATTTACAGCAGGAACACCACGTACAAGCGATGGACAGTTGTTGTTCTTGCAGCATATGCTCTCTAAGATGGAGAATGATGGTAGTCGTATTGGAGTTGTAACTAATGGTTCGCCTCTTTTTACAGGTTCGGCAGGAAGCGGAGAAAGCGATATCCGAAAATGGATTATTGAAAATGACTGGCTAGAATGTATCGTAGCACTTCCAAAAGACCTCTTCTATAATACAGGTATCAATACATTTATCTGGTTTCTAACCAATAAAAAGTCAAAAGAGCGAAAAGGGAAGGTCCAGTTGATAAATGCAGTCGATTTCTGCAAACCTGCGCCTAAGAGCTTGGGGAACAAGCGAAACAACATAGAACCGGAGCATGTTGAAGCTATTTTGAAGATTTATACTGATTTTAATGATGGGAACAGCTGCAAGATTTTCAACAATGAGTTCTTCGGCTTTTATCAACTCACTATCGAACAGCCATTGCGTACTGAAAACGGAAAACTCTCGCTCAAAAAAGGAGAAATACAAGTAGACACAAAAAAACGTGACACTGAGAACGTGCCATTGGGAACAGATGTTAAAGCTTATTTCGAAAAAGAGGTATTACCACATATCGACCCTGCGAGTTGGATCGACTTTAGTAAAACGCGTATAGGCTATGAGATCAACTTTACGAAGTATTTCTATAAGTATCAGCCGTTACGTCCATCATCTGAGATACGCACTGAGATATTAGATAGCGAAGAGCGTATTTGTACGCTTATTAATGAACTATTTGGGGAGCATTTATAGTAACATTTATCATTACATATTGGTTTAAAGTAATGTTGTATAATATGACAGTAGCTCTACCAATATTATTTTCGATAATAAACTAAGGTCAAAGAGAATATCCTCAAATACCAATAATGGTAGACACTTTTTATAAAGATTTTGGATATGATTGACACGCTGCCTAGTTCTGATGTTAAATTAATAATGAAGTATTTTACCCTAGAGTTTTAAGAACTTTTAGGGATAATAGAAGAATAGATGAAACAATACGAAAAATACAAAATGAGTATGCATCAAGGGGTTATAGAAATACCTATTGACTGGATTGAAACTAAAATTAAGTACTTATTTGATATTGGTAGAGGTCGTGTCATTTCACAACAAGAACTTGTTCTGGAAGGAAAATATCCTGTATATTCATCTCAAACCAAAGGAGATGGATGTATGGGTTATATAAATACTTTCGATTTTGATGAAAAAGGGATTTTGACTTGGACTACCGATGGGGCTAATGCAGGAGAAGTATTTAAACGTACTGGCCAATTTAACTGCACAAACGTATGTGGAACACTTAAACCAATTAAGGATATAGATTTAGATTATTATTTGTATTTTCTCAAAAACATAACTCCATTTTATAAACGACCTGATACTAATGGAGCTAAAATAATGAATAATGAAATGGCTGAAATTTATGCCATTATCCCTACACTTAACGAGCAATGTGCTATTGCTCGTTATTTGGACTATACGATTGGAAATCTTGATGAGCTAATTGCTGAAAAAGAAAGATTTATTGTTAAGTTGAATGAGAAGCGTAAGGCAGTAATAAATGAGGTGATAACTCGTGGACTCAAACCAGATGCTCCTATGCGTTGCAGCGGTATCGAATGGTTAGGTGATATACCAGAGCACTGGAAAGTAACCAAAATCAATAGAGTATTTGATATAATTGGTAGTGGGACTACCCCTACAAGCGGTAACAGCATTTATTACGAAAATGGAACTGTAAATTGGCTAAATACTGGAGATTTAAATGACGGAGTTATTAATAAAACATCTAAAAAAATATCAGAACTGGCATTAAGAGAATTCTCTGCATTAAAAATATATTCTAAGGGAAGTATTGTCATAGCTATGTATGGAGCAACAATTGGAAAACTTGGGATATTAGATATTGATACGACTACTAATCAAGCTTGTTGTGTTTTGTCCCATTCTCGAACGATTACTCAAGAATATTTATTTTTTTATTTATATACTATTAGAGAGCATATTATATCATTGGCTTATGGAGGTGGACAGCCAAATATCAGTCAGGAATTGATAAAACAACTTCCTATTATTCAAATTTCTATTGATGAACAAACAGAAATTGTCAATTTTATAGAAGCAAAAACTGCTAAAATAGATAAATTAGTAGCAGAAATAACACAGCAAATAGAAAAGTTAAAAGAGTACAAAACCTCTGTAATATCAGAAGCCGTAACAGGTAAAGTAGACTTACGTGATTGGAAATCTCCCAAAACAGTATAATGATCATGGCAACAGGAACAAAAGAATATCATTTCGAAGAGCATATTGAGAACAATTTGGTATCTGTACACATTGTTTCATATGATAGACAGATTTTAGATAGAACGGAATATCATTCGGTTCCACCTACGGAATATGACGCAGATCGTTGTCTAATCCCGTCGGAGATTGTTGCATTTCTGAAAGAGACCCAGTCTAAAGAGTTCCAAAAGCTCATGGACGGTGTAGGTGGTGATGAACAAAAAGCTGTTCGATCGCTACTTGATCGGCTTGATACTGAGCTTCGTCAAGCAATAAAAGGAGAAACACGAGCTGGAACCCTCGAAGTGTTACGCAAAACAGATATTGATGCAGGTTATGGAGCCCGTTTTCGCCTTTTTTACCCTAAACCTGTGAGTGATAAAACTCCGGAACACGAAGAATGCTACCATAAAAATCGTCTTGCCATTGTTCGCCAACTAAGATATTCAATTAAAAATCCTAATAAATCTATTGATATGGTAATCTTTTTAAATGGATTGCCTATCGTCACCATTGAACTTAAAAATACGCTTACAGGGCAGACACATCATAATGCCATAAAGCAATATATGCAGGATCGCTCAATTGATGGGGAAAAGTTTTTGGAGTTTAAGCGTTGTTTAGTACACTTTGCTGTAGGTACGGAACAAGTTTTTATGACAACTCGTTTGGCCGGTCGCTCAACTCGTTTCTTTCCTTTCAATAAGACTTATGCCAATGAAAAGACAGAAGGAAATGGTTACAAAACGGATTATTTATGGGAAGATGTATTGCGTAAGGATTCGTTGTTAGATTTAGTGCAAAACTACATTAATTTACAAATCGACACTGAAAAAGAGTACGATGAAAAGACACGACAACTCAAAGAAAAGACAAATATAGCCCTCATATTTCCACGCTATCACCAACGCCGTGCCGTAAAAAAGTTAACGACTGATGTTAAGCAAAAGGGGGCTGGAAGTCGCTATCTTATTCAACATTCAGCAGGTTCAGGAAAAAGTAACACAATAACTTGGTTGGCATTCAGCTTGTCGAGTCTCCTTCAAAATTATTCAGATGATAAAGTGCTATTCGATAGTGTAATAGTTGTAACAGACCGCCGAGTGCTTGATGCTCAATTACAAAAAAATATCAAGCAATACTCTCTAACTCCAGGAGAGGTGATGGCTATTGATGATAAATGTACGAGCCAAGACCTCAAGAAAGCTATTGAGGATCGTAAGCGTATAATAATAACAACTCTTCAAAAATTTCCGGTTATATCTGAAAGTATCACCCTGTTTTCGGACCGCAACTATGCTGTCATTATAGACGAGGCGCATAGTTCTCAGTCGGGGGATGCCGCACGCTCTATGCGTAAGGCATTGTCTCTTAGTGAAGCTACGATATTTGATGAGGAAGTAGAAAAAGAAGAAGATATTGATACTATTGTGGCAAAAGAGATTGAAGATAAAGGCTTAAAGAAAAATATATCGTTCTTTGCCTTTACAGCAACTCCAAAACCAAAAACAATAGAGCTTTTCTGTGAGCGTATGTATGGCACAAAAGAGCCGTTTGATGAATATACGATGGAAGATGCAATCAAAGAGGAGTTTATTCTCGATGTGATGAAAAATTATATGTCGTTCAAACGTTATTATAAATTGGTTAAAAGAACGGATATCCCCGATGAAGAATATCAGAAGAAAAAAACAATACGCCTGCTGAGTAATTTTGTTGACCTACAAGATGCAGCCATTGAACGCAAAGCACGTATTATGATTGAACACTTTGTATCTCAAACATCAAAAGAGATACAAGGTAAGGCTCGTGCAATGGTAGTTACACGCTCCCGGCTACATGCGGTTCGCTTCAAACGTAAATTTGATGAAATAATGCGTGAAATGCGCTTGCCTTATGGAGCTCTGGTTGCCTTTTCAGGAACAGTACATGATGGCGAAACAAACGAAGATTACACAGAAACGTCAATGAATAATCTTTCGGGGAAAATATCCATTCCTGAAGCGTTGAAATTACCCCAATATCGATTATTAGTTGTGGCAAACAAATATCAAACAGGATTTGATGAACCATTGTTACATACAATGTTTGTTGATAAGAAACTAGGTGGCGCAAGCTCTGTTCAAACTCTTAGCCGTCTGAATCGTACAAAAAAAGGTAAAGATTCTACGATGATACTTGACTTTGTAAATGATCCAGAAATAGTTTTGGCTGATTTTCAAAAGTACTATGGTAAAAACTATATTCTAGAAGAGAATGAAACTGATCCTAACAGTTTATATGATGTAAAGAGTAAAATCCTTTCTTTTGACATCTTTTCTAAAGAGGATACTAATGAATTTGCAGAGATATTTTTTCGCAAAGAGAATAACAAAGAGAAAATTAACATTGTGCTTGACAGGGTATGTGGTAACGTTAAGGAGATGCTTAATAATGAGCAAATAGATCTTCTAAAAAAAGACATGAAGATATTTACTCATCTTTACCAATTCTTGAGCCAAATTATCACATTTAAAGATGTGGAACTTGAGAAACTATATGTATTCTTGGTGGCACTAATCAAAAAACTACCCTATGAGATTGTGAAAATGCCTTATGACGTTCTCTCGTCTGTGGAGTTAGATAGTTATAAAATACAGTATCAGTACACTGCTAACCTTAGTTTGGAAAGTGGTAATTCAAGTGAAAATGGACTCTCTCCTGCAGATGCTCATCCTAATATAGAAGAAGAGACTGACTTCTTAAGTAACATCATCAAAACCTTGAATGACACATTCGGACTTGAACTGACAGATGAAGATAGAGTTGAGTTTTACCGAATGAAGGATAAATTGTATTCAAACGAAGAGTTAATGAGTTTCTTTAATAATGAAAACACAAGAGATAATATTCAAGATAAATTTAATGAGGAAATAGATAATGAGCTTCTTAACTTTATCAATACAAAACTCGAGCTATACAACAAACTGACAGACGACCGAGCCAATACTATGTTTAAACGATTGTGGTTTAATGAGATCTACGATAAGGTAGTGAGAGGTGTGAGATTATAGCTCATATTTAATAGTTTTAACTTATAAAAAAAGGCAACCGGCCGGGGTGTTGTAATTTCTGACATTGTTAGATCTTGCCCGACCGGTGCCTTTTTTATTTATACCAGACTACGGGTCTGTTTAGTTGTTTGCTCACTTCGGAGAGTTGGGAGCGGAGCTTCATCAACTCGGTGTTGATCTGCATTCGCTCGGGGCCCTGACCGAAAAGGAAACGTTTACTTCCAAGCTTTCGCATTTGGTGTTGCAGTTCCTGCTCC
>RRZT011495932.1_pt1 | contig 11059 bp, 12 predicted proteins | sample 2165551 | NCBI WGS metagenome assembly RRZT01 (sample SAMN10456910, study PRJNA506462) | wastewater metagenome | biome: wastewater; feature: sludge; material: wastewater sludge; isolation source: wastewater sludge with Escherichia coli K12::gfp cells carrying plasmid... | place: USA: Moscow, Idaho...
TGCGCCCAGCGCGAGGTGGAATCGGCCAGCAGCAACACGTTCAGGCCCATCTGGCGATAGTACTCGGCAATGGTCACCGCGGTGTACACCGACGCCTCGCGCGCCGCCACCGGCATGGAGCTGGTGTTGGCGACGACGATGGTGCGTTCCATCAGGGTGCGGCCGGTGAGCGGATCGGTGAGTCGCGGAAAGTCGCGAATGGTTTCCACGATTTCGCCGGCCCGCTCGCCGCAAGCCGCGACGATGACGATATCCACCTGGGCGAAGCGGCTGGTCAGTTGCTGGAGCAGGGTCTTGCCCGCGCCGAACGGACCGGGAATGCAGTAGGTCCCGCCACGCGCCACCGGGAACAGCGAGTCGATGATGCGGATTTGGGTGATGAGCGGTTCGGTCGGGGCGAGGCGTTCCCGATAAAGGCGAATGGCCTGCTTGACCGGCCAGCGAAACGCCAGGCTCAACGGCAACTCGTGACCCGCTTCGTTCCGCACGACGGTGACGGTCTCATGGACGCGGAACTCGCCAGGAGCGGCCATTTCGGCGACGCGCCAGCGACCGCCCAGATGGAAAGGCAGCATGATGCGGTGCCGAAAAACGCCCTCCGGGACCGTGCCCAGGGTGTCGCCGGCCGCCACGACCGTCCCCGGCTTCACGGCTGGCGCGAACGGCCAGCGCCGGGTCTCGTCGAGCGCCGGGAGAACCGCGCCGCGTTGCAGAAAAAAGCCGTCGCGCTCGGCGAGCGCGTGCAGCGGGTTCTGCAAGCCTTCGTAAAGCTGGCCGAGCAGTCCGGGGCCGAGTTCCGCCGACAGCAGTTCGCCGGTGAACTCCACCGGGTCGCCCACGCGCAACCCGGAACTGTCTTCGAACACCTGCAAGTCGGCGCGTCGGCCCCGCACGCGCACGACTTCGGCCTTCAGCCGCAAGGTATCGAGGAGCGCGTAGGCCACTTCGTTCTGCGTCACCGCGCCGGCGAACTCCACCGTGAGGTGGTTGCCGTTCACGCCGACGATGGTTCCGGTGCGCGGCATGGCGTCAGTTCCCGGAATGGGCGCAGGCTTCGCGCCCGCGTTCCGCGCCTTGCGCGAGCATCCGGTCGAACAGCGCGGCGCCCACCGTCGGGTCGAAACGGGCACGGCGTTCGAGGATTCGCAGCTTCAGCAGGTAAACGACCAGCGTTTCCAGATCGAAGTGGTGACCGAACGCCAGTTCTTCCAGAAAGCGCCAGCGCACCCGATCCAGTTCTTCGTCGGCGGCGAGCGGCGAATCGAGCGCGAGGAGTTGCCGGGCGATTTCGGCGAGGCGGGCGTCCGGTCGGAAATCGCGCAGGTGACCTGCCGCCGCCGCCCCCAGGCGTTTGGCGCGCTCGCTGGCCAGCGCGTTGCGCAGGGTGCGCTCGTGTTCGTGCCAGCGGTCGAGCAGCGCCAGTCCGGTTTTCGCCGGCCGAGCCTGAAACAGTTCTACCCCGGCCAGCACCCGATCATGCGCGGCGGACACCTGCCCGGCGCACCGGCTCAGGAATTGTCCGGGCGCGAGCAGCGGCGCGGCGCCAAACTTCAAATGAGGCAACGAGGCCACGAGGTAATAATACCCGCCGCTCATGCACCCTCCTGCTTTGGCCGCATTCCGTCCAGCACACCGGCGAACCGGGGATTCAAATAGGCCGCCAGACTCTCCGCCAGCGCCGCGTCGGTAAAATCCAAACGCATCGATTCGCCCCGACCGCCGATTTGGAACCCGGCGCGAATGTCGGGATGGGGTTGCACCGACACGCCCGCGTCGAGTTCGGCCTGCAACCGGGCGAGGAAGCTGTCACCGAGCGCCCGGGCATCGCGCTCGTTCAGCAACAGTTCGAGGTCCTTCGCGCCGTTGTGCCGCATCCACTCGACGGCCACTTGGCGGATCAGTTCCCCCAGCGCCGGGCCGGCGAGGGCGGCGCTGCATTCGCGCTGGATGAGGCGCCGCAAGAGACCGTGCAATTCCGCGCGCACCGCGAGCAACCAGTCGCGCGCCGCCCGCTCCTGCGCCTGCCGCAGCGCCGTCGCGTCCTGTTGGCGGCGCTCCTCCGCCTCGCGAATGAGCTGCGCCGCGCGCGACTCCGCCGTCTGGACGATCTCCGCCGCCTGCTGTTTCGCCGCCGCGATGAGCGCGTCGGCCTCTTGCCGGGCGCGCTCGACGCCCTCTTGCCGGATTTTCTGGATCAGCCCATCGAGATTTTCGACGGAAGGCGCGGTGTTCATGGCGACGGGCACCGATCTGCCGATGCGACGAGAACGGTCGACCCGATGGGAGCGGCGGTCATCATGAGCCTCGACTCGACCGTTCCCGGTTTTCGGGGGTCAATCGGGCCGCCAGGGCGGTCGCGCCCACGGCGATGGCCAGCAGCGCCGCCGACACCCACAAGCTGTCGAGCAGCGCGGGCGCCGCCGCCAGCAGGACGCCCAATTCCAGCATCATGACGCCGGACAGCAGCTTGAGCAGCCGCCCTTCCCGTTCCGAGAGCTTGCGCGCGCCCAGGGCGCGCACGAAGGCGAACACGATCAGCGCCAGCGGCAGCACGTAGATCAGGTTGTAGAAGGCCAGATAGGCGTAACGGGCGCCGGGCGACAGATCGCTCAGCGTCAGCTGGCGCGTGTACACCATCGGGAAACCGGCAGTGCAGAGCAGTTCGTAGAAATTGGCCGCCACCGCCAGCAAAATCGTCGCCCCCAGCATCGTGGGCAGGTTCTCCGCGTTGAGAATGGCCCGCGCCCGTCGATAAATATCGGGCTTGCGCGATTCGGAAATCGACAGCGAGAGACCCCGCTCGAAGGCGAAGAAGCCCTTGATGTTGATGAGACCCACCGCGATGGCCAGCAGGCCGGCGGCCAGGGTGATCCACGCCAGCGCGCCCATCAGTTGGAACACGTTGAGCCAGGCCGCCATGAAGGCGAAGTACATCAGCCCCGAGGTCAGCACGAAAATCCCGCCGATCAGGGACATCCGGGAACGGCTTTTCTGGTGGGCGAGCAGGCTGAGCAGAAACAGCAGGACGAAAAAAGCGCAGGGATTGAAGGCGTCCAGTCCGGCGAGCACCACCGTGAAGGCCGGCAGGGACAGGCTGTCGGCCGCCACCTCGCCGAGCAGGGGTACCCGCACCTTCGGCGGTTCGGCGGGCGCCGCAATGACGGTGGTCGCAGTCCCTCGAAGCGCCCGCGCCCGGCATTCATCCAGTCGCCGCAGCAGCGCGGCACCGGTGCTGGCCGCATCGTCCCACCCCGTTTCCATCGCGCCGCAGGCGATCAAAGTGGGAACCGCCTCCGCCGTTTGCCCGAGCGATTCGGCCAGCGCGATAAGGCGCCGGGCATTGTCCCGCTGTCGCGAGACTTCCAGCGAATGGACGATCACCCAGGGACGCTCTTCGGGGATCGTCTCCACGAAAGGATGCGCCTTCAGGCAATGCGGGCAGGTTTCGGACCAGAAGAAGTAGAGATGCACCCGGACGTGGCCGTCGGCGTCGGTCTCGACCCAGGGGTCTTGCGCGACGGCGGCAGCGCCGACCAGCAACCAGGCGACCAGCGCGGCCAGCCACGTTGTTTTGCCCCGCCAGACCGCGGGCGTTCCGAACTCCGGTTCGAGCATCTGGACCCTCCATCGTGCGCGCGATTTCCCGGTGAGCGGTCGGGTGGCGGTCTCAGGCCGCCGCCAGCAAGTAGCCGCCACCCACCAGCAGCAGGCCCCCGCAGGCGAACCGCCCGTAGCGCAGACCGCTCCGGCGCTCGAACCGGTCGAGCCAGCGCTGAACGCGATCCAGCGAATCCGCCGCCAGCCAGACCCCGACGCAATGCCCGGCTGCAAACAGGGCCAACAGCAGAACGGGCGCCAGCAGACCCTCGTGGATGCCCAGCCACGCGGCGCCCAACACCGGCGCGATCCAGGCGAAGGCGCAGGGTCCCAAGGCAAACCCGAAGGCCGCGCCCAGCAGGAAGGCCATGCCCGGTCCGCGCCGCTTCGGCGTCGGCAGTCCCCGGCTCCAGTCGGGCAGCGGCAGAGCGTCGAACAGATACAGGCCGCTGGCGATGCACGCCGCCGCGACCAGATAGATACCCCATCCGCCCACGTCGCCGGCGAGTCGGCCCACGAGCAGGGTGACGGCGGCCAAGGGAACCAGACCGATCAATGCGCCCAGCGCAAAGGCCAGCACGATAAGCGCGCGGCGGGCGCGGTTCTCGGAGCCGACGGAAAGATAAGCGACGATCAAAGGAATGCCCGCCAAATGGCAGGGGCTCAGCCAAATGCTCATCGCTCCCCAGACGAAGGCGGACGTGCCAGCCCAGGCGGACGCGGCGGTCAAGGCTTGGCCGATCGGGGCCAACAGGTCCATGCGCTTATTCCCGCGCCAAGGCGGAGGCCGGGTTGGCCGGCGTCGTGGCCGCCAACGGGAAACCGAGCGCCGCGAAGCGTTCCTCCACCGCCGGCCGGGGCAGATAACCCACATGCCGGTACAGTTCCCGCCCTTGGCCGTCCAGGAACACCTGGGTGGGGATGAATTTCACCCGCCAGACTCGGGTTTGTTCGGGATGCCGCATCAGGTTGATCGACACGACTTCCAGACGGTCGGGATGATGCGCCCGCAGTTCCGCCAGCACCTGCTGCATGGCGATGCAACTGGCGCAGGAATCGGAGCCCAGTTCCACCAGTCGGGGCAGGCCGGATACGGTGACCGATGGATTGTCCACCACTGCCCGGGACGGCGATCCCGCCGCCAGCCAGCGGTACAGGCCAGCTCCCGTCAGCATCAGGACGACGGCCAACCCTAACAGCCGGAGACGGTGGGTCGTCATCGCGCGCTTTCCCGAAGGTGATGGTGAGCGGATTCCCCGCCCCGCGCTCCCAGCCAGCGCACCGTCCGGGTTTCCGGCTCCGGTTGCAGGGTGGTGTGATGGATGCCGAAGCGCTCGGCGAGCAGGGCGTGGCAGGCGTCGAGCGCGGTTTCCCACTGGCGCAAATCCCGCACCACCAGATGCGCCGATAGCAGGGTCTGTTCCGGGGCCACGCTCCAGATGTGCAGGTCGTGCACCGAGGCCACGCCGGGCACGGTCACCAGCGCCCGCCCGACCTCTTCCGGCGCCAGGGCGAACGGGGTTCCTTCCATCAGCCCGTGTAGCGCTTCGCGGAGCAGGCGCAGACTGGATACGACGATCAGTGCGCCGATGCCCAGTGATAGCAACGGGTCAATCGGCGTCCAGCCGGTGAAGGCGATCACGATGCCGGAGAGCAGGGCGACGACCGAGCCGAGCAGATCGCCAAGAACGTGCAGCAAGGCGGCGCGAGTGTTGAGATTCCGCGCTCCGCGACTGAGCAGCCACGCGACCAAGATATTGATCCCCAACCCGGCGGCGGCGGCCAGCGACACCGCTTCCCCCATGACCGGCTGCGGGTCGTGCAGGCGTTGAACAGCGGAAACGGTGATCCAGGCGACCAGAATGAGCAGTCCCAGGCTATTGACCAGGGCCGCGATAAATTCGGCGCGCCCGAACCCGTAGCTGTGCCGGGCCGAAGCCGGACGGCGGGCCAGCCAAGCCGCCACCGCCGCCAACGCCAGCGCGGCGGCGTCGTTGATCATGTGGCCGGCGTCGGCCACCAGCGCCAGCGACCCCGCCCACCACCCTATCCCGGCTTCCACCCCGGCATAAGCCAAGGTTAGCCCGGTGGCCAGCCACAGGAGGCGGCCCGTGGTTGCGCCATGATGATGATGCGGGTCCTCGTGGGCGTGGTTCATGACATTGAGCGGGTGGCGTCAGGCGCTCAACAGCGCTTTGATGTCGTCCACCGACAGCACTTTGCCGGTGCTCTTGATCTCGCCGTTCACCGCCAGCGCCGGCGTGCGCGTCACGCCCGCGTCGATGATGGCGTTCAGGTCGGTGACTTTCTCCATCTCGTACTCCAGTCCCAGCGCCTGCGCGGCGGCTTCCGCGTGTTGGCCGAGCGTTTTGCATTTCGCGCAACCGCTCCCCAGAATTTGAAATTTCATCATGGTCTTCGCTCCTCAATCAGGGATAGAACGCACCGAACACCCAGCCGGTGAAAGTCGCCATGACCACCACCAGCGCACAGTAAACCACGGTTTTTTGCGTGCCGAGGATGCCGCGAATCACCAACATGCTCGGCAAGGACAGCGCCGGACCCGCCAGCAGCAGCGCCAGCGCCGGACCCTTGCCCATGCCCGAGCCGATCAAGCCCTGCACGATGGGTACCTCGGTCAGGGTGGCGAAATACATGAACGCGCCGGCCAGCGCCGACAGAAAATTGGCCGACAGCGAATTCCCGCCGACCGCCGCGCCGATCCACGCGGACGGGACGATGCCCTCGTGGCCGGGCCGACCGAGCAGAAACCCGGCCAGCAGCACGCCGCCCAGCAACAGCGGCAGGATCAGCTTGGCGAAACTCCAAGTCTGGCCCAGCCACTCCTCGCCATCGCCCGGTTGCAGCGCGGTGGCCAGGGTCAAGCCGATCAAACCGGCGCTGAACGCCAGCTCGGGATGCTGTGGAACCAGTCCGGCCAGAACGGCGACGACCGCAGCAGTTGCGGCCAGCGGTGGCCAGCGCCACCGCCAGCGCCAGACCAGCAGCCCGGCCAGGCCGACGCCCGCCAGCGCGGTCAGCGGCCATTTCCAGGCAAAAATCGCGTGCCACACCGCGCTGTCTTCGGCGCTGGCCGGCGCCCAGTTGGCGAACACCAGCACGGCGATTTGCAAGGCGAAGAACACGGCGGTGTCGCCCAGCGGCCGGCCTTGATCGGCGCCAAGCGCAAATCCTTTTTGATTCGCCGCCCGCGTTTGCTCCTCGCGGCGGTAAATCCAGTGCATGAGCAGCCCGATCACCAGCGCGAAGCTCACCGCGCCCACCGCCCGCGCCACGCCCAGTTCGACGCCCAGAATCTTGGCGGTCAGCACGATGGCCAGCACGTTGATCGCCGGACCGGAGTAAAGAAAGGCGATCGCCGGCCCCAGCCCTGCGCCGCGCCGGTAAATGCCGCCGAACAGTGGCAGCACCGTGCAGGAACACACTGCCAGGATCGAGCCGGAGACCGAGGCGACGCCGTAGGCGGCGACCTTGCGCGCGGCGGGGCCGAGGTATTTCATCACCGCGTCCTGGCTGACGAACACCGCGATGGCCCCGGCGATGAAGAAGGCGGGCACCAGGCAGAGCATCACATGCTCGCGGGCGTACCAGTTCAGCAGCGCCAACCCTTCCAGGATGGCGTTGTCGAAGCGCGTCGCGCCCACCGGCATGAAGAAGACCAGCAGAAACACGGCGACGATGCCGCCCAGCCATTTGAATTCGACCGGATAGTCGCGCGATGCGGCACGCAGCCGATTCAGCGTATCGGCAAGCGCGTTTGCCGATGGGGGAGAAGTGGATAAGGTTGCCATGAGAGGATTCCTCGCTCAGGCCGCGCAGCGGCGCTGGGGCCGATTGGGCATGTCCGCCAGCGCGGCGCGGTCAGCGCAAAACGGCGCTTCCTCGACCAGCGCCCGCTGGCAGGCCAACAGAATCTCCCGCATCCAGGCGGGGAGGTCGGGGTGCAGGCGGTAGTACATCCACTGGGCTTCGCGGCGGTCGAGGATGAAACCGGCCGCGCGCAGCGCCGCCAGATGCCGCGAAACTTTGGGCTGGATTTCGCCCAAGGCGTGCGTCATCTCGCAGACGCAGACCTCCTCTTCCGCCACCATCAGCATCAGGCAGCGCAGCCGGGTGGTGTCGGCCAAGGCTTGGAAAAAGCGGTGAGGATAGGGCATAATCTTTTAATCTTTATATTCGTATGTCCATATATATCACGATCCAAAACGATTGCAAGCGTCCGCATTCGGAAGCGCTCAATGCGAGGAGGTGCAGCCCGTAGCCAAAGCCTGAAGCCGCTCGACGCCGACCGGTTCCTCGGCTTGCAACGGCGCCAGCGCCACCCGCTGCGCGTGCTGGTCGCGCACCGCCTCAATCTGCGGCCACTCCTGGGCCGCCCGCTGTTGCAGGAGCGGAGAGGTGACGGTCGCGGTGGCGAGACTGTTGTTGATCACCCAGGCCCAGGGTTCGATGCCGGCACGGCGCAAATCGTCCTGCAAGCGGGCGGCTTCCAGCACCGGGGTGGTTTCGGCCAAAGTGACGATCAGGACTTTGGTGCGCTCGGGGTCCTGCAACTGCATCATCGGGGTGGTGAAGTGCAAGCCGCTGTTGCCCATCTGCCGGGCCATCTCGCGGTGATAGGCGCCGGTGGCGTCGAGCAGCAGCAGGGTGTGCCCGGTCGGCGCGGTGTCCATCACCACGAACTTTTTACCGGCCTCGCGAATAATCCGCGAAAATGCCTGGAACACCGCGATCTCCTCGGTGCAGGGCGAACGCAAATCCTCTTCCAGCAACGCCCGGCCCTGCTCGTCGAGATTTTTACCGGCGGTGGCCAGAACATGCTGGCGATAGCGTTCGGTTTCCACCTCTGGATCGATGCGGCTGACGGTCAATCGATCCAACGCGCCGTCCAGGGTCTCGGCCAGATGCGCCGCCGGATCGGAAGTGGTGAGGTGGACCGGATGACCGCGACCGGCCAACGCCACCGCCAGAGCGGCGGCCAGCGTGGTTTTGCCCACGCCGCCCTTGCCCATCAATAAAATCAGCCCCTGTCGATCATCCGCCAACTCGTCAATCAGGTCAGCCAGGCTGGGTAGGGGTGCAAACGCCTCATGGCAATCCTCTCCAGCAAGCAGGCGTGGAGCGGCCATCCGCTCATCGCTCAGCAGACCGCGCAGCGCATCAACCCCGACCAGGTTGAACGGTCGAAGCGCGATGGCATCGGTCGGCAGATCCTGCAAGGCGGCCGGGATCGCGGCCAGCGCCGCCCGCTCCCGCTTCCACAGCGCCGCCGCCAGTGGATCGTGAGCCGCTTCCGCTTCCGGCAACAGGCCGTTGATCGCCAGATAAGGTTGGCGAAGCCCGGTCGCCGCCAGTTCTTCACGGGTCCGGGCCGCTTCGCGCAAGGTCGAGGCTTGCGCGCGGGCGACCAGGATCAGTCGGGTTTGCCGGGGATCCGCCAGCGCCGCAACGGCGGCTTGATACTGATGGCGTTGCTTTTCCAGTCCCGCCAGTGGCCCCAGGCAGGATGCGTTGCCCTGGCCCGCTTCCAGAAAACCGACCCAGGCGCCCGGCAGTTGCAACAGGCGAATGGTGTGGCCGGTGGGCGCGGTATCGAACACGATGTGGGCGTAGTCCTCGATCAGCGCCGGATCGGTCAGCAGCGCCGTGAACTCATCGAACGCGGCAATTTCCGTGGTGCAAGCGCCCGATAATTGCTCCTCGATGCCTTTGACCACCTCATCCGGCAACACGCCGCGCACCGGATCAACGATGCGATTGCGGTAGGCGCGCACCGCCGCCTGCGGGTCGATCTCCAGCGCCGACAGGTGCGGTACGGCGTCCATCGGCGTGATCGAGTGCCCGATGGCGACGCCGAAGACCTGACCGACGTTGGAGGCTGGATCGGTGCTGACCAGCAAGGTCGGTCGGCCTTGCGCGGCCAGATAAACCGCCGTCGCACAGGCCAGTGAGGTCTTGCCCACCCCGCCCTTGCCGGTGAAGAACAAAAAGGTTGGCGGCTGGTCGAGAAACCGCCACGGCGGGTGGGGCTGGTGGTCCATCAGCAGCATCCTCCGCCCTTGCCGGAAGCAACCTCGGCGGTCGCGGCGGGCGGACAACAGGCGGCGCTCGACCGTTGCAAAAGAGCGGCGGTTTCCAGGCGAATAGCGGACTTTGCCGGTAATTCGCCGATCCAGGTCGCCAGTTCATCCCGCGACGGGTAGCGGCCACTGCATTGAATGTCGCCATTCACCAGAGTCAACGGCAGGCCGGATGACCCCAAACGCTCCAGCGCCTCTTTGACGGCTGGATGGTTGACAAACGCCATCGGCTCTTGCGCCAAGTTGAAACGCTCGATCCGTGCGCCGCTGCGCCGGACCCAATCCAGGTCTGCGGCAAAGCGGGCCATTTCCCGATCCACTTCCACGCCGCAAACACCGGTGCTGCAACACAGCGCCAGGTCAAAAATCTGAAGGGTGATCATCGAGCAATCTCCAGACGATTAGGGCAGCAGCGCGCCGATGCGATCCAGTTCTGACTTGAAGCGGGCGCGGTCCTTCTGCAATTCCGCCAGCGGCAAAGCGAAGAACGCCTCGATGCGGGTCCGCAACACCCGATAAGCCTGCATGAAGGCCGCATCGATTTCCTCGTCGGTGCCGGTGGCGTGAGCCGGGTCGTCCACGCCCCAATGGGTGCGCAACACCGGCCCCAGATACGCCGGGCAGGTCTCGCCCGCCGCGCTGGCGCAGACCGTGATCACGATGTCGGGCGTGACGGGCAGATCGTCCCAGGACTTGCTGCGATAGCCCTCGGTGGCGATGCCTTCGCGCGCCAGCAGGGCCAGCGAGCGCGGATGCACCTGGCCGGTGGGATGACTGCCGGCGCTCATCGCGTTCCAGTCCGGCGGCGCGAGGTGGTTGAAAGTGGCTTCGCCCAGAATCGAGCGGCAGGAATTACCGGTGCAGAGAAACAGGATGTTCATGAGTCAATTTTTCGGTTGGGGTTGGGGTTGAGGGACGTAGAAATAACGGGGCGAACGCGGTTGAACGTTCGTTGGCGGCGCCGAACCGCAATGCGTGCCGTCCGCCGAACGATGGCCGGTCGGCGACCCGAAGCCGCGCGGTCGAGCCGTGCCACTTCGGGCCGTCCGCTCGACGCGGTGGTCAGGGCGCGGGCTTGATGGCCTCGATGGTTGCCGATACCACGTAATCCGCGACATCCGATCCCGGCGCCCAGTCGCGAATGAAAGATTTGCTTTCGTCTTTCGGAACGACGCGAATCCCGATAAAACCGCTCGCCCGCAGCATCGCCTCGACTTCGGCGACCGTGGAAGCGCCGGCCATGCAGCCCGTGTAAAGGGCCATATCTTGTCGGATGTGTTCCGGCAATTCGGCGAAGGCGACGACATCCGAAATCGCCAGCCGTCCGCCCGGTTTCAGGACGCGATAGGCATCGGCGAACA
>RRZT011063200.1_pt1 | contig 11057 bp, 8 predicted proteins | sample 2165551 | NCBI WGS metagenome assembly RRZT01 (sample SAMN10456910, study PRJNA506462) | wastewater metagenome | biome: wastewater; feature: sludge; material: wastewater sludge; isolation source: wastewater sludge with Escherichia coli K12::gfp cells carrying plasmid... | place: USA: Moscow, Idaho ...
CTGGTATCGCAAATGGCGGTGTACCTGAAGCTATGAGCTACTCAGGTGGATATGGTTTAATTCGAGTTAACTTGATCAACAGATAATAACAATAAGGATAATATAGAAAATGTCAGATAATAAAGATATCACATTACAGGACAGCGTAAATTCACTAGCATCAATTATGTACACTGGTGGTTATAGTCCAGATGGCGTACACATTGAGTTTAGAGACGCCCTAGCAACTCCTAACTTCCCGATGGCATTCAAAAAAGTAGTTACTACTATTGTTCAAGAAGCTATCGAACCAATCTTGATTGGTGAAAAACTATTGACTCGCTTGAGCTTTGACGGTATCGGCTCTAGTATTACATTCCAAACTTTCGGTGCTCTAGGTGTATCTAATCTAGATATGGCTGAGGGTCAAGAATACCCAGAATTCAGTTTGACAAACGGTGGTGGTCAAGCTACTGCTAACATCTTCAAGTCTGGTTTGGCTTTGAAAGTAACTGATGAAATGATTCGTTACTCTCAGTGGGATGTTGTATCTATGCACTTGCGTCAAGCAGGTCGTGCTTTGGCTCGCTGGAAAGAAAAGAAAATTTTCGATATGTTGAACAATATGGGCTTTGTAGTATTTGATAATGCTGCTCCTGCAACTGCTGAAATTGGTCGCACATCAGGTCGTGGTTTAGATGGTGCTGGTAACGGTTCATTTACTGCTGATGACTTGTTCGATATGTATGCCTCATTGTTAGAAAAAGGTTTTCAACCTGATACCATCTTGTGCCATCCTTTGGCTTGGGCTACATTTGTTAAAGATCCAGTAATGCGCGAATACGCTTTGGGTGGTGGTGGATTGAACAACTGGTTCACTTCAATGCCTCGCAATGTATCTCCTAATACTCCTGCTGCTTGGAAAGCTGCTAATAAATTGACTGGCAATCCTCCATACAACTTGACTCAAGAAGAACGCCAAGGTACTCAAACTTCTACGTTTAATTTCCCTAGCTACTTCCCTTCAAGTGCAACTGGTTTGCGTATTTTGCCTTCTCCGCATGTACCATTTGATGCTGTTGCTAAAACTACTTCTATCATCATGTTGGATTCAAACAACACTGGTGCTATCGTAGTAGCTGAAGATCCAACTATGGAAGAATGGCGTGATCAGTCTGTGGACATCACCAAAATTAAGATTCGTGAACGTTATGGTTTGGCCGTATTCAATGATGGTCAAGCAGTAGCTGTAGCTCGCAACATCAGTATCGAGCCTAACGAAATTGTGTTGCCTCCACAAGCAACTGTTGCCAATCTACCTAAGATTGTCAAAAAACCCTAGTTAAATACTAATGATATAGAAGAGGGGTAGGGAATTATATCCCTACCCCTCTTTTTTTTATTTATAGAAAGCGTAAAATGCAAATTAAATTAAAACTTGTAAAAAGTCAGTTCTTGTTTTCAGAAAATATCAATCTTATTAAAAACAAAGAAGTAGTTGTAGATTCAGATACATTAACTAATACAGATATCAAAATTCTATCTGGCAAAATTCGTTCAGAAGAATTAGAGTCTAATGTTTCAGCAGACAAAATCTTAGAGTTCTTATCTGAAGATGCTATTCAAGAATTGAAAGAAGCAGAAGCAAAAATCGAAGAAGTTAAAGCTGTAGAGCCACAAGTTGAGGCCACAGTTGAAGTAAAAGAAGAAGAAGTAGAAGTAGACGAAAAAATCGCCGAAGAAGATATTGCTAAAAGCATCCTAGATGAAGTAGAAGAATATTCTCCAGAAGATAATATTTCTAAGATTGAAGAAAAAATAATCAATGCATCTAACTCTATGGCCGCTAAAAATGTTGCCGAATTAAGTGAGTCTGGTGAATCAAAAGAGTTTTTCCAACATGCTTTAGATGTTGAAAAATCTACTAAAAATAGAAAATCTGTAATAGCAGCTATCACCAAACATATCTAAGTAGGAAATCATTATGGCTACAGAAGCGTTAAAAATAATAAGTGTTGAAAATAGCAAAATAGAATTATCTTCTATGCCATTAAAGTCATCTATAGTATTAAAGATATCGCATGATGCTAGTCATAATAATGCAAAAGACTATATAAAAGTAGTTAAGCATAGTACACTAGATGGCATAAAAGAATTGCCGCATAGCTATAGTGATTTTAAAACATTCGATCATCTTATGTTTGTAGACTTAAAAACAGAGTATAAAAATGGCGAGCTTCATATATCTCCTATTGATATGTTTGAAGAATCAAAAGCATACTCTCTATATATTGGAGTAGGATTTAAGACATACTCTATAACTAAAGATGAAAGAATATCATCTATAGAGTTATCTAATCCTACACTAATAGATGGTAAGACTATAAAAATAGAAGCGTTATCTGCTATGTCAGTTGTTGGTGGCAAGAGTACATTTATTGCTAAGATTACATCTGGAACTAATGTAATATCAAATACTATGGCTATACAGGCAGGAGTGCCTGTTGTGATATTAAATAATAGTATTGTAATATCTGACTCTAAACCAATAGCAAAGGGTGATTCATTAGAATATTCTGCAAGCATAACATCTATGCTAGATAAAGACTATGTTCTTAGTTTTAAAACTGCAACAGCAAATAAGATTGAAGATATAAATTCTGAATTTAAGTCTGAAGTTATTAGCAGAGATGATGTAGTAAACTTCTTTAAAAATCCCTTTAATGGCAATAGTTCATTGCCAACTACCCTTCAACCCCCACAAGAAAATCCAGTATCATCTGTAAAACTTATTCATCCAAATAAAATAGTTTATGAATTTAATGAGTCATTAGACATAACAACTGTCAATGAAAACAATATATCAATTGATTTTTCTGAGGCATTTGGCAATTACACTCTCCCAAGATTTGGATTTTACAATCCAGATCAAAAGTATGTGGTTAATATTTTATTCAAAAAAGCAAATAAAGTTATGGAAATAGTTATTAATGAAGACATTAATAAAGAGGTTCCAGATGCAGATAAGTACATTATAAAAGGATTATAATGAGTACAGTATATTATTCATTGCTTGCTGGAAAATACTACTATGGCCTTGATAATATATACAGGGCTAATGAGTCATTCGTTAAAAACGTAATGCACACATTTGCAGTACCAGCAGCACATCCTACATTTATATCTAAGGACTTAGCGATAGGTCCTCCAGATGTAAGAAGAAAAGAAGTAATACACAGTGTAAATGATTTAGGTAATCCTATTACTATTACAGAAATAAAATCTGTATACAGAGAGCCATTTCATAGCTTTAGATATTACGAATCCCTTGGAAGCATATATGGAATGCACTGTATTCTTATGGACTACAACGGGAAAAATGATGATGGAAACGTTAGGCAACAATGGGAATCTGAGCCAATATCAATTGAGCGCATAGATAGAATGAATATAATTGGAGAAAAATCCAATTACAATTCTACTGAAAAAATGTGTGCATTATCTATTATGGCAACAGCAAATCAATCTGGAATTACATTAGAGTACGACAAGTCATACACAAAAGATGGTGAAGACTTTATAGAGGCATTTGTTGGAGAATATCATTTATTGCCAAATAATCCATCTAGTATATATAGATGTAATATAGCATGGGATATACATCCTCATGTTGGCACCTATGCATCAATGATTGATTCCAAAATTAATCACAGGGTTATATTTGATGGTGATAAAAAATCATCTATATATACAGATTCAAATTCTTCAAATGTAACATATTCTAATGCCGCGGCAAAAGATGAGACTGTTCAGAAAAAAGAAATAAATATATCTAACAGTCATTTTGTTGAATACTACTTAGGTACATCAAAAGTATCCAAGTTAAGTACAAGACCTAAGGATATGCAAGACAATACATTATCTATGAGGCATCCTAATTACATGGAGGCTGGATCTCAGATTAGATGGAAGTCTATGAGAGATAAATGTACTACTTGGAACAGAATATATGATGGTACAAATGTAGCGGATATTATAAATCCAAATATAGTAAAATCCGGCCACTATGTAATGAATACAAAAATGCTTATAAATATAAATAAGCTAAAGGGATATATCTCAGAATTACATAAGGGTATATCTACAGAAGTAAAATACAAGATAATACTATACTTACCTTATTTCTCTGTATTGGCACATGATTCAGTAGAAGAAATTAAGTATCCTAAATTGGCATCCTTTATAGATATGTTTGATCAGTTGGACTTTAAGATTCCAATAAACTATAAGACTGGCGGATCATATCACTTCATACTATCATTCTACGACAAAGATAAAGAGACACTCTTATTTAGAGATTCTTCATTGTCTACGATTGGCCTGTATGTTAATACAGCTAAAACAAAGATGTCTATAAGAAAAGGTAAATGGTATTTTATAAATAATTCTAATGAAGAATTTATAGAAGAAATACCAGATAAGCCAATAAGATTTAATTGTGATTTTGAAACTGATCATGGTATTAATCACGAAATGTATTATAATATAAGATACTCTCCTAGTAATGACCTTATATCATATATAACTATGAATAGCGGTATATACTTGAAGATAACAACATATGACGGAACTCTTAGAGAAGAGTCCGGCTATACTACTTTAATAAGGAAATAAAATGGCAAATATAGTATTGAGATTGTCTACTGGAAATGCTGCATCTACAAACCTTGCAAATCAAAATGGTTCTTTAGGTGGTAAGCCTGCTGCAAGTGGCACAGGTAATACTCAAATTACAATACCAGAAAATTCATTTATTATGAATATCCTGTATGACAATATTACATCATCAGAAAATATGGCAGAGGTGCCTGAATACAGATGTGTATATATTGACAATTCTGCTACTGGAGCTAATCAATCTGCATTCTTGGGTTCTAAGATATATGTATCTGGATCAACATATGCAGAGTTTCAATTAGGTAAAGTAGCTGCAAAAAATACAGATGCTGGTGTTATAGCTAATGAAACAACTGCACCTGCAGGCATTACATTTGCAACATACAATAGAGATAACAAGATGGTTATCGGGGATCTTTTGCCTGGCGAAAGATACGCCATCTGGATTAAAAGAACTCCAAAGAATATTGGTGGCGCAGGCTCTACTCAAGAGTCATTAGATTTAGTTATAGAAGGTTCAGAATAATAATACGGGGCATGTATGATAGATGAAATTTACGAAAATGATGTTCCTTATCAGTCTGGTAATACAGATGATAGTGTATACACAAATAAGTCTGTGTTTGATTTTTTTGACATATATGTCCCAATTAACATGGATGACGAGATGGATGAAAGATATGATGACGGATGGCATGCTATAGATTATAGTATGCAGTCAGACACTGTATCTACCATATTTAATTCTCCAACTCAAAGTATATTAACTAGGTATCAATGGATGATAGGCAAGGGATTCTTTAATTGGAATGGCGAGCAAGATCCATACAATCCTATTGTTGCACTATATGCGGATAATCCAACAGGATTAAATGCTTATACTAGTTTGCTTATATATGGCATATTCTTTGAAAATGCGAATCCTGGTTCAAATGTCAGAGATGTAGACTTTTATACTCAAGACTACTCTTCTTCAACAATAAACTTTAGATGGCAAAACTCAAACTACGACTTATCATTTAAGATGTTGAGCAACAAAATAGTTCCAGTTACAGATGATGATATAGCTGTTGCAAATATAGCAAAGTCAGTACAATATAAGCCTTCTAATTATATGTCTGTTATAATGAGAGATAAATTAGGATTCGCGGCGACTGAACCTAATATTGCAGACCCAGCTACTTTAAATAGAAGAATGTATTTACCTCTATTGTTCATAAGGAAAAAGGCAAGAGTAAGAGGTACAGCAACAGATGTAGCTGCATATGAAAATGTTAAATCTCTTGAAATGAGCATACTTCCATATACCACGTTAGAATTAGATCCTTTAACAACTACTGTTGTTGGAACAAAGATAACTCTAAAAGGTGTAGAATACAATCTTCATAAAGCACAGATAACAGCTTTCAGTGGTGCACCAGCTTATGCAAAAGAACAAACTGATTCATCAGTATTAGAATCTATTAAATATGCATTTAAAGATAATGACTTTTGTGTTGGAGCAAGTACATATAATTCTACATATAGTACATACGATATGAATGCTACATCTTATGATGCAGCAAGATACAAAATATCTCCAGACTTTCCAATAAAAATTAAGAGCATATATAGAACTGGCGATAACATATTTATCGAATATTTTATTAGAACAGACTATAAGACTATGGCTCCAACCACATATGCTGCTGCAACAGGAATAAAACAAGCTAATGCTAATGTATTTACTGGGCCAGCAAAAGGCAATATAAATATAATATCAACAGGCTCTTATATGGTTTCTGGTTATGTATATGGATTCTTTGATCCATATCCCGGCTATGCTGGACATGTATATCCTAATCAAGAACCAATACAAGATAAGAGTAGTAATGAGACTATATTCGCCAATGGACTAAAAAGATATAGAGAAATATATGACTCTATGGATTGGAGAGATAACAACGGTGTAGGCAAAGGTCTTAATGATTTGGGTGTTATTGGATCATTTACTGGAACAGATATAACATTCAGTAGCATACCTTTAACATCAATGTTTATGGTGGTGTTATCCTATGATTGGAATCCTCATTCTATGAAAGCTATACTAGAAGAAGGAAGAACAATGTCAGACTCTACTATGAGAGACTCAACAAGAATAAATACGAATAATAACGGTGGTGTTGTTGATGCTCCTGGGATATCAATTCAGTTTAATTTAGTGAGGTAGATAATGATTATTAGATTAAAGGATAATCCGAATGGTCAGTTATCTGGCCAGTCAGTATCTACACACTCTAAAGTATTTGCAACAGAAGCAGAAAAAAGATTTAAAACTCCTTATTCAAGCGTCCATTTAGCTGTTATAGTTATAAAAATGTTTGCGCCATATAAGGTAACATATGGTAATACAGAAAAAAGATTTAGGCTCCCATACGTATATGGGTATATATATAAGCCTTCAGTAAGAAAATTTAAATCTACATATATAAATGTATCTCCTACATTTAAAAGATACTTATTAAAATCCCCATATAAAATAACATCAGTATCAAGAATAGAGACATTTAAAATGTACTCTGTTCCATATTCTATATTCGGCAAAAATAAGAAAGTCACTAAGACATTCAAAGCTTATTATGATAATAATCCTGGTGCAAATATAAGCATAAGAAGAACATATAAGTCTCATTATTTATATGCTAAATCAAGAGATTTGGTTTATGAATTTATGGCACCATATAATTCTACTCATGTTATGCCGGGAAATATAAAAACATTTAGAGCTCCATATATAAATATAGCTGCATCTTATATGATGGAATATGTAGAAAAAACTTATGATAATGTAGGTATGCCTATCTATAAGAAAGTAGTTAGTAAACCTATATATGAAGTTGCTACAAATAAGAAGACTGTTAAAGTAACAGTGCCTATTAACTTAGATAAAGTAATCACTAGTAAAGATGGATTCAGAGTGTTTGTAACTATGCCTCCATTATTCTTAAATTACTGTATTAACATTAAGGTTAAAGACTGGGCGACATCTGCTATTGATTACACGGATAACTCCGGAATAAAAATAATAAAAGAGGCTACATCTAATGTTGCTAATTTAATATTAGATAATATTTCTTTAACAAGCAGTATATCTTCTTTGCAAGAAGATGAAATCAAGAAGAGAATACCTGGCATATCATTGGCTCTATATGATTATTACTACGATAAGGCTATCAATAAGATAACAATAGTTGATGGCGAAATGAGTGTTGAGTATGAAACAGATGACTCATTTAGTAATTTTGGCAATTTATATATAAGAGCAAGAGATGTTAGAGATGACACCATTAATGCTGGATTCACACATATGGTTGCTGCTGATAGTAGACTATTTCAAGTGAGAATTAAAGACAATGGACAATGTTGTTTCGATAGAGACATTGACATTGATACATCTTCATATACATGTAGATTACCTAAGTCTATAGTTAAGTATGATATATTTAGCAATATAGAATATACACATACTGAGCTAGGTAACGGTGGTGGCACTGATCCTGGTGGTGGTGATGGAGAAGATATTCCAGAAATTGATTGGGGTATAGACTGCAATACCTGCGGACTCCCCCCAGCAATACCGCATTTAATAACAACAGACGACATAAAAGTATATCACTTGTTAGAAAGAGACTGGACAGACAAAGTAAGACAGGCTCCAGAAAATCAAATATTTGTAAACAATGATGGCGAAAAATATGTTCAAATACTGGTAATAAATCTAGATGTTTCATATTCATGTCATCATAAATACACTATTGATAGAGGTGTTGTAGAATATATGTACAATCCTAACCTGTATGATTATGTCGTTAAGATAGCTGAATACTTCAAAGAAGATAATAAGAAAGATGAAAACTTAATTGTAGATAATGTAGATTACAATATAGAAATTGATATACCTATATCAGATGAAAAATTTGTAAGCAAGATGTTTGAAAACATTAAGGAATATTCTGTTATTACTGCTTATGAAGATAACTGGAGACCAAAGCAAGATGTCCCGTAATAACATTCCAGTAATAGTTTTATCATCTGGGGACCCCGAAAGGGTGTCCTCAGTTTATAAAGAAACTAGGAAATTTAATATATTCCCCAAAATGATATCATGTAGTTCAAAAGAAGTATATGAATCAGAAAGAGATTTTGCAAATACTGTTACTATGGCACATAGAAAAGCCTGGGAATATATTGTAGAAAAATCTATAAAAAGAGCTATAATATTAGAAGACGATGTAAGGTTAATACATGATCCTAGGTCATACACTGACATTATAGATATCACAAGGCCAGATGTCTGTTTATTAGGATATTCTAAGGCATCAATAAATGTCGCATATAATAAAATAAAGATGGGTAAACTCAGGACAATAGAGGGTATATCTGTAGGTAAAAGTCTTACCACTGATTTATTATTTGGATCTGTTGCATATTACATAACCAACTTGGGCGCACAAAAGCTTTTACAATCAGATAAGTCTATAGTTATAGACGAATGGTATAGGTATGAAGAGCAGTGCGACCTAGATTTATATCACATTAGGCCCATAGTCGCTATGGAAAAAACAGACGAAATAAGAACATTAAGGAAATACTAATAATGCCTAAGCTACTTATAAACAATATCAATTTAGACAATTCTGTAAATAAGGAAGATAACATATCTCCTTTGATAGACTTCAATAATAGAAGTGTAAAAATAGAATCATTATTTAATGGCTCTATAATTACGGAGTGGGACATATCTAAAATAGCAACTACATTGGATTATGATTACTGGGGAGGATTCAAGTATAGACCTCCTGTTGGATATACTCCTAGATTTGGAACGTCTATATCAATGGAATCACCAAATGGTAACGTTGATAATATATTTATTGATACTGAGATAAATGGCGAGGGCGATAGAGAGTACAAAATACAGACATACGACATACTTGAAGGTGTAAGGAATCTTAAATACTATGGTATTTTTTCAGATAGATATTCCTTTAACGGTTCAGCTATTACCATTGGGGATCAGAAGCATTCATCTGATGAGATATTTCATTCATTAGGTGGTACAAAAAGTATGTATAGTACAGATAAACAAATGAAATCATTTGTTAATCTTGGTGTAGACAATGGATCTTATACAGATAAGCAGTCTTTCCTAATCCCATTTTCAACAAGTCTTGGCACAGACATATACGATTATTTTACAAAAGATATAATTTCATCGTGGAAACATTATGGTGACGCATGGTACTCTTTAAAATATTCTATGGTAGATGACGGCGTATATAAAAATACATGGTGTATGTCATTTATACTTCCATCTGACGCACCTAAAAGAGATATGCTCCTATTGTCATCAGAAATATTAGTCCCAGCAAGCTTAACCTATAACAATGTTACATTTAAAAGAAATTCATATTATGATGATCTTGGAAGCGGAGGTGTTACAGACACCTTGCCAAGATTCAATAATAGAAAAATTATTGATAAGTCAAATATAATGGTAAATGAAGACACTTCATATTCTATGATTAACAATGGTGGTAAGATTGGCATTACAATTGTAATAAAATATGATGGAGGCTCTTCATCTCATAAATTATATATATACATATCTGATATTCTATTTCATGAGCAGCAAATAAAGAAATCTAGCTTAATATGGGATGAATTAAAAAATGCTGTAGACGACTTTCCTATTTCAGAATCAGATATAAATACAATACTATTTAATGTGGCTGCAGAAGAAGAGTATGATAAAAATATAGAGTATGATTCTAGAGGTATAATTCCAGAGCGGATAATTGCTGCAAAATTGAAAACAATTGTAAATGGCATTTATTCTGAAACAGAATATAAAGAAATACCTGAATACAATGACTTATCATTTAGTCTAGATGAAGAGAACGTTGGATACTTTGACAATACAAACAGAGTAGATGGAAATGAATTTGTAGAAGTTGATGGTAGCAAAATTATAAGAAAAGACATATATAAGGAAATAAAATTATCAGAATATCTACCTATAAATGGAACGGGATCATTAGATGACGGATATTATTTAAAGTATTCTGATGCAATGCCTACTGAAGGAATAGTCTTTGGCGGATATGAGTTTGAGTCTGGAGCTAATTATTTATTGACTGGGTGTATAGGTAATATATATATAACAACTTTTGATTTGAGTAAAGAGTTGGAAGGATTAACATATAGTACAATAATAAATGCCATAAAAAATAACTCAGGAAGTATATATGAGAAGAAAGATGAGTATTTTGATAATGACGCTGGATCTTTAAAATTATCATATGAGACTATAGTTCTACATAAAAACAGCTCAAGAAATATAACTATCACAAATGTAGATA
>RRZT011257491.1_pt1 | contig 11057 bp, 10 predicted proteins | sample 2165551 | NCBI WGS metagenome assembly RRZT01 (sample SAMN10456910, study PRJNA506462) | wastewater metagenome | biome: wastewater; feature: sludge; material: wastewater sludge; isolation source: wastewater sludge with Escherichia coli K12::gfp cells carrying plasmid... | place: USA: Moscow, Idaho...
GGAGCGTTGGGATCGGTATCGACCCCCACCTGGATCCGGATGCGCTCGGACACCTCGACCATGATCTCGGGGTTGTCGGAGAGGAACTGCTTGGCGTTCTCCCGGCCCTGGCCGAGCTGCTCGCCCTCGTAGGTGTACCAAGCACCCGACTTCTTGACGATGTCGTGCTCGACGCCGATGTCGAGCAGCGAACCCTCCCGGCTGATGCCCTGTCCGTACATGATGTCGAACTCGGCCTGGCGGAACGGCGGGGCCACCTTGTTCTTGACCACCTTCACCCGCGTCCGGTTGCCGACGACCTCCACGCCGTCCTTGATGGCTTCGATGCGGCGGATGTCGCGGCGGACCGCCGAGTAGAACTTCAGCGCCCGACCACCCGGGGTCGTCTCCGGCGACCCGAACATGACACCGATCTTCTCTCGGAGCTGGTTGATGAAGATGCAGATGGTCTGCGTCTTGTTCAGGTTGGCCGTCAGCTTTCGCAGCGCCTGGGACATGAGCCGGGCCTGCAGGCCGACGTGGCTGTCGCCCATCTCACCCTCGATCTCGGCTCGCGGCGTCAGCGCGGCCACCGAGTCGATGACCAGCAGCGTCAGCGCACCGGAGCGGACCAGCATGTCGGCGATCTCGAGCGCCTGCTCACCGTTGTCGGGCTGGCTCACCAGCAACGCGTCGGTGTCGACGCCCAACTTGGCGGCGTACTCGGGGTCGAGCGCGTGCTCGGCGTCGATGAAGGCGCAGATGCCGCCCGCGGCCTGCGCGTTGGCGATGGCGTGCAGCGCCACCGTGGTCTTGCCGCTGGACTCGGGCCCGTACACCTCGACCACGCGGCCACGGGGCAGACCACCGATGCCGAGCGCGATGTCGAGGGCGATGGAGCCCGTCGGGATGGTCTCGATCGGCTGACGCACGTCTTCGCCCAGCCGCATGATCGACCCCTTGCCGTGGGCCTTCTCAATCTGAGCGAGCGCCGCCTGCAGGGCCTTCTCGCGATCGGCAACCGCCATGTTCTCGTCCTTTCCTGTGGGGCACATGCCCTGTGTCCGGGTGCCGGAGGGCACCTCTCGCTCGTCACTGTAGGAATCGGCTCCGACAATCTGTCACCGGAGCCGGAGCCTGTGGACAAGTGCCACCTGCCACGTCGAGAACCCTACCGAACACCTGTTCGAAAGCAACCGACACGCCGCGATTCTTCAGGCTTCCGCGGAGGTGATTCTCACCAGTGGGTGGACGACAGTTCGAGGTGATCGCACACGCCGCGCCACACCGTCTTGACCGGGACGCCGGCGTCCAACGCTTCGCGGACCGTGCGGCCGCCCAACGCGCGGATCACCTGCTGGTCCGACCACACCCGCGCATAGCTCTCGCCGACCTGACGGCCCAGTCGCGCCCAGAACTCGCTCTCGCGCACAGGCCTCAGGCAGCCGCGCTGGCGCGCACGACCGGAAGCACCGTCACGGACTCGTAGGCCACCAGTCGTTCGACCACGAGGCTCAGCACGTCGGCGAGGCGCACGTCGAGGGCGCCACAGATGGCGTTCAGCATCTCTGACGACGCCTCCTTCTGCCCCCGCTCAACCTCGGAAAGGTAGCCGAGGCTGACCCGCGCCCGGGCCGACACCTCGCGGAGCGTCAGCGATGAGCGCACGCGCAGGTCGCGCAGGGTCTCCCCCACCATTTCGCGCATCAACAGCGTCTTCATCGCTTCCCCCTCTCGTTCGTTGACCAGCCTGTGCTGTAACGCCAGCCGCGTCGCTCGTGTTCCCATCGACCCTACCCCGGGGCCAGGACGCGCAACAGCATCTCGAACGCGGCGTCCACCGTGGCCTTGCGCACCGCATCCCGGTCGCCCTCGAACTGGTAGCCCTCGGCATAGACGGCCTGCGCGTGCGGCCCGATGACCGGCCCTGCCACGGCGACCCACACCTCGCCCGGCTCGTGCCCGTCCTGACCGTCGGGGCCGGCCACGCCCGTGACCGCGATCGTCCAGTCGGCACCGGTGCGTTCGGACGCCGCGACCGCCATCAGCCGGGCGCAGTCCTCACTAACGACGCTGACGTCGCCGAGAAGATCGGCGTCGATACCCAGAAGGCGGGACTTCATACTCGTGGCGTAGGCGACGAACCCACCGAGGTACACCGCGGAGGCGCCGGGCACCGAGGTGACCGCGGCGCCCAGGAGGCCACCGGTCAGCGACTCGGCGGTCGCCAGGCTGACGTCGCGCATCTTCAGAACCGAGATCACCTCGGCTGCCGAGGGGCTCATCGCGTCTCCTGAGGGTGTTCGGCGAGCCAGCGGGCCCGCATCTTGGCCGACTCACGCAGGTAGTCAAGGCCGGTGACAACGGTCAGCACCAACGCGCCGATCATCAGCGCCCAGGCGATCCAGTCCCACCACACAGGCATGAACTGCAGCCCGGGCAGCCAGAAGCCGATGGCGACCGACTGCAGCACGGTCTTCAGCTTGCCGCCGCGATTGGCGGCCATCACGCCGTACTTCAGAATCGCCCAGCGCAGCACGGTGATGCCCCACTCGCGGACGAGGATCACGATGGTGATCCACCAGGGCAGTTCGTTGAGGATGCTCAGACCGATGAAGGCCATGCCGGTGATGGCCTTGTCGGCGATCGGGTCCCACAGCTTCCCGAAGTCGGTGACCAGGTTGTAGCGGCGGGCCACATTGCCGTCGATCGCGTCGGTGATGATCGCGAGCACGAAAACCGCCGTCGCCCACCAACGCCACCCGGCGTCCTGGGGGTGGCTCAGCAGGATCCAGCCGAGCAGCGGCACCATCACCAGCCGAATCGTGGTGAGCACGTTCGGCACGTTGAAGTTGCTGGGCTTGTCAGGCACGCTCCTCGACTCCTCCCTCGACCACGAGGTCGGCACCCACCGACGTCACGACCCTACCCCAGACCATGGAGCCCACGGGGGCTGGCGCGGCCGCTTCGATCGTCGTCGTGCCGTCGACATCAGGGCCCTGGTGAGCGGCCCGCCCGGTGGCCCGGCCGTCCTCGACGCCCTCGATCAGCACCTGGACCCGCTCCCCGACCCGGTCGGCCGCCCGCTGGTCGACCAGTTCAGCAGCCAGATCGCTCAACCGCTCGGCCCGTTCGGCGACGACGTGCTCGGGCAGGTGGTCGGCGAGCCCTTCAGCCTCGGTCCCCTCCTCGTCGGAGTAGCCGAACACGCCCAACGCGTCCAGCCGGGCCTCCTGCACGAAGTCGGCGAGAATCTCGACGTCGGCGTCCCTCTCACCCGGGAAGCCCACGATCACGTTGCTGCGGATGCCGGCGTCCGGCGCCAGCCCGCGAATACGCTCGATCAGCGACAGGAACGAGTCGGGGTCGCCGAAGCGGCGCATGCGGCGTAGCACGGCCGGCGCGGCGTGCTGGAAGCTGATGTCGAAGTACGGCACCACCTTGTCGGTCGCGCAGATCGCCTCGATCAGACCCGGCCGGATCTCGGCCGGCTGCAGGTAACTCACCCGCACCCAGTCGAGCCCGTCGACCCGGTCGAGTTCGCCGAGCAGCCGTTCGAGGGCACCCAACTCGCCCAGGTCCTTGCCGTAGGAGGAGGTGTTCTCACTGACCAGGAAAGCCTCACGGACGCCGTGGTCGACCAGCCAGCGCACCTCCTCGACCACGTCGTCGACAGGACGCGACACGAACGAACCGCGAAAGCTCGGGATGGCGCAGAACGCGCACCGCCGGTCACAACCCGACGCGATCTTGACCGCAGCACTGGGACCCGAGCCGAGCCTGCGCCGGTGAGCACGAGGCCCGGACGCCGGCGCGAGCCCCGCCGGCAGGTCGGGCAGCGACGACGGGATCCCCGGAATGACGACGTTGGACGCGGCCGCCTGTCGCTTCGCCGGCGCGAGCGGCAGCAGCTTGCGCCGATCGCGCGGGGTGTGCGACTCGAAATGGTCGCCGTCCATGATTCTGCGCAGGGTGGAATCGATGTCGGCGTAGTGGTCGAAGCCGAGCACCGCGTCGGCCTCCGGCAGCGCGTCGGCCAGTTCGCGGCCGTACCGCTCAGCCATGCAGCCGACGGCGACGACGCGCTGGGTGCGGCCGTTCCCCTTCAGGTCGGACGCCGCCAACACCGTGTCGATCGAGTCCTTCTTGGCCGACTCGATGAAGCCGCAGGTGTTGACGACGACAGCCTCGGCGTCGGCAGGCTCGTCGACGAGGCGGAATCCGCCAGCCTCGAGGCGCCCGGCCAGCTCCTCGGAGTCGACGTCGTTGCGGGCGCAGCCGAGCGACACGATATGGACGGAGACGAGGGGGGACGACACGGCCTCAGGCTATCGGACCCCCCGGCTGGCGGCTCACCCGGGGAGGGTCCAGCGCAGCTCGTGGGGTTCGTCCGGGCCGAGCCACTCGAACCCGGCCACGAACGAGGCCACCTCATGTGCTGTCAGGTGCACGGCGTCCGAACCAGGTTCACGAGCGGCGACCCGCTCGATCAGCACGTCCAGGGGCCCGCAGCACCACCAGACGGCAAGGGGCGCCGAGGGCGGCGAACCGCGTCCGCCACACTCCCCGTGACGCCCGGGTCGAGAAGGACGCCTCAACGACCACCGCCCGGCCTGCCGCCACGGCGTCCGCGAGACGCCGCGCCAGGTCGGCGTCGATGCTCAGTATCAGCTCCCGGGCCGCGACCCTGCCGCCCGCACCCGGGCGGCAGCCTCGCGGTCGTAAGACAGCACCTGGACTCCGGCCGACTCCAGACGGCGGGCGAGCCAGATCTTCCCACTGCCCGCCGGGCCACAGAGCAGGGTGACCGGTGCAGCGACCGCACCGGTCACCCGCTCAGCCCAGCTTGAGGTTGTCGAGCACCTCGTCGAGATCGTCGGGCTTCACCAGCACCTCGCGCGGCTTGGACCCCTCCGAGGGACCGACGACGCCGCGCGTCTCTAGAATGTCCATGAGGCGTCCGGCCTTGGCGAAGCCGACGCGCAGCTTGCGCTGCAGCATCGACGTCGAGCCGAGCTGCAGGTTGACCACCAGCTGCGCCGCCTCGAGCACCAACTCGAGATCGTCGCCGATGTCCTCGGCCACCTTGGTCGACTCGACCGGAGCCGCCACATCCTCGCGGTACTGCGGGGCCAACTGCTCGCGGGCGTGCTTCACCACGGCCCGGATCTCAGCCTCGGTGACCCATGCGCCCTGCACGCGCACCGGCTTGGACGCCCCCATCGGCAGGAACAGCCCGTCGCCCTGACCGACGAGCTTCTCGGCGCCGGGCGTGTCGAGGATGACGCGGCTGTCGGTCATGGACGCCGTCGCGAACGCGAGCCGCGACGGCACGTTCGCCTTGATCAGGCCGGTGACGACGTCGGTCGACGGACGCTGCGTCGCCAGCACCAGATGGATGCCGGCCGCGCGGGCCAACTGGGTGATGCGGACGATCGAATCCTCGACGTCACGCGGGGCGACCATCATCAGGTCAGCGAGCTCGTCGACGATCACCAGCAGGTACGGGTAGGGCTCCAGCACCCGCTCCGAGCCCGGCAGCGGCTTGAGCTGACCTGCCCGCAGCGCCTTGTTGAAGTCGTCGACGTGCCGGAACCCGAACGCCGACAGGTCGTCGTAGCGCATGGTCATCTCGCGCACGACCCATTCGAGCGCCTCGGCGGCCTTCTTCGGGTTGGTGATGATCGGCGTGACGAGATGCGGCACGCCCTCGTAGTGGGTCAGCTCGACCCGCTTCGGGTCGACCAGCATCAGGCGGACCTCGTCGGGCGTCGCGCGCATCACCACCGATGTGATCAGCGAGTTGATGAAGCTCGACTTGCCCGAACCGGTGGCGCCGGCGACGAGGAGGTGCGGCATCTTGGCCATGTTGGCCACGACGAAACCGCCCTCGACGTCCTTGCCCAGGCCGACCGTCATCGGGTGGTGGTCGTTGCGGGCGGTGTTGCTGCGCAACACGTCGCCCAGCGACACGATCTCCTTGTCGACGTTGGGAATCTCGATACCGATCGCCGACTTGCCGGGGATGGGGCTGAGGATGCGCACGTCGGCCGACGCCACCGCGTACGCGATGTTCTTGCCGAGCGCGGTCACCTTCTCGACCTTGACGCCCTGGCCCAGCTCGACCTCGTAGCGGGTCACAGTCGGGCCGCGAGTGTAGCCGGTCACCGAGGCGTCGATGTCGAACTGGCTGAACACCTGACCGAGGCGTCCGACCACCGCATCGGACGCCGCCGTGCGCGCCTTGGGCGCGGTGCCGGCCTTCAGCGTGGACGGGTCGGGCAGCACGTACTGGACGTCACCGGACAGTTGGAGCTGCTCGCCGACGATCGGGGCCACGTCGTGCGCCGGCGCCTCAAGAGGCACTCGGGACGCCGCAGGCTCCGGGTCGGGCTCGGCGAGGTGGGTGGGGCGTCCGGCCGTGACAGGCGGACGCTCGACCACCTCGGTGGCCATCGCGTCAAAGCCGACGTCGTAGACGGCGGGCTCGGGCTCGTCTGCGACCGGAGCGGCGTCCAGAACGAGCGGGGTGTCGTACGCGTGGTCGACGCCGTACTCGATCTCTGTCTGCGGCCGCTGGAAGCGGTCGCGGAAGTTGTCCACCCGGCCGGGGATCTCGTGCAGCGGGATGCCGATGATCACCAGGACGCCGAAGGCGCACAGCATCACCAGGACCGGAACGGTGACCCAGACCGTGAGCAGGTCGGCGACAAAGCTGGACGCCAGGTAGCCGATCATGCCACCGGCCGCACGCAGCTGCTCGGGATGGTTCGGGCCGGGGATGCCGCGGGAGACGTGGATCAGACCGAGGAGCCCGAACAGCAGCGCGCCCCAGCCGACGATCTGGCGTCCTGCCGGCCCGTTGGCGCTCGGGTTGCGCAGCGTCCGCCACGCCATGACCAGCGCCAACACCGGAAGCACGTGGCTCAGCGAGCCGAAGATCGTCGACACGAGCGCCCGCAGCCACTCGCCGAACGCGCCCGGCAACTGGAACCAGAATGCGGCGATCAGCACGATCGCCAGCGCCACGAGCGCCAGACCGGCACCGTCGCGCCTCAGCGCCGGGTCGACGTCGCGGGCCGCATGGCCGATGCCGCGGGCGGCGCTGCCGAGCAGGTAGGCCAGGCCGCGCCACAGCGCCAGCAGGCCACGCCCGACGGCGGCCAGAAACGTCGACAACCCGCTCGGCTGCGGGGCCTTCGAGCGGTTGGTGGGTCTCTTGGTGCTTCCGGACGAGCGGGAGGTGGACGAGCGCGTCGAGCTGCTGGTCCGACTCCGCGTCGGGGAAGACGTGCGGGTCGCCATGGCGGGAAGGTTACCCACTCCCCCGTCCGAGGCCGGGGCGACCACGCCGTCGGTCACCGGATTGTGGCCACCTCAGAAGTGGCGCCAGCCGGTCGAGCCCTCCCAGGTTTCTCCGTCGACCGTCACCTCGGGGGTGTCGGACGCCGTGACCCGTCCGGCGACGACCCAGCCAGCCGGCACGGCGTCCGGGCTGGGGAAGGTGGCGAGCAGCGCGTGATCGTCGCCGCCGGTGAGAACGAACGCGAGCGGGTCGCCGCCGCCGATCGCGGCGGCGACGGTGCGCTGCGGTTCGGCGACCTCGAGGGTCGCCGAGTCGATGTCGATCGCCACACCTGACGCCTTGGCGATGTGGCCGAGGTCGGAGAGCAGCCCGTCGGAGCAGTCGATCATCGCGGTGGCGCCCGCCTCGGACGCCACGACGCCCTGCCCGTACGGCGGTTCGGGGACGCGGTGTGCCCGGACCACCGCTCCCGGGGAGCGGAAGCCGCGTCCGAGCACGGCCAGACCTGCGGCGGCCCAGCCGAGGCGTCCACAGAACGCGACCACGTCGCCGGGCTGCGCGCCTGAGCGCAGCACGGGGCGGCGTCCCTCAAGTTCGCCGAACACCGTCACCACGATGCCGATCACGGCCGAGCGGGTGACATCGCCACCCACGAGGGCGGCTCCGGCCAGCTCGCATTCCTCGCGGACGCCTCGGGCGCACTCCACGACCCAGGCAGCCTCCAGATCGGCCGGCGTCGAGAGGCTGACCACGATGCCGACCGGGCGGGCACCCATCGCCTCCAGGTCGGCGACGCTGGACGCCACCGCCTTGCGGCCCACATCGTGAGGGCTTGACCAGACGCGCTTGAAGTGGACGTCCTCGATCATGGCATCGGTGGAGACGGCCACCTGCCCGGACGGTGCGAAGACCGCGCAGTCGTCTCCCACACCGACGGTGACCCGTTCGGGCACGACGAGGTTCGCGGTGATCGCGTCGATCAGCCCGAACTCGCCGAACTCGGCGACGGTCTGACCCGCCATCAGCGCAGCCCGACGGGACGGTCGAGTGCGAGCTGGATCAGCTCCGCGATCAGGTCGGCGTAGGACAGTCCCGATTCGGCCCACAGGCTCGGGTACATCGACAGGCGCGTGAATCCGGGCATGGTGTTGAGCTCGTTGACATAGATCTCGCCGCCGGGCAGCACGAACAGGTCGACGCGGGCAAGGCCCTCGGCGTCCATCGCCAGGAAGGTACGGATGCCGATCTTCTGGACCCGGTGGAGGAGGTCGTCATCGAGGGAGGCCGGGATGTCGAGTGTGACCTGGTTGTCGGGGGTGTACTTGGCTTCGTAGTCGTAGAACGCGTCCGGGGTGTGCATGCGGATCTCGCCGGCAACGCTGGCGCGGGGGGGTCCGTCGAATGAACCCAGCACGGCCACCTCGACTTCGCGAGCACCGACGAAGCCCTGCTCGATGACGATCTTCGGGTCGAACCGCAGCGCCTCTTCCATGGCTGCCGGAACCTCGTCTGGGGTGGCGGCCCGTACGATACCGAGGCTCGACCCGCCCCGAGCGGGCTTCACGAACACGGGGAACTCGAGCTCGTCGGTGACTCTCTCGAGGCAGACGTCGGGCTCGTCGCGCCACTGCCGACCCGTGATCGTCACCCAAGGACCCACCGGCAAACCCCCGCCCGCCAGTGACCGCTTCATCAGGTCCTTGTCCATACCGTTCGCGCTCGCCGCGACGCCGGAGCCGACGTAGCGGATGCCGTACATCTCGAACAGGCCCTGGATGGTGCCGTCTTCGCCGAACGGGCCGTGCAGCAGCGAGAACGCCACGTCGAAGTCGCGGGGCTCGGTGAACCCGTTGTCGACCAGCGTCGCGATGCGTCCGCCGCCCTCGCGGCGCAGCAACAGCGCCTCGGCGCGGTCCTCCGAGAGGCGCGGGAGGCGTCCGTCGGTGACTTCCATGGCAGCCATCTCCTCGGCCGGCACCTGCACCCAGCGCCCGGACGGCGTGATGCCCACACCGAGGATTTCGAACATGGAGCTGTCGATGGCCCGCACGACCCCGCCCGCGGTGAGGCACGAGACGTCATGCTCAGAGCTCATGCCCCCGAAGATGATGGCGACGCGGGTGCGCTGGCTGACCGGCTCGGACATGACTCCTCCTCACGGCCGAGCCTGCGCTGCGACCGCGAGTCACTCTACAAGCGGATCACGCCTAGGGCTTGGCGCCGCTCGCCGCCACGATGCGCTTGAACTGCGTTCCTGCCCGGAACTTCGGGACCGGGGCGGCCTCCACCCAAGTCTGCTCGCCGGTGCCCGGGTTCCGGACGTGACGACCCTTTCGGACGACGCTCTCGAATTTGCCGAAAGCGGTGATGGTGACGGGACGACCGGCGGCCACCTCGCTGGTGATCGCCTCGACAACCGCGTTCAATGCTCGGCCAGCTTCGGCCTGATTGCCACCGAAGGAACTGGCCAACAGCGCAATGAATTCTGACTTGTTCACTGGAACCCCTCCTGCGCGGGGCTGGTTCGCGCGTTGAACCTGCCCATACCGGACCGGTGCCGTCAGCCTATCCCCACCGACCCCGAATTTCGAGGTTCGAAACACACCGAACGCGCCTCTGGCTAGTGGGAACGCACCACCGAACGCGAGTGCGGCGACGCCGCCTCTCGGCATTGCCGAGAACTCGGGAATGTGCCCCAGACAACAAACACCCCGGGTCCGAAGGACCCGGGGTGATGTGGACGAGCGTCTCAGCTGGCGACCTTGGCGGGCAGGGTCTTGGGCTTGAAGTCGGGCCGCTCGGACTCGTAGGCCGCGATGCCGGCCTCGTGCTGCAGCGTCAGGCCGATGTCGTCGAGTCCATTGAGGAGGCGGTGACGCGTGTAGTCGTCGATGGCGAACTCGTACGTCCGGCCACCGGCCGAGATCGTGCGGTCCTCAAGGCTGACCGCGACCGACGCACCGGGCTCGGCCTCCAGGAAATCCCAGAGGGCGTCGACGACGTCCTGATCGACGACGGCCACGAGCAGGCCGGCCTTTCCGGAGTTGCCCCGGAAGATGTCGCCGAAACGGCTACCGATGACGACCTTGAAGCCGTAATTCTGCAGGGCCCACACGGCGTGTTCGCGCGAGCTTCCGGTGCCGAACTCCGGGCCGGCGACCAGCACCGACCCGGCCTGGTAGGCGTCCTTGTTGAGCACGAAGTCGGGATCGTTGCGCCAGGCAGCGAACAGTCCGTCCTCGAAGCCCGTGCGGGTGACGCGCTTGAGGTAGACGGCCGGGATGATCTGGTCGGTGTCGACGTTGCTGCGGCGCAGCGGGACGCCGACGCCGGTGTGCGAGGTGAACTTCTCCATGGCGATCTCCTTACAGGTCGGCCGGGGACGAGAGGGTGCCACGGACCGCCGTGGCCGCGGCCACGGGCGGAGAGACGAGGTGCGTGCGTCCGCCCTTGCCCTGCCGGCCCTCGAAGTTGCGGTTCGAGGTGGACGCCGAGCGCTCGCCCGGCTTCAACTGGTCGGGGTTCATGCCCAGACACATCGAGCAGCCAGCGGCCCGCCATTCGGCGCCGAAGTCGAGGAAGATCTGGTCCAAGCCTTCAGCCTCAGCTTGATCGCGCACCCGAGCCGAGCCCGGCACGACCAGCATCCGCAGGCCTTCGGCCAGGCCACCTGCCGTGCCGACCCGCACGAGTCGCTTGGCACCCAGCTGGATCAGTTCGCTGTAGTAGATCGCCGCGCTGGCGCAGCCCATGCCTGCTGCCTGCACGCTGA
>RRZT010049774.1_pt1 | contig 11054 bp, 10 predicted proteins | sample 2165551 | NCBI WGS metagenome assembly RRZT01 (sample SAMN10456910, study PRJNA506462) | wastewater metagenome | biome: wastewater; feature: sludge; material: wastewater sludge; isolation source: wastewater sludge with Escherichia coli K12::gfp cells carrying plasmid... | place: USA: Moscow, Idaho...
AGCAACTTCGCCCTTGGAGAACTTGGCATCCATTACACCGTAGTCAACACCCTTCTCCATGTGGCCGCTCTTGACCATGTCCACGATGAGCTTAACACCAGCTTTAGCGCCAGCATTGGCAACACCAGTGTCCTTAACGTCATAGCCAGTAGCGGTCTTCTTGAAGGCATAACCACCGTTTGCAGCAACCAGCGGATAGCTGAAGTACGGAGTGGTGTACGCCCACATTACAGCGCGCTTGCCTTCAGGCTTCAGCTTTTCGTCCAGCTGGTTCAGCTCTTCGAAAGTCTTCGGCGGGTTTGGCAGCAGCTTCTTGTTGTAGATCAGGCCAACAGCTTCAACAGCTACCGGGTAACCGACAAACTTGCCGTCAACTTGCATCGCGTCCCATGCAAAGTTTTCGAACTTAGCCTTGGTGGCTGCACTCGGAGTAACTGGAACGATCAAACCTGATTTAGCCCACTCACCGAAACGGTCATGAGCCCACAGGAAAATATCCGGGCCGTTGCCGGTAGCAGCGGTCTGCTGGAACTTAACTTCGACTTGATCCGGGTGAGCAACAGTAACTTTAACGCCAGTAGCGGCTTCGAACTTCTTACCTACTTCGGCCAGGCCATTATAGCCCTTGTCACCGTTGATCCAGATGGTGAGCTGACCTTCTTCGATCGCTGCGCTAGCAGCAGAAGCCATGCCCAGAGTTGCAAGCCCGATAAAAGACGCGAGAATTTTCTTTTTCATTAGCCTTTCCTTACTTAGTTGTTAGTCCCACGCTGAACACGCTGTAATAAGCCTGTGTGCGGGGTGCATATTAAAACATGCCCCCTATTGGTCCTATGACGGATCTCGCATTTTTGGAAAGATAGAGAAGAAACGCTGACTTGCTGAATTGAAACCATTTTCTGGTATCGGTTTCACTTTAAAAAACACGCTTGATATTTTTAAATTGAGCAGAGAATATCCAAGAACAAATTCCTACCTATCGGAAAAGTTAACGTCAACCTAGGTTGCCCCATGGGATATTGCGACTTGAACCGTCGAAAACCCAAGTTCGTTTCAACGGTTCAAGTCTGTGTGCTAGTGATTATTCCGCAGCAGTTGATCTTTCAAATTGGGTGGCATGCCAACTATCGTTAACGTATCGGTAACCGGATCATAACTGATCCGCTGCCCCAGCAACTTCTGATCAAAGCTGATCGTCAATCCGCCACCAGAGCCCACATACTTGGTCATGGTTCGCAATGCACTTGGACTGGGAGGAAAACTCTCGGGCAGGCCGACTGACTCAGTCAAAAACGAGTAAAAATCACCCGTCTCCGAACCTGGCATGATCTCACCCATCCGTTTGCTCTCGAGATCAGCCCCTGACTTCAGCTGCTCCTTGCAATAGCTCTGCAACTCTTTCTTCGCTTCATATACCTGCTCAGTAGGCAAGTTCTGGGATTGTGCATAACTGGCAATAGCCTTGACCAAGGTTTCATTTTGCAGTTTTTGATCAATGCCCTCCTCGGCTGCTAAAAACTCCATAAAGAAGTCAGCAACCTTTCTGCCCGCTCGCCCCTTGATAAATGAAATATAACGCCTATTCTCTGCGGAAATTCGATATTGAGATAAATCAATACGGGCCACCAGCCCCATATTATTTAAATCAATATATTTCACCTTCTGAATATCAAAGCCGTCCGTAAAGCTGACACTCTCTTCATCCTCAAATATACCAACCATCAAATAATCAGCACCAACATATTGGTAATGAATAAAATACAAATACCCTTCACAAATTAAGGAGTACTTATTAATGGCAGTCGTCAACAATTGAGTTGCTGAACAAGAGAAGTCAATAAAATTTAATTTACCATCGAGATACTCAGCGAGTAATGTCGGAAAAGATGAATCCCCACTCGTGGCATCACTAAATGCAGCATAGCCTCGGTTAGTTTTCTGCTGGAATGTTTGATGAAGCACAAGAGCAAGGTCAGCCACTGGCTCGGTAGCCGCAATCAGCTGCTGATTCAGCTCTGATACAACACCGTTTTCGACGTGATGGCGCAAGGCATGCAGCACCATGGAGATATTCTGTACACTCATAGCAATCATAGTGTTAGCCAAAGATGTGCAGTATTATAAGCTCCAATCACCGCAAAAAGGATCGACCCGATGCCCATTACCTCAAAATACAGCACTGAACAGATAGAATCCTTGGTAAATGAGTTACTTGCAGTTCTGCAACGCCAGAAAGCGCCGGTAGATTTATCCCTGATCGCCCTCGGAAACCTGACGACTCATCTCATCACCGAGCGTCTGCCTGTGGCCCAGCAACGTAGCATCGCAGACTCTTTTGCGGCCGCATTACAGCAATCGATCGCCCGGCCTGACGTCAAACACTAAGTTGGACAACCGTCACCATGAATGAGATTTTTTCTAAAAACTCAAGTTTCCAGTATCGCGAAAACGTTTCGCGACTGATCAGTTGGGGTCATTGGTTTCTGTTTTTCAATATCCTATTAGGCATGTTGATTGCGATACGTTTCATTATCGCGACACCATGGCCAACCACAGGATTGGGACAGTTCTACCTGCTGGTCAGTTGGATTGGGCATTTTGGCTTTATAGGATTCATATTATTCCTGCTGACGATCTTCCCGCTCACCTTTGTTTGTACGAACCAAAGACTCCTACGCAGCTTATCAATACTGATTGCTGTCGCGATACAGACTTTGTTACTTATTGATACACAGGTGTATCATTTACTTAAATTCCATCTGAACCCTTTCGTATGGAGTTTGCTATTTGAGCCTGCACAGAGCAAAGCCAACCTGAATTGGAATTTTCTATTCATTGCTATTCCAGTCATAGTCTTATTGGAAATCGTTTTTTCTAATCTGGCTTGGAAACGGCAGTTCAAACGCCCTAACCGCCTGGTCGGTCGTTCCTTGGTTCTGTTATTCCTTTCGTCATTCTTGATTACTCATTTGACGCACATATGGGCCGATGCCAGTTTCTACACCCCCATAGTGGCGCAAAAATCAAATTTCCCCCTCTCCTACCCGATGACGGCTCGTTCTTTCCTGGCCCGACATGGTTGGCTTGACCTACAGGAGTTCAAGGCGCGCCAGAAAAACTACTCGGCACAGCCCTTACGCCGCCTCAACTATCCGCTGGCACCATTGAAGGTTGAGCCACGCGAGCAGAAATTGAACCTGATGCTGATCGTCCTCAAGGGGCTACGGCAAGACATGGTCAACAACATCAACATGCCCAATCTCCAGCGGTTTGCCGAACAGCATCAACGCTACGTCAACCACATCGCTGGCGACAATGAAACCGAAACCAGCCTCTTTTCCCTGTTTTATGGTCTTCCAGCACAATATGCCGATGATGTAGAAGCCGATAAACGCTCCCCTTTGTTGCTGGATGAGATGCAGCGCCAGGAGTACCGCATTAAAGCCTTTTCCACTCAGGGACTGGAGCTGCCTATCTACCAAGAGGCCATTTTCAGTGGGATCCGCCACAAGCGTACGCAGGCTAGTACCCAGTCGGATGCGCTGACGCTGGAGACCTTGATGCGCTGGCAACAAGGTCAGCCAAAGGACCAACCCTGGTTTACCTATCTATCGCTCGATGGACCCGGCAGCCTGGAGCTACCAGCCAACTATCAGGGACCAAACCAGCCAGAGCTCAAACGACTCGATCCGTTCAACTCTATCTCTCCGGAGTTGCGCCCCCAGCTGATCAATCGCTATAAAAATGCCGTCTTCTATGTTGATCAACTGTTAGGGTCTCTGTTTGAAGCGATGCAAACAGCCCAGTTGATGGACAATACACTGATCATCATCACCAGTGATCACGGCTTTGAGCTGGGCGAGAGCGGTCAGGATAATTGGGGCGCCGGCAGCAACTACTCCAAGGCTCAGATGCGCGTCCCCATGATTCTTGCCTGGCCAGGTAAGGCTCCCGAACAGCATGACGAGATCAGCTCCCATCAGGATCTGGTTCCCACGCTACTTCCTGAGTTATTCGGGGTAAGCTCCCCGGTCGATGATTACTCGGCTGGACGCTCTTTGTTGCAACAGCAACCTCGCAAATGGCTGCTCAGCGGTAATAGTCGCCACTTTGTCATCGTTGGAGACAAAGAGATCACCTTGTTTGACCGACAAGGTAACTTTGAAGTCCGCGATGCATCCACGTATGACGTCATCGACGATGGGCGACCGGATATGCCGGCGCTGCTCAAAGTCATGCGCGATTTGGGGCGATTCAAGGGCATCAACGGCTCACCCACCCCTCCCTGAAAACCTGCATCGGCTCAGTCCAATGCACAGGGCTTGGCGATCCCCCTTGAAATAGGCGATCACCAAGCCCATATATGGGTTACATCTATCGCAGAGTGCTTGTCATGATCATCCAAATTACACCTGAGAATTTCCGCGCCGAGCTCATCGACGCCTCCATGACCAAAACCATCGCCGTCTATTTTTACGCCGATGCACTCCCGGAATGTCAGCCAATAACCGGTCAGCTCGAGACCTTGGTTGGCACAGCCAACAGCTATCTGACTCTAGCCAAGGTCGATGTCAGCAACCCCCAGTTGCAAGGTCTGGCTGTGCAGTTGGGGCTACAAGCACTCCCGGCTCTGGTGCTATTCAAGGAAGGACGCCCCGTAGACGCCATTATGGGTGCTGAACAACTGGCTGGAGCCCAGCAATTCCTCGCCAGTTACCAACCCAAAGAGGAAGATCTGCTACTGGAGCAAGCTCGCGCCGATTTGAGTCGTGGAGCCGTACAAACTGCTTATGAGGCTCTGCTCACAGCCCGCAAGCTGGTTCTGAACCGTAGCGATATCAACCTGGCCCTCGCCGACTGCAGCCTTCAGTTGCAAAAGTTGGCCCAAGCAAAAGAACTGCTGACGCAAATCCCCATGGTGGACCAGGACTCCGATTATGCGCGGCTGATCTCCGCACTCGAATTGGCCGAACAGGCCGCGGATAGCCCGGAGATCCAGGCCCTGGAGAGCCGACTAAGCCAGGATCCCAACAATGGCTTACTCAAGCAGGAGCTGGCCATCCAGTACAGCCAGTCTGGACGCAAGGAGGAGGCCCTGGAGTTATTGCTGGGCATCTTGCGTCACGATCTCTCTTTTGGCGAAGCCAAAAAAATCTACCTGGATATTCTAGCCACCATGGCTGGCGATGCTGCCGCCAGCCGCTACCGACGCCAGCTCTATACCCTGCTCTATTGATTCGAACGACCCAATCGCCTCATCACGAGGCGATTTTTTTCTCCACAGAAACCTCATGGCCATCAATCTTGCCTACTGCCGCTGGCCAGGCATTCACCACGGCCTTCACCAGAGTCGCCAAGGGAATGGCGAAAAAGACCCCCCAGAATCCCCAGAGCCCACCAAAGATCAGCACGGCAATGATGATGGCAATCGGGTGCAAATTCATCGCTTCGGAAAAAAGCAGTGGCACCAATAAATTGGCATCCAGGATCTGGACCACCAGATAGGCTACCAGCAAATAGGCAAATTCTGGCGACATCCCCCATTGAAATAGCCCAACCGTGACGACGGGCACCGTGATCATGACGGCTCCAACATAGGGAATCAGCACAGAGAGCCCGACCCCGACACCCAACAGCAGGGCGTAATCTATGCCCATGAAGTAGAACACCAGGTAGTTGGCCAGGCTAACAATCAGAATGTGAATCACCTTACCGCGGATGTAATTGACGATCTGGCCGTTCATCTCATCCCAAACCTTCGAGACCAACACCCGGTTGCTCGGCAAAAAGCGGTAGACCCCCTTGAGCAGGAGTTCCTTGTCCTTGAGCATGAAAAAAACCATCAAGGGGACCAGAAACAGGTAGACCACCACCATCACGACGTTGATCAGCGAACTGACCGATGCCGAAACAATCAACTCACCGAGTTTGACTAGGCGAGCCTGAACCGTGTTGAGCAGGGTCTCGGCCAGCGATACATCCATCAGATCGGGATAGGATTCGGGTAACCTCAGCATATAGAGCTTGATGTTTCCCAACATGCTGGGAGCCTCTCTGGCCAGGTTGACCCCTTGACGCACTATGCTTGGCAACAAGCCAGTCAACAAGAGCAGCATGACCCCGAGAAACAAGCAAAGTACCAGAGTCGTACTCAGGGTTCGGCTACACCCCAACCGCATCAGCCGTTGTGTCGGCCAGTCCAGCAGGTAGGCAAGCACCAAAGCAACCAGGATTGGCCCCACCAGATCACCAAAGAAATAGATGACCATGAAGCCGGACAGCAACAGCAAAAAGAGCGTTACCGCATTGGGATCAGAAAAACGACGTTTGTACCAATTCATCAGAACGTGAAACATGCAAGATCCTATACCGAAATCGGGGCACCCTGATTCTCGGATTAACCGCCAAGAGAGTGAAATCTTTACAACTCAACGCAAGGAATACCCGAGATCCACTCTCTGGTAGGCCTTCATCAAGGCGCATCAAACAGCCATTATCTCCCGCGCAGACCATCGAAACAACGCTTGTTCCATGGCCTAGGGCCGGAGTATCCTGCCCCAGCGTTTTCATGGAGATAGTTGCGAATGCTCAAGCGCTTACTGCAATCAATGACCACAGCCTTGCTGGTTACCCTGTGTATCCATTCAGCCCATGCCGTCGATGAGAGTCAACTGCCCGATATAGGCACAGCCGGTGTGGCGGCACTCTCGATCGATCGTGAAATCACTTACGGCAACTCATTCATGCGTTTTGCCCGTGCTCAGTTGCCAATCATTGATGATCCTGTTCTCAATGAGTATCTCAGCGACCTGGGTCAACGTCTGGTGAGCCACGCCAATAATATCCGGTTCCCCTTTACCTTCTTTCTGATCCAGGATCAGACCATCAATGCGGCCGCGTTTCTCGGCGGCAAGGTCAAGGTTCACAGCGGGCTATTTTTGAATGCGGATAACGAAAGTGAATTGGCTTCGGTATTGGCCCACGAAATCAGCCACGTAACCCAACGGCACATAGCCCGCTACCTCGAGGCACAAACCCGCCAGACCCCGATGACGATCGCCGGTGTTGTCGGGGCCGTCGCCCTGGCAATGATCAATCCAACCGCTGGGATTGCTGCCCTGCAGACGACCATGGGGCTCCAGGCTCAGTCCGCCATCAACTATACCCGGGACAACGAATATGAAGCCGACCGCATAGGGATGCAGTTACTCTACGATGCCGGCTTCGAGCCCATGGGCATGGCCAACTTCTTTCAAAAATTGGCAGCAGAATATCGCTACGCCACCAAACCCCCCGAGATGTTGCTGACTCACCCACTGCCCGAGACCCGGATCTCCGAGGCTCGCAGCCGCGCGGCAAATTTCCCTCGACAATCGCCACACGATGACACCGAGTTCCTGTTTGCCAAAGCTCGCATCCAGGTGAGGTTCAGCCAAGAGACCCCGGATGGCATGTTGAGCTACTTTGATCGCCAACTGAGCCGCCAGGGACAACGTCAAGACTTGCTCTATGGCAAGGCCCTGGCATTGCTAGCGCTTAATCGCCCCGCAGAGGCCGAGGTTCTGATCAACAAACTGGCCGAACGCTACCCGGATAATTTCTTCGTGCTCGATACCCAGACCGATATCGACATGGCCAATAAGCGCTACGATCAGGCCATCAAGCGGCTGGAGAACAAGCGCAAACAGCTACCGAACAACAGCGTGGTCATTTTCAACCTTGCCAGCTGTTACCTGGAGACCAACCGGGCCACCCAGGCCGCCAAGCTGCTGGATCTCTACCTAAGAGACCATCCGGATAGCGATCTGGGCTGGAAAACTTTGGTCTCTGCCTATCAGCAAACAGGAGATGAAACCAATCTGCATTTAGCCTATGCGGAGAGCAAAGCCTTGAGTGGCGACTATCTGCGCGCCATGGATGAGCTGAATATGGCGCGAGCAACCACCAGCGATAAGTTACAGCTGGCCCGGATCGATGCTCGCCTGGTTCAGCTTGAAGAGGCCAAGCGTCAAGACGAAAGTCTGCGCCAATAACTGGAGATCAGATCATGACCCTGTGTATCTACCACAATCCACGTTGCTCCAAGAGTCGGGAAACGCTCGCTCTGCTGGAAACCCGCCAGTTGAGCCCGGATGTCGTCCGTTATCTTGAGACACCACCCGATGTAACAACACTGAAGTCTCTGGTCACCCAGTTAGGATTCACCTCGGTGCGACAGCTGATGCGAACCAAGGAGGAGCTCTACAAGACGCTGGGATTGGATGATCCAACCCTGGATGAAGAGGGCCTCTATCGTCAGTTGGCAGAAAACCCGTCATTGCTGGAGCGACCAATTGTGGTCAAGGATGGCAAGGCCCGCATCGGTCGCCCTCCCGAGCAGGTGTTAGAAATTCTTTAGTTCAGTGGACAGAATCGTCATAAACAAGCCATCGCATTTGTGATGGCTTTTCGTTTGCAAAAAAGACCATCAATTGATGGTTTATCCATCTCGGCTAGAGATGCAATGCCTCTTTGACAAAGGGGATAGTCAACTTTCGTTTGGCATCCAGCGAGGCGTGATCCAACTCATTGAGGGTTGTCAGCAGGGTGCGCATGTCGCGCGATAGCCGATTTAACAAGAAGCGGCCAACATCGACCGGCAGTTTAAAACCTCGCAGCTCGGCGCGAAGCTGCAGGGCTCCGAGCTTACCCTCATCATCCAGCTCATGCAGTTGGTATGAGAGCCCCCAATCCAGACGCGATGCCAAATCCGGCAGACAGAGCCCGATTTTACGCGGTGCCGTGGCCGCCGTGACGATCAAGGAGCCTTGATTGTGTTCCTTCCAGCGATTGAAGAAGTCAAACAGCGACTCCTCCCACTGTGCATTTCCGGCAATGGCATCCAGATTATCTAGGCACACCAGAGGGAGTTGCTCCATCTGTTCCAGTACGCCAGGTTCAAACATTGCATGTTGCTCCAGCGGAATATAAGCCGCCGCCTCACCGCTAGCATTCACCTCGGCGCAGGTAGCGTGCAGCAGGTGCGAGCGCCCCGCCCCGCGACTCCCCCAGACAAATAGCAAGGGAGCCCCCTGACCAATCGCCGCATTCTTCAGATTGGTGATCAGTTGAGCGTTGTCCCCAGGATAAAAACTGGCGAAGGTTTCATCATCAGGCAGTTGCACTGCCAAGGAGAGTTGCGCAGGTTGACTCACGCCGAGTGTCCTTTTCCGAGTTATGGTTGCTGCCACTGCAAGTGGAAATTATTGGTTGCCGCTATGGCTTTCAACCTCGGTTGAGCCTGCAAGGCCGTGACGAGGGCAGCAACGTCGCCGTTAAGAGTCAATGACAGAGTGACCCTATCACCATCCATGCTTGCCACATTGCTCTTGCTAACCATGGGCAGTTGCCGGACAACACCCTGCAGGGCCAGCAGGTCATCCACACTCTTGACCCCTTCAACAACCAACTGATACTCACCAGTGGGCATTAAACCGGCCGTGACATCCAACCCCGTGGCAGCTAGCAGTTTCTGGCCATATCGTTCAGCCAGATAGTGGCTGATGGCCGCCATCGTCTGAGCCACCACAGCATCAGGAGCTCCTTGAGCCTGACCGTTAATCAGAGCCTCTCCCTTGCCATCCCCGGCATGCAGATGCCATTGCAACAACCAACCATCTTCGCGTTGACTCAAGTTGCCTCGAACCAACAGGCCGTCGCCATACCGGGCACTGGCCTTGAGCAGGGAGGGCATCAAACCCTGGTTAACCAGATCGGCATTGACGAGCGTCAGATCATCCAGATCCATGAGGGGGAAACTGCTGCGCAGGGCCCAACGGTTCCCCTCTTGGGCAAACAGGGCTGGCCAAACCGTCGAGGGATCACCCGGCACCAGAGGTACAGGTGACAATCGCGAATCCACCAGCCAAAAAATCAATGCCGGTCTGGGTTGCTCCCAGTAGGGTACGCCGCTGGTGGCAATCAACTGTTTCACCCCGTCCGGCGCAAAGTCGATCGTCAAGCCACCGGAGCCAGGGGTCACCTGACTGACCAGATTGCCCACCTGCTCGATGCCCTTGGCCACATCCGGCTGTTGCAAGTCGATCTGCCCACCGGTCAGCCGCTGGAGCACGACCGCAATCCCCTGCTGTTCGGCTGCCAGAACCGCGCTATTGCCAGGAACAGTGACCCGAAACAGGGATGCGGGCTGATCCGCAGACCAAGCCGGCTGACCACCAAGCCAAAACAAACAGAGCAACACGAGTACTGGGCGCATGGCGTGATCCTTGAAGAAGAGTGTGCCGATGATAGCCTTGGCTCGCGAATAATCGCAAGGGTGCGCCTGGAGCCATAGCTCCCAGTTATGAAAAAACCGGCCGCAGCCGGTTCTTTTTTACTAACAATGACTTATTTGGTACCAAATATCTTGTCACCCGCATCGCCGAGGCCCGGAACTATGTAGCCCTTCTCGTTGAGCCGCTGATCGATCGCCGCACAATAGAGCTCGACATCATCATGGGCCGCCTGCAAGGCCGCCAGACCCTCTGGAGCCGCTACGAGGACAATCACCTTGATCGACTTGCAGCCTTTCTTTTTCAGCAGATCGATAGTCGCAATCATGGAGCCACCGGTCGCCAGCATGGGATCGACCACCAGAGCCAGACGCTCTTCGATATTGCTGACAATCTTTTCAAAATAGGGAACCGGCTGCAGAGTCTCTTCGTCACGGTAGATACCGACCACACTGACGCGGGCACTCGGGATATGTTCCAGTACGCCGTCCATCATGCCAAGACCAGCCCGCAGTATGGGAACTACAGTGACCTTCTTGCCCTTGATCTGATCGACCTCCACGGGGCCATTCCAACCATCAATCGTGACTTTTTCAGTTTCAAAGTCGGCAGTCGCTTCATAAGTCAGCAGACTTCCCACCTCCTTGGCCAGCTCACGAAAACGCTTGGTACTGATGTCTGCTTCACGCATCAGACCCAGTTTGTGTTTAACCAACGGATGTTTGACTTCGACCACTTTCATTATTCGCTCCTCGTGCGCCATGCATAACCGCGGAATTTTAT
>RRZT010387099.1_pt1 | contig 11053 bp, 9 predicted proteins | sample 2165551 | NCBI WGS metagenome assembly RRZT01 (sample SAMN10456910, study PRJNA506462) | wastewater metagenome | biome: wastewater; feature: sludge; material: wastewater sludge; isolation source: wastewater sludge with Escherichia coli K12::gfp cells carrying plasmid... | place: USA: Moscow, Idaho ...
AGAAAAATTTTTATATCTTAAAAAACCCTTTGAAAAAGAAGAGTTTTTGCAATCAGTATTATCTTTGACTACAAAATGGTCTTTAGAACAAAAAGTAGAAAATCAAATAAAGGTTATAAAAAATAGTAAAACAGTCTTAGAAGATGTAATAGATTCAATAAGTGAAATAGAGAAAAGTATAGTTTTTTCATTAAAAACCGTTTATAAAACTATTGCAGAAGAGTTTATAAAAATTATAAAGGGCAAGGGAGCCTATTTAAATATGGAAAATGAAGTATTTAAGTGGGGACAAGAACTTGAAAACTTACTTACTTTAGATGAACTATTTGAACAAAAATTAAATGAAAAGAGTTATATAATTAATAGAGGCAAAATTTATATAAATTTTTATTGTGATATGCAATATCTTGATATTAAAGGTATATATGGTGTCTTTGAATTTAATCCAGATTATTACATAAGTGAAGAAATTATAGATATCTTTATATCTCATTCTAATAACTTATTAAAAAGTTCTACTTTGTATATGCAACTTCAACAAAAGAACAATGAACTTCTAATTAGTAATAAAAAGTTAATGGAGGCAAATGCATTAAACAAAAAGTTTTTAGTAATATCTAGCCATGAGTTAAGAACGCCAGGGACAATAATCAATGCCTATGCAGATTTATTAGCAAGTGGAAGAGCTAAAAATTCTGAAAAAATAGCAATGGGGTTGCAAAATGCATCAATTAGGTTAAATACTTTAATAGAACAGATGTTAGAAGTTTTTGCTACATCAGAAATTAAAGACAATCTATCAGTTAAAAGAGAACCTCATAATTTGGAAGAAATTATTGAAGAAGCAGCACAAAAAGTTGAGATTTTTTTATTAAAAAGAAATCAAATACTGCTTATTGAAAATAGAGATGAAATTAAAAAGGTATATACTGATAAAAATAAAGTAGTTGAATTTATACTTTTTAATCTTCTTATGAATGCAATTAAGTTTTCTAAAGATGGAGCAACAATAAAAATAGCTATTAGCAAATATAAAGACAAAGCAATTATAGGAATAGTTGATCAAGGTATAGGAATGAGTGAATATGAAAAAAATAATATGTATAAAGCTTTATTTGTAGGTGGAGAAGAAAACTATCATCACTCAGGACTTTATGAATATAGAGCAAAAGGATTAGGACTAGGTTTGACAATTGTAAAAAATATAATTGATATGATTGGTGAAAAAATTAATTGTGAAAGTAGTCTAAATTCAGGAACTAAAATAGAGTTTACCTTGCCATTATTTGATTAAATATATATAAACTATAAAAAAAATAAATTGTAAGTCTTATAAATGAACAAAAAGTCTAAAAAAGATGATAAAAATTTAATAAACTCTTGAAATAAAGGCTAAAAGAGTGTATACTTTTTGTGTCATTTGAAATAAAAAAACGAGGAGGACATTTTAATGAAAAAAATTTTAGCTTTATTAGCAATGTTAGCATTATTACTAACTGCTTGCGGAGGAAAAAAAGAAGAAGCAAAAGCAACAGAACCTGCTAAGGCAGAAGCAACAGCAGACACAGGTAAAAAATTACAAGTAGGAATTGTTTTATCTATAGGTGGATTAGGAGATAAATCTTTTAATGATTCTGCATATAGAGGATTAGAAATGGCTCAAAAAGATTTAGGGATTGAATTTAAAGCTGTTGAACCAGCATCAACTTCAGAAGATGAAGAAAATTTAAGAAAATTTGCTGAAAAAGGATTTGATTTAGTAATTGGAACAGGATTCTTAATGAAAGATGCTTTAGAAAAAGTAGCTAAAGATTATCCAGATGTAAAATTTGCTTTAATTGATGAAACAAGTACATTACCAAATGTTAGTTCATTAGTATTCTCTGAAGATGAAGGTTCATTTTTAGTTGGAGCACTTGCTGCAATGATGTCTAAAACTGGAAGTGTTGGATTTGTTGGTGGAATGGAAAGTCCTTTAATAAGAAAATTCCAAACAGGTTATGAAAATGGAGCTAAATATGTAAATAAAGATATTAAAGTAGGAGTTTTATATACTTCAGGAAATAATCCTTTTAACGATCCAGTTAGAGGGAAAGAAAATGCATTATCTTTAATTAAACAAGGTGCAGATGTAGTTTATCATGCTGCAGGGGGAACAGGTATAGGAGTTATAGAAGCTGCTAAAGAAGCTAAAGTATATGCAATAGGAGTAGATGGAAATCAAGATGGATTAGCACAAGGAACAGTATTAACTTCTATGTTAAAAAATGTTGATACTGCTGTTTACCAAACAATTAAAGATGTTCAAGCTGGGACATTTAAAGGTGGAGAACATAGATTTGGTCTTGTAGATAACGGAGTAGGAATTACTGATTTACAATATACAAAAGATGCAATTGGAGCAGAAAAAATAGCTAAGTTAGAAGAAATTAAAAAAGGTATAGTAGAAGGAAAAATTTCTGTTAAATAATAAATAAAATAATTAAGCTTGTCATTTTGTATAAAAAATGGCAGGCTTTTTTTAATGTAAATTATGAATTGATAAATAGGAGAGTCGGATTTTTTTATCCTTTATGTAAATAAAACTAAAAAAAGTTTCAAAAAATTAAATAAGCCTATTAATTAATAGGCTTACATATTAGACAATTCTTATTCCCCATCTAAATTTATTCTTATAGTAAGTGCTAAAAGAAGAAATAGTAACTTTTCTTGTTTTAGAACCACTTGCTGCGTGGATAAATTCGTTATCTCCAATGTAAATTCCTACATGAGAAATTTTACCTTTATTAAGGGTATCAAAGAAAACTAAGTCACCTCTTTGCAATTCAGAATAATCAAGCTTGTTATCATTAAAATTAGCAATATCAGTTGAAATTCTAGGTAGAGTAATATTTATACTCTTAGAAATAACATACCTAACAAATCCAGAACAATCGAATGCGTTAGGGCCTGAAGCGCCGTATACATACTTAGTACCTAAATATTTAAAGGCCTCATTTAAAATTTTGTCGGTTTTATCTCCTTCTTTTGTGACAATTAAATCATTAATATTGTCTGTTATGTTGGGGAAATCATCTACTTTTTCAGTGATAACACTTTGATTAACTATAATGTCATTTATTATGTCTACAGGTTGAGTCTCATTAGCTCCCAAAGTAGTTGCACAAAGTATTAATGATATTAATAGATATTTCATATCAACCTCCTTATGGTATATTATAACTCCATTTTTTGAAATAATCAAGAGTAAAATGAAAAAAAAATTCATTTTTGATTATTTTTAGAACAAAAAAGCATGCTTTTAGTATACTTTTTTTCTTTGGAAATATAAGGGTTTTTATGATATAATAAGCAATAATTTGGAGGGTAAAATGATTGATAAAAATAAAATTGAATTTCATATGAAAGAAATATTAAAAGCTTTAGGAGAAGATCCTGAAAGAGAAGGTTTAAAAGATACGCCTAAAAGAATTGCAAATTATTATTCAGAAGTATTTGAAGGGATAAACTATACAAATGATGAGATTGTAGAAAAATTTAACGTAACTTTTGAAGATGATCTAGTTGTAAATAGAGATAATAATGACGTAGTTATGATTAAGGATATAGAAGTATTTAGTCACTGTGAACACCATTTGGCACTTATGTATAATATGAAAATTGCAGTAGCTTATATACCTACAGATAGGGTTGTAGGGCTTTCAAAGATAGTAAGAGTTTGTGATATGGTTGCTAAAAGATTACAATTACAAGAAAGGATTGCAAGTGATATTCTGTATATAATTGAAAAAATAACAAATAGTAAAGATGTTGCTATCTGGATTGAAGGAGAACATGCTTGTATGACTACCAGAGGTATAAAAAATTCGGCTTCAAAAACAGTTACAACAACTTTTAGAGGAAGATTTCTAGAAGATGAAAAACTAATTAATAGAATAATAGGGATGTATAAAAAAAATGGGAATTAGATATAGTAAAATAAATACTAAGAATAAAAGAGAAATAGTTTTATCAAAGGGAAAACCATGTGTTTATGGGAAGTGTACTTTTTGTAACTATATTGAAGATAATTCGGAAGATGAAAATGAAATTAATAATATTAATTTTGAAGTATTAGAGAATATTACAGGAGAATATGGAGTTTTGGAGGTAATTAATTCAGGTTCAGTTTTTGAATTACCAAAGGAAACTTTAGAAAAAATAAAAAACATAGCTAAAATGAAAAAAATAAAGACTATTTGGTTTGAAGTTTACTATACTTATAAAAATAGGTTAAATGAAATTTTGGATTTTTTTGATGGATTTGAAGTTAAATTTAAAGTTGGAGTAGAAAGCTTTGATGAAAATTTCAGAAATAATGTTTTGAATAAAAATCTTTATTATGAAAATCTAGAGGAATTTAAGACTTATTTTGAAAACATTTGCTTAATGGTTGGAATTTTTGGACAAACAGAAGAAATGATAAAAAGAGACATTGAAATTGCATTAAAAAATTTTAAAAGAGTTACAATAAATATTTTTGTTGATAATGGAACAAGTATAAAAAGAGATGAAAATTTAGTGAAATGGTTCAGAAAAGAGTTTAAATATGTATATGATTTTGAAAATGTTGAAGTATTAGACGATAATAAAGATTTTGGTGTATATGAACAATAAAGTAATTTGAAATTTGTAAAGAAAATCCCTTGACATAACGTGTAAAATGTTATATAATTTTTGGAGAAAAACCTTTCCCACAAAGGCCGTTATGTTATAATTTAATTATAACCGAGGAGGAAATATTAGTGAAAAGATATACAAAAATGACTAGAAAAGAAGATGTAACTAGAAATTGGGTACACTTCGATGCTGAAGGGCAAATTTTAGGAAAATTAGCAGTAGAAATTGCTAAAACTTTAATGGGTAAAAATAAAGTTGATTTTACTCCGCACATTGATGGAGGAGACTTTGTTGTAGTTACTAATGCTAGTAAAATAGCAGTTACAGGTAAAAAATTAACTGATAAAAAATACTACAATCATAGTGGATTCCCAGGTGGAATAAGAGAAAGAGCTTTAGGAGAAATCTTAGAAAAAAGACCTGAAGAATTAATCTTATTAGCAGTTAAAAGAATGTTACCTAAAAATAAATTAGGAAGAGTTCAATTAACAAGATTAAGAGTATTTGCTGGAGCAGAACATGCTCATGTAGCACAAAAACCTGAAAGCGTGCAATTATAGGAGGTAGAATTAAGTGGCTGAAATTAATCAATTCTGGGGAACTGGAAGAAGAAAAACATCTGTAGCAAGAGTAAGATTAATTCCTGGAGCATCAGGAATGGAAATAAATGGAAAGACTGTTGAAGAATATTTCGGAGGAAGAAGTATATTCACTACTATAGCTAAACAAGCTTTAGAATTAACAGAAACAACTGATAAATTCAAAGTTTGTGTAAATGTTAAAGGTGGAGGACAAACAGGTCAAGCTGGAGCAATTAGACATGGTGTGTCAAGAGCTTTATTAGAAGCTGACGAAGCTTTAAAACAAGCATTAAGAGAAGCTGGTTTCTTAACTAGAGACTCAAGAATGGTTGAAAGAAAAAAATACGGAAAAAGAAAAGCAAGAAGATCTCCTCAATTCTCAAAAAGATAATTGGGTGGACTCTGTACAACTCGCAAGCATATGTTTGCGAGTTTTTATTTTAACTGCAAAAAAATATAAAATTTAAAAAGTAGGTATAAATCTAAATGAAGTAAATGAATTTACTTATTCATTTATAGAGGAGTGTAGTAGTTAAAAATATAGCCTTTTATGTAAGTAAAATAAAAGTGCTGGAGTTTTGCAACTTTTAGGAGGATAAAATGATTAAATTGATAGTTAGTGATATGGATGGAACTTTAGTTGATAACAATCATCAAATTAACAATGAATTTTGGGAAGTCTTAGAAAAATTAAAAGAAAAAGGGATAAAATTTGCAGTGGCAAGTGGTAGAAGATATGATAATTTATTAGATAAATTTTATGAACATAAATCAGATGTATTTTTTATTGCTGAAAATGGTGGATTGGGAATGTTTCAAGAAAAAGAAATATTTTCAAAGGTACTTGATAAAAAAGATATTGAGAAAATTCTTGAAATAGGTAAAAAAATAAAAAAAGGGTCTGTTATATTATCAGGGAAAAAAGCTGGATATTTAGAGAAAGGGAATGAAGAAGCTTTTAGAGAAGCTAGTATAGGTATGGGAAATCTGAAATTAGTAGACAATTTATTAGAAGTAGATGATGATATAATGAAAGTAGCGATATTTGAAAGAGAGTCGAGTCAAAAAAATGTATATCCTTTGTTTTCAGAATTTTATGACACTCATTCAGTAGTAGTTTCAGGTCAATATTGGATGGATATAATGCCCAAAGGTGTAAATAAAGGAACAGCATTAGAAAAAATTCAAAATATACTAGAGATTAGTTCGGAAGAAACAGCAGTTTTTGGAGATTATTTAAATGATTTAGAGATGTTTAAAAGGGCTAAAATAGCTTTTGCCATGGGTAATGCGCATTTAGAGTTGAAAAAAATTGCAACTCATGAAGCTAAAAACAATGATGAAAATGGAGTAGTAGAAGCAATTAAAGAATACTTTTTAAAATAGATATAAAAATATACTTAAGATAAGAAATTCACAAAATGAGAGTTTAATGGCTTTAATTGACACTAAAAACGAACAAAAAAATAATGTGTAAAAAATAATTTTTTCTCTTGACACAAAGCATAATTTCTGTTATTATTCATGTATAGAGAGCAAGTGAAAAAATAAACTTAATTTAAAAATTCAAAATCAGAAGTGCAAAAGCAATAAGCGAACAAAAGATTTTGTTTTTTTTAAAACAGCAAGATAAGAATTTCACAATATAAATTTTTTAGGAGGTTTTAAAATGTCAAGAGTAACAACTGTTGAAGAGCTACAAGCTAAAATTGAGAGTATTAGAAAAGCTCAAAGAGAATTTTCAACATTCACACAAGAGCAAGTAGACAAAATATTTAGGGAAGCTGCATTAGCAGTAAACAATGCTAGAATTTCTTTAGCAAAAATGGCAGTAGAAGAAACTGGAATGGGAATTGTAGAAGACAAAGTTATAAAAAATCACTTTGCATCTGAGTATATCTACAATCAATATAAAGATACTAGAACATGTGGAGTTATAGAAAAAGACGAAGCATATGGAATAGTAAAAGTTGCTGAGCCAATAGGTGTAGTAGGAGCTATAATCCCTACAACTAACCCTACTTCAACAGCAGCATTTAAAGCATTAATATCTCTTAAAACAAGAAATGGTATTATATTTTCACCACATCCAAGAGCAAAAGATTGTACAATAGAAGCGGCGAAAATAGTTATGGAAGCAGCAGAAAAAGCTGGAGCTCCAAAAGGATTAATTGGATGGATAGATCAACCATCAGTTGAATTATCAAATGTATTAATGAAATCAGTTGATATTATATTAGCAACTGGAGGACCAGGAATGGTTAAAGCTGCTTACTCATCAGGAGTACCAGCAATTGGAGTTGGAGCAGGAAATACACCAGTAATTATAGATAAATCAGCACATATAAAAATGGCTGTAAACTCAATATTATTGTCAAAAACATTTGATAATGGAGTAATTTGTGCTTCTGAACAATCAGTTTTAGTTGAAGAATCAATATATGATGAAGTAAGAGCTGAATTTGCTGCAAGAGGAGCTTATATCCTTAAAGGTGAAGAAGTAGATAAAGTAAGAAAAACAATAGTAGTAGATGGAAGATTAAATGCTGATATAGTAGGACAATCAGCTTATAAAATAGCTAAATTAGCAGGAATTACAGTTCCAGAAACAGCAAAAGTATTAATAGGAGAAGTAGAATCAGTAGAATTAGAAGAACCGTTCTCACATGAAAAATTATCTCCAGTATTAGCTATGTACAAAACAAAATCATTTGATGAATCATTAAAAAAAGCAGATAGATTAGTAGAATTAGGTGGATTAGGACATACATCAGTTTTATATGCTAATGAACAAACTGCAAGAAATGAAATTCAAGCTTTTGGAAAATTAATGAGAACAGGAAGAACTCTTATTAATATGCCAGCAGCACAAGGTGCTATCGGAGACGTATTTAACTTCAAATTAGCTCCATCATTAACATTAGGTTGTGGATCATGGGGAGGAAATGCAGTATCAGAAAACGTTGGAGTTAAACATTTATTAAACGTTAAAACTGTTGCAGAAAGAAGGGAAAATATGCTTTGGTTTAGAGTTCCAGAAAAAATATACTTCAAATCAGGATCATTACCTGTTGCATTAAATGAATTAAAAGGTAAAAAGAAAAAAGCGTTTATCGTAACTGACTCTGTATTAGCGTCATTAGGATATACTGATCATATAACTAAAGAATTAGAAGAAATGGGAATTGACTTTAGAATATTCTCAGAAGTACAAGCAGACCCTACATTAACAACAGTTAAAAAAGGTGCTGACTTAATGAGGTCATATAATCCAGATGTAATTATAGCAATCGGTGGAGGTTCTCCAATGGATGCAGGTAAAATTATGTGGGTTATGTACGAACATCCAGAAGTTAAATTTGAAGATTTAGCATTAACATTTATGGATATTAGAAAAAGAATAGTTGAATTCCCTGAAATGGGTAATAAAGCTCAATTTATCGCAGTAGCTACATCTGCAGGAACTGGATCAGAAGTAACTCCATTTGCTGTAATCACTGATGACGCAACTGGTGTAAAATATCCATTAGCAGATTATGAATTAACTCCAGATATGGCAATAGTAGACCCTCAATTAATGTTATCAATGCCAAAAGGATTAACTGTAGCTTCAGGAATTGACGTATTAACACATGCTATGGAAGCATATGCATCAATATTTGCTTCTGAGTTCACAAATCCATTAGCATTAGAAGCAATGAGACTTGTATTTAAATATTTACCAGAGTCAGCAGAAGGTGGAGCAACAGCTGTTAAAGCAAAAGAAAAAATGGCTAATGCATCTTGTATAGCTGGTATGGCGTTCTCAAATGCATTCTTAGGAATATGTCACTCAATGGCACATAAATTAGGAGCAGCATTCCACATACCTCATGGAACAGCAAATGCATTAATGTTAAATGAAGTAATCAAATTTAATGCTACAGATGCACCAGTAAAAATGGCTGGATTTGCACAATATAAATATCCAAATGCTAAAAATAGATATGCAAAAGTTGCAGATTTCTTAGGATTTGGTGGAAAAACTGATGATGAAAAAGTAACAAACTTAGTAAAAGCTATAGATGAATTAAAATCTAGAATTGGAATTCCTGCATCAATTAAAGAATGGGGAGTACCAGAAGCAGATTTCTTAGCGAAAATAGATAGAATGGTAGAAGAAGCATTTGATGATCAGTGTACAGGGGCTAACCCAAGATACCCATTAATGTCTGAATTAAAAGAACTTTACTTAGCAGCATACTACGGACCAAAAGCTTATGCTGAAAAAAAAGCAGCAGAAGTTAAACCTGTTAAAAAAGACAAAAAATAATAAATATAGTTTTATAAAGGACAAGCCACTAGGTTTGTCCTTTAGTTTTTATACTTAACTTAGAGGCTACTGAAATAGAAGCCATTTTTAAAATCTTGGGCTTCTGCCCAACTATCGCTTACGCTCCGCATAAGATACTCTAAGAGCTAAAGCTCTAAGAATATCTAAACCTGACCAGCAACGGTTGCTGGACACCTTGTAATTAAACATAATTATTTTTATAGTATAATTTACAAGGGATTTCCTAAAGGATAAGCTCCTTATAGTCGCAAAAAACGTCCTACGTTTACGAGGTTTGGACGCGCAGTCCAAGGTTTAAATGTTTGATTTTTAAGGTTTTTTGTCAAAAACTCTGTATTTTTTCATTAAAAATAGAGTTATAAGCTTTTAAAATCAATAGTTTTATATTTTTCAGCAAGCCCTAATTTAGGAACGATGAATCTTAATTTTATAAGTATGAATAAAAGTGTAGTTATTTTACTAAAAATGAAGTGAGAAAGACTATAAAAAAATTAAATTTCGATTAGATACTTTATTTGTAAAAGATAATGGTTTGTGGTATTATAATAGAGAATATTGAACATTTTAGGAGGATACGAAATGTCAAAAAAGAAAACATATGAAGAAAAATTAGATGAAATAGATGAAATAATTGAAAAGCTTGAAAATGGTGAATTGAATTTGGAAGAGTCAATAAAAGAATATGAAAAATCTATGAAGCTTATAGAAGAGTGCAGTGGAATGCTTAATGAGGCAGAGGGTAAAGTAAAGAAAATTAATATGAATAATAATAAAATTGAACTAGAAGAAATGGAGTAAAATTAATGAAAACTTATTTGAATGAAATGAAAAATAGAGTAGAAAATAAGATGATGGAATATTTAGAAGAACTTTCATATCCTAAAGTTATGACTGAAGGGATGAAATATGCACTTTTAAATGGAGGAAAAAGACTAAGACCAGTACTTTTATATATGACTTTAGATATGTTAGGAATACCAAAAGATAAAGGGGATTCTCTTGCAAGTGCTATTGAAATGATACATTCATATTCTTTAGTGCATGATGATTTACCTGCTTTAGATAATGATGATTATAGGAGAGGAAAGTTAACAACACATAAAGTTTATGGAGAAGCTAATGGTATATTAATTGGGGATTCTTTATTAACATACGCTTTTTTTATAGCTTCAACAAAATCTTCGAATATTGATAGTGATAAGCTAATAAAAATTTTAGGATTAATCTCTGAATACTCTGGTGTCCAAGGAATGATTGGAGGGCAAGTAGTTGATATAGAGTCAGAAGGTAAAATAGTAGATTTAGAGACGCTTCAGTATATACATGCTCATAAAACAGGAAGGTTAATTAGGCTTCCAATTGAAATAGGAGCAATTATAGGAGATTTAGAAGAAAGTAAAAAAAATCTTTTAGTAAAGTATGCTGATTTAATAGGGCTAGCATTTCAAATTAAAGATGATTTACTTGATATAGAGGGTAG
>RRZT011658922.1_pt1 | contig 11053 bp, 9 predicted proteins | sample 2165551 | NCBI WGS metagenome assembly RRZT01 (sample SAMN10456910, study PRJNA506462) | wastewater metagenome | biome: wastewater; feature: sludge; material: wastewater sludge; isolation source: wastewater sludge with Escherichia coli K12::gfp cells carrying plasmid... | place: USA: Moscow, Idaho ...
CGCGCCGACCATGCCGTCGATCAGGTAGGTCCACGTCATCGGATAGCGATCGATCAGCCGCGCGAGCAGGTGACGCAGGTCGATCGGCTCGTCGGCCTCGACCCGCAGGTCGCGCGCCAGCACGACCTTGCTCACCTCGCCCCGGCGGATCAGCGAGACGACCTCGCCGACGATCTCCGTCCACACCCGGCGGCCCACGGCCCCGCCGGCCAGGGCCACGCCCGACGGCGCGCGCGTCGGCTCGCCGACGGGCGGCAGCGTGGCGTCGAACCGGCCCGTGCCGAGCCGGGTCATCCACGCCATGCCGCTTCGTCGCCCCACCACGACCTGGGGAACCGTCAGCACCGACAACTCCTCGGAACGGTCCGGGTCGAACGTGAACGAGCCGACGGCGACGGGCCCGGTGCCGAACTCTCCCGGCATCTCGGAGTCGTGGTCGATCTGGCTGGAGATCTCGTCCCACCAGACGTCGGCGGCCTCGAGGCGGTCGGTCTCGAAGCGGGCGACCTCGCCCAGCGTCACGAAGCCCTCTCCCCGCCGGATGAACGCGCCGCCGGGTCCGCTCTCGGGAAGGAAGCGCTCCAACGGCCCCGGGTCGTCGATCGCGACGGTCGTGGCGCGCATGCGCGCGGAGCCGAAGTCGAGGATCACCTTCGCGAGCATAGCCACGGGATCACGCGCTCGCGAGTCGGGCGAGCCCGGCTGGCGGCGTCCGCACGCACATTTTTACGCAATGTAGTAGTAACGAAAATATGAACAAAAGGCCTAGTCGCTTGCCAGTAGCGGAAGTGTGGGTTGGGTTGGCCGATCCGTCTGCCCGCCCCTAGACTGACCCGGAAGATGCGCCGTTCCCCGGACAAAACAGGAGACCGAATGTCGAAGGCCCAGCCCGCGGGTGAGGCTGCCGTCGAATCCGACGTGGTCGTCGTCGGAGCCGGACCCGGCGGATCGACCGCCGCCGCCTACCTCGCCCGCCACGGTTTGAGCGTCACCCTCCTGGAGAAGTCCCATTTCCCGCGCGAGAAGGTGTGCGGCGACGGCCTCACCCCGCGCGCCACGCGCGCGCTCACCCGGCTCGGCATCGACACGTCGAGGGAGGCGGGCTGGATCCACAACTACGGCCTGCGGGTCTACGGCGGCCGCACCGAGCCCTTCGAGCTGCCCTGGCCGGACCTCACCGACTTCCCGCCGCACGGGCTGCAGCGCCCCCGCGCCGACTTCGACAACATCCTCGCGCAGGAGGCCGTCCGCAGCGGCGCGAACCTCGTCGAGGGCGCGAACGTCGACGCCGGCATCCTCGACGACCGCACGGGCCGGATCACCGGCGTCACCACCAAGGACGGGCGCAGCTTCACCGCGCCCATCGTCGTCGCCGCCGACGGCAACTCCTCGCGGCTCTCGGTCTCGATGGGCCTGAACAAGCGCGACGACCGGCCCATGGGCGTGGCCGTGCGCACCTACTACACGAGCCCCCGCACGCACGACGACTACCTCGAAAGCTGGCTGGAACTCTGGGACGGCAAGCCGCACGAGTCGACGCTGATGCCCGGCTACGGCTGGATCTTCGGCATGGGCGACGGCACGAGCAACGTCGGCCTCGGCGTCCTCAACACCTCGAAGAGCTTCGGGCAGACCGACTACCGCGCGCTGCTGAAGCGCTGGCTCGACAACACCCCGGAGGAGTGGGGCTTCCGCGACGAGAACATGGTGGGCAAGGTGCAGGGCGCCGCGCTTCCCATGGCGTTCAACCGGCAGCCGCACTACGGCCGGGGCCTCGTCCTCGTCGGCGACGCCGGCGGCATGGTCAACCCGTTCAACGGCGAGGGCATCCCGTACGCGATGGAGTCCGCGGAGATGGCCGCCGAGGCCATCGCCGAGGCGCGCTCCCGGGGCTTCGGCACCGCGTCGGCGGAGAAGGCGATGCGCGCCTACCCCGAGCGCCTGAAGGCGGAGCTCGGCGGGTACTACCGGCTGGGCACCATCTTCGTGAAGCTGATCGGCGACCCGCGGATCATGCATATCTGCACGAAATATGGCCTGCCGCGCAAGACGCTGATGCGTTTCGTGCTTAAGTTGCTTGCCAACCTCACCGACAAAAACGACGGTGACGCGATGGACCGCATCATCAACGCGCTCTGCAAGGCCGCCCCGTCGGCCTGATCGGAAGGAATGAGTAAACGATGAATCCTTACATCCCGATCGTGGGCATGGTGCTGCTCGCCACCTTGTTCGTCCTGGTGTCCATGGGGCTCAGCGCGGTCGTCGGCCCGGCTCGCTACAACCGCGCGAAGTACGACAGCTACGAGTGCGGCATCCAGCCCACCCCGCAGCCCGTCGGCGGCGGCCGGTTCCCGGTGAAGTACTACATCACCGCCATGATGTTCATCGTCTTCGACATCGAGGTCGTCTTCCTCCTGCCGTGGGCCGTGGCGTTCAACCAGCTCGAATGGTTCACGAAGATCGCGATGGTCATCTTCATCGTGCTCTTCTTCGTCCCTTACTTCTACGTCCTGCGCCGCAAGGGCCTCGACTGGGAATGATTGGAACTCACTGATATGGGTATCGAAGACAAGCTCCCCAGCGGCATCCTCCTGACCACCGTCGAGGGGATCTTCGGCTGGGTGCGCAAGGCGTCGTTCTGGCCTGCCACCATGGGCCTGGCCTGCTGCGCGATCGAGATGATGGCCTACGGCACGCCGCGGTTCGACGCCGGCCGCTGGGGCCAAGAGGTGTTCCGCGCCTCGCCGCGCCAGGCCGACCTGATGATCGTGTCGGGCCGCGTCTCCCAGAAGATGGCCCCCGTCGTGCGCCAGGTCTACGACCAGATGCCGAACCCGAAGTGGGTCATCGCGATGGGCGCCTGCGCCTCGTCCGGCGGCATGTTCAACAACTACGCCATCGTCCAGGGCTGCGATCACTTCCTCCCCGTCGACATGTACCTGCCCGGCTGCCCGCCCCGCCCCGACATGCTGATCGACGCCATGTTCAAGCTGCGCGAGAAGGTCCAGCACCGCCCGATCGGCCCGAACGAGGCCGCCGCCATCGAGGAGGCCGAGCAGCTGGCGCTCGCCGCGCCCGCCAAGATCGAGATGAAGGGCCTCATGCGATGAGCGAGCAGACTCCCGACAACCTCCCGGTGTCCGACGGCGCGGCCTCCGCCGAGCGCCCGGTCATCCGCACGAAGCAGGGCATGTGGGCCGGCGCGGGCTCCGGAGACACCTCCGGCTACGGCGGCCTCGTCCGCGAGTACGCGATGCCGGGCCAGACCGTCGGCCCGTTCGGCGAGCCGTTCGACGCCATCCACGGCCGCGCGCTCGAGGTCGTTCCGGAGCTCGAGGGCCAGCTGGTGCTCTTCGACCGCGGGGAGCTGACGATCTACGTGCCCCGCGAGCACCTGCTCAAGACGGTGCAGGCGTTCCGCGACGACCCGTTCCTCCGCTTCGAGGTCTGCGTGTCGGTCTCCGGCGTGAACTACCCCGGCGACACCGGCCACGAGCTGCACTCGGTCTACCACCTGCTGAGCTACACCCACAACCGCCGGGTGCGCCTCGAGGTGAGCTGCCCCGACGACGACCCGCACATCCCGTCCGTGGTCGCCACCTATCCCATGGCCGACTGGCACGAGCGCGAGACCTGGGACATGTTCGGGATCGTCTACGACGGCCACCCGTCGCTGACCCGCATCCTGATGCCGGACGACTGGCGCGGCCACCCGCAGCGCAAGGACTACCCGCTGGGCGGCGTCGACGTCGAGTACAAGGGCGCGAAGGTGCCCGCTCCCGATCAGAGGAGGAACTACTCCTAATGAGCACCCACGCAGCTACCGAGGACATCTTCGCGGGCTCCGGCGACGAGCACGCCGACCGCGTCTACCTGGCGCAGGGCGGCGACTGGGCCGACATCGCGAGCGAGCAGGCCGAGCGCGGCGACGAGACCGTCGTCGTCAACATGGGCCCGCAGCACCCGTCGACCCACGGCGTGCTCCGCCTGATCCTCGAGATGGACGGCGAGACCGTCGTGTCCATCCGCCCCGGCATCGGCTTCCTGCACACCGGCATCGAGAAGAACATGGAGTACAAGACGTGGACCCAGGGCGTGACCTACTGCACGCGCATGGACTACGTCGCCCCGCTGTTCAACGAGGTCGCGTACTGCCTCGCCGTCGAGAAGCTGCTCAGGATCACCGACGACGTCCCTGAGCGCGCGAGCATCATCCGCGTGCTCGTCATGGAGCTGAACCGCATCGCCTCCCACCTGGTCGCCATGGGCACCGGCGGCATGGAGATCGGCGCGCTGACCGTGATGACCGTCGCCTTCCGCGAGCGCGAGATGATCCTCGACTTCCTCGAGGCGCTCTCCGGCCTCCGCATGAACCACGCGTACGTGCGCCCCGGCGGCGTGGCCAACGACCTCCCCGACGACGGCCTCAGCCACCTGCGCACGGTCATCGACTGGCTGAAGAAGCACCTGCCCGAGTACGCGACGTTCTGCAACGAGAACCCGATCTTCATCGGCCGCCTCTCCGACGTCGGCGTCCTCGACCTGTCGGCCAGCATGATGCTCGGCGCCTCCGGGCCGCCGCTGCGGGCCACCGGCTACGACTGGGACCTGCGCAGGACGCAGCCCTACTGCGGCTACGAGACCTACGAGTTCGACACCGTCACCTGGGCCTCCGACGACGCCTACGGCCGGTTCCGCATCCGCCTGCAGGAGTGCTGGGAGTCGCTGAAGATCGTCGAGCAGTGCTACGAGCGCCTCGAGAAGACGCAGGGCCAGCCGGTCATGGTCGCGGACAAGAAGATCGCGTGGCCCGCGCAGCTGTCGGTCGGCTCCGACGGCCAGGGCAACTCGAACGAGCACATCAAGCACATCATGGGCGAGTCCATGGAGGCGCTGATCCACCACTTCAAGATCGTCACCGAGGGCTTCAAGGTGCCGGCCGGCCAGGTCTACCAGGCCATCGAGTCGCCGAAGGGCGAACTCGGCGTGCACCTGGTCTCCGACGGCGGCACCCGCCCCTTCCGGGTCCACTTCCGCGACCCGGGCTTCAACCACCTGCAGTCCATCCCCGCCATGTGCGAGGGCGGCATGATGTCCGACGTCGTCGTCGCGGTCGCGAGCCTCGACCCCGTCCTTGGAGGTGTGGACCGATGAGCGGCCACTTCGAAAGTCACTTCCCCGAGTCCGGCTCGGTGGACTACTCGGATCAGTCGACCAACATCGACGACGCCGCGATCGCCGAGCTGCGCGAGCTGGCCGCCCGCTACCCGCAGCCGCGCTCGGCGCTGCTGCCGATGCTGCACCTGGTGCAGTCGGTCGACGGCCGCGTCAGCCCCCGCGGCATCGAGGCGTGCGCCGAGATCCTCGGCATCACCACCGCGCAGGTCTCCGGGGTGGCGACGTTCTACACCATGTACAAGCGCCGCCCCGCGGGCAAGCACCACCTGGGCGTCTGCACCACCGCGCTGTGTGCCGTCATGGGCGGCGACATCCTGTTGCAGCGCGCGAAGGACCGCCTCGGCATCGACGAGGGCCAGACGACGCCCGACGGCCAGGTCTCGCTCGAGCGCCTCGAGTGCAACGCGGCCTGCGACTTCGCCCCGGTCATGATGGTCAACTGGGAGTTCTTCGACAACATGGACCCCGAGAAGACCGACGAGCTGATCGAGCGGCTGCTGAACGACGAGGAGGTCGTCTCCACCCGCGGCGCCGTCCTCACCTCGTGGAAGGGCGCCGAGCGCGTGCTCGCCGGCTTCCCCGACGGCCGCGCCGACGAGGGCCCCTCCGCGGGCGACGCCTCGCTGCTCGGCCGCCGCATCGCGGCCGACAACAACTGGACCGCCCCGGCCGCTGAGGAGGCGAAGTGACCGACCTGCTGACCCCGGTGCTCAGCGCCCAGTGGGGTGAGGACAAGTCCTGGAAGCTCAGCCGCTACGAGGCCACCGGCGGCTACCGCGCGCTGCGCAAGGCCCTCGACATGCAGCCCGACGAGCTGATCACGCTGGTCAAGGACGCCAACCTCCGCGGCCGCGGGGGCGCGGGCTTCCCGACCGGCATGAAGTGGTCCTTCGTGCCGCAGGACAACCCGAACCCGAAGTACCTCGTCGTCAACGCCGACGAGTCGGAGCCGGGCACCTGCAAGGACATCCCGCTGATGATGGCCACGCCGCACACGCTGGTCGAGGGCATCATCATCGCGTCCTACGCGATCCGCGCGAAGCACGCGTTCATCTACTGCCGCGGCGAGGTCCTCCACGTGATCCGCCGCCTGCAGCAGGCGGTGCGCGAGGCCTACGCCGCTGGCTACCTCGGCCGCAACATCCTCGGCACCGGCTACGACCTGGACATCATCGTCCACGCCGGCGCGGGAGCCTACATCTGCGGCGAGGAGACGGCGCTGCTCGACTCGCTCGAGGGCCGCCGCGGCCAGCCGCGCCTGCGCCCGCCGTTCCCGGCCGTCGCGGGCCTCTACGCGTCGCCGACGGTGATCAACAACGTCGAGTCCATCGCCTCGGTGCCCGCGATCGTCGCCAACGGCGCCGCCTGGTTCTCGTCGATGGGCACGGAGAAGTCGAAGGGCTTCACCATCTACTCGCTGTCGGGGCACGTCAAGAGCCCGGGCCAGTTCGAGGCGCCCATGGGCATCACGCTGCGCCAGCTGATCGAGCTGGGCGGCGGCATGCGCGAGGGCCACGAGCTGAAGTTCTTCACGCCGGGCGGCTCCTCGACCCCGATCCTGACCGCCGAGGGCCTCGACATCCCGCTCGACTACGAGGGCATGGCCGGCGCCGGCACCATGCTGGGCACCAAGGCCCTGCAGGTGTTCGACGACACCACCTCGATCGTGCGCACCACGCTGCGCTTCGTCGAGTTCTACAAGCACGAGTCCTGCGGCAAGTGCACCCCCTGCCGCGAGGGCTCCTGGTGGCTCGTGCAGCTGTTGATGAAGTTCGAGGCGGGCACCGCCGAGGAGGGCGACGTCGACAAGCTGCTCGACGTCTGCGACAACATCGGCGGCAAGTCGTTCTGCGCCCTGGCCGACGGCGCGGTCGCGTGCGTGACCTCCGCGGTCCGCCACTTCCGCTCCGAGTTCGAGCAGGGCTACCACACGCCCGCCTGGGAGCTGTTCCCCTACGCGAAGAGCGCCCTGTTCGCTTCGGAAGGAGACGCGCGATGACCGTCGACGCAAAGACGACCTCGGCAGAGGTGACGCCGAAGCCGGACCTGGTCACGCTGACCATCGACGGCACGCAGGTCAGCGTTCCGAAGGGCACGCTGATCATCCGCGCGGCGGAGATGATCGGCACCGCCATCCCGCGGTTCTGCGACCACCCGCTGCTCGACCCCGTCGGCGCCTGCCGCCAATGCATGGTCGAGATCCCCGACGCCGGCAACGGCCGCGGCTTCCCGAAGCCGCAGGCCTCCTGCACGATGCCGGTGGCCGAGGGCATGAAGGTCAACACCCAGCTCAGCTCCGCCGTCGCCAAGAAGGCGCAGGAGGGCATGCTGGAGCTCCTGCTGATCAACCACCCGCTCGACTGCCCCATCTGCGACAAGGGCGGCGAGTGCCCCCTGCAGAACCAGGCGCTCAGCAACGGCCGCGGCGAGAGCCGGTTCACCGACCTCAAGCGCACGTTCCCGAAGCCGGTGAGCATCTCCGCGCAGATCCTCCTGGACCGCGAGCGCTGCGTGCTCTGCGCCCGCTGCACGCGGTTCTCCGAGCAGATCTCCGGCGACCCGTTCATCGCGCTCGTCGAGCGCGGCGCGCTGCAGCAGGTCGGCACGTACGAGCAGGACCCGTACGACTCCTACTTCTCCGGCAACGTCGTCCAGATCTGCCCCGTCGGCGCCCTGACCTCGGCCGCGTACCGGTTCCAGTCGCGCCCGTTCGACCTCGTGTCGACGACGACGACCTGCGAGCACTGCGCGTCCGGCTGCGAGCTGCGCACCGACCACCGGCACCACCAGGTCAAGCGCCGCCTCGCGGGCAACAGGCCCGAGACCAACGACGAGTGGAACTGCGACAAGGGTCGCTTCGGCTTCATGTACGGCCGCGGCGACGACCGGGTCACCCGCCCGCTCGTCCGCAGGAACGGCGTGCTCGAGCCCGCGTCCTGGCCCGAGGCCATCGACGCCGCCGTCCACGGCCTCCGCGCCGCGGGCGCGTCGGTGGGCGTGCAGACCGGCGGCCGGTTGACCGTCGAGAACGCCTACGGCTACGCGAAGTTCGCCCGCGCGGTGCTCGGCACCAACAGCGTCGACTTCCGCTCCCGCCCCGGCTCCGCCGAGGAGGCCGGGTTCCTGGCCGCGCGGGTCGCGGGCCGGTCGCTCGTCGAGTCCGTGACCTTCGCCGACCTGGAGGCCGCCTCCCGCGTGGTGCTCGTCGCCTTCGAGCCCGAGGACGAGGCACCGAGCGTCTTCCTCCGCCTCCGCAAGGCCGTCCGCAAGAACCGCCTGCAGGTGACCGCCATCGCGCCGTTCGCGTCCCGCGGCTCGGCCAAGATGTCCGCCACCGTCATCCCCACCGCTCCCGGCGGCGAGGCCGCAGAGCTCTCGTCGCTCGCCGACCTGGACGCCGGAACCATCATCTTGGTGGGGGAGCGCGCCGCGGCCCTGCCCGGCCTGCTCAGCGCCGCCGCCGCGAAGGCCGACGCCACGGGCGCCCGCCTCGCGTGGATCCCGCGCCGCGCCGGTGACATGGGCGCCATCGAGGCCGGCTGCCTCCCCGGGCTGCTGCCCGGCGGCCGCCTTGCCTCCGACGCCGCCGCCCGCGTCGACGTCGCCTCGCACTGGGGCGTCGACTCCCTGCCGACGGCGCAAGGCCTCTCCGCCGAGGAGCAGTTCGCGGCCCTGGCCGACGGCTCGCTCGCGGCGCTCGTCGTCGCCGGCGTCGACCCGACCGACCTGGCCGACCCGGCCGCCGCCCTCGCGGGCCTGGAGGCCGCGGGCTTCGTCGTCAGCATCGAACAGCGCCAGAGCGCGGTGACCGAGCGCGCCGACGTCGTGTTCCCCGCAGCGCTGCTCGAGGAGCAGGCGGGCCACTTCCTGAACTGGGAGCACCGCGGCGGCAAGGTCCGCATCGTCAACAAGGCGACGCCCTCGCCGATGACGGACCTGCGCATCCTCGCCGCGCTGGCCGACGCGCTCGGCTCCGACCTGGGCTTCCGCAACGCGAAGCAGGCGTGGGACGACCTCGCGGAGCTCGGCGCCTGGGACGGCGATCGCCCGGCGGCCCCCGTCGTCGCGGCCGACGGCCCGGCCGACGGCCTGCTGCTCGCCGGGTGGCGCGAGCTGCTCGACGCCTCGCAGGGCAACGACTACGAGATCGCGCTGCGCGCGACCGCCCGCCCGGTGGTCGCGCGGGTCTCCACCGCCACCGCGGAGCGCCTCGGCCTCGGCGAGGTCGTGGCCGTCGAGGCGGGCGAGCGCTCCGCGCTGCTTCCCCTCGACGTGGTCGACGGGATGGTCGACGACGTGATCTGGGTGCCGCTGAACCCCGGCACCGAACAGCGGCTCTACGCGGTCCCGGGTACCCCCGTGGCCGTCTCGCCCGTCTCCGTGGACGAAGGGGTGTGACTCCAATGGGAATCTTTCTGAACGACCCGTGGTGGCTGGTCCTGATCAAGGTGGTGGCGCTCTTCGTGGTGCTGCTGCTCTGGACCATCTTCAACGTCTGGTACGAGCGCCGCCTCGTCGGCAAGATGCAGCACCGCCTCGGCCCCATCATGAACGGCCCGTTCGGCCTCGGGCAGGCCCTGGCCGACGGCGCGAAGCTGATCGCCAAGGAGGACTTCCGGCCGAAGAACGCCGACAAGTTCGTCTTCAACCTGGCCCCGGTCCTCACCGGCGTCGCCGCGTTCACCTGTTGGACGGTGATCCCGTTCAGCGGCGAGCTGGAGCTGTTCGGCGTGACCACCCGGTTGCAGGTCGCGGACCTGCCCGTGTCGGCCATCTTCATCCTGGCCTCCGCGTCGATCGGCATCTACGGCATTGTGCTCGCCGGCTGGGCGGGCAACTCCACCTACTCGTTCCTCGGCTCCATGCGCTCGACGGCGCAGATGATCTCCTACGAGATCGCGATGGGCCTCTCCATGGTGGCGGTGTTCCTCATGGCGGGCTCGATGTCGACCTCGCAGATCGTCGAGGCGCAGCGCCAGCCCATCATGTTCGCGTTCCCCTGGGACCGCGCGGCCACCGTCGAGGTCGGCATCCAGGGCTGGTACTTCCTGCTGCTGTTCCCGTCCTTCATCATCTACGCCATCGCGATGGTCGGCGAGACGAACCGCGCCCCGTTCGACCTGCCCGAGTGCGAGTCCGAGCTGGTGTCGGGCTACCTGACCGAGTACTCCGGCTTCCGCTACGCGATGTTCTTCCTCGCGGAGTACATCAACATGGCCACCGTGTCGGCCGTGTGCACCACCCTGTTCCTGGGCGGATACCTGGCGCCCTGGCCGCTGAACCTGGTCCCGTTCCTCAACAACCCGTGGCTCGGCCCCGTCTGGTTCGTGCTCAAGGTCCAGCTGCTGATCTCGGTGTTCGTGTGGCTGCGTGGCACGCTGCCGCGCCTCCGCTACGACCAGTTCATGGGATTCGGCTGGAAGATCCTGATCGAGGTCTCGCTGCTCTGGATCGTCATGGTGGCGCTCGCGCCGCAGTACACGCTGGCGCTCGCCGTCATCCTCGTGGCGGTCTTCGTCCTGATCTTCGGCAAGACAAAGGGCGCCGCGACCAAGCCCGAGCTGAAGGTCTCGGCCGACTTCGATCCGTACGCGGGCGGCTACCCCGTGCCGCCGATGCCGGGGCAGGTGCTGCCCGAGCTGGTCAGCGTCGTCGCCGGAACGCAGCAGGCGGACGACGACGAGGCGGAGCCCGCCGATACCGAAGGGAAGGACGCCTGATGGGATTCCTCAGCCAGTGGGCCGGGTTCGGCGTCACGTTCAACACGATCTTCCGCAAGACCTTCACCCAGGGCTACCCGGAGAAGGGCAAGGAGAAGGTCACGATGCCGCGCTTCCACGGCCGGCACCAGCTGAACCGGTGGCCAGACGGCCTC
>RRZT012056761.1_pt1 | contig 11053 bp, 13 predicted proteins | sample 2165551 | NCBI WGS metagenome assembly RRZT01 (sample SAMN10456910, study PRJNA506462) | wastewater metagenome | biome: wastewater; feature: sludge; material: wastewater sludge; isolation source: wastewater sludge with Escherichia coli K12::gfp cells carrying plasmid... | place: USA: Moscow, Idaho...
AGCAGCCAGGCGTTGTCGCCCTTGTTGGCAACCAGCACGGGGGCGGCGGTTGCGGCGGCCGTTGCGGCCTCCTCGGCCAGCGCGGGCAGGGCAGCGAGCAGCGCGAACAGTGTGCCGAGCAAGGTGAGTGGTTTCTTCATGGCGTTCTCCTTAAAGCGCCGCTTCGCCGGTTTCGCCGGTGCGGATGCGGACGACCTGTTCGAGGTTGAAGACGAAAATCTTGCCGTCGCCGATCTTGCCGGTGCCGGCGGATTTTTCGATGGCTTCGAGGGCCTGCTCGACGATGCCGTCAGCGACCGCGGCCTCGACCTTGACCTTGGGCAGAAAATCGACGATGTACTCGGCGCCTCGATAGAGCTCGGTGTGGCCTTTCTGGCGGCCGAAGCCCTTGACCTCGGTGACGGTGATGCCCTGCACGCCGATTTCCGAGAGGGCCTCGCGGACGTCGTCGAGCTTGAAGGGCTTGATGATGGCGGTGATGAGTTTCATACGCAGCTCCCGAATGCGGTGTGGATCAGAATGTGCGGCTGAGCGAGACGACGGCGATGCCGCGTCCGGCGTCCTTGCTGTGCGAACCGGTCTCCAGCGTGCCGCTGGCGCTTTCCGAGTTCTTGTTGGTGAAACAGTAGAACTGATAGCTCGACGCGCCCGAGCAGCTGCCGGCGGCGTTGGTGTCGATGTACGAGGCGGCGAAAACCCAGCCGCCGACATCCTTGGTGACGCCGACCTTCCAGTCGGTGTAGTCGCCCTTGTAGCCGTTCTTCAGGTTCAGGCGGCCGACGTGAGCGTTGATCCCCCAGCCGTCGCCGAGGTCGTAGTTGGCCGACAGGTCGAGGTAGCCCGTGCCCTTGGTGCTCTTGCCGGTGCTGGCGCCGGTGGCGTCCCAGCCGCGCAGGCCGAAGTAATCGTCGATGCTGTAGGAATACTTCAGAGCGATGAATTTCCAGGATCCGCCGATGTACAGCTCCTTGTTCATCACCGCGCCCGAGCTTGCGCCGACGCCGAGTACCTTGCCTTCGGAGCCGGGGTAGTAGTAGACGATGCCCCCCAAATCGAGGCCGAAATCGCCGAAGGCTTTCTTGTAGCCGGCGTAGAAATCCATCTCCAGGTTGCCGTCGGGGAAGCCCGCGCCGGAGCTGACGTTGGAGTTCCAGTTGCCGGCGTAGAAGCCGCTCGCATGGGCGTAGTCGACGCCGCCCTGCAGGGCGGGTTTGCCGAAACTCTGGTCGATGCCGCGGAAGCGATAACTTGAGAACAGACCAAGGTTGGCGGTCAGCGTGTGTTCCGGCGTTTCGGTGGGCGGGGCGACGGCGGCTTCGGGGCTGGCGGTCTGCGCGGCGACCGGAAGGCACAGGGCGGTGCCCAGGAGGGTGGCGGCGATGCGGGTTTTCATGTCGGATTCTCCTCGGGTATGAATGTTGTCGTGCCAGCTGGGCAAAAGATGACTAGCATGAGCTGTGCCAACTTGTTTTGTTGTTTGGATTCAGTGCGTTGATGGCTTGCGGTGTTACGTTTTTCCGAGCCTTGCACTGTTGCGGCGCGTCGGCGTCGCGCCTTTGCACCAGCGCTGTGCCCTGAGGGGCGCGAAGCCGCAGCCGTCCCGGACGGGCGTGCTACACTTCTTGCGCCCCCGTTTGCCGTTGCCGCGCGGTGCGGCGTCCTACTGAAAGCGACCGTCATGCTCGACCCCAAAGCCCTCGAGGAACTCAGCGCCCGCTTGAGTGCCGTCATCGCCGCCAGTCCGGCGGCCGACATTGAAAAGAACGCCCGCGCCCTGCTGGCGAGCTTTTTCACCCGTCTGGACCTCGTGACGCGCGAGGACTTCGAGGTTCAAAGCGAGGTGCTGCGCCGCACGCGCGAGAAGCTCAAAGCCCTTGAGGCGCGCGTCGCCCGGCTCGAAGGGCACAACGCCAACAGCGCGGACTGAGCGCGGCCATGGCACTGGCCATCGTCCATAGCCGGAGCCTCGACGGCCTTGCGGCGCCGGAGGTGGCGGTCGAGGTGCATCTGGCCGGTGGCCTGCCGAGCGTGACTCTGGTCGGGTTACCCGACACCGAAGTGAAAGAGGCACGCGACCGCGTGCGCGCCGCACTGCAAAATTCGGGTTTCGAATTTCCGCCGCGGCGGATTACCGTCAACCTTGCCCCGGCCGACCTGCCCAAGGAGTCCGGGCGTTTCGACCTGCCCATTGCGCTGGGTATCCTCGCCGCCTCGGGGCAGATTCCGGCGGCCAGCCTGGAGGGCTACGAGTTTGCCGGCGAACTTTCGTTGTCCGGCGAGTTGCGCCCGATTCGCGGCGCCCTGGCGATGGTGCTGGCCGCGGGGCGCACCGGCCGTCGTTTCGTGCTGCCGACGGCAAGCGCGCGCGAGGCGGCGCTTTCGGGTGAGGCCATCCTGCAGGCCGACAGCCTGCTCGCCGTGTGCGCCCACCTCTGCGGCCAAACCCAGCTTGCCGAATGCGTGCCCGAGGCGTCGGGAGCGATCGGCGGCGAAACGCCCGACCTCGCGGATGTGCGCGGCCAGGCGCCGGCCAAGCGGGCGCTCGAAGTCGCTGCGGCTGGCGGTCATTCACTGCTCCTCGCCGGCCCGCCGGGCAGCGGCAAGTCGATGCTGGCGATGCGCCTACCCGGCCTGCTGCCTCCCCTGTCGGCCGAGGCGGCACTGGAGTCGGCGGCAGTGTTGTCGCTGGCCGGGGTGTTCGTCACCGAACGTTTTGGCGAGCGCCCGTTTCGTTCGCCGCACCATACTTCCTCGACGGCCGCCTTAGTTGGCGGGGGGAGTGTGCCGCGCCCCGGCGAAATCTCGCTTGCGCACCGCGGTGTGCTGTTCCTCGACGAATTGCCCGAGTTCGAGCGGCGCGTGCTCGAGGCCTTGCGCGAGCCGCTTGAAACCGGGCGCATCCACATCGCGCGCGCCGCGCATCAGGCCGAATTTCCGGCCCGTTTCCAGCTTGTCGCGGCGATGAACCCGTGCCCCTGCGGTTACCACGGTGCCCGCAGCGGACGCTGTCGGTGTACGCCCGATCAGGTGGCGCGTTACCGCGGCAAGCTCTCCGGACCTTTGCTCGACCGCATCGACTTGCAACTCGAGGTGCCGGCGCTGGCCGCCGAAGAATTACAAGCCACGCCGCGCAGCGAACCGTCGGCCGCGGTGCGCGCTCGGGTGGTCGCCGCGCGCGGCCGGCAGCAGGCGCGCCAGGGCAAGCCCAATGCCCGCCTGACACCGCGCGAGGTCGAAACGCACTGCACCCCGGATGCCGACGGCGCCGCCCTGCTGCGGCAGGCGATGGCACGGCTCGGCCTGTCGGCACGGGCCTATCACCGGCTGTTGCGCGTGGCGCGCAGCATTGCCGATCTGGCCGGGAGTCCGGCCGTCACTTCCGAACACGTGGCCGAGGCCGTGCAATACCGGCGTTTTGCCCAGGACTGAAACAGGAACCTGCATGTCGTCTTCCACCCCGCCGCCGCGCGGCATTGCCCTATTGCTCGCCGGCCTGTCGGCGCTCGGCCCCTTTGCCATCGACACCTACCTGCCGTCCTTTGCCGACATCGGTGCCAGCCTCTCGGCGACGCCGATCGAAGTGCAGCAGACGCTCACCGCCTACCTGCTGCCTTTCGCCGTAATGGCCTTGTGGCACGGCGCGATTTCCGACGCCCTGGGGCGGCGACGGGTGGTTCTCGTCGCGCTGGCCTGCTTCGCGCTGGCCATGGTCGGCTGCCTGTTCGCGACGCGCATCGAGCACCTTTGGGTGTTGCGCGCCTTGCAGGGCGTGACCGCCGGCGCGGGCATCGTTGTCAGCCGGGCCATCGTGCGCGATCTTTTCGACGGGCCCGAGGCGCATCGCCTGATGTCGCACATCACCATGATGTTTGCTTTTGCGCCGGCGCTGGCGCCGGTGATCGGCGGGCAGTTGCAGGCGTTGTTCGGCTGGCGTTCGGTGTTCGCCTTCCTGGTGCTCTTCAGCGGTGCGGTGTGGCTGGCCTGCTATCGCCTCCTGCCCGAGACGCTGCCGCCCGAAAAGCGTCAGCCCCTGCATCCAGGCTACCTGGCGCGCACCTACACCCGGGTGCTGACCTCGCCGGCCTTCCTCAGCGCCTGTGGCGGCCTGGCCTTCAACTTCGTCGGTTTCTTCATCTACGTGATGTCGGCACCGGTGTTCCTGATGCGCCACCTGGGCGTTCCGGAAACCGGTTTCCTGTGGCTGTTCGGCCCGGCAATGGCGGGCTTGATGAGCGGCGCCTGGGTTTCCGGGCGCTTGGCCGGGCACCGCAGCTTGCGCCAGACCGTGGCCTTCGGCTATGCGGTGATGGGCGGCGCGGCGCTGTTCAACCTGATCCTCAGCTTTGCCTTGCCGCCGGGGCTGCCGTGGAGCGTGTTGCCGATTTTCTGCTACACCTTCGGCATGTCACTGGCCATGCCTTGCCTGACCTTGATGGCGCTCGACCAGTTTCCCGCCCAGCGTGGGCTGGCCGCATCGTGCCAGATGTTCCTTCAGGCCTCGATCAACAGTCTGGCGGCCGGCGTGCTGGCCCCCTTGCTGTGGGATTCGACGCGCACCCTGGCGCTGGGCATGCTTGCCCTGATGTTGCTCGGGCTCGGATGCGTCCTGCTGCACCTGCGCCTGACGCATCCGGGGACGCCGACGCGCGCTTAGTGCGTGGTGCCGCGTGCGTCCTTCTGCGCGTCCTCGTAACGCGACAGCGTCACTCCCGCGCGGGCCAGGAATTCACGCAGCGCCTTGATGTCCTGGCGGGCGCAGGTGGCGTTGTTGTGCGGCTGGTGCAGGAAAATCTCGAAGCGATTGAGAACGACGCGGAAGCGTGCGCCGTGTGCCGACTCGACGCTGGCGCCGAGGTGGCCGAGCAGCGATTCGATCTCGCGCCAGTGGATGTTGGCGCTCGGCGGGTCGCGGTAGATGGCTTGCAGGAGGTGCAGATGTTTATGACTCATGTCCCTCTCCCCATGGTCGCCGGGCAGGCCGTCCGGCCGCCCGGCGCGTTCATTGTCGCGCCGGCGGCGGGCACGCGCAATCGCGATCGCGATGTGCGTCGCGTTCAGGCGGCCAGTCGTGCCAGCGCGACGTGGGCTTCGGCCAGGCCAGCGGCCTTGCTGTCGTCACCCAGGTTCAACCCTTCGGCGTAGATGAACTCAACCTCGGTGATGCCGATGAAACCGAGGAAATGGCGCACGAATGCGCTCTGGGTATCGAACGCGGTGCCGGCGTGGCGACCGCCGCGCGTAGCGACGACGTAGGCTTTCTTGCCGCTGAGCAGGCCTTGCGGGCCGTGCTCGGTGTAGCGGAAGGTGATGCCGGCGCGCGCGACGTGGTCGAAGTAGGCCTTGAGCGTCGATGGCACGCCGAAGTTGTACATCGGCAGGCCGATGAGCAGCACGTCGGCGGCCTGGAGCTCGGCGATCAGTTCGTCCGAACGGGCGGCGCGAGCGCTTTGCTCGGCGTCGCGCGCCTCGGGCGGGGTGAGGAAGGCCTGGAAGGTCGCCTGGTCGAGGTGCGGTACGGGCTGCGCGGCGAGGTCACGGGTGACGCTGCGTCCGCCCGGGTGGGCGTCCAACCAGCGCTCGACGAAGGCGTCGCTGAGCTGGTTCGATTGGCTGTTGTCGGCAAAAAGGCTGGTCTTGAGTTGCAGCAGGGTGGTCATTGGAGTCTCCTGAGTGTGCGGGGTCAAGCGGTGAAAGCGCCAAAGTGTCCGGCGCGGAAGTCGGCGTAAGCCTGGCGAATCTCGTCTTCGCTGTTCATCACGAAGGGGCCGCGGCCGACGATGGGTTCGTCGAGCGGTTCGCCCGAAAGCAGCAGCACGACGCTGTCGGCGCGGGTTTCGAAGTCGAGGCTTCGACCCTGGCGTTCGAACACTGCGAGTTCGGCCTCGCGCACGCGGTGCGTCGCGGCGATGCGAAGTTCCCCGCGCAGGACGAACAACGCCGCGCCGTGGCCTTCCGGCAGGTCGAGCGAGACGTGCCGCCCGGCCTCGAGGCGCAGGTCCCAGACGTTCATCGGGGTAAAGCTGCGCGCCGGGCCCTGCGTTTCGGGGCGGGCCGCGTCGAACTGACCGGCGACGATGCGCGCCCGGCCGGCTCTGCCGGGCAGGTCGACCTCGGGGATGTCGGCGGCAACGATGGCCTGGTAGGCCGGCGCCGTCATCTTGGCGTGGGCGGGCAGGTTGACCCACAGCTGAACCATCTCGAAGGGGCCGCCCTGGTGCGCGTACTCGGGACTGTGGAATTCCTCGTGCAGGACGCCGGAACCGGCGGTCATCCACTGCACGTCGCCCGGGCCGATGGTGCCGCCGCCCCCCGCGGAATCCCGGTGCGAGACGCCGCCGGCATAAACCAGGGTGACGGTCTCGAAGCCGCGGTGCGGATGCGGGCCGACCCCTAGCCGTTGCTCGGTGGGCGGGAATTCGGTCGGGCCGGCGTAATCCATGAGCAGGAAGGGCGACATCTCGGCCGCGATGTCCTGATACGAAAAGATGTTCTTGACCGGGAAGCCGTCGCCAACCCAGTGGCTGCCGTTGCTGCGTTTGATGAAAGCGAGGGATTTCATGTGGGGCTCCGTGACTTTGGTCGCGATGGGTGTACTTTAGGTTTCGGCGATTGTTCGCACTAGACGCTAAAATAAGAAATCACCTTTCAATCAATTGAATAATGGACCTCAACGAAACCGCCGTTTTCGTCCGCGTCGTCCAGGCCGGAAGCTTCAGTGCCGCGGCCCGGCAGTTGGGGCTCCCTACCTCGACGGTGAGCACCCGCGTCGCCCGTCTCGAACGCCGGCTCGGGGTGACGCTGCTGCAACGCACCACGCGCCGCCTGCACCTCACCGACCTCGGCGAGCTGTATTTCCGCCACGCCGAGGCGGGCTTGGCCAACCTGCTCGACGCCGAAGCCGCACTGACCGAGTCGGTCGGCGAGCCGAAGGGGCGCCTGCGCGTGACGGCCCCGGCCGATCTCGGCGACCGCCTGCTCTCCGGGATCGTTTGCCGGATGCGTCGGGCCTGCCCGCAGGTGGCGCTCGAGCTGGTGCTGACCAGCCAATACGTCGATCTCGTCGGCGAGGGGATCGACGTTGCGATCCGGGCCGGCGCGCTCAAGGATTCGTCGCTGATCGCCAGGAATGTCGGCGTTGCGCGTTGGCAGCTTTTTGCCAGCCCGGATTACCTTGCCGGTGCGCCCGAACTGGCGGCACCGCAGGCGCTGCGCCACCACCGCTGCCTGCAGTTCGCGCCGCTGGGTCGCGATGCCTGGACCCTGAGCGGGCCGACGGGCAGCGTGACCCTGCCGATGCCCGGGTTAGTGCTGGTCGACGACATCCGGCTGGTGCGTGCGATGGCGGTGGCCGACATCGGCGTGGCTTTGTTGCCGGCCTTCCTGTGCGGCGAGGAGCTCAAGGCCGGGCAACTCGTGCGCGTGTTGCCCGAATGGCAGGCACGCGCCGATCCGATCCATCTCGTTTATCCGCGCCAGCGTTTCGTTCCGCCCAAGTTGCGGGTGTTCGTCGAACTTGCCGCCGAGGTCTTGCGCGAGGCGCTCGACAGGGCCTGAGGCGCGGAGCGGCTGTTACAAATTCACTCACAAGGGGGCGCGGGTGGGTCGAGGGCGCTTGCTATAATCGGCCGGGTTATTGGCAGTTTCGGGTTGTCAGTTCCATGCGCTTCCTTCGTTCCCTCCTCGCCTCCCTGCTTCTCTTCCCTGTGCTGGCGCTGGCCCAGCAGATGCCGACTCCGCCGGCGTTGGCGGCCAAATCCTGGTTGCTGATCGAGTCCGGCTCCGGCCAGGTGCTCGCCGCGCAGGCGCCGGATGAGCGCCTCGAACCGGCGTCGCTGACCAAGCTGATGACCGCCTACCTGACCTTCGCGGCGATCAAGCAGGGCACGATCAAGCTCGACCAGACCGTGCCGGTTTCGGAAAAGGCCTGGAAAGCTCCTGGCTCGCGCATGTTCATCCAGGTCAATACCCAGGTGAAGGTCGAAGACCTGATCAAGGGCATGATCGTCCAGTCAGGCAACGATGCCTGCGTCGCCCTGGCCGAAGCCATCGCCGGCGGCGAAGAGAACTTCGCCCAGATGATGAACCGCGAAGCGCAGCGCCTGGGGATGAAGGCCTCGAGCTTCCGCAACGCCTCGGGCCTGCCCGACCCGCAGCACTACACCACGGCGCGCGACCTGGCGACGCTGGCCGGCGCGCTGATCCGCGACTTCCCCGAGGAGTACTCGAAGTACTACTCGCTCAAGGAATTCCGCTACAACAACATCACCCAGCCCAACCGCAACCGCCTGCTCTTCCTCGACCCGACGGTCGACGGCGTGAAGACCGGCTTTACCGACGCGGCTGGCTACTGCCTGATCTCCTCGGCCAAGCGCGGCCCGCGCCGCCTGCTGTCGGTGGTTCTCGGCGCGGCCTCGGACGGCGTGCGTGCGCAGGAGTCGCTCAAGCTGCTCAACTACGGCTTCCAGTTCTACGACGCTGTCCAGCTCTACGCCAAGGACCAGCCGGTCTCCAACCTCAAGGTCTGGAAGGGCGGTTCGTCGACGGTCAAGGCCGGCTTCCAGGGCGACTTCATCCTCGCCGTGCCCAAGGGCTTCGCGCCGCGCTTGCAGACCGAGCTGGTTTCGCAGCAGCCCTTGATGGCGCCGGTGAGCGCCGGCCAGACCATCGCCACGCTGAAAGTCAGCCTCGACGGCAAGCCCTACGGCGAATACCCGGTCGTCGCACTCGAAGCGGTGCCGGTGGCCGGGGCCATCGGTCGGGCCATCGACAGCGTCCGCCTGTGGTTCAAGTAAACCGGCCATGACGGCCTACCTGAACGGCGAGTTCCTGCCGCTGTCCGCAGCGCGCATCTCGCCGCTCGACCGCGGCTTCCTGTTTGGCGACGGCGTCTACGAAGTCATTCCGGTTTATTCGCGGCGGCCGTTCCGCATCGCCGAACACCTGCGCCGGCTGCAGGATTCGCTTGACGGCATCCGTCTCGCCAATCCGCTCTCGAACGCGGCCTGGCAAGGCGTCGTCGAGCGCCTCGTGGCCGACGCCGAATTTCCCGACCAGAGCGTCTACCTGCAAGTGACGCGCGGCGCCGACGACAAGCGCGACCAGGCCTTTCCGATCGGGGTGGCGCCGACGGTGTTTGCCTTCACGTCGCCGCTGGTGGCGCCGAGCGACGCGCTGCGCGAGGCCGGCGTTGGCGCGATCACCGTGCCCGACATCCGCTGGGCGAAGTGCGACCTCAAAGCCGTGTCCTTGCTCGCCAACGTGCTCCTGCGCCAGCAGGCGGTCGAGGCCGGCTGCGCCGAGGCGATCATGCTGCGCGACGGTTGTTTGACCGAGGGCGCGGCGTCCAACATTTTCGTCGTCAAAAACGGCGTCATCCTGACCCCGCCGCAGGACGGCCGCATCCTGCCCGGCATCACCTACGACGTGGTGCTCGAACTTGCCGCCCGCCACGGTGCGGCGCTTGAAGTCCGCCCGGTGGCCGAAGCCGAGCTGCGCACCGCCGACGAGCTGTGGATGACGTCGTCGACCAAAGAGGTGCTGGCCATCGTCCGCCTCGACGGATCTTCCGTTGGGACGGGGGAATTCGCCGGCCGCCCCGGCCCGGTGACGCGGCGCATGCACGACTGGTACCGAACCTTCCGTGATGAGGTGATGCGTCATGCCGACGCCTGAACAAGAAACCCTGCTCGAATTCCCCTGCGCCTTCCCGCTCAAGATCATGGGCCTGGCCGACCCCACGCTCGCCCAGCGTGTGCTTGAGGTCGTGCTGCGTCACGCGCCCGATTTCGACGGCGCGAGCATGGAGATGCGCGCCTCGTCGGGCGGCAAGTACGTGAGCCTGACCTGTACCGTTAACGCGACCTCCAAGCCCCAGCTCGACGCGCTCTACCGCGAGCTGTCGAGCCATCCGATGGTCAAGGTCGTGCTCTGAGGCTGCAGCCCCGAGTGCCTTGAGCCCCGTGAACGACATTCCGCGCGTGCGCCGCCTCGGCCGGGTCGAGTACCAGCCGACCTGGCAGGCAATGCGCGACTTCAACGCTGCGCGCGACGAGCAGACCCCGGACGAGCTGTGGGTCTGCGAACATCCGCCGGTCTATACCCTGGGCCAGGCCGGTAAGCCCGAGCACCTGCTGGTCGCCAACGGCATCCCCTTGGTGGCCACCGACCGCGGCGGGCAGATCACCTACCACGGCCCCGGCCAGGTCGTCGTCTACCTGCTCGTCGATCTCACCCGGCGCAAGCTCAAGGTGCGCGAACTCGTGTCGCGCATCGAGCAGGCGATCATCGACCTTCTGGCCGATTACGGCGTTGCCGCCGGCCGCCTGGACGGCGCGCCGGGCGTCTACGTCGGCCGCACCGCAGGCGGCGCCGAGGATTACGCCGGCAGCGCCAAGATCGCCGCGCTCGGCCTGCGCATCCGCCAGGGGCGCAGCTACCATGGGCTGTCGCTCAACGTGGCAATGAACCTTTCCCCCTTTGCCGCGATCAATCCCTGCGGTTACGCCGGCATGGCCGTCACCGACCTGCGTGCGCAGGGCGTCGATGCGGCCGAGGATGCCGTCGCCGACGCGCTCGTCGCGCACCTCCTAAGACAACTGGAACAGGAATGAACGAACACGATACCGCCCCGTCCGTGGCAACGGCCGAAACCGCTCCGGCCAAACCCGCCGCCAAGGTCGCCGGGGTCAAGGAAAGAGGCGAACTCAAGACCGCGCGCATCCCGATCAAGATCGTCCCGCACGCGCCGCAAAGAAAGCCCGAGTGGATTCGCGTCAAGGCCGGCAACGACGCCGGCCGCTTCGGCGAAATCAAGCGCATGCTGCGCGAGCAGAAGCTGCACACCGTCTGCGAGGAAGCGGCCTGCCCGAACATCGGCGAGTGCTGGAGCCAGAAGCACGCCACCCTGATGATCATGGGCGACACCTGCACGCGGGCCTGCGCCTTCTGCAACGTCAAGACGGGCCTGCCCCAGCCGCTGGACCCCGAAGAGCCGGGCAAGGTCGGTCTGGCGGTTCAGCAGATGGGCCTGAACCACGTCGTCATCACCTCGGTC
>RRZT010678576.1_pt1 | contig 11051 bp, 10 predicted proteins | sample 2165551 | NCBI WGS metagenome assembly RRZT01 (sample SAMN10456910, study PRJNA506462) | wastewater metagenome | biome: wastewater; feature: sludge; material: wastewater sludge; isolation source: wastewater sludge with Escherichia coli K12::gfp cells carrying plasmid... | place: USA: Moscow, Idaho...
ATCCTTTTCATTTCCCATGATGAGAGTTTGCTGGCTCGGGCAGCTACTGCTATCTTGCACCTTGAATTGCTCAAAAAGCGGACGGAACCTCGGGCAACTTTTTACCGTGGAAGCTACGACCAATACCGTCAGGAGCGTAGGGAGAAGTTTGAGCATCAGCTCCAAGTGGCCAAAAAAGAACGAGAAGAACATACCAAGAAAATGGAGCGCCACCACCGTATCCACCAGAGTGTAGAGCATGTCCTGCGCCATACCCATGACAGTACTGCCGGTCGGCTCTTGGCCAAGAAGATGAAGAATGTCCTCAGCCAGGAAAAGCGACTGAAAAAAGAAGCCGAAAACCTGACCGAAATACCACAAGACATGGATGCCATCCAGCTCTTTTTCTCAGAAATAAAGCCCCTACCAGCCAGCAAAATCCTTCTTACTTGGGAGAAAATGCTACTTCCGACAGGACAAACTGTTGACTGGCAGATTCGGGGGCAGGATAAGCTGGTCATCACTGGTAAGAATGGCATTGGCAAGACCAGACTGCTCAAGTTACTCTTACAGGACTTGCGAGCGAGGACCGACCTGTCTCTTGGCTACATGCCCCAGCACTATGAGGAAGAGTTTGAAGCCCAGTCTACTCCCCTGTCTTTTCTAGCTTCGGTAGCCGATGAGGAAAAGGTACGAACCCTTCTAGCCAGTCTGAAATTTACCAGACAAGAGGCGGTCCATTCCCTGCACGACTTGTCAGGCGGACAAAAGGCCAAGCTCTTTCTGGCTCGGATGGTCTTGGCCGGAAACAATGTTCTAGTTTTGGATGAGCCAACCCGCCACTTTTCACCAACCAGTCAGCCCCTCATTCGTCAGCTCCTGATGGACTATCCAGGCGCCATCATCAGTGTTTCCCATGACCGTCGCTTTATCGAAGAGGTGGCAACCATCCACTACCAACTGGATGAGGAAAAGTTGGTGAGAACAAGATAAGAAAGAAGCCTACTGCATAAAAACAGTAGGCTTCATTTTATTCTTCATTTTGTGATTCTTCTTGCGCTTCTTCTTTGGCCAATTTCTCCCGCTCCAAGCGTAGCTTACGGTTGGGATTCAATTCGTTAAAGAGTTGCTCCAGACGGTCTGGATTCCAAACATCCGCAGCAGACCCAAAATTGCCATCCTTGTCTTTAAAAGATACTAAGCCCATTTAGTGTCCTCGCTTTCACATTTCTTGACAAACTTTTCGAACCAGTTACGTCACGTTACCCAAATGGTCGATATGACCCTTTGGGTGAAGTTAGTAAGCTTGGTAGGTAGACCGCCACAGCGGCTACCCTATCACATCAAGTCCATGGTCGCTTCCTTGTTTCCAGGCGGCCAGCTGAGACAGTCTATCCCCAGACTTCCTCGCCCTTGAGTTTTTTGGTTCAACCAAAGCCAACATACCTGACTGGTTACGACACGGAACCCAAATGGTCGATAATACCATTTGGGTGAAGTTAGTAAGGTTGGTAGGTAGATCGCCATAGCGACTACCGTATCACATCAAGTCCTTTAGGACTTAGATGTGATTCCAACGTTAATCCACAAACTCAAATTCAAAGTTGCCGATGCGGACAATGTCTCCGTCTTTAGCGCCTCGAGCGCGGAGTGCTTCATCAACACCCATTCCCCGCAGTTGACGGGCAAATTTCATGATGGATTCATCCCGATCCATATTGGTCATGACAAAGAGACGCTCCAGCTTCTCACCTGACAAGACCCAAGTAGCATCGTCATCACGGCTAATGTCAAAGGCTGCCTCATCATCTTGGAAACCGTAGTAGACTTCCTCTTCATCTTGGAATTCTGCCTCATCGTAGAGTAAGAATTCCGGTGTCTTATCCAGCAACTCTGCGGTTGCTTCCAAGAGATTTTCCAGACCTTGGTGGGCCAAGGAAGAGATAGGGAAAATCATTGGTAATTCGTCAAATTCATCATAGTTGGCTGCCAGTTTTTCTTTGAAGACCGTCAAGTTTTCTTGAGATTCTGGCATGTCCATCTTATTGGCCACAATAATCTGCGGGCGCTCCATGAGGCGGAGGTTGTAGGTTTCCAGCTCCTTGTTGATAGAGAGATAATCCTCATAGGGATCGCGGCCTTCGCTTGCGGACATATCAATGACATGGAGGATTACCCGGGTCCGCTCAATGTGGCGGAGGAACTGGGTTCCAAGACCCACGCCCTGACTGGCCCCTTCGATCAGACCAGGAAGGTCTGCCACTGCAAAGGATTCACCAGACTTGGTCCGAACCATACCTAGGTTTGGCACAATGGTGGTAAAGTGGTAGGCACCGATTTTTGGCTTAGCTGAGGTGATGACACTGAGCAAGGTTGATTTTCCAACGGATGGGAAGCCGACCAGACCAACATCAGCTAAGACCTTCAATTCCAATTCCAGTTGGCGCTCTTCCCCAGGTTCTCCATTTTCCGAAATCTCTGGGGCTGGGTTTCGGGGCGTTGCAAACCGAATATTGCCACGACCGCCACGGCCACCGCGGGCAATGACAAATTCTTGGCCATTTTCAACCAAGTCGGTGATAATCTTGCCAGTTTCGGCATCACGGACAGTTGTCCCTTGCGGCACGCGCACAATCAAATCTTCTGAGCCACGGCCGTGCATGCCTTTTGACATACCTTTTTCGCCATCCTTGGCCCTGAATTTCCGGTTGTAACGAAAATCCATGAGGGTCCGCAGGCCTTCATCAACTCGGAACACAACCGAGCCTCCTTTGCCGCCATCGCCGCCCCATGGTCCGCCATTGGGTACATACTTCTCGCGGCGAAAGGCCACCATGCCATCGCCACCCTTGCCAGCCCTGACCGAAATCTTGGCTGTATCTAAAAACATACTCATACTATTACTAGGACTTTACGGTCCTTTTTCCTTTCTCTCTGCCAGAAAAAAACGCTTGATAGCGTTTCTTAGAGGAGGGCGCTGACGGCTGGAAATACCAGGCCAGCAATAGTTGCCAAGACCATCAAAACGATGATAATCATGGTGATTTTTTCAAAGGTTGTTTTTTTGTGTTTTTCTTCTCCGAAAGCCATTTGACTTCTCCTTATAATTAAGATACAAAGGCCTAGGCGACACCCAGCAACATGGGAAAATAGACGAAGATGCTGCACATCTAGGAAGTCTTTATCATGTTGCAAGGTGCCGTAGCCCTGTACTGTTTTGTTCTTATCTTCTTATTCTATCATGAAAAGAGGGAGATTTCAAATACGATAATTTCTCAGATTATTCAAGTAATTCATCTTGCATTCTGACCTTGTCATCGCTTTTAACAAAAGCGATTTTTTGTTCACCTGTAAATGAAATTAATTTCTGTTTTCCAAGAATAATTGCTAAATTTTTGATAATGGAGCGTTTTGCCCAATCATCATGATATGAAAAAATAAACTTATAACCGCCACTCTTTTCTTCAGCTAGTTTAAAGCAATTCTGAAAAATTTCTTTGTCAAGTGGGTCAACTGAATGTCCAAAAACGATAATGTTTTTGGGTATCGGGTATAATCCATCTCTAGTTAGATTAAAAAACTGTTCATAGTAATTACCAGTTTCCTTCACTATTCTTTGATAATATTTATGATATGGTATCAAATCCGAATTAATACTTTTATGATCTGATTCTTTATCTTCAATTCCAAAAACCATGGTATTGATAGTATTTTCCTCACGAAGGAAATCAGTCTTACCATGAATAAAATGAGTATTATCTTGGGGAATTCCTAAAAGTTTGCTAGCTGTATCTGTATAATTGAAAGTGATTATTTTGGCACTTTCTAAATTCGGAATAGAGGTCAAAAAAGATTTATTATTAAGCACTAGACTATCTTTTTCGAAATCAAGTTTATCTAGATATGAAAGATAAAATTCCAAGTACTCTGTTATTTGTTCTAAAGCACTTATTGCACTCTCATTGAAATCATCAATTAACCTCATTGCTGATACAAAACGATTTCTTGACCTAATTTCAAATATAGAATCGCAGACAAATTGATATGCATTATAGTTTTCCTTAAAGCGAAAACTTTTTTTTATCAATTCTAGTTCTACACGATCTTCAGCAGAAAAAATTCTAGATAGTGATTCTGGGTTTAATTTTATTTCTCGAATTGCTTCTGCAATATCTGAAATGACCAGTTCAATACTTGACCAATTTTTCCCCAAATGTTCTTTATTTTGATTAATATAATTAATAAAAAGATTTTCGTGAATTTTTGATAGCCATACCGCGTCTTTCTCGCTTGATAGTCTTAACAAGTCAAAAATAGTTGGAATATCAAAACCTAAACACATCGTTTGTTTAGTGTGCCATTCTTTAATTTCATTTAGAATCTCAAGCTGAAATGCACCGTTAACAAAATCATTGTACTTCAAAAATGTATTAATATCATCCCTGAATGATATTAATTTACTAGATAATTTCTCAGAAAGTAGTCCATATTTTTTTGAATCCGAGAGATTTCGATAGCTCTCCAGTTCATCATAAAAATCATTATCAGTCACTGTCAAAACTAGTTCATCAAGTTCCAAAATAAAATGAGATAATTTTTCTTCGACAATGTTTATCAAATTTGAATCAGAGAGATTAATATCTCTTATTACATAAGAAAATAGTAAATTAACTGCATTGGAAAACCTCAAAAAATCCTCATAGCTTGTTTTCCTGCCCATAGCTAGATCAAAGCCATTTCCTAAAATTAAAATATTATCAGCCACTGTCTGTTCCTTTCGTAGTGTCCTTCTCCAACCTTTCCTTAACCAATTCAGCGACATTCCTTGGGATGCCGCAGTTGACGATGTCATCGATGTCGGCTTCTTGGATTTTGGTCAGGTTTTTAAAGTGTTTGAGCAGGGCCTGTTTGCGCTTTGGTCCCAGGCCTGCAATCCCATCCAGTCTGGAGCTGAAGGAATTCTTAGAGCGGAGCTGGCGGTGGAAGGTAATGGCAAAGCGGTGTACCTCGTCCTGGATGCGGTGGAGGAGGAAAAATTCTTCTGAATTGCGGGGCAAATCGATGACCTGCAGCGGCTCACCAAAGAGCAATTCATGGGTTTGGTGCTTGTCGTTTTTCTGCAATCCAGCAATGGGGATATCCAGACCTAGTCGTTCTTTGATAACTTCACGGGCCACATTGACCTGACCCTGTCCACCATCGATGATAATCAGGTCCGGCGGTGTCAAGCCATCCTTCAGCACCCGGCTGTACCTGCGGTAGATGACCTCCCGCATGCTGGCATAATCATCTGGCCCGACCACTGTTTTGATTTTGAATTTGCGGTAATCCTTCTTGCTGGGCTTTCCATCCACAAAGACCACCATGGCAGAAACGGGGCTGGTTCCCTGGATATTGGAGTTGTCAAAGGCCTCGATGCGGACTGGCTTGGGAATTTGGAGCAGGTCGCCCAGATTTTCAATGGCCCCTTGGGTCTTTTTCATATCCTTTTCTAGCAGGTCAAACTTCTGCTGGAGGCTGACCCGGGCATTTTTGGTGGCCAGATTAACCAGCTGCTTCTTCTCCCCCTTTTGGGGCTTGACCACCCTGGCATCCACGAGGGCCTTGACCAAGTCCTCATCAATGTCTTGCGGGATAAAGATTTCCTTGGGCAAAAAGTGCTTGCTGTCTCGGTAAAATTGGCCCAAATAGGTTAGAAAATCTTCCTCAGGTTCATTGTAGTAGGGAAAAAGGTTGACATCGCGTTGAATGAGTTTGCCTTGACGGACAAAGAAAACCTGGACGCACATCCAGCCTTTTTCCACATAATAACCGAAAATATCTCGGTCCATCAAATCCTGATGCATGACCCGCTGCTTGGTGCGAAGAAGACCAATGGCCTGAATCAGGTCCCGGTACTCGGCCGCCCGCTCAAATTCCATGAGGTCGGAAGCCTTAGTCATCTTCTCCCGCAACTGGTTGATAATCTTGTCATCTTTTCCGTTGAGGAATTGTTTGACGTCCTCCTTTAAGCCCTCCCAATAGGCCTGGTCCGTCTGGCAAATGGTGTGGGCCTGACATTGACCCAGGTGATAGTAGAAACAGACCTTATTGGCTGGGTTTGTACATTTTTTAAAGGGAAAGAGGCGGTCCAGGAGCCGCTTAATCTCGGTCGCTGCGCCCGAATCCGGGTAGGGACCAAAGTAGAGTCCGTCCTGCTTCTTGACCTGACGGGTAATGAGCAGGCGGGGATAGGTCTCGTTGCTGATCTTGATGTAGGGATAGGACTTGTCATCCTTGAGCCGAATGTTGTACTTGGGCTTGTTCTCCTGGATTAGGTTGATTTCCAAGAGCAGGGCTTCGGTGTTGGACTCGGTCACGATAAACTCGAAATCCTCGATTTCAGAAACCAGGAGCTCTGTCTTGGTATCATGGCTGCCCCGAAAATAGGACCGCACCCTGTTTTTCAGATTTTTGGCCTTACCTACATAGATGATGGTGCCATTCTTGTCCTTGTGGATATAGCAGCCAGGGCTGTCTGGTAGCAATTCCAGCTTGTGTTTGATTGTCTTGTTCATAGGTCTATTGTACCATATTTGAGTTGGAAAAAAACTAGCCAAAATATTGGCTAGCCTACTTATATATCCTTCCTTCATTCCACTCACTCTTCTGCTTTCTTCCAAAAGCTTATCAATTCTTGGGTTAGTTCTGCTGGAACTTCCATAGGCAAGGAATGGGTGGTGTTTTTCCATTTTTTCACGGTGAGGTTTTTAATGGCCTTGGCATTGTCAGTGGTGGATTGGCTGGTGACCTTGCTCTTTTCAGCCAGTGCTAAGTAGACTGGGAATTTCCAGCTTTTAAGTACATCCCCAGAAATGGGTTGCGGAGTGGGCAATTCATTGGAATAGGAAGAACTGGCAGCCTTTATCATGAGAGCCATATCATCTTGGGAGGCTACATCTGATACCTCTTCACCGGAAATTTCGGCTAAAGCCTTGTTCCGCCAGCTTTCTGGCAGAAACTCTAAGCCGCTAACTGTTGCCCAAAAGAAGACAGATGCCTTTGGATAGTTGAGGGCAAAAGCTGGTTCTAAGAGGGTGAGGCTGGCCACATTTTCAGGATAATCTTTGGCGTAGCCGGCGGCGGTCGAACTTCCAAAAGAATGCCCGACCAAGTGGGCCTTCTCCAACTTGAGCCCCGTTATCATTTGATAAACAGCCTGACTGACAGCCTTGGTATCTTCAAAGGGTAAAGACTGCTTGGACATCCCTGCATCCCCCAGAGCATCAAAGGCATAAACAGGACGATCTTTCAGCAAGTAGGGAATCAAATCCCTCCACATGGGCGCTCCTGAACTATGACCAGGAAACAGGAGAATGGGTGTCTTGTCCTTGACCGCTTCAGGACGCCATTCATAGACCCGATAGGTTCCCCAGCTCGTCTCCACATCATGACTGACTGGCTGAGCTTCCAAGGAAGCTAAGACCTTATCATAATAGTGCTGATAGTCTTCTTGACCGGGCTGACTTTTGAAATGCCCAACATCTGGCGCGGAGAAAAAGAGATCCCTAACAGTGTAAATACTGCAGAGAAGGAGAAAGATAAAGGATAGGATTCCAATTCGAATCCGTTTTTTGGACTTCTTTTGCTTATCCATTTGGCTACCTCCTTGATTGAAAGACGCACAAAGTAAGATCGGACAGTTCCAATTTATCTGTCTCTATTATACCACAAAAAATATGGTTCGAGTAGCATTTATAAAATTTTTAGAAAAGGGAGCGTGTAAGAAGTCGACAATTCGAAAAAGAGTTCGTCTACCCGCCTCCGCACAGCTCAAACTGTCTGCCAGACAGTTTGAGGTTGGAAATAGAGCGAACTTTGTTCGCATCATTCGTATAGGTCAGATTTGGAGTGTGAAACACGAACAGCTGAGATTTGCTTCGCAAATTTTATCTCCAACCTTTTTCCCTCACTTCACATATCTAGGCTCGGGCTGAAACAGTTCCCCGAACTGTTTCACTCCCCCAGACTGTTAAAGCCAATCAACCACTGAGTCTAGATGTTATCACGAACTCTAAGAAGAGAGGCTGGACTTTCTGCCCAGCCTCTTTGGAGCATTCAACCTATGAATGAGGTGTGAAAATCAGGTGCTCATTGACAAAAGCGTCGAAGCCCAGCTGGCTGAGTTCGCGGCCATAACCGGAATTTTTGATTCCCCCAAATGGAATTTCTGGATGGGAGGTCCAGCCTGAATTGATAAAGCTCATGCCTGTCTCAATCTTGGCTGCCACTGCCTTGGCATGGTCCACATTTTTACTGAAAACTGTGCCACCCAGACCATAACTGGAATCATTGGCCAATTCAATGGCTTCTTCTTCGCTGTCAACCTGATAGATGGAAGCAACTGGGCCAAAGATTTCCGTATTGTAAATCGGGTTGTCTTTGCTAATGTTGGTCAAAATAGTCAGATGAACAAAGTTGCCAGGGTGGTCAATCGGTACATTGCCATAAACTGCTGTCGCCCCATGGTCCAAGGCCAACTTGATTTGGGCAAGGACATCCTTTTTAGCCTCTGCTGATGAAAGCGGCGCTAGGGTAGTTTCAGGATCCATCGGGTCACCCCATTTCACCGTTTTGAATTTCTCAACGACCATGTCGATAAATTTTTGATAATTCTCTTGGCCGACCACTACAAAACGTTTGGAAGAGGTGCAGACCTGACCAGCATTAAAGAGGCGGGCAAAGAGAATGGTATCATTCAACAGGTCAAAATCCGCATCTTCCAGGATGATAAAGGCATCGTTTCCACCCAACTCCAGGGCTGATTTTTTGAGGTTAGCCCCTGCTTCTGCTGCGATGGAAGCACCACCGCGTTCAGAACCTGTCAAGGCGACTCCTTGCAAACGCGGATCTGCAATAGCCTTGCTGACCTGGTCATAGCTAAGGAAGAGATTTTTTAAGGATCCCTCTGGAGCTCCAGCCTCCTTGACTAGATTTTCAAATGCTTGGGCAGAGCCGGGACAGATGGAAGCATGCTTCAAGACTGTCGGATTACCAATCATAAAGTTTGGCGCAAACACCCGCATAATCTGATAAAAAGGAAAGTTCCAAGGTTCCACCATGAAGATAACTCCCACTGCTTGCTTGAGACAATAGGCTTCTCCATGGATTGGCTCAAAGTATTGAGGTTGTAAGAATTCTTCTGCCTTGTCCGCGAAATAATCCGCAATCTCTGCACAAAGTTCTACTTCGCCCTTGGCCTCGGTCAATAATTTCCCCATGTCCTTGGTCATGGTTTCAGCGTAGCTATCCACATCCCGTCGCAAGAGGTCGGCTACCTTATGAAGAATGGCCTTACGCTCCGATAGACCACCATCCGCTCGCCATTGTTTATATAAATCATGGCCAGTTGCCAGAGCCTTTTCAAGGTCTGCATCGCTGGCATTGTCGTAAGTCTGTAAGACTTCATTGGTATAGGGATAAATCGTTTGATAAGCCATCATGTCCTCCTTATGATTGGGAAGCTTAGCCTGAACATCACTTCAAGCTAAGAGGTGAATGTATTCTTATCAATGATTATAGCACTTTGGAAACCGTTTTCAAAACAAAAAACAGAAGAGTCTTCTCTTTTTCCGAACTTTCTCAAAAAAGAGAGTTGGACAGAAATCGGTAATTTCGAAGAAATTCGATTTCGTCAACAAGGCTTTATTTCCAGTTGTTGAGCTGAAACAGTCTATCCCCAGACTGTTTCACTCCCACCTCCGCACAGTTGAGTAGGGCTATAAAAGCTGAATTATCAGCGTATTTTGACACAAACTCCGTTTGTTTCATTTCTGACCTCTAACAATCTCCCAGATTGTTAGAGCCCACTCAACCACTGCGCCATTAGTATCTAAACGAAAAAATAGAGTTTGGAACTTCTTTTGTCCCAAACTCTCATAGGATACGGAGCAAATCGGCATAGCTTTGAATGGTATAGGTTGGTTTGGCAATGCTGGTATTGGCCAAGGACTCTGGATTGAACCAGGCAGTATCAATATTGGCATTGTTGCCACCCAAAATATCTGCCATCAGGCTGTCCCCAATCATCAGGGCTCTTTCAACTTGAAAGTCTGCAACCGTTGCTTGAATAGAGTCGTAAAATGCCTTCTCAGGCTTATGGTAGCCCATTTCATCGGAAATAAAAATTTTTTCAAAATAGGGAGATAAACCCGACTGAGCCAGACGGCCTTTCTGGATATAGGTCACACCATTTGTAGCGGCCAGCAGACGGTAATCACGCGCTGTCAGCTCGGTCAAAAGCTCCTTGGCCCCAGAAAAAACCTGACCCTGTTGACTCAGAAATTCTTGGTAGCGTTGGGCAAAATAAGGCCCGTCCACTTTCTGACCAAAATGGGTAAAAAGCTTGGCAAAACGGGTCGCAATCAGGTCAGCCTTGCTGATTTTCCCCAAGGTCAAATCCTGCCACATGGCCTTGTTCATGGGCACATAATAATCCCGATAGGCCTCTACATCCGCCACTCCTGCTTCCTCCAGCAACAACCTCAAGGCCACATCCTCCGCCAAATCAAAATCCAGCAACGTATGATCTAAATCGAAGAGTAGAAATTTGTAAGACAATATAGGTTTTTCCTTTCCGATGAAGCGAAGCACCACTATCTCTTAGTGACGCGATTATTTTCCTTCAAGAAGAAGACGACTTGTTCCTTCAGCACTTCAAAATCACCCTGATAAGTAGCAATTTCAATCGTTTTATCCAAGTCATCCTCAAAAGTAATTACTGATTCATTGCCATTTTTTGTCAAAAAGAGGTGCATGGCTAAAAGTGCAGTTCGTTTGTTTGCATTTTTGAAAGGATGTTTCTTAATCAGATTTATCCAGAGAATGGCTGCTTTGTTATAAATATCTGGGTCTAGTTTCTTACCAAAAATTTCCTGTTTTGCCTGCTCAACAATCATCTGTAAACTATTGGCATCTGCTATCCCGACAGGCTCCTTGGGAGAGTATCTTCCAATCACCATCACATTGATTTTTATGATTTCTTCAGCTGTCAGGTAGTTCATCTATTCACCAAAGCCTTCAGCAAATCATCG
>RRZT012200572.1_pt1 | contig 11047 bp, 10 predicted proteins | sample 2165551 | NCBI WGS metagenome assembly RRZT01 (sample SAMN10456910, study PRJNA506462) | wastewater metagenome | biome: wastewater; feature: sludge; material: wastewater sludge; isolation source: wastewater sludge with Escherichia coli K12::gfp cells carrying plasmid... | place: USA: Moscow, Idaho...
AAATCACTTTTATTTATTACTGCTATTCTTGGAGTATTCCCCGCTTCTTTGATTCTATCCATTACATACTGGTCTCCAGTACTTATCTCTTGAGTTCCGTCAAGTATAAGAAGTATACAATCTACTTCTCTAAGAGTTCTTATGGCTATTCCCGTCATATGTTCTCCCAAAAGATGTTTAGGTTTGTGAATCCCTGGAGTATCAATAAATACATATTGATATTCTCCCTTAGTATATATTCCTTTTATACTGTCTCTAGTCGTCCCAGCCTTATCTGATACTATGGCAACCTTTTCCTTACACAATCTATTTGTTAATGTTGATTTCCCAACATTTGGTCTTCCAACCATTGCTATAAATCCTGACTTCATTTATTCTCCTTTCAAATATTATTTTTATTTACTCAGGCTCAACTAGATAAATAAATTAAATTTTTATGTTTTTATGGGGTTCGTGGCAAAGCCCCGTAATTTACCTCCAAGGATCCACGCCAAAGGCGTAGACCCTTGGAGCTAGCCTGAGTAGTTACTATTATTTTACATTATATTCTACCACACTATAAACTTTTTGACAATTTTGAATTAAAAAAGAGGTCTAAATCCTAAAGACCTCAAATATGTTTTTTTACTTTCTCCAAATTATGTTTAATACTACTATTCTCAGGTTCTTCTTCTTGAAGTATCAAAAGATTATTGTAAGCGTTTTTATAATCTTTTTTTTCCATATAAATATTTGTAAGATTATACCTAGCATAAGAATTTTTTGGATTGAACTCTAGTGCTTTAATGTAATATTTAGTAGCTTCCAATTTATTTTTTTCTTCATTAAAACAAAAGCCTAAAAGTTCATAATACACATCTTTTTCTATAAAATTTTGATTTTCTACATCTATTTTTTGTAGATAATCCAAAGCTCTTTTAGTTTTTTTTATCAAAACCAAAACAAAGGCTTTTAACAAATCACTTTCAAGTCCCTTTATCTTTTCGAGTTCTTCAAAAGCATCTACTAATTTCCCAGTTTTAAACCTCTTCTTGAAGTCATCATATTCATTTCCTAAATTACTTATCAAGTGTTGAAACATCCCAGTCTCCTATACCTATTTTTTCATATACCTTTTTAATATCGGCTTTATTTCTAATTTTATAAATACCTGTCATACCAATATTTGCATAATCTAGTTTTTCTTTCAATTCCCTCATAGGAGTTCCTTCTTCTATAAAGCTATATATTGCAGTATTTTTAAGCATTACAGGATTTATTTCTCTTTCTATCCCAGCATCTTTTTGATATTTTTTTATTCTAGTAAAAAAATTCTGCCTACTTAAACCTTGGAACAACTTATTTTCTCCACAAATACTGCTGTTTTTATACTGAATTATTACTGTTCTTAACTCTTCATCTACCTTTATAAGAAATTTCTTATCACTTTTTACAAAACTTATAGTATCTTCTGTTACATCTCCTGTATTAAGGTCTAATACTTTATTAAGCTGCATTCCTGTTTTTAGGAGAAGCTTTATAACAAGTATATCTCTTTTTCCTTTTTCACTTGGGTCACAAGCTTTATAAAGGTTTTCAAGTTCCTCCTGAGACAAAATTTCTGGAATACTGTAATCATTTTTAAAATTTTTCAGTTCATCCAATATATTTTCAGTAACTATATTTTTTCCCAATAAATATTTATAAAAACTTTTGAAAGAGTTTAGTTTTCTAATAAGGGTGTTATTTGTAAAATTATCTCTTAAAAAATCTATATAATTCATAAGCATTGTTTTATCAAAGTCTACAATAGAAAAAGCCCCTAAAAATATATTTAGGGTTTCCAAATCATTTTTATATGAGTTTATTGTTGTCTTACTTATGCTTGCTTTTTCCAATTCTAAAAAATAATTTTCTATCAATTCTGAATTCATTTCTACTCCAAGGATATAAAAATCTTAATTACTCCAGCAGTAGTTATCACTGGTACAATAAGATTTTTCTTAATATTAGAAGTTATCTTTACATTTTCTCCTGCTATAAGAGTCGGCGGTGCTATATCTATAGCAAAACCCTTTGCTGCTATTGCTGTACTGGCATTTCCACTTATCATATTTGCAAGTTCTGAAACGGCAGATTTTGCCATTTCATCAAAAGTTTCTACAGGCATACCCATCATCATTGTAGAAGCTATGGCCTTTGCTGTATCTTCTGAATAAGTATATACAACCTGCCCCTTTACTTCTCCTATTATTCCTACAACTACAGCTATCCCTTCGCTTGAAAGTGCCTCTCCAGCAAGAGCTGGTTTCTCCAACTTAGGATCAAAAGTCCCAAACATTGATAATACATCAAAGGTTGCTTGTGTAAATGGATTTATATATTCAACATTCATTAAGAATTCCCCCTATTTATTATTTTCTTTTTCTTTAATGGCTACATACATGATAATTTGCCCAATTTCTTCGTAATCTAATAAAAATTCAGAAATTTCATGAATGTCTGTTGAAAGCATTACGTGTTTCCCCATAACAATAGATGGAGGGCTTATATTTATTTTTCCACCTGTTTCTTCAAATAAATCAGTTATCGCATTTCCTGATAGTATATTTGAAAATTCCGCTACTCCACTTACTTTTAGTTCTTCTTCGTCTTTTATTTCTCTATTTAAAAGTTTAGATACAATTTTTTCAGGAGAACCTTCTTTAAAATTAAATATTATCTGCCCACTTATATCTCCTACTATCCCCATAATAACATTAAACGAATCAACTTGCAAAGGTGATTTAGCTTCCCCTTTTTTTTCAATTATAGGCATTTTACCAAACAACTTTTTAGACGTTTCTTTAATTGCTTCGCTTATTATTTTCTCATAAAGTACTTTAGACATATTAATCCTCCTTCAAAAGTTCTAATGCATGATTTAAAACTATTTCACTAATATTATCTCCTGCTAACATTCTGCCTATCTCTCTTACTCTTTCTTCTTCACTTAGCTCTCTCACTGTAGTCAAAGTATTGTTTTCTTCAACTTTTTTTTCTATAAAAAATTGCTGATTTGCCTTTGCCGCTATTTGTGGAGAATGAGTAATGCATATTACTTGTGCATGATTTCCTATTTCTTTTAACTTTGTAGCAATTTTTCTTACAGTTTCCCCACCCACTCCAATATCTATCTCATCAAAGATTAATATTGGAATATTATCTACCTTTGAGAAAATAGCTTTTAAAGCTAGCATTATTCTACTAACTTCTCCACCAGAAGCTATTTTTGTCAGAGTTTTATAGTCTTGTCCAACGTTAGTTGCTATAAGGAATTCTATTATATCTATACCATTTTTACTTATTCTTTCCTCTTTTTCAAAAGAAACTTTGAACCTAGCTGCAGACATATTTAGGTCTGCTAGTTCTACTTGTAGCATTTCTTCTATAGATTTAGCTACCTTCTTTCTTTCGAGACTAAGAAGTTCACTTTTTTCATTATATAAATTATGAAATTTCTCCAACTCTTTTTTAAGCTTTTCTTCTTCAAAATTACTTGAATCAAGCTTATCAAGTTTTTCTGAAAGTTCTTTTTGATATTCTAAAATTTCTTTTATAGAACTACCGTATTTTTTCTTTAGAGAATTTATTTTATCTAATCTATCAACTATAATATTTAATCTGTAATCATCACTTTCTACATCTCCAAGAGCATCATCTACTAAATCAGATAAATCAACTATATCATAATATACTTTTTCAGCCTTTTCTGCAAGCTCTTCATATTCTTTTCCAAATTTTGATATATATTCAAGATTTTTTTTAGCATTCCCCAAAAGATTTAATGTATTTATTTCCCCTTCTTTAAGTATCATAAAGGTATTTCCTAAATTTTCGGTAATCTTCCCTGCATTAAAAAGTTTCTTATATTCTTCTTCAAGATCTTCATCTTCATTTTCTTTTAGTTTAATATTTTCTATATCTTGTAATTGAAATTCGTAAAGCTCCTTTTTATCTCTAAATTCTTTTCTTATCTCTTCAATATTAATAATTTCTCTATGAATTTTATGATAAGAATGAACTATTTCATCTAGTTCTTTTTTTAACTCAAGGCCTTTTGCTGGAAGAAATCTATCTATTAGATTTATATGGTATTTGGAATCAAGAAGTAACTGATGACTATGTTGTCCAACAAGGTCAACTAGAGTCCCCATTATTTCTTTTAAGGAACTTAAAGGCACTCTTCTACCATTTACAAAAGCCTTTCCCTTGCCATTTTTTTCAAATTTTCTTTGAACTATAAGTTCCCCTTCTTCTACCTCTATTCCCATTTCTATAAGAGTGTTAGCTTGGGTATCGTTTACCTCAAATACTCCTTGAGCAAGTAAATAATCTGCTCCATCTCTTATCATTTCACTAAAGGCTTTTTCTCCGATTAAAAGATTTATTCCATTAAGAATTATAGATTTCCCAGCTCCTGTTTCTCCAGTAAGAGCCACTAATCTATTATCAAATTCCAAATCAAGCTTCTGGATAATGGCTAAATTTTCTATTGTAAGCTCTCTCAGCATAAATTATCTCCCCACTTCAATTTTTCTCTTAAAACTTGATAATAATCTCTTTCTTCTGGTTTTACCAAAGAAATATATTTATCAGAAAGTTTGATTTCCAGTGAATCAGCCTCATTTACAGCAAGATTTATTTGCCCATCCAAAATAAGATGAAGTTCCCTATCTTTGTCCATAGATTCAAAGCTAAGTACTGTCTTTCCATCTACTATTATTGGCCTTGCACTCAAAGTATGAGGCGCTATAGGTGTTATTGACATTGCACTAAGGCTTGGGGTAAGTATTGGCCCCCCAGCCGAAAGAGAATAAGCTGTAGACCCTGTAGGACTCGACACTATTACTCCGTCTGCTTTATAGTTTGTAACAAAAATATTGTTTGCATAAAGGTTAACAGAAGCCATTCGCATATTAAGTCCCCCTTTTGACAAAACAACATCATTAAGGGCATAATATTTTTCATTATTTAGAACTATTTCCAAAAAATATCTCTTATCTGAAAAATAATCACCTTTCAATACTCTTTCAAAGGTATGAAAAGCTTCTTCTTTGCGTACTTCTGTAAGAAATCCAAGACTTCCAAGGTTTATGGCAATAACTGGCATCTTTTTTTCTATGACTTTTTTACTGGCTGACAAAAGAGTTCCATCTCCACCCAAAACAATCATAAAATCTGCTTTGTGTATCTCTTTACTGTCAAGAACTGTTATCCCTTTGCTTATAAGATATTCTTTGCTTATTTCATAAAATTCCAAAGCTTGGGGTTTTGTTTTGTTGTATATTATTATTGCATTTTTCATAAAACACCTCAAATTTGTCCTTAATCATTTCAATACGTTCAACTACAAGGGATTTCCTATATAATTAATATATTTTATACCAAGCTATAGGTCTTTAACCTAGGGCTTATCTTACATAACTGAAGTTACATAAATTCAGTTATTTAAATTGAAAATATATATAAAGAATTAATATAATCATTATTATTACAAGGAAAATATAATTATATCCTTTTCTTTTTGCAAACTCAAAATTATTATTTTTTTCATTATAAATAATAATCCCATAAGTCTTCTTAGACATTAAGAATTCAAAAACTTCTTTTTTCAACAATAAATTGTCTTTAAAACTTTCGCTTTGATTATTTATTAGTAAACCATAATTTCTAAATCGTCTTCTATATATTCTTATCCTTGGAAGTAAAAATCTTTCCTTATGTTTATCTAAATAATAGTAACATTCAAATTTAATTATTTTTTGAAATTTATAACCTTTTTGAGCCAATCTTTTTTCAATTTTTTTGATTAGTTCCTCATGTTTAGGTTCATATTCAACATCTTCTGAATAAATATCTTTAGTTTTTATACTGCTATAAACCAGAAATATTAGTACTAATATAATTAAACTACTAAGAAAATAGATTTCCATAATACCCTCCTATTTTAAGAAGATTCTTGGATCTACACTTTTTGAGCCTACTCTAGTTTCAAAATAAAGGACTGGTTCTCTGCTACTTGATAAACCTAACACTCCAATTTGTTGGCCCTTTTTCACCTTTGACCCTACAGAAGTTTGAGCACTAATTAGGTTTCCATAAGTGGTGATGAGATTATATCCGTGATTTATAATTACAACATTTCCTAGGTTTGCTATAGCCCCTGCATAAATAACTTCTCCACCATTAGCTGCCACTACTTTTTGCCCAAGTTTTCCTTTGATTTCCATAGCTGCTGCTACTATTCCGGCTTCTTTTTGTGAACCAAAATTATATAAAACTGAACCATCTAAAGGCATAGACATATATCCTAGATTTTTTATTATTTCTGAATTACTTACTTGTGTAGTTGTTGTTGTAGTTTTTGATGTTGTACCTGTTTGTTTCTGCTTTTGTTTCTCTTTCTCTGCTGCTATTCTGAGTTGCTCTTTTATAATGTCTGAAATTCTTTTTTCTATTGCAGCTTTTTCTTTCTTAAGTTTGTTTATTTCATTACCATAACTTACTTGGTCTTTTTTAAGTTTTTGTACCAATATATCTTTTTCCACTTTTACTTTTTCTATTTCTTTACTTTTAGCAAGAAGTTCGGCTTTAAGTTTTTCAACTTCTGCTTTCTCTTTAGATATCTTATTTCTTGTATAATCAACATCTTTTTTTACATTATTTATACTATCTAAAGTTTCTGCCACATTTCCAAAAATGTATTTCATGTTTTCTATTTCAAAATATCTATTCATATTATATCCATCAAGAAAAAATGAATCTTTGGAAGTAAAGAGATAATCATTATATTTTGAAATTGTATCGGAAAAGTACTTATTAGACGATTCAATTTCTTGATTTACGATAACTACATTACTTTCAGCATATTGAAGATTAAGTTTTGCTTTTTGAAGCTTTTCCTCAATTTCATAATAATTTTCTTTTAAAATTTTTAAATCTTTTTCAAGTTTATTTATCTGGTTTACAGTTTCTGATTCTTGTTTTTTTGCTTTTGTTATATTTGCTTGATTCTTCTTTATATTACTATCTATTGTTTTTGTTTGGTTCTTCAACTTATTCACGTCATTAGAAGAATATACTGATAAACTCAAAAGAAGAAAAAAAACTAATAGTTTTTTCATCTTTTGTTCACCCTCTTTTTCTGAATAAAGAAGCTAGCAAAAATGATTAAAAACAATGAAATAATTATTTGAATAAGAAAAGTCATTTTAGGTAAATTTTCAAATAAAATAAAATTAACATTTGGATTTAGTATATAAAGTAACGTTTCTACTCTTGTATAAAATATTGAAAAAGCTGTATAAGATATACACCAAGCAAGAAGAACTATTATCACTTTTTTCAAATAATAAGGCAAAAGAACCTTAAATCCATTTCTTTTGTGAAGGTATTTTTGAAATAATTCTTCTTCATAATGAACATAGTTTAGTCTAAAGAGTAAAAATATAAACACATATAAAGGAATTATAAATGCATATAATAAACCCTTTCTAATATAAGAAAAAGTTTTTTTAGTTTTTATGATTTTCTCAAATAGTTCTTTGTTAAAAAGCACTCTCTCCACATATTCTTTTTTTGATACTGAATCTACATAGTTCTCAATTTCCTTAATATCCTGAACTTCTCTAAAAAATATTGCCATATGATTTTTTATTGAGTTATTTTCCGTTATATTAAGATTTATTTTTTTCTCCAAATCTTTAACTGTAAGTTCTTTAGAACCATAAGCATGAAAAGCTACCTTAGGGTCATTATTTAACTCCATTTCAAAACTTTTAATAGTGTCTTCTGATGTTTCTTCTTTAAACAAAACTCTAATTTGTTGATTATTTACAAGATAGTTTTCTACACTTGATATATTAAATCTTACTGCAGTAAAAAAATTCATGGTCATAAATATTATACCGAGTAAAAGAGTATTAATTACAAAAATTCTTCCTTTAAAGTCAATTAGTTGACTTGTTTCTCTAAAAATATTCAAAAATCATCACCCTCTATATAATTATAGTCTATTATTTAGTCCTATTCTACCACATAATTGCTTTAGTTTGAAGAAAAAAGCTTTATTTTGGAAAATTAAATAAAAGACCTTTAACTTAGTATTAGTAAGCTCTTGGTCTTTTATCTAAAATTTATTTTTTCAAATTTGAAAATAATTCATCCATTATTCTTTCAACCTTAGAAGCCTTTGTCAAAACAGAGATAGTATCTCCTTGTTGTATAAGAGTCTTTCCTAAGGGAGCTATTATTTTACCGTTTCTGGAAATCATAGTTATAGTCGTTTCTGATGGTAATTTCAAGTCTGATATTCTAACTTTCCCTTCATAAATATCTTCATCCAAATGAATTTCTAAAAGTTCATAATCTGTGTCTATAACAGTCACTAATTCCATAGCCTGTAAAGGTTTTTGCTTTACTTTTTTACTAAAACCTAAGTAATTTGCTAAAGAACCTATAGTAGTTCCTTGCACCACTATTGATATTATTACTGTTAAGAATATAATGTTAAAAATATCCTTCCCATTTGATAAACCAGCTGCTAAAGGATATATTGCAAGCATTATTGGAACTGCCCCTCTTATTCCACTCCAGCTCAAAAATATATTTTCTCTAAAATTAAGTTTCCATTTTCTTGTACATATAAAAACTGACAAAGGTCTTCCTACAAAAGTTAATATTACAAAAAGCAATATTGAATAATGCCAAGTTTTTATAAATTCCTTAGGAAAAGCCAATAATCCCAGAAGTATAAAGAGGAATACATTTGTTATAAAGGAAATGGTATCTACAAAAGAAGCTATCCCTTTCTTAAGAGGAAACTTTTTATTTCCTAAAACAATACCACAGAAAAAAGCTGCCAAAGCTCCACTGGCATTTAGTAAAATTGCACTTCCATAAGCGCATAAGGCAATCCCTATAAGAAATAAAAATATGTACTCTTTATATAAATCTAATACAAATTTTAGTAATTTGTAGGAAAGATTTCCTATAATATAACCTACTAAAGCTCCACCTATAAACTGCCAAATAAATTCCAAAAATACTGATGAATTTATATTCCTATTTCCACTAACAATAGCCTGAATAACAAATGTAGTCATTATAATAGCCATAGGGTCATTTGCTGCAGATTCCACTTCTGTTATATTCCCTACTTTATTTGTAATTACCTTGTTTTTTAGTATTGAAAAAACTGCTGCCGCATCTGTAGAAGATATAATTCCTGCCAATAAAAATGAATTTAGTATAGTCCACCCTGATGCCTTATGAAATATAAAAGCTGTTAACAAAGCTGTAATCAAAACTCCTGTTGTTGCAAGTATAAGGCTCGGCTTAATAACTTCTTTCAGCTTATTATATTGTATGTTAAAACCTCCAGAAAACAATACAAAAACCAAAACTATATCTGAAAATTGCTTTACAAACTCTGCATTATCAAAGTAAACAAAACCGCTTACATCACTTCCAAAAATAATTCCCACAAAAATTGCTATAAGTATCACTGGTATATTCAAATGTTTTGAAAAAACCGCAGTAAATACTATAAAAAATATTATCAAAGATATAATTAATATCATGCTTTTCACCCTCTTAAATAATTACTTTTCTATTTGATAGTTTGTATCTACTAAGGCATTTCTATCTAGATATATTAAATTTATTTTTTTATGAGGTTCGGGGAAAAGCCCCACAATCTAGAATCTAAGTTGTAATAGTCTTTATATTATACCTTAGATAATAATAAAAATCAACTATAGGCTCTTTTGTATTTAACTGAGGGTTCCTGTAAACATAGAAGTCATTGCGCCTTTGGCGCAATGAGGACTACGGGGCTGTCGCCCCGAACCCCACAACTAACTGGAGCATAGCCAAACTATAGATAAAGAAAATATATGTTTCTTTTTATTTCTTAAATTTTCCTTATTTTTTTAAAATTTATTTGAAATAAGTTAATAATGATATTATAATAACTAAAGAGGAATTTAATTTATAAAAAAAATTAAAATTGCTTAGGCAAAATTATACATCCAAGGCTCGTGCCTTTGGCGCGAGACCTTGGATGGGATAGAACGGGGCTTTGCCCCGAACCCCCATAAAAACCAAAATTGGATTTATGTAGATTATCCCTAAGCAGTTACAACAAAACTTAAAAAAGGAGCTTTTTATGAAAAAAAATGTTTCAAAATTTTTATTAGTATTTTTTCTGTTAAGTTTTAGTATTTTTAGCCAAGACTACTTACTAAAAACTTCTAAAGACAAAAAAGGCAATGAATATCAGTATGTAACCAATGACCCCTATGGTACAAGAATTTATACTTTGAATAACGGACTAAAAGTTTACCTAAGCCAAAATAAAGCTGAACCAAGGATTCAAACTTACATTGCTGTTAAAGCAGGAAGCAAAAATGACCCTGATGATGCTACTGGTCTAGCTCATTATTTTGAGCATATGATGTTCAAAGGAACTTCCAAAGTTGGAACTCTTGACTGGGAAAAGGAAAAACCTCTTCTTGATAAAATAGAAGAATTATTTGAAAACCATAGAAAAGAAAAAGACCCTATAAAGAAAAAAGCTATTTATGAAGAAATTGACAAAGTTTCTCAAGAAGCTTCAAAATATGTTGCAAATAATGAATATGACAAACTTATAGGTCTTATTGGAGGAAATGGTACAAACGCTTTTACTTCAAATGATTTTACTATGTATGTGAACAATATTCCAAGTAATGAACTTGATAGATGGCTAGAAATCGAAGACGATAGATTTACTGATATTCAAATGAGATTATTTCATACAGAATTAGAAACTGTTTATGAAGAGTTTAATATTAGTCAAGATAACGAATATAATCAAGTTTTCCAAGCTATTTTCAAAAGCCAGCTGAAAAAACATCCTTATGGCTACAAAACTACTTTAGGAAGTGCTGAAGATTTAAAAAGTCCTTCAATAAAAAGAATAAAAGAGTTTTATAATACTTACTATGTAGCAAACAACATGGCTCTTTGTCTTTCTGGAGATTTA
>RRZT010546494.1_pt1 | contig 11045 bp, 11 predicted proteins | sample 2165551 | NCBI WGS metagenome assembly RRZT01 (sample SAMN10456910, study PRJNA506462) | wastewater metagenome | biome: wastewater; feature: sludge; material: wastewater sludge; isolation source: wastewater sludge with Escherichia coli K12::gfp cells carrying plasmid... | place: USA: Moscow, Idaho...
CGCAGCGTTCAGTCTGTCAAGTGTGATGGTTGGCTGGATAGGAACAACAGCTTTGGCTGCACATCAGGTGATGCTTACTATTAGTCAGTTGGGATATATGCTTTATTATGGAATGGCTGCTGCTGTTGCAATACGTGTAAGTAATTATCATGGTCAAAAGAATTACGATGAAGCAAACTATACTGCTAATGCTGGTTTTCAACTTATATTAATGATGGCGGTAGTGATAAGTGTTCCTATCTTGTTGTTTAAAAATTCAATAGGATTACTTTTCACTGATTCACAACAAGTAGTTCAGATGGTTTCCCTTACGATTATTCCATTTGTAATCTATCAGTTTGGTGATGGCATGCAGTCGAATTTTGCAAATGCGCTTCGCGGACTATCTAATGTTAAGCCATTGATGTTTGTTGCCTTCCTATCTTACTTTGTGATAACACTTCCTTTGGGCTATTTCCTTGGTATATATCTTAAAGGTGGAATCGTAGGAATTTGGAGTGCATTCCCATTTGGACTTACAACTGCCGGAATACTCTATCAAGTATATTTCAAAAGGACATTAAAACGAGAAAGATGTTTGATGTAAATCAATAAAAAAGCCCAAAAATGTGTTTTATAACATAATTGTTTGCGCACACACATAAATCTTATTACCTTTGCAGTGATAAAAAGATAAAGATATAAGGATAACAAAATTAAGAAAGGAAAAAGATTATGGTAACATTGATGGTATTTGCAGTAGTTGCAGTAATGATCGCACAAGCAATTAACTTAAGCGGAAAACTTAGCTAAAAAAGCTTAGCCCGCTTTTTAAAAGAAAGACGAACTATTTAATTAAATATATAGAATGGCATGTCAAGACAAAAGTCTGACATGCCATTTTTAGTTTTCTTGTGATTAATAAATTATGGCTTTTGTTTTGTTTTATATTTTATCTTTACATCAAGAGATTTCTGAATCATATTAACAATAGTATTTATATCTTCGGCTCTAAAATCAGCTGTAAGGTTGACATTATAATTATCACTGACAAATGAAACATTGTAATAATCAGAGAGATCTGCAAAAACTTCACGTAAAGGAGTGTCTCTGAATTTGAATTTATGTGTTGCCCATGCAACTGTGTTTTCAGAATTTGTAGCAACCCTTTCCGGATGCATTGTACTCTTTCTCAATATAGCTTTGCTGCCTTGATTTAAGATGAGGACGTTGTGTATATCCGATGTTGCTGCAAAACTTACAGTGCCTTGATCCACGTATACCGTTGTAGAGCTTGCAGTTTCGTCCACTTCGAGTTTTGTACCTATATCGTTTATCGTATAGGAATCATCACTAATTGTGAACGGTTTGTTTGGGTTATGAAATATGTCAAGATACACCTTTCCTGTAATTTCTACATCTCTGCAATTCGTATTTTTATACGACAAAGATGATCGGGGAGATAGTGTAACTTTAGTTCCATCGGCAAGGGTATAGGTTGTTGTAGAAGCATTGGCATATAGCGTTGTCGTTTGATTTAGATAATTGTATATGCCTGCAACTGACAACAAAAGCAATAAGGAAGCCGCTGCTGTCCACCACAGTTTATAACTGTGTCTCGGTATGCCGATACGCATTGCTAATCGATGATAAGCTGCATTGCTGTCTAGTTTGCTATACTTATAATGCTTAATAACAAATTCCAGACTTTTATCTTCTTGCTTTTTCATAATTATAGTCTTTTATTTCTTTACCCAATCTGTTATAGAAGTAATCCATCCACCTAGTAGTCCAAGTCCTGATGTTACGTTTGAGACAGTAGGACTAATTTGTGATAATCCATATTTTGCCATATCATTATTTCTGATTTCATTCAATGATTTTAGAAAATAATAATATTGAGGTGTCAAATGTATAAGCTGTACTTGGTATGCATTGCCAAAATCATAGGATTTATATTGAGTATCGGTTGATACTCCGTATGACATATTACTTGGAATATTTAAATGCAGCGTATACGTCTTTCCATTTATAGACGCATCGTCAAAGATATACATATTTTGATAGGAGTCATTAGAAAATCCAAAATTATCATCCATTTCTGATATTGGTGAAAGAAGATCCTCACTACTTCTATTTATCTCAGCCACATTATATATTGAATCCTGATATACAAATGTAACCGTGTCGGCAGGATCAGGGTGGTAGTCTTGTTTATAAGTTTCAAGATATGAAAAATACTGAATTTCATTTTTTCTAGATACTTTAACGTAACCACTATAGCTTTTTACTATTACTCTCACTGCATAGTAGTCGTGAGTGTTGGGATTATCTGTAAATGTAGCTGTTATTTGATCAAAGTTTTCTGTAGATTCAGAATCTTGATTATATAACGCAATCTTTTTTACGGTAGGCTCACTAATCTTTACAGACTTAGGAATCGTTGTTGTTGCAGAAACAGCAGGTAATCCTTCAGCTTGTACATTGAATGTAATATTGTCTCCTTTTTTTTGTAATCCGGTTATCTTATAGAAACCTTTCCCAATAGATTCAACCTTGCTTGCTTTTCCATTAACATTGTAATTTATCTCAGCATTATCTATTGTTTTTTCATCAACAGTGTTGGCATATTTTTTTACAGGAACACTTCTTTCTACTTGCATATATGTAGTGTCTGATTCTGTAGGAAAACAATAAACAACCATTTTCTCATTGTTGTTAATTGTATTAATACTTATATCATCTTTACATGAAACAAGCGTGAAGAGCAGTAGTATGAAATATATTATTTTTTGCATTGTCATTAAAATTTAATAGTATAACTGAATGATGGAATCACTGGTATATAGGCATGATTCTTAATATAGAAATGTCCGTCTTGCTTTTGTTTCACTTCAGCATACATTGAGTTATAATGACAATAAGCATTATAAAAACTGATGTTGAATATGCGTTCGTGATGATGTTTCGTTATATGATGGAAGTCAAATCCAAGGTCTAATCTGTGATAGTTTGGCAACTTGAAGTTGTTTGGCTTCTCATAGATGAAATCTGATGTCTGATTTTCTGAAGGTTTCCCTTCTGGAACATTTGGCATTGGTACGTACTGTGTTGGAATAGTAATGTGGTTGCCTGAATGGAAAGTCCAGTCAGCAAATGCAGATATTGAGTGGGTGATTTGCCATCGTGCTGATAAATCAATTTTATGACGGTTATCGAACTTATCGAAATACCAATTTGGATAGAAATCTTCGTATTTTCTTTGATTCCATGAAAGAGTGTAAGATCCTCTCAGTTGGAAATTGCTGATTTTATATGATGCATCAAGTTCCATACCGTAGAATCTGCCTTCTCCGTCCATCACAGTTTTGTCCCATTTCGCTGCTGGTGGCTCAAGTCCAGACCAACTAGCATACTGAAGCAAATGATTACTGTGTTTATAATAACCTTCTAAAGAAATCAACAAGTTGTTATGAGGTTGAAAATATGCTCCAGCTGTTAACTGCCATGAATTCATTGGATGCAAAATTTCTGTCGTTGGCACCCAATAGTCTGTTGGAAGTTCCAGGAATGAGTTTGATATCTTATGTACATACTGCGTCATAGAAGTGTAAGAAGCCTTGAATGATAAATTTGTAAATGGCTGGTATTTCAACGCAAAGCGAGGATTTATATTGGTGAAAGTTTTACCATGAATAGAAAATAGCGATGCATTTATACCAGCGTTTATACTCCAATGACCATTTATAATCATTTCATCTTCTGCATATATACTACATTCACGGGCTGGATAATAATTTTTACTAGTTAAGGATGTTGTATCTTTACTAGTAGAATTATCGCAACTACTCATTAAATATCTTGTTTGTGGATGAAAGAAATGCCAAGTAAAGTCGTTACCAAAACGTATGTGATGATGTGGAGATGGTCGATAATCAAACGATATACGATATCCATAGTCACGTATTGATGACTTGTATTCATGTTCTGAATGAATTTGGTCTACCACATTTTTTCCTTCTTTACATTGTTCATCTTCTTGCGATTTAAATTTAGATATATTATAAGTATATACAGCATTGAAATTTGCAAATAGTTTTGGAGAAAACTGATGCTCAAAAAGAAGAGCCATGTTGAAATTGCCCCAGTTGAAATCATTTTTCGTTACGTCTTTGTCACTGTATGATGTTCCATAATTATCATCGCTGTTATCTTTTGTGCCCAGCTTGTCTTCTCCAGAATAAACACTCAATGACAGGCGATTACGATTATCAAATATATTTGTTATCTTGGCATTTAAGTCGTGAAAGAAATAACACAGATTAAGTTTATCATCAGAAGCACTTGATTTATTGTATAATGCAAAAATAGGGCGCGAAAGGATATCTATCCAACTGCGGCGCAATCCAAAGTTGAAAGACGTTTTGCCTTTGCGTATTGGACCTTCAAACTGTAGACTACCGTCAAGAAGTCCTAGTCTGTAACTACCGTGATAATGGTTTAAATCACCGTCATCAGTTCTTACGTCAACAACAGAAGATAGCCTACCTCCATATCTTGCAGGAAACCCACCTTTGTAAAAATCTATATTCTTTACCACATCAGAATTGAATGCCGAAAATAATCCCAGTGCATGATTTACTTGGTAGAGTGGAGAACCGTCTATCAGAAATAAATTCTCATCATTGTTGCCCCCATGAACATATAATCCACTGGTAAGTTCCACTCCTGATGCTACACCGCTTGAACGCTGTAATGTCTTTATTACGTCTGGGCTGCTAAGTAGAGCAAATTCTGTTTTAATATCCTGTTTGCCGAAAGAGTGTTTACCAGTTTGTGTTGTCATTAGTGGAGAGTTTAAATCAGCAGTGATTACAATCTCCTTAATATTCGCATTCTCATTAAGTATAAAATTAAGATGAATGTCTGATTTTAAATTCACCTTTTCTTGTTTGTCGTCAAATCCAATATATCCGCATCTTATTATATGTGTACCTTCTGGCAGCGTTATTGAGAAAAATCCTGATGAATTTGTCATTGTAGCAAGGCCAGAAGCAACATCTCGAATTGTGGCATTAATAAGTCTTTCTCCATTCTCGTCTTCTGCAAATCCACTAAGAGTATAATGACGATTGGTATTGTGTTGCTCTTTATGATGTTGGGTATGAACTGAAGGCTTATCTTCTGTCTTTTGCTTTAACATAATATAGTTCCCCATAATAGAAAAGTCTATTCCACTATTTACTAAAAGTGATTGAAGAGCTTGCGGAACTGTCATTTTCTGTAATGATTTTCCTTTATAAGGTTTATCCAGCGGAAGAGAAGAATCATATACAAAATTTATTTTTCTTTCATTTCTTAACCATTCTATTTGTTGTCTTATTGTTTTTGGTTTTGCGGTTATTACCAAAGCAACACAAAGCAAGAAGAATAGTAATACGCACTTACGTAGTTTCATTTTCTTTTTATCTTTTGTTTTTTATATGTCTATTGGTATGACGCAAAAACATCGTTTATCCCCCATCGCAAAACAAAGTATTTTTTTTAGAATATAGTAAACATAACAAATAATATTTCATCACGACTGCCATGAAGACGTTTCAGCGCTTTACTTATCTGGTGTTCAACAGTCTTTTCAGAAATACATAATTTTTCGGCTATTTCGCGATATTTCATACCATCACGTTTGCTCATAAGAAAAATCTTTCTGCACTTCTCTGGTAAGTTATCTATTGCAGTCCATAGCCTTGCTTCCTTTTCTGATCTTGATTTTGCTTCATCATCCGTGATTATATTTTCTAAATCAGAAGGTTCAATATCTTCAACTAATCTTGATTTACGTAGAATGTCAATGCATGCATTACGCACAGATGTATAAAGATATGCCTCTTGATTTTTGGGCTCATGTTCCCATAATTTTACAAAGCAATCTTCTACAACGTCTTCAGCACTATTTAAGTCACCACCTAAATAGTGTAAAGCATAAAGACATAATGGTTTATATAATTTTTTAAATATTGTCTCGATATTCATGTTCTAAATTTGAATAGGAAAAGATTAATGCTATTTACGTCCTTTTATGTAGTAGCGTATCTTTAGCACAATATACATCTATATTCTTTAATGTTAATTATCTCGTAGACAATATGCTCTTGACATACAAAATGGTTACTTTCATTCTTAGTAAGCTGCGTGATAGTTGAGTTTTTCCAACCATCAAATTCATGTCTATAAATGGTTTTATCGCATATTTTATTGATGGTTGCACAGACGAATTCTATTACATCAACGAAACAAGCGAATCGTTTAAAATTCATAATAATCCAAGTTTTCTGCAAATATAAAGGAATAATTGGTAATAATGAATGTATTAGTCGCTTTTTTGGAATTTTTTATATAATACTTTACAATAATAAGTAAAAATAACTATTTGTTATATTTCCAAGACAGTCGTTCACAGATTTATGGAAGCAGTCAAGAGTGTCTACTTCATACTCATTTAAGTATCAATGTTTATTCATCGTATTCTATAATATGTTCCGTACAGTTTAGTAACATTTTACATAATCATCATGTAAGCACACACGAAATAGCAATGAAAGTTTGATGTAAATCAATAAAAACGCCTAAAAATATGTTTTATAGCATAATTGTTTGCGCACACACTATAATATTGATACCTTTGCAGCGATAAAAAGATAAAGATATTAGGATAACAAAATTAAGAAAGGAAAAAGATTATGGTAACATTGATGGTATTTGCAGTAGTTGCAGTAATGATTGCACAGGCAATTAACTTGAGCGGCAAACTTAGCTAAAAAGCTGAGTCCGCTTTTTAAAAGAAAGACGAATTATTAAATTAAATATATTGAATGGCATGTCAAGACAAAAGTCTGACATGCCATTTTTTTATGTTTTTATTTTGTTGTTCCTATAAGATTAATTAAATTTGTAGCGTGATATTGATTGTTGTAACACAAAAAACTATGTTTTACCTGTCAATGCCTTTCACATATTAAACATATATAATGAAGTTAGTAAAACCAAAAAAGAACTTAGGTCAGCATTTTCTTATTGATTTAGGTATAGCTCGTAGAATAGCTGATACTGTTGATGCTTGTCCAGATATTCCTGTATTAGAAATAGGACCAGGAATGGGAGTTTTAACTCAATATCTGGTTACAAAGAACAGAGAGGTTAAAGCTGTTGAGATAGATTCTGAATCTGTTGCATTCTTGCATGAGAACTATCCTAAGTTGAATGATAATATAATTGGCGAGGATTTTCTTCGTATGGATCTTAATGAGATATTTGCTGGTAAGCAGTTTGTGCTTACAGGAAACTATCCTTATGATATATCTTCCCAGATATTTTTCAAAATGCTTGATTACAAGGAACTTATTCCATGTTGTACTGGTATGATTCAGCGTGAAGTTGCGCTTCGTATCGCATCAGCACCAGGATGTAAAGCCTATGGAATCTTGTCTGTATTGATACAGGCTTGGTATGATGTTGAATATCTGTTTACTGTTGAACCGGATGTTTTCAACCCACCACCAAAGGTGAAGAGTGCTGTGATTAGAATGACTCGCAATAACGTTACAGAACTAGGTTGCGACGAAAAACTTTTCAAGCGCCTTGTAAAAACGGTATTCAATCAACGCAGAAAAATGTTGAGAGTTAGTATAAAGCAGATGTTCTCAAAAGATCACATGCCAAGTGCTGATTTCTTTACGATGGATATTATGACAAAACGTCCAGAACAGCTGAGTGTTCAGCAGTTTGTTGAATTAACAAATGTCGTAGAAAAACAATTGCAGTAACAAAATGGTTATTCTTGATAAGAAAGATAAATACGAAACACTTTGTGCACAGATAGAATGTTTGTCAGAAGGTGAAAACAATGTGGTTGGTGTGTTGTCGAATGTATCATCCGCTATGCACGAAACATTTCCTGAAAATTATTTCTGGGTTGGATTTTATCTTGTTAATGGTGATGAATTGCTCTTGGGACCTTTTCAGGGAAGTGTAGCTTGTTATCGTATAAAAAAAGGACGTGGAGTCTGTGGAACAGCTTGGAAAGAAAACTCAACAATTATTGTTGATGATGTAGAAGCATTTCCTGGACATATAGCATGTTCATCTTTGTCTCGTTCAGAGATTGTTGTTCCTATTCACTCTTCAAATGGTGATGTTTATGGAGTAATTGATATTGATAGCAAGGAACTTGCTACATTTGACGAGACAGATAGACTGTATATTGAAAAGATTGCTAATATTTTATCTAAACAGTTGCAGTTTTGAAAATTAATATCTAATTTTGTAGAATAGAAAATTAAATAATCATATAATATGTTAGACGTTAAAGCAACATTAAGCGATGCCGAAGAGCGCATGGAGATGGCAGCAATGTATCTTGCCGACGAATTGACACACATTCGTGCCGGTCGCGCCAATACAGCCATACTTGATGGCGTGAAAGTTGAATCTTATGGAAGTAAGGTTCCTCTTAATCAGGTCGCAACTGTAACAACACCAGATGCAAGATCTATTGCCATACGCCCATGGGACAAAAAGGTAATTAAAGATATTGAAAAGGCTATTATGGACAGTGATGTTGGTATTACTCCTGAAAATAATGGTGAGGTTATCCGCCTTGGTATTCCACAACCTACTGAGGAACGCCGTAAGGAACTTGTTAAGCAATGCAACAAAATTGGCGAGAAAACCAAGATTGAAGTACGCAATGTTCGTAGTGAAGTAAAGGAAAAGCTGAAGAAGGCTATTAAAGACGGTTTGTCTGAAGATAGTGAAAAAGATGCTGAAGCTGATCTCCAGAAGGTTCATGACAAGTATATCAAGAAGATTGAAGATCTGCTAAGCGATAAGCAGAAGGAAATCATGACCGTATAATAAGTCTGAATGAGAGGATTAGTTATAAAGAACACCGGTAGCTGGTATTCAGTTAAAACTGATGACGGAAAGGTTATCGAAAGCAAGATCAAGGGCAATTTCAGATTAAAGGGAATTCGCAGTACAAATCCTGTAGCTGTTGGTGATTTAGTTGAAATTGTTACTAATCAGGAAGGTACAGCCTTTATTACCAAGATTGAAGACCGCCGTAATTATATTATACGTAAGTCTCAGAATCTGAGTAAGCAAAGTCATATTATTGCAGCTAACGTTGATCAGGCTTTCCTTCTTGTTACAGTTAATTATCCGCAGACAAGTACTACTTTCATTGATCGTTTCCTTGCTTCAGCTGAGGCTTATAGTGTACCTGTTGTATTGGTGTTCAATAAGTTGGACATTCTTTCAGAGGAAGAACAGCATTATCAGCAGATGATGATCAAATTGTATTCAACGATTGGATATGAATGTGTTGAAATATCTGCAGCAACTGGTGACGGAATCGAAAGCTTACGCCCAATGCTTGAAGGCAAAATAACGCTTTTGAGTGGTAATAGTGGAGTAGGAAAGAGCACGTTAATTAACAGAATATTGCCGGATGCTAACCTCAGAACTTCAGAAATCAGCGATGCCCATAATACTGGTATGCATACTACAACATTCAGTGAAATGTTAGAATTACCAGAGGGTGGATATATTATTGATACTCCTGGAATAAAAGGATTTGGTACTTTTGATATGGCTCCTGAAGAACTAACAAGTTATTTCCGCGATATCTTCCAATACTCAAAAGAATGTAAATTCAATAATTGCACGCATACTCACGAACCTGGTTGTGCCGTGTTAAAGGCTTTGGAAAATCATTATATTGCTGCAAGCAGATACCAAAGTTATTTAAGTATGTTGGAAGATCAGGACGAAAATAAGTATCGTGAGGCATTCTGATACAATAACGAATATCTTATAAACAGATAAAAAATGGGGCTGAAAGAATTTTCTTTCAGCCCCATTTTTGGTTTCATATATTATTCACCGATTGTTATCGTATATTCACTCATGAAACTACATCCAGGAAGAAGCTTGTTCATAAGATACTTATCCTTGAATTCTCCATCGTATTTTGCCCAGTCGTGAATACCATACCAAGGCTCAATACAAACGAAGTGTGCATCTTTACCATATGGACTCCATATTCCAACAGCAGGAGTTTTAATGTCAAGAGTAACCTCTGGCTTGCCTTCTTTGTTGATAATACTTATCTTCTTAAGCTGACAGTGATCAAAGATCACAGCATCATCCTTAAAGTCATCTTGTGTGAATTTATAAAGTCCACCTTCTGTTTCAACTTTATGGTATCCAGGAGTGATGCATCCGCCGACATTACCATATAGTCTGCTTGGTTCTTCTTCGTCAAATTTTAGCGTACCAGCTAATGGCTCGCCTGGTTTCAAGTCAGGAACATTAAATGCTGGATGACCTCCAATCTGGAAATATATTTCCTTATTGTCAGTGTTTTCAACATGCCAAACCACCTTTATCTTATTCTCTACAATCTTGTAGCTTACTGCTAAATTAAAATGAAATGGATAGTCTTTAAACGTCTCTGCACTATCGTTGAGACCGTAAACAAGTTGATTGTCTCCCTGTGCAATGAGCTTGAAGTCTGTGTCACGTGCGAAACCGTGGCGTCCAAGTTTATATTCTTTTCCGTTTACACGATATTTATCTTCCCAAAGTCCGCAAACGATAGGGAATAAAATAGGTGAGTGACGATCCCAGAATTTAGGATCAGCTTGCCAAAGATATTCTTTACCATTGGCATCCTTAATACTTTGAAGTTCTGCACCGTGTTTAGATACAGTTACTGTGAGTTTGTTATTTTTGATTTGTTCCATGATATGTTCTTTTAAACATTATTGCAAAGGTAACAAAAAAAACAGTATCTTTGCATAAAATTATAAAAATATGGTAGACTTTGCACATTTTAATTCAACAGGTGACTATCGCCGTGAAGAACTTATACGTAATATAGAACACGCTGTTGCTAAACTTACTCAGGGAGAGTTAGAAGCTTTATATTATGACATGCTAACAAAAGGATTAATTGAGGAATAACAAAAAGAATTGTATTTCAGATATGGATAACGTAAAACTAA
>RRZT011592158.1_pt1 | contig 11045 bp, 10 predicted proteins | sample 2165551 | NCBI WGS metagenome assembly RRZT01 (sample SAMN10456910, study PRJNA506462) | wastewater metagenome | biome: wastewater; feature: sludge; material: wastewater sludge; isolation source: wastewater sludge with Escherichia coli K12::gfp cells carrying plasmid... | place: USA: Moscow, Idaho...
CCGGCTACCCCGATCCGTGGGCCAAGGCCGAAAAGCCGCCGGTGGCCGTCGTCGGTTCCGGCCCGGCCGGGCTGATCAACGCCTATCTGCTCGCCTCCGAAGGCTTCCCGGTCACCATTTTCGAGGCTTTCCATGCCCTCGGCGGCGTGTTGCGCTACGGGATTCCTGAATTCCGTCTGCCCAACGAGTTGATCGACGACGTGGTCGGCAAGATCAAGCTGCTCGGCGGCAAGTTCGTTTCCAACTTCGTCGTCGGCAAGACAGCGACCATCCAGGACCTGAAGAATGCCGGTTTCTGGAAGGTCTTCGTCGGTACCGGCGCCGGTCTGCCGCGCTTCATGAACGTTCCCGGCGAGCACCTGATCAACGTCATGTCGGCCAACGAGTTCCTCACCCGCGTGAACCTGATGCAGGGGCTGCGCGAGGACTATGAAACGCCGCTACCCGAAACGCGCGGCAAGGAAGTCATCGTCATCGGCGCCGGCAACACGGCCATGGACTCGGCACGTACCGCCCGCCGTCTGGGCGCCAACGTCACCATCGTCTATCGCCGCACCCGCGCCGAAATGCCAGTGCGCGTCGAAGAACTGCACCACGCCATCGAAGAAGGCATCCAGATCAAGGTGCTGCGCGCCCCGCGCGAATTCATCGGCGACGACAAGACGCATTTCGTCACCAAAGCGATGCTCGACGTGATGGACCTCGGCGAACCCGATTCGTCCGGCCGCCGCAGCCCGGTACCGACCGGCGAAGTCGAGCCGATGAAGGTCGATCTGGTGATCATGGCGCTCGGCAACACGCCGAACCCGATCATCCGCGAGTCGGAACCGACGCTCAAAACGACCAAGTGGGACACCATCGACGTGGGTCAAGGTACGCAGCAAACCTCGCTCACCGGCGTCTATTCCGGCGGCGATGCGGCACGCGGCGGCTCCACCGCCATCCGTGCGGCCGGCGACGGCAAGGCTGCGGCGCACGAAATCGTTGGCGACATGAATCTCTCGTCCGATGAAATCGCCCGAATGGTCGCCAGCGCCGGCCACTACACCAACCTAGGCGCGGCGCCACAGACCATCCTCGAAAAGATCGATCTGGCCGACGGCATCGTTGAATTCATCGTCCATTCACCGCTGGTCGCCAGCGCCGCGCGCGCCGGCCAGTTCGTGCGCGTGCTGCCGTGGCCCAACGGCGAATTGATCCCGCTGACCCTGGCCGACTGGGACGCCAAAGCCGGCACCATCTGCCTCGTTGTACAAGCCATGGGCACCAGCAGTATCGAAATCAACCGCATGGCCGTTGGCGACGCCTTTACCGGCATTGCCGGGCCGCTCGGCCGACCCAGCGACCTGCATCGCTACGAAGGAAACCAAACGGTGGTATTTACGGCGGGCGGCGTCGGCCTGCCGCCGGTCTACCCGATCATGCGGGAACATCTGCGCATGGGCAACCACGTCACCTTGATTTCCGGCTTCCGCAACGCCGACCTGCTCTTCTGGACCAAGGACGAAGAACGCGTCGGCCAACTCAAAGCCGAATTCGGCGACCAGCTTGAAGTCATCTACACCAGCAACGACGGCAGTTTCGGCGTCAAAGGCTTCGTCACCGGCCCGCTGGAAGAACTGCTCAAGGCCAACAAGAAAGGCAAAGGCCGCAAGATCGCCGAGGTCGTCACCATCGGCCCGCCGCTGATGATGCGCGCGGTAAGCGAACTGACCCAGCCCTACGGCGTCAAGACCGTCGCCAGCCTGAACTCGATCATGGTCGACGCCACCGGCATGTGCGGCGCGTGCATGGTGCCGGTCAACATCGACGGCAAGATGGTGCGCAAACACGCCTGCGTCGACGGCCCCGAGATCGACAGCCACATCATCGACTGGGACAAATTCCTGCCGCGCTTCGGGCAATTCCGGACGCAAGAGCAGGAAAGCAAGGTGAAGCACGGGTTGGCGTAAAGCGCTTGGCGAGGCTATGAGGGGGCTGGTATCTGAGAAGACTCCTCATAGCCATGAATAATTGCGGTCTATCCCATATTGTTAATATTGAGATCGACGACAGCGCGATTTCGGGCGTGGCGGCTGCTCGTTTCGCCCCGCTATTCGGTGCCATACCGTTAAAGCGCACGATTCAGTCACCGCTTGAAAAGCCGCTGGCCAAGGCGATTCTCAAAGGTCATTGTGCAGCGGGAGATACGATTCGCGTGGCTTAAGCGGGCGGGGTGCTGGGCTTCGAGAAGGGTTAAGCGTAGCTGGGTTGAAGCGAGGATCGATGGAGCTTGACCCCATCGTTGTTGTGATAACGATACGTATGGGTATTGGCGCACCCCAATGCAGGTGAAGACGGCCGTATTTATTGACTTTCCGTACGGCTTGTATGAGCTATGGAAGGTGGCTCTGCATTCCCTTTGGCAAGATTCGCGAAGCAGTCCGCCATTAAGCGCTAGAGTCTGCACAATGACGAACTGTCACTTCGTTCCGAATTGGCCATGCCACGAAGGTTTCGGGTGAAGACGGGAAAATATTTCGTTTCCCGCCAAAAAATATTCGTAACTACTGATACGCCTTCAAAAACTTGTCGAACGTACCATCTGCCTTGATGGCTTTGACTGCGTCATTCATCTTGTCAATATCGGCATCAGAAATAGCCAGATTGCAGGCGGCGTACATCTGAACATCCTTGATTGTAAAGACCTGCTTAACCTTTACTCCAGTATTCTTTGCTACCCATGGCCCTGTAATATTGCCGGCAACCCATAGGCCAACACGTCCGGCGTCAAGTTTTTTTACGTTTTGCTCGTCCTTCATGGTTTCGTCGACCTTGAAGCCCTTTTCTTTGAGAAAGACAGTTTTTGCGTCACCTTGATATCCTCCGATGGTGTATTTTTTTGCATCATCCAGAGAGTTGATGGTAATTGTGCTGTCGGCTTTGGCGTAAAGCGCCCAACTGTCAGTAACTAATGGCCCAACCCACTTGAATAGTTTTTCGCGGGCCTCAGTGCGAGTTGTGGAGTATACGCAAGTATTTTTGTCATCCAGCGCCTCTTTGTATGCGCGCTCCCAAGGCAACAGGGCGATCGTGGCTTTTATTCCTGTACGTTTCAATACCTCATTCATTACATCGGTTGATGAACCTGTGATGGTTTTTCCTCCATCTTTGGCAAAATTGAATGGCGGGTAATCCTCAGTCGTAAGTGTCAAAGCCATAGCCTGAGTAGAAAGCAATGCCAGTACAGCGATAATCAGTTTCATGATAACTCCCTAGAAAAATTAACAAGGAAAACACAAACTCCGCGCTGTGTCCTGCTCCATGTTTAATTCGAGAATCGCACGGTCAGCCTCGAAAGGAAATCCAGTCTAATCCCCAGTTAGTATGCAATACAAGCATTTGTTTAAGCATGCTAATGGAATCAGATATCCGTAGGTCCCTAAGGCGGCGAAATGGGGCGAGACCACGGTTTTTAGATGCGAAGAGGTAAGCTTCTGCGGGGTTGGAGCGATGATCGATAAGGCCGAGCACAAAGACGAAAGCAGGCGCCCAACGAGGATTGAGCGCTTCGTAGTGTTGCGGCGGCCAGACGTAATGCCTGGGCCGCCGATTGACGGCGCGCTTGCTTGATCCCGAGAGGGCTTTAGCGCAGGAAATCTTCGTTTCCGGACACTAGCCCAACCACGACACGAAATGCTCTCGAAACGTGACATGGCGGTGCCGACTTGGGAAATGGCTTTCAGTGCTGTTGTCGTATCGTTCCCATTGATGCGACGCAGATCGACCCCGCTCATCCCGAAGAGATAGGCACAAACATCAAACTTTGGTGCGTTGCGCGCCCGCGAACGCCCTCTGGCTTTGCCCGGTTCGCCGTTATTCTGTTGCAGCACGGCGAGCATGGATTCGAGCTGTCGATCACAGGCGGCCAGTTGTTCACCATCGGCATCAAACAGCGCTACGGCCTGCTGCAGGGCAAACAGTTACTCCACGCGCCAGTTACCACGCAGAGATTTCTCAATATCTGCCCCGGACGCACGGATGCGGAAGTTCTTTAGCCCGTTGACGAAGGCGATGCGATCCGGAAGATACTCACCCACTTGTGCTTTTTTTAAGAAACACCTTTTAAGTGATTGATTTTTATACCGGCCAGCTTTCTCTGATGACGCGTCAAACACATGAGGAAATGGTGTTTCTTCGGGACGATTTGCATCCTCGGCCCGATTACTTCGCTAACCAATCGCCCCGCCGCAGTGGGTAGCCGCCGGGCTCTGTGGCGACGAGTTACTGATTCGGCCTCTACCGGAATACAAATTCGATCAGCGCATTCCGTGGTAACGTGGTACGGACTCCTGATGCTGACCGACGGGCGCGTCTGTACCTGTTACCCAGAAAACGAAAGACGACGAGCTTTTTCACGGTTACAGCTACGGATTTCAGGATAGATCAGACGAACCAAGCGGGAAAACTGGCGCGAAATTGCGGTTGACGATGGGAGAAAGGTGCGGAGATACTTCGGGGAAGGAGGTTGAATTTCCAATCCCCTACCCCGCCGATATGCGGAGAAAGGCGATGGAAGATGTAGTGGAATCGGCACCCGCCGAAAGCACCTCTCATTTCTATGACGACACAGGAGAACCAGTATGCATATGCTCATTGTTTTAGGGAGTCCAAGAATAAATGGCAATAGTGAGATCCTGGCCCAACATGTCGCCAAAGGGGTCGAGAGTGGCGGAGGGACTGTTGAGTATATCCGCCTGAGCCACCTCAACCTCTCTCCCTGCGAGGGCTGTGGCGGCTGCGAGGGTACAGGAATCTGCGTCATTGAGGATGATATGCCTGACATCTATGAGCGGGTTGATGCAGCTGATCGGGTCCTAGTGGTCAGCCCCGTTTATTTTTATGGACTAACGGCTCAGACCAAGACTTTCATCGACCGCTCCCAAGCCAGCTGGTCTCGTCGTTATCTCCTTGGGGTCCGTCATCGTCATGAAGAGGACCGCAAAGGGTATCTCCTCTCAGTTGCTGCCACCAAGGGAACCAAGGTCTTCGACTCCAGCCTGCTCGTCATGAAATATTTCTACGATGCCGTGGATATCCCGTTTGCCGATTCGTTCCTGCTCAAGGGCGTCGACCATCAGGGTGCTGTCCGGGAACTACCAGCTGAACTCGAACGGGCGGAGGCATTTGGCCGAGAAATTGCCGCAGGTCTGCGCTGATCGGTTCAATGCGGATCAGCGGCACTGGATCGCCCGCATCTCATCCCGATCGAGAACAGCCGGACGGCGTGGCCCTCTGTCGCAAAGAGATCAATCGGCCCCGTTTCGAGCCGAATGGTCGTGGCCAGCACTTGACCAATGCCCGGTACGCTGGAGAGGGCAACCCGACAGATTACGCGCGAAGAGTCCCGACAATTTTAGAATTCGCGACAAGAAGGCGTTCTATCAGACACTGATACGACATCCTGCTATAATGCCCAGCTGATTGACGCACTGTCGGTCAACCGAATTCCAGCTAATTCGTTATTGGTCTTTTATTCTTGATAGGAATTTATTAATGAAAAACTCTCTTCTCGTCGCCGCTCTGTTCGCTGTCGCTCTTGCCGCATGTAGCAAGCAAGAAGCTCCTGCTGCTCCTGCCGCTGAAACCCCTGCTGCTCCGGCTGCTGCTCCGGCTGCTGCTCCAGCTCCAGCTGCTGATGCTGCTGCTCCGGCTGCTGCTCCAGCTCCGGCTGCTGATGCCGCCAAGTAATTTCTGGCGCGAAGAAAAAACCGGCTTACGCCGGTTTTTTTTGCTTCACATTTTGCACCTGCAAAAACCTGTTTCACAGCACTTGCCGCCAGCCGAAACCACTCTCCTGGCTCGCCACACCAATCCAGTCTTCTACACAACTCAGCGCACCTGACAGTGCCTTGACGGCCATCTCGGGACGGTTATTCTGTTCGCTAAGGTGAGCCGCGATAATATGCTGAAGTTTTCCAGTCTCAATCTGCCGCAACAAAGTCGCGGCCTGATCATTGCTCAAATGGCCAAAGCCCTCGGAAATACGACGTTTCAACGCGTAGGGATAGTTCGATGAAGAAAGCATGTCACGATCGTGATTGCACTCCAGAACCAGCGCATCGCAAACTCCGAGCACATCAACCACATGCGACGTAATTTTCCCGCAATCAGTAAGCACGCCTAAACGCCGACTTCCCGTAGAAAAAACGTACTGAACCGCTTCCCGAGCATCGTGTGGTACTGGAAATGGTCTTACCTCAAGATCGCCAATCGAAAACAAGGTCTGACCATCAAGCACATGACATAAAGGCAACTGCGATTGACGTTGCTGAACTGCGATTAGCGTGCCCTGAGTAAGATATACCGGAACCCGAAAACGATTAGCAAACTTGAAAACCCCGCCTATGTGATCACCATGTTCATGAGTGACCAAGATGCCAGCGATCTCCTCCGGAGAGATCGCCAAACGCGCCAGTTTTTCAATCGTCGCACGAGTAGAAAAACCACAGTCGAGAAGAAGCTTGGTATCGCCTGCCTCGACAACCAGAGAATTACCCCGGCTGCCGCTGCCTAACGACGCAAAACGCATTACTTCAGCTGTTCGTAGAGCAAGGTGAGTATCTTCTTTGAGGTCTCAGACTGATCCACACCACCTTCCGAAGACAACACCTGCACCGTCGTCACCGCACCGTTATTCTTCAGGTAGATGCGGTACTTGATCTGCGGATTGGGCGCAGAACCTTTCCAGAAAGCAAGCTTGGAAAGAAAGCCATCGCTCTTCTTTTGCCCATCTGTTTCCGGATCCACATAGCGGACGAAATACAGCCCTTTGGAACGATCGCGATCCTCAACGGTAAAGCCCACGCGATCAAGCGCCAGACCAACACGACGCCACGCCCGGTCAAAGGATTCCTGAACCTCCAGGGTTCCGGCACCATCGGCGCTACGCGACAATTTTGCCCGATCCACCGGCTTTTGCTTGGCTGCCGAAATTTCGGATTCAGCACGCTTTTGGTCACTGCCCAGACGAACCATCAAACGGCGCAGCATTTCCGCCTCAAGTTCCGGATCTGGCTCACGCGGCTGCCACATGGTATTGTCAGACCGATCGGTATAAGTCTCATACATCCCACGATGGCTGATGAAAATATCGACAGTACCGGGCTCTACCCCTTTCTCGAAACGCGTACGGAACTTGTCCCGCTCCGATGTCGAGTAAAGCGAATCAAGAACACCGCCCAAAAGCTTACGCAGCCCCTCATCGCCAATCTTGGCTCGGTTTTCCGCCCAATCTGTTTCCATCACCCCGACATCGGGCATATCAATCTTGATCACGAAGCCCGTTTCCTGCCAGAAATCCTTCACCTGGTCCCAAAGCTGGTCCGGCCTCCCCGAGACAACCAACCAGCGTTGATTACCCGAGCGCTCGACCCGCGCCTTATCGACTTGCGGCAAGACATCGCTCTGCTGCCCCCGGGCTTGCGGTGAACGTTCCCCGGCGTATGTAGAAAACGTCGCCGTCCCCTTGCCCGCCACATCCGGCACGGCAAAACGATCATCCCGAGTCGGCGACGTAAGATCCGGCGGAATTTCCAGCGTTGGCACCTTGGCAGAGGAAGATTTGTAGTCAATCTTCTTGGAATCGATACCAATACCGCTGCACGCAGCAAGCACTACCAATAACGAACAAAGCGTCAAACGCATGACAGCAAATTTCATCGGGTATTCCTGAAAAACTGAAACTAGACGGACAAGCCAGCCTGACGCATGGCCTGACGAACACGCTCATGGCAATCGGCAGACAACGAAGTCAACGGCAGACGGATGCCTTCTTTGACCAAACCAAGCTGTTCACAGGCCCATTTGACGGGTATTGGATTCGCCTCACAGAACAGCTGACGATGCAAAGCCAGCAAACGGAAATTCAGTTCACGGGCTTTGGGCAGATCGCCCTTCAGGGCCGCCTCGCACATTTCATGCATCAGGCGTGGCACGACGTTGGCCACCACGGAAATATTACCTTGAGCGCCTAACAACAACAGCGCACAGGCACTCGAATCATCTCCGCTATAAACCGAAAAACCTTTGGGGGCACGCGCAATCAGTTCGCACCCGCGGTCAATATTACCCGTCGCATCCTTGATCCCGACAACATTTGGGATCTCAGCCAAACGCAGAGCCGTATCGTTGCTCATATCTGCCACGGTACGGCCGGGAACATTGTATAGAACAACAGGGATATCGACCGACTCGGCAATCGACTTGAAATGCCGGTAAATGCCTTCCTGCGTCGGCTTGTTGTAGTAAGGAACAACCGACAAAACAGCATCCGCGCCAGCCTTCTTGGCAAAAACCGTATGCTCGATGGCTTCTGACGTTGAATTGGCGCCCGTTCCGGCAATCACCGGAACTCTGCCAGCCGCCTGATCAACGACAACCTGAATCAGCTTATGGTGCTCTTCGACATCAACGGTCGGCGATTCGCCCGTGGTTCCGACAACGACGATGGCATCGGTACCTTCCTGTACATGATGGTCAACCAGATTGCGCATTGCCCCCAGATCAAGGCTTCCGTCCTCGAACATCGGGGTAACAATGGCAACAATGGATCCGCTAATTGCTTTCATAATCTAGGCACCAAAAAATGAAGGATGTAATTCTAACCGAAGGGGCTCGGTCGAGCCACGTATAACGCAACAGGGGGAAATCGGCTGACAATAGACTGACAGTCGGCCGGCCATAGCCACATTCAAATTCCTGCCAGAACCCTGATATGCGCTGCCACGCTTCGTGCCAGCGCCGAAAGCACATAACCGCCCTCAAGCATCGAAACGATGCGCCCTTGCGCGGATTTTTCGGCGATCTGCTTGATCTGCTCCGTAACCCACCGATAGTCCTGCTCTAGAAGCTTCATGCCGCCCAGATCATCCTCGTAATGTGCATCAAAACCGGCAGAAATAAACAGCATTTCCGGCTTGAATTTACGCAAGCGCGGCAACCACATCTCGCTCACCATCCGGCGAAACTCCTCGCCCCCAGTACCAGCGGGCATGGGCACATTGAGCATGTTCGACGCCTGATTCTCCGTACCGCTGTAGGGATAAAACGGATGCTGGAACATACTCACCATCAGCACGTTCGGATTCTCCCTGAAAATCGCTTCAGTGCCATTGCCGTGATGAACGTCGAAATCGACGATCGCCACCCGCCGCAATTCATACTCCTTCAGGGCGTGCATCGCGGCAACCGCAATGTTGTTGAAGAAACTAAAGCCCATGGCGACATCCGGCTCGGCGTGATGCCCCGGTGGGCGCACACAACAAAACGCATTCTGCACTTCACCACACATGATCAAATCAACCGCCTTGACCCCTGCCCCCGCTGCCCGCAAGGCTGCTTGCCAGGTATGTGGATTCATCGCTGTATCCGGATCGAGATGCACAATCCCGTGAGCGGGCGAAATTCGCTTCAGGCGTTCCAGATGCTCGACCGTATGAACACGCATCAACTGAGCGAACGTCGCCAGCGGCGCGTCATGAAACTCAAAAAAATGATCAAGCCCTTGCGCAATCAGGTGATCGCTGATCGCACTCAAGCGCTCCGGACATTCCGGATGAAAACCGCCCATGTCATGTAGACTACAGTCACGGTGGGTAATGAATGCCGTACTGGTCACTGCTGACTCCCTACCGTCTATAGTGGTGTAGAAAACCCGCTCCGCGACGGGGAACCGAAAGCCCCTGCGCACGTCTCATTATCAGCCCAATAACGGCCTAACGACAACCATGCAAACGACCGACAAACAATCGACCATCGCCGAAGTTATCGCCGCAGCTAACGAAATCATTCTCGGCAAGGACAAACAAGTCAGACTCGCGCTGGCCTGCCTGCTGGCGCATGGCCATCTGCTCATCGAAGACCTGCCGGGCGTTGGCAAAACCACGTTGGCGCACACTCTGGCGCGCCTGCTCGGTCTGCAGTTCTCGCGCATCCAATTTACCAGCGACATGCTGCCCGCTGATGTCATCGGCATTTCCATTTTCGACCGCGAGAAAAGCACCTTCCGTTTCCTTCCCGGCGCCCTGTTTTCGCAGGTTCTGCTCGCCGACGAAATCAACCGCGCCACACCCAAGACGCAAAGCGCGCTGCTCGAAGCGATGGAGGAACGCCAGGTCACCACCGAAGGCGAAACCCGCCCGTTGCCGGAACCCTTCTTCGTCATCGCCACACAAAACCCATCCAGCCAGATCGGCACCTTCCCGCTACCGGAATCGCAGCTCGACCGCTTCCTGCTGCGCATCGAGCTAGGCTACCCGGATCAAAAAGCCGAACGCGCCTTGCTGGAAAGCGGCGGGCGCCGTGAGCAACTGCCGGAACTGGCGGCCTGCTTTTCCCCCGGCCAACTCGCCATGCTGCAAAAGAAGGTCTCCAGCGTTCACACCGCACCCGCCCTGCTCGACTACGTACAAACGCTGATCGAAGCGACGCGCAGCAGCCCGCTATTCATCCACGGCCTCAGCCCGCGCGCGGCGCTGGGCCTGCTCGCCGTTGCCCGCGCCTGGGCATTCATCGACGGCCGAATGATGGTGCTGCCCGAAGACATTCAGGCTGTCCTGCCCAGCGTCGCCTGCCACCGCCTGCGCCGGGTCAATGGTGCCAGTCACGCCAGCGCGGAAGACATCGCCAACCTGATCCGTGCCATTCCACTCCCCTGATGGCAGTCGCCGCAAAACTCCGGCAATGGCTATTCCGCTTTGGCCGCGATGAGCAACTTCCCATTGTGCTCACCCAGCGCCGGATCTTCATCATTCCGACAAAAACCGGCTTGCTGTTTGCCGTCGTCCTGGTCCTGATGCTGATTGGCGCGATCAACTACAACCTCAGCCTTGGCCATGCGCTGGTTTTCCTGCTCGGCGGGCTCGGCATGGTGGCGATGGTGCATACCTTTCGCAATCTGGTGACCCTGCGCCTCATGCCGGGGCGCGCCGATCCGGTTTTCGCCGGCGAAACCGCACGCTTTACCGTGCAGCTTGAAACCGACCGCCAACAACCGCGCCGCGCGC
>RRZT010151888.1_pt1 | contig 11044 bp, 13 predicted proteins | sample 2165551 | NCBI WGS metagenome assembly RRZT01 (sample SAMN10456910, study PRJNA506462) | wastewater metagenome | biome: wastewater; feature: sludge; material: wastewater sludge; isolation source: wastewater sludge with Escherichia coli K12::gfp cells carrying plasmid... | place: USA: Moscow, Idaho...
GGCAGTGGCAAGTCACTTCGGGTAGCGCGAAGTCAGGAGCAGCAGCGGGAACTCGGGCTGGGCAGTGGCAAGTCACTTCGGGTAGCGCGAAGTCAGGAGCAGCAGCGGGAACTCGGGATGGGCAGCAACAAGGGGTTTGCGCGGCGGGTTCGGTGGCGGCGTGGAGGCGCTTTGCGCGACTCCGGGTCACCATCGGCAGCGCGAACTAACGACCCACAGCGCGAACTAACGACCCACAGCGCGAACTGCGCCGCACCGCCGACTCAGGTCAGCTTGCCGGTCCCCATCACCTCGAAGATGGTGCCACCGATGGCGTCGAGCAGTTGGCGTCCACCCTCGAACGTGGGGGTGCGGCACATCAGGCAGGCCTCGTAGTGGCGCGTGTCGTCCTCGATGATGCCGAGCGAGTTGACCGCCCACAGCCCGTCAGACGACTTGAACTGCACCCAGCCGTTCTTCATCTGCCGCTCGACACCGGTCGCGTCGCCGATGTTGCCGACGCCCCACTGCTGGGAGGGGTTCGTCCGCCGCATCACGTCGAGTTCGTACAGCCGGTCCTGCTCCGACAGTGCAGGCGTCCCGGTGCGCAGCCGATCGAGCAGGATCAGCTGGTCCTTCGGGGTGGTCCAGGTCCAACTCCAGAAGGTGTTCTTGGCGTCCTTGCGCGTGTTCGGCATCTCGAGTTCGTTGGCGAGCCGCTGGTAGGCGTCCGGGCCGCCGGCGAACTCCCACAGCGCATCGGCGGAGTCGTTGTCGGAGTTGATCAGCGCCTCGCTGACCTGCGTCGCCTGCTTGAACGTCAGCGGCGTCGCGTCAGCCCGCGCCTTCTTCAGCGCCAGCGCGACGATCATCACCTTCGCCATCGAAGCGCTCTGGCTCGAGTAGTCGCCGTTGGCGTCGAACGTCGCTCCGGTGCGCAGGTCCTTGATCGCGATGCCGAGCTTCGGGGTGTTCTTCTGGTACACCGACATGGTCGCGGCCAGCTTCTCGCGCACAGATCCCCCTGGAGTCGCCGTCGGGCTCGTGATCACGATCGGCGGGCGGGCGCAGCCAGCGAGGCCGACGGCGGCAGCCCCGAGCACGATCGTGCGTCTCGACACGCGTCCGGCGTTCATGAGGCTTCTCCCGTGCAGCGGCGTCGGAATGGGGTGAGATAGTGGCTGACCACGTCCGCCATCATGGCAGACCACCCGCACCGAGAGGACGGCGACGTGCCATGACCGACCCAGTTGATTGGCCGCCCGTCAGCGTCGTCATGCCGGTCCTGAACGAGGAGCGCCACCTGGCCACCTCGGTCGAGCATGTACTCGCGCAGAACTACCCCGGTCAGGTCGAGCTGCTCATGGCTGTGGGTCCCAGCAAGGACGCCACCTGCGCCGTCGCCGACCGCCTCGCGGCGGCCGACCCGCGCATCCGCGTCGTCGACAATCCGACCGGACGCACCCCGGCGGGCCTGAACCTCGCCATCGCCGAGGCGTCCCACGACATCGTGGTGCGCGTCGACGCCCATGGCGAGCTGACGCCCGGCTACATCCGCACCGCCGTCGAGACGCTGCTGCGCACCGGCGCCGCCAATGTCGGCGGCCTGATGGACGCCCGTGGCACCACCCCGTTCGAGCGTGCGGTCGCCGCGGCGTACAACTCCCCGCTCGGGCTCGGCGGCAACGCCTTCCGCCTCGCGCAGACCCCGGAGGGGCCTGCCGAGTCCGTCTTTCTCGGCGTGTTCCGCAAGGACGCCCTCGTCGCCCTCGGCGGCTTCGACGAGACCCTGCACCGCGCCCAGGACTGGGACCTCAACCACCGCCTCCGCACTGCCGGCGAGACCGTCTGGTTCAACCCCGCACTGACCGTCACCTACCGGCCGCGCTCCACCGTCGGTGCCCTCGCGAAGCAGTTCTACAAGACCGGCCAGTGGCGCCGCGAAGTCATCGAACGCGACCGCTCCACCGTGCGGCTGCGCTACCTGGTGCCGCCGGTCGCCGTCGCAGGCCTGACCGCAGGCGCATTCGCCGGCCTCGCCGGACTGTTCACTGGCAAGCGATGGCTGCTGATCGGCTGGGCCGCACCCGCCGCCTACCTGGCGTTTCTCGCCTGGGCGACCGCGACGGTGCAGGGCGACCTCGACCAGCGAGCCCGCCCCCGGTTGCCGGTCGTGCTCACCGTCATGCACCTGTGCTGGGGGTTGGGCTTCCTTCGCGGCCTGCCGGCGGCGGAGAACCCGCGGCTCAACGGCCGCTCCGGCTGACCGCCCCTACAGCGCTCGAGCCTTCTCCGACTGCAGGATCCGCTCCAGCCGAGCGTCGTCGGCGTCCTCGACCACGACCAGCGAACCGCCACCCAGCACCACGCGCGCGAGTGCGGCCACGGCGTCCGACGCGGTCGCCGGGCGCACCAGCACCCGGTCGTCGACCGGCGTCACGCCGGCGAGTTCGCCGGCCCTCAACGTCACGCCCTCGGACACCCACGCCTCGGCATCGGCGGCCAGGGGAGTGGCGTAGGCGGCGTCGGGCTGCGCGAGCGCCTCGGAGGAGAAGTCGAGGACGCCGTCGGGCAGGTCGTCGAGCCCACGGCCCCATGGGTCGAGCGAGCACGCGACCGTCACGCGCCCAGCCCGGGCCGTGGTCGCGGCCACGGCGTCCGGACCGACGACGACCAGGTCGGCGTCCGTGCCCGGCCCGCCGGTCGGCACGACAGCCCGCACCCCGGCCTGCCACAGCGCGAACGGCCACACGAGTGCCATCCAGTGCCCCGGACGCGACGCGAGCACCGGCAGCTCAACCACCGCCCCGGGCTCGACGTCGAGCTCCTCCAGCAGGTTGGTGGTCTTGTTCACCCAGTTCGCGAAACTCGCCACGGCGAGCTCGGTGCGCTCGCCGCCCGGCCCGTAGTGGGTCAGCAGCGGCGACCCGCCGGCCCGCCGCGAGAGGCGCTGCAACTGGTCGATGACGGAGGTGGCAATCACCGGGCCATGGTAAGCCGGTCCCGCGACCCCCTGCGTTACGCTCGTGACCATGCGTTATGTCGTCATCATGGCCGGTGGATCGGGCACACGTCTGTGGCCCTTGTCGAGGCAGGGAATGCCCAAGCAACTGCTGCGCATCATCGACGGCAAGAGCCTGCTGCGGCTCGCCTTCGAGCGGGCGCTGGCGGTCGCTCCGGCCGAGCGCATCCTGGTCGTCACCGGCCGGTCTTACCTGGACGCCGTGGCCGACGACCTGCACGAACTCCCCGCCGCGAACCTGCTCGGCGAGCCTGTCGGACGCGACTCGCTCAACGCCGTCGCCTGGCCCGCCGCTGTGCTGGCCCGCCGCGACCCCGACGCCGTGATCGCCCAGCTCACCGCCGACCAGCTCATCGAGCCGATGGACGCCTTTGTGGCCGCCCTCAACGAGGCCTTCGACCTCGCCGAGCAGCGTCCGGACGCCCTCGTCACCCTGGGCGTCGTGCCCACCTCGCCGCACACCGGCTACGGGTACCTGCAGCGGGGCACCCCGGTGGAGGGGCACCCGACCGCCTGCGTCGTCGCCGAGTTCAAGGAGAAGCCGAGCAGCGACGTCGCCGAGCAGTACGTGGCGTCCGGTAACTACTGGTGGAACGCCGGCATGTTCGTGTGGCGGGCCGCGACCCTGCTCAACCAGCTCCGCGCCCTCGAACCCGAGACCCACGCTGCCGTGCTCGAGCTGGCCGCGCAGCCCGAGCGTCTCGACGAGATCTTCCCGACGCTGAAGAAGGTGTCGGTCGACTACGCGATCATGGAGCCCGCCTCCCAGGGCGAGGCCGGCGCCACCGTGTACGCGGTGGCCCTGCCGATCCAGTGGCGTGACGTCGGCGGCTTCGGAAGCCTGTACGAGGTCATCGGGCAGGACGCCGACGACAACGCTGTGTCAGGTCTCGGCGTGGCGCTCGCGTCGAGCGGCACCTTGATCATGAATCATGGGTCCGCCGATCACTGCGTCGCGGTGGTCGGAGTCAACGATCTGGTCGTGGTGCACACCCCCGACGCCACCCTGGTCACCACCCGCGACAACGCCGAACAGGTCAAGGCCCTGGTCGCCCGCGTCGGCGAGGTGGCTGGCGAGACGTTCATCTAGGAGAACAGTGGTCGACAATCTCAAGCGGTTCCGGCAGCCGCTCACGTGGGCTGCCGTCCTCATCATCGTGGCGAGCATGGTGCTCAGCATCGTGCGTCTCGTCGTAGCGGTGACGACCGACCAGAAGCCGGTGTTCGCCGCCTTCCAGGACATCGCCAACTCGGCGATGAACCTCACGCTCGTCTTCGTCCTGGTCGCCCTGGTCTGCTCGTGCCTGTTCGTCAGCCCGCCCACCCCGGACGCCAAGCGCGTCCTGAAGGTGTCGGCCATCGTCGTCAGCGCCGGCACCCTGTTGACGATCGTCGCCATGGTGATCGGCGTCCAGGCCAGCGCGGGAGTCGTCGGCGTCGTGCTGGAGTTCCTGGGCGGTCTGCTCGACTTCATCCTCAAGGCGATCGCGTCGATCACGCTGTGGCTGGTGCTGCGGGCCGTCTCGGCCGGCCGCATGGGCACGGCCGCGGCCGTCTCCGCGGCGGAACCCGAGCCCGAGGTCACCCCTGGCCCGGCCCGACAGCCCGCCACCTGGGAGCCCAGCGCGGCCGCCGGTCAGGTGTGGCGCACGGCGAAGGACGCGGCGTCCGGTCAGGCGCCCACCTCGGCGACGGGCGAGCGTCCGGGGGCCGTAGAGGCGTCCGAGGGGCGCGAGCTGACGTCTACGCCGGAGCCCGCACCGCGTCCGGCTTCGACATGGCGACGGGTCGAGAAGAGCGACCAGGCCAAGCTCGAGGACTGAACGGGTCTCACCATACGAGCGGGACCCACAAAGCGACAAAACGACAACGATCCTCCGCCTCGGGCTTGACGCAGGTGAACTTACAGGCATGTAATTTGCACAAGCATCTAGCAACGGGCGAGCGGAGGAGGGTGCTGTGCACGAACTCATGTTGGTGGAACCACTGGAGGATGAGGGCCTGCTCGGGTGGCAGGAGAGGGCCCTCTGCGCGCAGACCGACCCCGAGGCCTTCTTCCCTGAGAAGGGCGGTTCGACCCGCGAGGCCAAGAAGGTCTGTCAGACCTGCGACGTCCGCTCCGAGTGCCTCGAGTACGCGTTGGCGCACGACGAGCGCTTCGGCATCTGGGGCGGCCTGTCGGAGCGTGAGCGCCGCAAGCTCAAGCGTCGCGCCATCTGATTCACCACTCGCCGTTCGTCGGACGCCGCTCGCGGCCCCGGCGGACGGTTTCGTGCGTCTGAGGCGGTTTCGGGTCGACGGAGGGTCAGTCGTCGTCGGTGTCGCGGTGGCCGTTCGGGTCGAGTTCGTCGAGCCCGATGCCGGTGATGCCGCTGATCTGCTCGACCAGCGTACGGAACACGAGGATCCGCAGCCCCTTGCGCGTCGCCGCCCGCCGCTCCAGCGGACGACGGTAGACGACCACCTGGCCGTTCGTCTCGACCGTCGGCTCGACGGCGGCCGCCAGCGGCACCCGGGTCGGTGCCCAACGGGCCTCGATCGTCGGCACGTCCTCGATGCCCACGTCGACGCCGGACAGGGCACGCGGGCACGCCCGCTGGATCTGCTTCACGGCGTCCGTCACGCAACTGTGGAAGAACTGCTCGTTGGACGCCCGCAATCGCACCGGCATCGGCGTGCCGGTGTAAGGGTTGGGTTGGGCGAGAAGCCCACGCAGCGTGCGCCCGTGTCGCTCTCTTCGTCGTGCCACCCGGCCACCCTAATGCTCCGACACCTGCACCGAATGCAGGCGCCCGGACGCCGGTGCGGGTACGGTTCGCAAGGTGACGAATCGCCGCTGCTCCCGAACGGGCTGCTCGCGTGGGGCGGTGGCGACGTTGACCTACGCCTACGCCGACTCGACCGCGGTGGTGGGGCCGCTCGCACTGCGGGCCGAGCCCGGCTGCTATGACCTGTGTGCCGCGCACTGCGACGCCGTCAGCACGCCGCGTGGCTGGGAGCTGATTCGCCTTCCGCTCGACTCCGACGATCCTTCGCACTCCACCGACGACCTGCTGGCGCTCGCCGAGGCCGTCCGGGTCGCCGGATTCAGCCACGACGGGGGAGCGCCCCCGGCCGCCCAGCCCGCCACCGGACGCCGCAAGGGCCACCTTGCCGTGGTGATCGACGGGGGTCCGGGCCGGTAGGCTGACCCGGTGATTGAATCGGGCATTTTCAAGGCCAACGACATCCGTGGCCTCGCTGGCGGTGCCGATGCCGAGTGGGACGCCGCCGGCGCCCGTCGCATCGGTGCGGCTTTCGTCGATGTGTTGGGCCTTGCCGGCAAGGAGTTCGTGCTGGGCCGCGACATGCGCACCACCGGCGTCGAGCTGGGCGCTGCGTTCGCCGAGGGCGCGATGGCGCGCGGGGCGTCCGTGGTCGACGTCGGGCTCGTCAGCACCGACCAGCTCTGGTTCGCGTCCGGCAGGCTCGGCCTGCACGGCGTCCAGTTGACGGCCTCGCACAACCCGGCGTCCTACAACGGCGTCAAGTTCTGCCTGCCGGGCGCAGCCCCGGTCACCCCCGAGATGCTGTCCGACATCAAGGCCCTCGCCCTGTCCGACACCCCGCTCGACCCGGTCGCCGAGCCCGGCAGCCGCCGCGAGCAGGACGTGCTCGCCGACTACGCCGACTACCTGCACTCCCTGGTGAACCTCGAAGGGCTGCGCCGCCTCACCGTCGTGGTGGACGCCGGCAACGGCATGGCCGGCCACACGGCCCCGGCAGTGCTCGAGCCGCTCAACATCGAGCTGATCGGCCTGTTCATGGACCTGGACGGCAGCTTCCCGAACCACCCGCCGAACCCGCTGGAGCCGGCGAACCTGCTCGACGCCCAGCGCGCCGTGCGCGAGCGGGGCGCTGACCTCGGCCTCGTGTTCGACGGCGACGCCGACCGCTGCTTCATCATCGACGAGCGCGGCGAGGTCGTCTCGCCGTCGATCGCCACCGCGCTGATCGCCGTCCAGGAGCTGGGGCGTAAGCCGGGCGGTAGCGTCGTCGTCAACACCATCACGTCCGAGGCGGTGGCCGACGCCGTCGCAGCGGCCGGCGGCCGCGTCTACGTGTCGAAGGTGGGGCACACGTCAGTGAAGGCACTGATGGCCAAGGAGGACGCCATCTTCGGCGGCGAGCACTCGGCCCACTACTACTTCCGCGACTTCTGGGGTGCTGACACCGGCATGTTGGCGGCTCTGCACGCCATCGCGCTGGTCGGACGCGGCGACGCGACCATGTCGGAACTCGCCGAGCGGTTCAGCGGCTACCACGCCTCGGGCGAGATCAACTCGGTCGTCGACGACGCGCCAGCCGTGATGGACGCCGTCGCCGCCGCCTTCGAAGGCCGCGGGCGGCACGACCGCACCGACGGACTCACGATCCGCGGCGACGGCTGGTTCGTCAGCGTCCGGTCGTCGAACACCGAGCCGCTGCTGCGGCTCAACGTGGAAGCGCGTGACGAGGCCCAGATGGCGGCCCTGCGCGACGAAGCACTCGCCATCATTGGAGGAGGTTCCCTGTGACCGACATCGTTCCCGAGGTTCTCGACCTGCTGGTCTGCCCGAACTGCAAGGCGCCGCTGGCGTGGGACTACGAGGCGTCCGAACTGGTCTGCACCGGCGAGTGCCGCTACGCCTACCCGGTGCGCCGCGGCATCCCGGTGCTGCTCGTCGACGAGGCGCGGCGTCCCGATGCCGAATGAGCTGTTCGACGACTCACGGCTGGACGACCCCGACGAGCTGAGCGCGGCCGACGACCTGCTGCGGCCCATCGCCGAGGCCGGTGCCCGGCTGCGCCGCGAGACGGCGTCCGCCGAAGACCTGCTCGGCGGCCTCGCCGACGAGCCCCGGCCGCGCGCGATCATCGCGGTGGGGCCGGAGGCGCGGCTGCTGCGAGCGGTGCTCGAGCCGACGTGTCCGGTGCCGCTGGTCGCCTGGCCGAACCTGGGCCTGCCCGGCTGGGTGGGGCCCCTCGACGTCGTCGTGGTGCTGGGCGACAGCGGCCGCGAGTCGTCGGCGTGCGTCCACGAGGCGCTGCGTCGTGGTAGTCGGCTGCTCGTCGTCGCGCCGCCCGACTCGGCGGTGGTGCGTGAGGCGGACGCCCGCGCCACGACCCTGCTCCCGGTCACCACGCCCGACCCGCTGGCTGCCGCGATCGTGGCGCTGCGCGGGCTGCAGGAGATGCAGTTGGCGCCGACGTCGAGCATTCCGGCGATCGCCGACGCGATGGACGCCGTCGCCCGCGACTGCTCGCACCGCATCGACAGCCTCGAGAACCCGGCCAAGCGGCTGGCCCTCGAACTCGGCGACGCCCAGCCGCTGGTCTGGGGCGGTTCGGTGCTGTCGGCCCGCGCGTCGCGGCGCATCGCCGAGGCGCTGCGCGCGGCGTCCGGACGGGTCGCGCTGGCCGCCGACGCGTCCGAGATCGCCCCGCTGCTCACCATGACCCCGCGCCGCAACCCGTTCGCCGACCCGTTCGAGGACGCCTACGGCCCCAACCGGCCCTCGCTCGTCGTGATCGACGACGGGCTGGGTGACGCGGCGGCGTCCGAGCAGCGCGCCGTGCTGGAGAGCAACGCCGAGTACTCCGATGTGCGGGTGTCGGTGCTGGAGCACCTGACGGGCTCAGAGATGGAGCGGTACGTGACGGTGCTGCAGCAGGGACTGTTCGCTGCGGCCTACCTGCAGATCGGGTTGGGTCGCGTCGGCTGAGGACGCCGCTCCGGTGGCGGGTGCAAGAATGGCGTCCGTGAAGGTACTTGTTCTCAACGGCGTCAACCTCGGACGCCTCGGCAAACGGCAGCCGGAGGTCTACGGCTCCACCACCCACGTCGACCTGGCCGAACACCTGGTCGGCACCGGTGAGGGCCTCGGCCTCGACGTCGAGGTGCGGCAGACCGACCACGAGGGCGAGATGGTGCAGTGGCTCCACGAGGCCGCGGAGAACGGCTGGCCGGTCGTGATCAACCCGGGCGCCTGGTCGCACTACTCGCTGGCCATCGCCGACGCCGTGCTGCAGGTGCCGACGGTGATCGAGGTGCACATCAGCAACGTGCACGCGCGCGAGGAGTTCCGCCGCACGCTGGTGATCTCGCCGTACGTGAAGGGCTCGATCATGGGGCTCGGGCTGGGCGGCTACGACCTGGCGCTGGCGCACCTGGCGGCGACGTCCTGATGCTGCTTGCCGAGGGCGCCTGGCGTCCTCTCGAGGACGCTCACCACGCCCGGGTGGACGCCGCCGCGGCCGCCCACGTAGGCCGGCGCCGGGCCGGGATGAAGCACCCGGTCGAAGACTTCCTGTGGACCTACTACAGCCATCGGCCGGCGCAGCTTCGCCGCTGGCACCCCGGCCCGGGCGTCGAGTTGGCCGGCGACACCGAGCGGGCCGACTCGCGCCACTACGTGGCGACCGGGCGCGGCACGACCCTCGACCTGGACGCCTACCTGGCCGACCGGGGCGACACGGTGCGGTTCGTGCGCGACCTGCTGGCGTCCACGCTCGGACGCCCCGCGCAACTCTCCTGCTTCGGCCTGCACGAGTGGGCGATGGTGTACCGCAGTGGCGGCGTCCGGCACGAGGCGTGGCCGCTGCGGCTGGGCGTCGAAGGCACGGACGCCGTGGTCGAGGCCCACTCACTGCGCTGCACACATTTCGACGCGTTCCGCTTCTTCACCCCGGACGCCGTGGGCCGCAACGCGGGGCGTCCGACGCGCGACTCGCAGGTCGCGCTGGAGCAGCCGGGCTGCCTGCACGCCGCGATGGACTGCTACAAGTGGGCGTACAAGCTGGGGGCGGGGGTGCCGGGCGTCCTGCTGCTGGACGCCTTCGACCTCGCCCGTGACACCCGCGAGCTCGACATGCGTGCCGCCCCCTACGATCTGACGGCGCTCGGCTACCAGCCGATCCGCATTGAGACGGCCGACGGCAAGGCCGAATACGTCGCCGCGCAGCGCGGCATCGCCGATCGGGGCGTCCGGTTGCGCGAACGACTGATCGACGCCTGCGACGCGCTGGTGTGAGGACACTCCTTCGCGGCCGGTAGGCTGCGTCCTCGTGAACTACCGCGTCGCTGACCTGTCCCTGGCCGACTTCGGCCGCAAAGAGATCTCGCTCGCCGAGCACGAGATGCCCGGCCTGATGGCGATGCGGGAGCGGTACGGGGCGTCCAAGCCGCTGAAGGGGGCTCGCATCGCGGGTTCGCTGCACATGACCATCCAGACGGCGGTTCTCATCGAGACCCTCGTCGAGCTCGGCGCCGAGGTGCGCTGGGCGTCATGCAACATTTTCTCGACCCAGGATCACGCCGCAGCGGCGATCGTGGTGGGCCGCGACGGCACACCGGAGGACCCGCGCGGCGTCCCGGTGTTCGCGTGGAAGGGCGAGACGCTCGAGGAGTACTGGTGGTGCACTGAGCAGATCCTCGACTGGCCGGGCGGCGCCGGCCCGAACATGATCCTGGACGACGGCGGCGACGCCACCCTGTACGTCCACAAGGGCGTCGAGTTCGCCAAGGCGGGTGCGGTGCCCGAGCCGACGGCGTCCGACAGCGCCGAGTACCAGGTGATCCTGCGCGCGCTGGCCAACTCGAGCCTCGACTTCGTGTCGCTGGCCAACGGCATCCGCGGCGTCACCGAAGAGACCACCACCGGCGTCCACCGGCTCTACGAGATGGCCCGCGCGCAGGCGCTGCTGTTCCCGGCGATCAACGTGAACGACTCGGTCACCAAGAGCAAGTTCGACAACAAGTACGGCTGTCGCCACAGCCTGATCGACGGCATCAACCGGGCCACCGACGTGTTGATCGGCGGCAAGGTCGCCGTGGTCTGCGGCTACGGCGACGTCGGCAAGGGATGTGCCGAGTCGCTGAAGGGCCAGGGCGCCCGCGTCGTCGTCACCGAGATCGACCCCATCTGCGCGCTGCAGGCGGCCATGGACGGCTACCAGGTCGCCACGCTGGACGACGTGGTCGCCACTGCCGACATCGTCATCACCGCCACCGGCTGCAAGGAC
>RRZT010515946.1_pt1 | contig 11044 bp, 11 predicted proteins | sample 2165551 | NCBI WGS metagenome assembly RRZT01 (sample SAMN10456910, study PRJNA506462) | wastewater metagenome | biome: wastewater; feature: sludge; material: wastewater sludge; isolation source: wastewater sludge with Escherichia coli K12::gfp cells carrying plasmid... | place: USA: Moscow, Idaho...
CAGGGCGGCTTCATCGCCGGCTCGGCCAACATCGAGGAGCTCGACCCGGCCGTGGCCGATCTGCCGATCGTCACCCAGACCCGCGAGAACGTCACTCTGAACACGGTGATGAGCAACAGCTTCGGCTTCGGTGGCACCAACGCCACCCTGGTCCTGAAGCGCTGGACCGGCCAGTAACAGGCCCGCCCTTCCCGCTCCACGCACAACGGCACCTTCGGGTGCCGTTGTCGTTTCCGGCGCCTGCGGCAGACAGTCACTGGCCAGCCATACCCTGCGGGGTATAGGGTATTCGCATTCGGCCCACAGCCCGACACCCACCCCTCCCCCGCCAAGGATATCCTCATGGCCCTGAAGACCCTCCGCGTCAGCGGCAACCTCGACCACGCCTTCACCGTCAGCGTGAGCGCCGGCAACCATGTGATCCGCATGGACCAGCCGCAGAACGCCGCCGGCCTGGATCTAGGTCCCACACCGCTGGAGTTGATCCTCGCCGCCGTGGCCGGCTGCTTCGGCACCATCGGCCGCTTCATCGCCCACCAGCGCAAGTTCGAACTGCGCGGCATGCACTTCGAGATCGAGGCCGACTACGACCCCGACGGCCTGCTCGGCCGCCGCGAGGACGTGCGCCCGGGCTTCCAGGCACTGCGCGTCAAGGTGCAGATGGACTGCGACCTCAGTCGCGAAGAGCAGCAGGCCGTGCTGGCGGACATCGAACGACGCTGCCCGCTGGCCGACAACCTGCTGCACGGCACCGACCTGCTGACCACCCTGGTCTGACCCCGGAAACGACGCAGCCCGGCCATTGCCGGGCTGCGTGGATGAGTCCTCAGCGCACGGTAAAGCGCTGCTCGGCCAGCTTGCGGTCGCCCTGGAACACCAGGAAGTGCCATTCGCCGGGCACCACCTCGTAATGCTCGCTGAACTCGAAGGCCATCACGTCCTGGGTGGCACCGGGCGCCAGCTTCTGCACCACCTCGAAGCGATCATGGCGCTGGCCGTCCGGGGTGATCACTCCGGGTGTCAGGTACAGCAGGGTCAACGGAGTATCGTCCTCGCGCTTGCCGCTGAGGGTCAGGCGCAGGCCGAACTTGCTGCCAAGTCGGGCCGGAATCTCGCTGGTCGGCTGGATCGGCTGGTTGCTGCGCAGCAGCACCCGCTCGCCCGGCTGCACCTCGCGCGGCGGAGTCTCGAACAGGCCGTACTCGACCGGCCCTTCCACCCGCACCTCGGCCACGGCCAGCCCCGACATCAGACCCAGCGCCGCCAGCGCCCCCATGTTGAACAGTCGCATATGGCTCTCCTTCGTTGCGATGCGGCGAGCCTATGACCTTTCCATGACGAAGCGATGACGCTCATGCTGTTCCGCAGCCATGAAAAATGCCGCCCGCCCCGGAGGGCGAGCGGCATCTTCAGGAGTGCCGCGGGCGGGGTTCAGCCGTTCAGGCCGACAGCTCCACCAGCAGCTTGTTGAGGCGCTGCACGTAGGCGGCCGGGTCCTTGAGGCTGTCGCCGGCGGCCAGCGCGGCCTGGTCGAAGAGAATGTGCGACAGGTCGGCGAAACGGTCCTCGTCGGCTTCCATGTCCAGCTTCTCGATCAGCGGATGCTGCGGGTTGATCTCGAAGATCGGCTTGGATTCGGGCACCTTCTGCCCGGTCGCTTCGAGGATCTGGCGCATCTGCAGGCCGAGATCCTGCTCGCCGATGGCGAGGATCGCCGGCGAGTCGGTCAGCCGGTGGGAGACGCGCACCTCGGCGACCTGCTCGCCCAGCGCGCCCTTGAGGCGCTCGATCAGCCCCTCCTTGGCCTTGGCGACTTCCTCCTGGGCCTTCTTGTCTTCTTCCGAGTCCAGCTGGCCGAGGTCCAGGTCGCCACGGGCGACGTCGACGAACTGCTTGCCATCGAACTCCGGCAGGTAGCTCATCAGCCACTCGTCGATGCGGTCGGTGAGCAGCAGCACCTCGATGCCCTTCTTGCGGAACACTTCCAGGTGCGGGCTGTTCTTGACCTGGGCGTAGCTCTCGCCGGTGAGGTAGTAGATCTTGTCCTGGCCTTCCTTCAGGCGGCCGAGGTAGTCGGCCAGCGCCACGCTCTGCTCGCCGCCGGCATCGCTGGTGGAGGCGAAGCGCAGCAGGCCGGCGATCTTCTCCCGATTGGCGAAGTCTTCCGCCGGGCCTTCCTTGAGCACCTGTCCGAAGGCCTTCCAGAAGGTCCGGTAGTCCTCCGGCTTGTCCTTGGCCAGCTTCTCCAGCATGTCCAGCACACGCTTGGTCAGCGCCGACTTCATCGAGTCGATCACCGGCCCGGACTGGAGGATCTCGCGGGAGACGTTCAGCGACAGGTCGTTGGAGTCGACCACGCCCTTGATGAAGCGCAGGTACAGCGGCAGGAACTGGTCGGCCTGATCCATGATGAACACGCGCTGCACGTAGAGCTTGAGGCCCTTGGGCGCTTCGCGCTGGTACAGGTCGAAGGGCGCACGGCCGGGCACGTAGAGCAGCGAGCTGTATTCGAGCTTGCCCTCGACCTTGTTGTGGCTCCAGGTCAGCGGGTTCTCGAAGTCGTGAGCGACGTGTTTGTAGAACTCCTGATACTCCTCGTCCTTGACCTCGCCGCGCGGGCGGGTCCACAGCGCGCTGGCGCGGTTGACGGTTTCCCACTCGACCTCGACCGGCTTGTCCTTCTCTTCACCGAAGTGTTCCTTGGGCAGCTCGATGGGCAGGGCGATGTGGTCGGAGTATTTCTTGACGATGTTGCGCAGGCGCCAGCCGTCGGCGAACTCGCTCTCGTCGGCCTTGAGGTGCAGGACGATGCGGGTACCGCGCTCGGCCTTGTCGATATCGGCGATGTCGAACTCGCCCTCGCCCTTCGAGCTCCAGTGCACGCCCGCGCTGGCCGGGCTACCGGCACGGCGGGTATAGACGTCGACCTGATCGGCGACGATGAACGCCGAGTAGAAGCCCACGCCGAACTGGCCGATCAGCTGGGAGTCCTTCTTCTGGTCGCCGGAGAGGTTCTTCAGGAAGTCGGCGGTGCCGGACTTGGCGATGGTACCGAGGTGGGCGATCACCTCGTCGCGGCTCATGCCGATGCCGTTGTCGTCGAGGGTGACGGTGCGCGCGTCCTTGTCGAAGCTCAGGCGGATGCGCAGCGGATCGCCGCCTTCGAGCAGCGCGGGGTTGGCCAGGGCCTCGAAGCGCAGCTTGTCGGCGGCGTCGGAGGCGTTGGAGATCAGTTCGCGCAGGAAGATCTCCTTGTTGGAGTACAGGGAATGGATCATCAGGTGCAGCAGCTGCTTCACCTCGGTCTGGAAGCCCAGTGTCTCTTTACGAGTCTCCACGCTCATGAATGCTTACTCCAGGTATGACGAAAGCGCCTAGGCGGCGAATGTCAGGGATATGGAGACTTCATTCGGGATTTCAAGGGCTTGCCCGCCGGCCGCGGGCAAATCCGCGCGGCCGGGGGACGCCTCAGGGCTCGTCGACCTTGAAGTGGGCGCGCGCGGTGGCGATCGGCTCGGCCTGGGTGGTCTGCCAGGCGGTGATCGCCACGTTGGCGACGCGCCGCCCCTGACGCCAGACCTGGCACTGGGCATAGGTGTCGCGCAATTGCCCGCCGCGCAGGTAGTCGATGGAGAAGTCGATGATCTTCGGCAGGTGCGGGATACCCATGAACATCAGCAGGTGGAGCATCGCCGAATGCTCCATGAATCCGGCGATCACCCCGCCGTGCAGGGCCTGCAGTTCGGGGTTGCCGATGCAGGCCTCGTTGGCCGGCAGACGGAACACCATGTCGTCGCCCAGACGCAGGCACTCGATGCCGAGCAGGCTGGCGTAAGGCACCAGGCGAATCAGCGCGTTGTAATCGTTCTTCTCGTGGGCTTCGCGGACCAGCGTCTTCAGCTCCAGGGTCATGCCTTGCCCTCCGCGACGACCGGCGCGCCGCCTCGGCGCATGAAGGTGCCAACCGCGTGGGCGATGGGCTGGCCGGGGTCGTCCTGATAGGCATAGCCGCGGCTGAAGACGATGTGCGGGGTGACCCGGTAGCACTCGGCAAAACCGAACACATCCTTGTCCGGCTCGGCCGGGCGCATGTAGTCGATGCGCAGGTCCAGGGTCGGACAGATCTCGAACTCCGGCAGTACGCTGACGGTGGCGATGCAGCAGGTGGAGTCCATCAGGGTGGTGATCGCACCGCCATGGATGGTGCCGGTTTCCGGGTTGCCGACGATCGCCCGGCTGAAAGGCAGCCAGAGGGTGACGCCAGCACGGTCGGCGGCATGCACTCGCATGCCCAGCACCTGGCAGTGACGCAGCGAACCGAGAAAACGGTTGGCCCTTTCCAGCACGGAGACATCGTTCATGGGTACGACCTTGACAAGGGGGCTTGGATTCACAGCGCGACATCATACCCGCTGCACCGGGCTGCCACCAAAAGCCCAGGCCAGCGCGAGGACACAATGAACTTTCAGGCTATCTGCCACTCCAACGAAGTGACAGATCCGCAGCGCCATCAGGGCCTGCCCGCCGGGTGCTGCAGCTGTCGATTCTTCCCCACGGAACCGTCCAAGGAATTCCACGAATCATGCGCAAATCCCTGAGCCTTGCCCTGCTGCTGGCCGCCTCCCTCGGCCTGGCAGCCTGCGACAAGAAAGCCGAAGAGAAAATGGAAGCCGCCGGCAACTCCGCGGCTGAAACCACCCAGGCCCTGAGCGATGCCGCCAAGCAGGCCGGCGAGGCCGTCGAGGAGAAAGCCCAGGCGCTCGGCCAGCAAGCCAGCGAAGCGGCCAGCCAGGCCAGCGAAGAGGCTGCCGACACCCTGCAGCAGGCCGGCGAGGCCTTGCAGGAGAAGGCGAACGAAATCAAGGAGGCCGCTGGCGGGCAGGCCGAGAAGACCGAGCAGCAGTAACGCCGGCCGTCCAGCCCCACTGGCCGGGGCGGACAGCGACCAGCCCGCCGCCGCAAGACGGCGGGTTCAGTCTGCTTTGACGTCCTTGCCGACATCCGGCGGCAGGGTCGGGCTGTAGACCATCACCTGCAGCACATCGGAGTGGAACTCGCGGCGATACAGCACGAATACCACGCCCGCGCTGGCCAGGATGAACAACCACGGATTGATGAACCAGGCCAGGGTCGCCAGACCGAAATAGTAGGACCGCAACCCCTGGTTGAACTGGTTGGCGGCCATCGACAGCACCCGCGCGGTGCGCGCGGCATAGGCGTTGCGCTCAGTTTCGCTGACCTGCCGCTCGGCGATCATCGGCGCCGCCCCCACCAGCACCGCGGCAAAGTTGTACTGACGCATGCACCAGCTGAAGGTGAAGAAGGCGTAGATGAACACCGTCGCCACGCAGATCAGCTTGAGCTCGCTGATCTCGCGACTGACCGCCTGCACGAAGGGCAGCTCGGCCAGCACTGCCACGGCATTCTCGGTCGAGCCGAGCACGGTGAGGATACCGGCGAGGATGATCAGCGTGCTGGAGGCGAAGAACGAGGCGTTACGCTCCAGGTTGCCGATCACGTTGGCATCGGCGATGCGGTTGTCGCGCAGCAGCAGGCGGCGCATCCAGTCTTCCCGGTAGAGGTGCAGCACGCTGGCCAGACAGGGCGTGTCGCGTCCCTTCCAGATCGCGTAACGGGCATAGCCCAGCCAGCACAGCGCGAACCAGGCCACGGCCAGGATGTGCGGTACATACTGCGGATCGACAACCATGCGACCTCCTTGAATCATCCTGCCGGGCGCTGCCCGCCGACGACGGGCAGCGCCCTCCACCGCCTCACTGGGCGGGCTTGCCCTTGAAACGGTCGAACAGCACCGCCAGCAGCAGCGTCACCAGCACCGGCAACAGCCAGCCCAGATCGTGCCCGGCCAGCGGCAGCTCGCTGAAGAAGGCCGGCACCAGGCTGCTGAACCCGGCCGCCGCCAGGCCGCCGACCACGCCGAACACCAGGGTCACCGCCATCACCGGGCGGAAAATCCGCGGCGCATGCAGCCACAGACCGTCGGCCAAGCTGAGCAGCACCAGCACGATGGCCAGCGGATACAGGCCCACCAGCACCGGCACCGAGACACTGATCAGTTGATTCAGGCCCTGGTTGGCCACCAGCAGGCTGAAGATGCCGAACACCGCCACCACCGTGCGGTAGGACACCGGCAGCAGCTTGCTGAAGAACTCGCCACAGGCGGTCAGCAGGCCCACCGCGGTGGTCAGACAGGCCAGGGTGATCACCAGCGCCAGCAGCAGGCTGCCGACCGTGCCGAAGGTGTGCTGCACGTAGGCGGTGAGAATCTGCACGCCGTTCTGCGCCTCGCCGGCGATCGACTGGCTGGTCGCGCCCAGCTGGAACAGGGCCAGATAGACCAGCGACAGGCCGCAGGCGGCAATCAGTCCGGCGATGATCGAATAACGGGTCACCCGGTGTGCGGTATCCACGCCGCGGTCGCGGATCGCGGTGGCGATCACGATGCCGAACACCAGCGCGCCGAGGGTATCCATGGTCAGGTAGCCTTGCAGGAAGCCCTGGGTCAGCGGCGCCGCGCCATAGTCCGCGTCGGTCGTGCCGACCGGACCGGCCGGTGCGAGGATCGCCGCTCCGCCCAGCACCAGCAGGCCGGCCAGCAGGATCGGGGTGATCACCTTGCCGATGCGGTCGACCAGGCGTCCGGGGTTGAAGGCCAGGAACAGCACCGCGGCGAAGTAGGCCAGGGTGTAGAGCGCCAGCGGCAGCGGCTCGTTGCCGACGAAAGGCGCCACGCCCATCTCGAAGGACACCACCGCAGTGCGCGGAGTGGCGAACAGCGGACCAATGGCCAGGTACACCGCCACCGCAAACAGCACCCCGGCGCCACGCCCGAGCGGCGCGGTCAGCCTGTCCATGCCGCCACCGACGCGGGCCAGGGCGATCACCGTGAGCAACGGCAGGCCGACCGCGGTGAGCAGGAAGCCCAGCGCCGCGCTCCATACCGCCTCGCCGGCGGCCATCCCGGCACTGGGCGGGAAAATGATGTTGCCGGCGCCGAGGAACAGCGCGAACGTCATGAAGCCCAGGGCCAGCAGATCCCGTCCTTTCAAATAATTCATAAGCAAAACTACCAACTGGATAATCGGGGACCCGGCCGCACGCGCGAAACGGAAAGAGCCACCGGCTGGTGGCTCTTTCCCACGGTTACGCGCAACCGGAGCTTATCGCAGGGTCCATCCGGTGATCTCGGCAAGTGCCTTGCCGATATCGGCCAGGGAACGCACGGTTTTCACCCCAGCGTCCTGCAACGCGGCAAACTTCTCGTCCGCGGTGCCCTTGCCGCCGGAGATGATCGCTCCAGCATGGCCCATGCGCTTGCCGGGCGGCGCCGTGACGCCGGCGATGTAGGACACCACCGGCTTGCTCACATGAGCCTTGATAAAGGCCGCCGCCTCTTCCTCGGCACTGCCGCCGATCTCGCCGATCATCACGATGGCTTCGGTCTGCGGATCCTGTTCGAACAGTTTCAGAATATCGATGAAGCTCGATCCGGGAATCGGGTCACCGCCGATGCCCACACAGGTGGACTGGCCGAAGCCGGCATCGGTGGTCTGCTTCACTGCCTCGTAGGTCAGCGTGCCGGAGCGCGACACGATGCCAACTTTGCCGGGCATATGGATATGGGCCGGCATGATACCGATCTTGCAGGCGCCCGGGGTAATCACGCCGGGACAATTCGGCCCGATCAGCCGCACGCCCAGCTCGTCGCACTTGACCTTGACCTCCAGCATGTCGAGGGTCGGGATGCCCTCGGTGATGCAGACGATCAGACGAATGCCGCCGAACGCCGCTTCGAGGATCGAGTCCTTGCAGAACGGCGCCGGCACATAGATCACCGAAGCCGTGGCGCCGGTGGCGGCCACCGCGTCCTTCACCGTGTCGAACACCGGCAGCCCCAGGTGGGTGGTGCCGCCCTTGCCCGGCGTCACGCCGCCTACCATGTGGGTGCCGTACTCGATGGCCTGAACCGAGTGGAAGGTGCCCTGGCTGCCGGTGAAGCCCTGGCAGATGACCTTGGTGTCCTTGTCGATCAGGATGCTCATTGCTTGCCCTCCGCGGCCTTGACGACCTGCTGCGCCGCGTCGGCCAGACTGCTCGCCGCGATGATGTTCAACCCGCTGTCGGCCAGCACCCTGGCACCCAGCTCGGCATTGTTGCCCTCCAGACGCACCACCACCGGCACCTTGACGCCCACTTCGCGCACCGCGCCGATGATGCCTTCGGCGATCATGTCGCAGCGCACGATGCCGCCGAAGATGTTCACCAGCACCGCCTGCACCTTGCTGTCGGAGAGGATGATCTTGAACGCCTCGCTGACCCGCTCCATGGTCGCGCCGCCGCCGACGTCGAGGAAGTTGGCCGGCTTGCCGCCATAGAGGTTGACGATGTCCATGGTGCCCATGGCCAGGCCCGCGCCGTTGACCATGCAGCCGATGTTGCCGTCCAGCGCCACGTAGTTGAGTTCGGAGCGGGCGGCGCGCGCCTCGCGCGGATCGTCCTGGGAGGGGTCCTGCATCTCGCGCAGCTTGGGCTGGCGGTACAGGGCGTTGCCGTCGATGTTGATCTTGGCGTCCAGGCAGTGCAGGTCGCCGTCCTTCTTGATCACCAGCGGATTGACCTCGAGCAGCGCCAGGTCGTAGTCCTGGAACAGTCGGGCAAGGGACACGAAGATCTGCGCGAACTGCTTGATCTGCTCGCCCTGGAGGCCGAGCTTGAAGGCCAGCTCGCGGCCCTGGAACGGCTGCGCGCCGACCAGCGGGTCGATGCTGGTCTTGAGGATCTTCTCGGGGGTTTCGTGGGCAACCTTCTCGATGTCCACGCCACCTTCGGTGGAGGCCATGAACACGATACGTCGGCTGGAGCGATCGACCACCGCGCCCAGATACAGCTCCTTGGCGATCTCGGTGCAGGCTTCGACGAGGATCTTGCTGACCGGCTGCCCGCTGGCGTCGGTCTGGTAAGTCACCAGACGCTGATCCAGCCACTGCTGGGCGAACGCGCGGGCCTCTTCCTTGCTACGAACCAGCTTGACGCCGCCGGCCTTGCCGCGACCGCCGGCATGCACCTGGGCCTTCACCACCCAGGCGTTGCCGCCAATCTTGTCGCAGGCTTCGGCGGCCTCCTTCGGAGTATCGACTGCATAGCCCCGGGACACCGGCAGTCCATACTCGGCAAACAACTGCTTACCCTGATATTCGTGAAGATTCATGCTTCCATACCACTTTAGTTGTAAGTATCGGCGAACGAATCCTAACCGGGAACAGGTTGCAGTGACTAGAGCGGCACGCGGTCGATTCGCCACGCACCGGCTGCCGAGCACAAAGCAAAAAACCCCCGTTGCCGCGGGCACCTGGCTCGCGGCAACGGGGGTCCTGGCAGACGCGGACGACGCAGGGCGTCGTCCGCGCCGGCGGCGCCTCAGCGCTTCTTGCGGTTGGCGATGTGGATGGCGTGGCCATTCACCGCCAGGGCAGCCTCGTGCAGACCTTCCGACAGGGTCGGGTGCGAGAACACCATCATGCCCAGGTCTTCGGCGCTGGAGCCGAATTCCATGGCGATGGCGCCTTGCTGGACGATCTCGGCGGCGCTCGGGCCGATCACGTGGACGCCCAGCACGCGGTCGGTGTTGGCGTCGGCGATCACCTTGATCAGGCCGTGGGTGTCGTTGGCGGCCATGGCACGGCCGCTGGCGGCAAACGGGAACACGCCGACGTTGACGGCAACGCCTTCGGCCTTCAGCTGCTGCTCGGTCTTGCCGACCGCAGCGATTTCCGGGTGGGTGTAGATCACCGACGGGATCAGGTCGTAGTTGACCTGGGCCTTGTGGCCGGCGATGCGCTCGGCGACCATCACGCCCTCTTCCGAGGCCTTGTGGGCCAGCATCGGGCCGCGCACCACGTCGCCGATGGCGTAGACGCCCGGCACGCTGGTGGCGCACTGGTCGTCGACGTAGATGAAGCCGCGCTCATCGAGGGTCACGCCGCAGTCGGCGGACAGCACGTCCTGGGTCACCGGGCGACGACCGACCGAGACGATCAGCTTGTCGAAGGTCAGTTGCTGTTCGCCGGCGGCGTCGGTGAAGGACACGGTCACCTGACCGTCCTTGACCTCGGAACCGGTCAGGCGGGCACCCAGACGGAGCTGCAGACCCTGCTTGGTCAGCAGCTTCTGGGCTTCCTTGGCGACCTGCTCGTCGACCGCGGCGAGGAACTTCTCCTGGGCCTCGATCACGGTGACTTCGGCGCCCAGACGGGCCCATACCGAGCCCAGCTCCAGGCCGATGACGCCGGCGCCGATCACGCCCAGCTTCTTCGGCACGCTCTGGAATTCCAGGGCGCCGGTGGAGTCGACGATGGTGTCCTGGTTGACCGGAGCCGGCGGAATGTCGATCGGCTTGGAGCCGGAGGCGATGATCACGTTGCCGGCTTCCAGCACCTGCACGGCGCCGTCGGCAGCGGTGACTTCGACCTGCTTGCCGGCCAGCAGCTTGCCGTGGCCTTCGATCAGGGTCACGCCGTTCATCTTGAACAGGCCGGCGATGCCGCCGGTCAGGTTCTTCACGATGTTGGCCTTGCGCTCGATCATCGCCGGCACGTCCATGCGCACGTTGTCGACGCCGATGCCGTGCACGGAGAAGCTCTCCTTGGCCTCGTGGTACTTCCAGGAGCTGTCCAGCAGCGCCTTGGAAGGGATGCAGCCGACGTTCAGGCAAGTACCGCCCAGGGCAGTCTTGCCGTCCTTGCCCTTGTACTTCTCGATGCAGGCGGTCTTGAAGCCCAGCTGGGCTGCACGGATGGCGGCAACATAGCCACCGGGGCCGCCACCGATCACCACTACGTCGAATTTCTGGGTCATAACTCTCGATCCTTTTGGGATAAACCGGGCGGCCCCTCTGTCAGGGGCCGCCGTGGGAGATGGGCCGGATCAGACGTCCAGCAGCAGACGGGCCGGGTCTTCCAGCAGGTCCTTGATGGCCACCAGGAAGCTCACCGCTTCCTTGCCGTCGATCAGACGGTGATCGTAG
>RRZT010816706.1_pt1 | contig 11042 bp, 7 predicted proteins | sample 2165551 | NCBI WGS metagenome assembly RRZT01 (sample SAMN10456910, study PRJNA506462) | wastewater metagenome | biome: wastewater; feature: sludge; material: wastewater sludge; isolation source: wastewater sludge with Escherichia coli K12::gfp cells carrying plasmid... | place: USA: Moscow, Idaho ...
CAAGCACATTGGCCAGGTGCTGCACATGGAAGTGGACGAAGCGCTGGCGTTTTTCGCCAGCCTGCCCAGCGTGGCCCACCCGCTGCAACTGCTACACGACGTGGGCCTGGGCTACCTCACGCTGGGCCAGCCCAGCCCCACGCTCAGCGGCGGCGAGGCCCAGCGCATCAAACTGGTGAGCGAGCTGACCAAGGTGCGCAATGACGTGGGCCGACGCGGCCAAAAAACACCGCACACGCTGTACGTGCTCGATGAACCCACCGTGGGCCTGCACCTGGCGGATGTGGACAAGCTCATTGCCGTGCTGCACCGCCTGGTGGACCAAGGCCACAGCGTGCTGGTGATTGAGCACGACCTGCACGTCATCGCCGAGGCCGACTGGGTGCTGGACCTCGGCCCCGAAGGCGGCAGCGGCGGCGGCCAGCTGGTGGCCAGCGGCACGCCCGAAGACTTGGTGCGCCTGGGCACCCACACTGGGCAGGCCCTGGCGGCGGTGCTGGGCCAGCCTTGAAAGCGCCTATGTTCCAAACCAAAAAGGGCTGTAAGGCTTGCCAGGAAAGCGCAAGCAGCTCTTTTTTTGATAGCTTTGGCGTGGCTTTGTCGGCCTGGTACGAATCCCGCGAAATTCTGAGTACCCTGGTTCGACACCTATGAGGGCTTGTTTACGCGAGAAGTTTTTTGATATGCCGAGGCACTCGTGTTGAAGCCAATAGCCCTGCCCGAATTCGCTGCAACAACTCTGCGCTGCAGGGCTCTTGGCTGATCCATACTGCGCTGTCCACCATGTTTTGAACATGCGCAACCGGCTCGACTCGCGGGTCGCGATAGTAAACATAGCTGTCGTGCTTAATGAATGGATGCTCACCGGCCCGAATCACACAAGCAGAATCGAAAGGGAACTCCGGCTTCACCGAGGTAACGCTCACCATGATGACATGCGGTTTTGCCCCATAGCCATCAAACTGCTGCGGGCCAACGGCTACGGCGAATAAATGCCTGAATTCCTCTGGGCCTGACGGCACCAGCAAGCACGCACCAGGCTCGCAGACCCAAGGCATATCAAGAGAATGCTGCGTTCAGTTGCGCTTGTTCGTTCAAATGAGCCACTGCAGACTGAACGCCTGTCCTGCTGTACCCAAGAGCCTCAAACAAACGCTCCATGGGTATCGGCACGCTGGAGCCTTGAGGATCCACCCATTCTGGGCATGCGCCGTTATGCGTGTAATCACGCAACGCATACTTTTCCATGTGGCCAAACTTTTTCCACGTTGCCTCAAGAACGCTCAGATCATCATCGCTCAACTCCAAAAGATCATCTTCTGGAGTGCGAATCATGCTGGGATCGCACAAAGCCAAATCATGACCTGCACGATCTTCCATCCAAGTTGACCAGCCACCCTCAACACTTTGCAGGTTGCCGTTCATGTACTCGTAGGTCATCGACAGCACAGGGCCGTGCGGCATGGAAACAAGTCGGTCGCCGATGATCGGCTCGCCATATAGACGCAGGGACTCACGTTCAGCCAAATACATCAGCTTCATGAGCTTGAGCACGGGCAGACGACCGCCAGCGCGGTGCAGCAAAAAAGCCGCAGCCTGCGCCGCACGCTTCTCATTGAACAGCGTCGGGTATGTCATGGAAAGTGATGTTAACAAATGGGTGGTATTGAGCTTGCCCCTGAAAAGTGGCGTTCTTGACCCTTGTTGAAAAGACCGACGAGGAGTTGAGCAATGGGTGACAAGCAGGTGAGTGCGCAGTACACGCGGGAGTTCAAGCTGGCGGCGGTGCTGGGCTAAGCACACGCGCCGCCCTGCGCGCGGGCATCGTCCAAGCAGACGATGGAGGGGCGGCGCGCGCTTCGCACAATGCGGCCATGCACACCACTCCCCCACCCCTGCGCAGCGCCAGCGCCCACCCCGGCGGCGTCGCCGTCGTTACCGGCGCCAGCCGTGGCGTGGGCCAGGGCATTGCTGAAGCTCTGGGCGCTGCCGGCATGACCGTGTATGTCACTGGCCGCAGCACCCAGGAAGGCCAATACCGCATGGGCGACGCGCCCTTGCACGGCACCATCCACAGCAGTGCTGCCGCCGTGACCGCCGCCGGGGGCCATGGCATTGCCCTGGCCTGCGACCACGCCGACGACGCCCAAGTGGCCGCCGCCTTTGCGCGCATTGCGCAAGAACAAGGACGCATTGACATCTTGGTCAACAACGCTCTGGCCATTGACGACAGCCTGATTGCCCCCGGGCCGTTTTGGCGCAAACCGCTGGCACAGGCCGAGATGCTGAACGTGGGCCTGCGCTCGCACTACGTGGCCACCTACCACGCTGCGCCGCTGCTGCTGGCGGCGGGCCAGCAAGGCGCGGGCGCCGCGCTGGTGGCTTTTACCTCGTCGTTTGGCGCGGGCTGCTATATGCACGGCCCGGCCTACGGCGCGCAAAAAGCCGGCTGCGACAAGATGGCCGCCGACATGGCGGTGGATTTTGAGGGCAGCGGCGTGGCCGCCGTCTCGCTGTGGCTGGGGGTGCAGCGCACCGAACGCACCACCTTGGCCGCACGCCAGCGCGAAGATGCTTATGGCGACTTCCTGGAGCGCAGCGAGAGCCCGCAGTTCGTGGGGCGCACGCTGCACGCCCTGTGGCGCGACCCAGCGCTGGCGCAGCGCAGCGGGCAAACGCTGATCGTGGCCGAGCTGGCACAAGAGTATGGCGTGCGCGACGACGACGAGCGCAGCCCCCCGAGCTGGCGCGAATGGCTCGGTGGCCCGCGCCCCTTCCACCCGGCACGGGTGAGCTAAATCGCTCAACCACCAGGAGACCCCATGGACTTTGAACAACGCTTGGCGCGCCTGGAGGCGCTGGAAGCCATCCGCCAGCTCAAGCACCGCTACCTCAACGCCTGCGATTTGAAAGAGGTAGAGGTGATTCGTGCATGCTTTGCCAGCGGGCCCATCACCATCGACTACGGCCCGCTGGGCTGCTTTCACGACCGCGACAGCTTCATTGCGCTGTACCAGAGCCTGGCCTGCCAGCCCCAGGTGCGCGACAGCCACCACGGTGCCAACCCTGAAATCGAGCTGCTCGACGAAGACCACGCGCGCGGGCGCTGGGCGCTGTCGTATTTCAATCTGGACGCTGCCACCGGCATGACGCGCCGCCTGGGCGTGATGTACGACGACAGCTACCGCCGCATCAACGGGCAGTGGCAGATCGTCAGCACCCGCTCGACCATCCTGGCCGAAGTGCTGGGCCAGCCTTGACGCCACCTATTTTCTGAACCAAAAAGGGCTGCAAGCCTTGCCAGGCAAGCGCGATCAGCTCTTTTTTTGATAGCTTTGACGTAGCTTGTCAGCCTTACTGCGGCACTTCGGCGCAAAGCACGCGGCGGTCGCCCATTTCCAGGGCCATCGCCATGCGGCGGTAGGCAATGCGCCAGCCGCTGGGCGTGGCCACCCAGTCGTCCACGTATTCGCCCAAAGCGTCGTAGCGCAGCGCCTTGAGGCTGCCAGCACCGCGGTGGCCCGCGCGCACCGCTGTGTGGCTGCGCCAGACGGCACCGGCAGCCGCGCTGGACTGCGTGGGCACCAGTGGCTGCACCACCAGGTTGCCCAGCAGGTGCTGGGTGGGGCCGCAGCCGCTCAGGTGCTGGCGCACCATGCCCACCAGGGCGGCACGGTCTGGGCAGTGCCAGCTGCCGTAGTGGGCGTGGGCGTCGGCGGTGAACACTTCGTCCATGGCGGCCCAGTCACGCGTGTCGCAGGCGCGGGCGTAGCGGCACAGCACCTGGTGCAGTTCGCGCTCCAGCAGCAACTGGGCGTACAGGCCGTGGTTCAGGGGGTTGTCCATCGTCACGCCCTCAGGTGCGCGCGGCGGCTGCCGGGCGCGGGCCCACGCCCAGCCAGCAGGCCAGCGCGGGCAGCAAAAAGATGGCGCCCAGCACGTTCACCAGGAACAAGAAGGCCAGCAAAATGCCCATGTCGGCCTGGAACTTGAGCGCGGAAAACGCCCAGGTGCCCACACCAATCGACATGGTGATGGCCGTGAACACCGCCGCCGTGCCGCGCTGGTGCATGGCTTCGTAGAAGGCCACGCGCAGCGAGGAGCCTCGGTCGTCGATTTCATGCTGAATGCGTTCGAACAGGTAAATGCCGTAGTCCACACCCACGCCCACACCCAGCGCAATCACGGGCAACGTCGCCACCTTCAGGCCAATGCCAAGGATGGCCATGAGGGCGTTGCACAAGATGGAGACCAACGCCAGCGGCACGATGATGCACAGCACCGCGCGCCAGGAGCGGAAGGTGAGCCAGCACAGCAAGGTGATGGCACCAAAGATGGAGGCGAGCATTTCCACCTCGGCTTTTTCCACGGCCTCGTTGGTCGCTGCGGCCACACCGGCATTGCCCCCTGCCATACGGAAGGTGGCGTGCTCGGTGGTGTCCGAGGCGATGAATTTGCGCACTTCATTGACCACGTGCGAGAGCGTGGCGCCTTCGTGGTCTTTCAAGAACACCTGCAGGTGAATGGTTTTGCAGCCTTCGGAGTTCATGCCCAGGTCGGGCGAAGCGCTCTTGGCACCGGTGCGCAGCGCGGCTTCGGTGCGCTGCAAGGCGGCCCAGCGCGGGTTGGCCTCGTTGTTGCCCGAGGTGGCCAGCTTGGCAAAGCCCGCCACGGTGACCACGGACTGCACGCCATCCACCCCGCGCATGTACTGGTCAAAGCGCTCAACGGCGTTCATCACGCCCCAGTTCAGGCAGGCTTCCTCCAGGCCTTCGGTTTCCAGGTAGACCGAGAGCACGTCCATGCCGATGGCGTACTGGCTGATGATGGCGGCGTTGTCGCGGTTGTAGCGCGATTCGGCACGCAGCTCGGGGGCGCCAGAGCCAATGTCACCCGTGAGCAAGTGGCGCGACATGACGGTGCCCCCCGCCAGCAGCACCAGCGAGATGGCAAACGTCACCAGCGCGGGCTTGGGTTCGGCCAGGGCCGAGACGGCCCACCAGCGGGCGCGCGAGCGGGCATCCATGCCGTCGGGATTTTTCTCCTCAGCCGAGCGCTTGTAGGGCAGGTACGACAGCGCCACGGGCAAGATGACTTTGTTGGTGAAAATCATCAGCGACACGCCCAGGCAGGCCGTGAGGCCCAGTTCATGCACGATGGGGATGTCGATCAGCATGATGACCATGAAGCCCAGCGCGTTCATCAGCAAGGCCAGCGTGCCCGGAATGGCCAGGCGGCGAAACGCCAGTTCAGCGGCGTGGATGGCGGTGCTGCCGGTACGCATTTCGTACTTCCAGGCGTTGGTCATCTGCACCGCGTGCGAGACGCCAATCGAGAAAATCAAGAAGGGCACGAGGATGGACATGGGATCGATGCCATAGCCCAGCAAGGGCAGCAACCCCAGCAGCCACACCACCGGCAGCAGCGCCACCAGCAAGGCCAGCAAGGTCAGGCTGAGCGAGCGCGAATACACCAGCAGCAGCACGGCGGTGATGACAAAGGCCACGCCAAAGAACAAGATGACGTTGAACAGCCCCTCCATCACGTCGCCCAGCACCTTGGTAAAGCCAACGATGTGGATTTCGATGTTCTCACTCTGGTGGCGGGTGCGAATCTCTTCGAGCTTGCGGGCCACATCGGCGTAATCGAGCCGGGCGCCGGTGGCGGGGTTGGTTTCCAGCAGGTCGGCGCGCACCATGGCGGCGTGCTGGTCTTTGCTCACCAGGCGGCCAATTTGCCCGGACTTGGAGACGTTGGAGCGCACCTGGGCCAGGCCCTCGGCATCGGCGTTGAAGCGCGAGGGAATCAGCACCTCACCGACAAAGCCGTTTTCCGTCACTTCCACATAGCGCACATTGGGGGTGTACAGCGAGAACACCTGGCCCCGGTTCACGCCGGGGATGAAGAAAACTTCATCCGTGATCTGGCGCAGGGTGTCTAGGAATTGGGCGTTGTAGATGTCGCCCTCGCCCTTCCAGCGCACACTGACCATGACCCGGTTGGCACCGGAAAACTGCGCCGCGTGCTGCAAAAACGCCTGCATATAGCTGTGGCGCAGGGGAATGAGCTTGTTAAAGCCCGCGTCCAGATGGGTGCGCATGGCCGCCGTAGCCAGCAGTGCGGTCACCAAAATGGCCAGCACGGCCACGGTGCGGCGCCAGGCCAGCAGGCCCTGGGCAATACGGGCAATGGCTTGCTCTACCCGGGTGGCAGGAACGGGCAGACTCATGGCTGGGCTCCTGACGCGGTGGGGGCCTCGGTCGGGGCGAACGGGCTGTAGGCAATGAGGCCAGCGTCCGAGGCCAGCCAGCCGGTGCCATCTTCACGCAGCACCATGTCCATCAGCGTGGCGCGCCCTGGCAGGCGCACCAGCGTGAAGTGGGCGCCGCCATCTTGCGTCACGGCCATCATGCTGCCCTGGCCCAGCAGCACCAGCTTGCCATCGGGCAGCTGCGCATGGCCAAAGAAGGAGATGGGTGCGGGCATCTCCGAGCGCTGCCACGGGCCCTCGTTGCGGTGCACAAAGGCATTGCCGCGCATACCGTACACCAGCCAACCGTTGTCGGGCAGGGCAACGGCGTTGTAGAACGAGCCGTTGTAGAACTCGGGCTCGGCGGCCCAGGTCTGGCCCTGGTCGTTCGAGCGCAGCACCAGACCGCGCTCGCCCACGATCAGCCAGCGCTGGCCATCAGGCGAACCGACGATGCGGTTCATGTGCTTGTCTTCCACGGCCTCGGGCAGTGTGAGGGGCTGCCAGGTTTTGCCATCGTCGAGCGACTGCACAGCCCGGCCAAACGAGCCCACGGCAATCCACTGCTGGCCCTGCACGTTGGCCGCGCTCATGTAGGGCTCGCCGTTTTTCTCGTCGAAAGCCACTTCCTGCCAGTTCAGGCCGCCGTCGGTGGTGCGCAAAATCCAGCCTTCGTGGCCTACGGCCAGGCCGCGCAGGCCATCGCTGGCAAACACCACCTGGGTGATGAGGGCCTGGCGGTCTTGCGACAGTGCGCTCAGGTGCCAGCTTTGACCCTGGTCGGTGGAGTACAGCAGCTTGCCCAGCTCGCCCCCGGCAATCAGTGCCGACTGCGAGAGCACCAGGCTGTTGAAGTGGATTTTTTCTACGGCCAGTCGGGTGGCGGCCAGTGGGGGCGTATGGCGGGGGGAAAATGCCTGAACGGCAGCCACCGCCATGAGGGCGGACATGGTCAGGCCAACGAGTATGCGCACGCTTGTCTCCTTGTTGGGTGCTTGGCAATCGCGACGGACGGATTACCGATGTTGGACATTCTGTCGGCTCGTGGCCATTTTTCATCGTCCGAAAGGACGACACCCACACAGAAAAAAACGCACCGGGAGCCTGCGCTCGCCAGTGCGTGAAAAAAACCGGAACGCGCAGGCGGGCTACACCTGGCGCTCCGGAGGCCGCATGATGCGAATCAAAAAATAGGGTTCAGCCGTGCGCTCAGAAGGCGTACTTCAACGTCAGCGAGAGGTAATCGCGGTCGGTGAGCAGGCGGTTGGTACGTGGGTCGAGCGATGCGCCCCCCAGGTAACCGTTGTAGCTCAGGCCTGCCGAGAAGTTGCCTTTGTAGGTAAAGGTGGCGCCCACGCTGTAGCGCTTATCGCCCTCACCACCCACACCGCCCACCAGCGTGCGGCCACTGAGCTGCTGCTGGTAGCTGATGGGCACGTTCAAGTCCCAACCTTCAAAAATGCCAGGGTAGCCCAGCACCAGGGTGCCGGAAATGGCCAGGCCATTCTTGGTCTGGAAGCTGGGGTTGTCGCTTTCGGTAAAGCCGTAGGCTGCCGGGAACGCGTCAGCACCCACGGCCTTGCGGGCTTTGATACCGCTGATGTTCACTGCCGACATTTCAGCCAACAACTGCACTTGGTCAGCAATGGCGGTACGGCCAATGTTGTAGAAGCCGCCAATGTTCAGCTGTGTGATGTTGGCGCGTGTCGGGGTGGCCATGGTGGCACCCGTGGCAGGGTTGACCACAGCATCCACCAGCACCGGAGCGCCATCACGGTAGGTCAGCTCGCCATAGGCAGAGACAGGGCCAAACGTGGTACTGACGGTGCCGCCCAGCAGTTTGATATTGTCAAAGTACTGGATTTGGTAGGAACCGTTGCCAATTTGGGTGATGCCCCCCATCGCAGGCCGCAACGCAGCAGGAATTTGCTGGCCGGGGGTGAAGGCGTTGATGGCGGTGATCGGCGTGCGATCGTGGTAATTCATGTAATAGACGCCGACTTCGGTTTCGTCCGTCACACGATAGCGCGTACCAATGCCCCACTGGCCAGTCTTGCTGGGCTCAATATCGTCACCACGCACACCAAAGGAGCAGCCGTTGAAGCCTTGGTAACCGGCTGCGGGCACGGCTGGAATGGCGGTGTAGGGGCCCAGGCAGGTGGCGCCGGGGCCCACGCCGTCGGACGTGCTCAAAAACGAGCCCGGTGCGGCTGGAATGGTGGGGTGGAAATTGAACTGTGCGTGGGCCAGCACAGACCAGCGGGGTGTGACCTCCACCGAGAGGGAAATCTGGTCTTCCGGCAGCACCGAATCCTTCACCTCCGTGCCAGGCACACCGGCCTTGGTGCCATCGAACGGCCCCTGGGCCATGGCCATGTTGCCAAAGAACACGGCCTCGCCCCAGTTCACCGCATGGCGACCCAGGCGCACCGTGGCACGGCTGTCGCCCAGACTGAACGAGGAGTAGGCGTAGGCGTCCAGAATGCGGCTGTAGCCGCCGTGGTAGCGGCGCGTTTCGTCGGTAAATTCATCAAACGGCGCAGGCTTGTTGACGGTGCGCGAACGGGGGTCGTTGTCGTTGCCATGGTGGTACACATCGTCATAGAAGGTACTGCCCGAGAGCACGAAACCGTTGTCGCCTTTGTACAGGCGGGTGTCAAACAGCGCCGACAAGCGGTTGGCCGTGAGCGCACCTTTTTTGAAATTGTTGTCACCATCGTTGCTGCCGGAGGCCCCGCCCAGCACAGGATCGATGTCCTTCATGCGTTGCGAAGCGGTGTAGGTGCCGGTCAGCTTCCAATCCAACTTCACATCGTTACCCAAGTCCAAGGTCTCGCCCGCGTGGGCGGCGCCTGCGACGGCAAGGGTCAGCACGGCGGCCGCAACCGGCCTGAGTGGGGTGCGATAGCTCACAGTTAAGTCTCCTCAGTAATTGCTATGTTCGGCGCGCGGTGCGCGATCAGGGCGCCATTGTTTCGGTGCCCCGTCAGTGCTTCATCGTCTGTTGAGACTAGAGGCTTTCCCCAAGGCCCAGCGTGTGCGAAAGCCAGCGCGTATCGTCCATTTGCGTGTAGCGCCGTGCCTGTGGCTGCGTTCTGATGTACGTTTTCACCCCCTGAGCGAAAGGAAGTTGTATGCCCACCACTTTGCTGACCGGATCGGCCTCCGGCATTGGCGCCGCTACCCGCAAGGCCTTGGAAGCCGCTGGCCACCGTGTGATTGGCGTGGATTTGCAGCAGGCCGATATCTGCGGCGATCTCTCCCACGCCAGTGGCCGCCAGGCGGTGCTGCAACAAGCGCTGCAGCTGTGCAACGGCGTGCTCGACGGCTTGGTGTTGTGCGCCGGGCTGGGCCCACAGGTGCAGCCACCCTCGAAAGCGGTGTCGGTGAATTTTTTTGGCGTCACCGAACTGCTCGACGGCCTGTTGCCCGCACTGCAAAAAGGCCAGCACGCGGCTGCCGTGGTGGTGTCATCGGTGGCTTCGGCCCAACTGGGCTGGGCACAAAACCCCCTGGCCGCCGCGCTGCAAGCCGGTGATGAGGCACAGGCCGGACAGATCGTCGATGGCGCGGGCGACAAAGGCGGCCAGCTGGCCTACGCAGGCTCAAAAAATGCCGTCACCGTCGCGGTGCGCCAGCGAGCCACCACCTGGGGGCAAGCGGGTATCCGGCTCAACACCGTGGCCCCCGGCGCGGTCGAGACACCGCTGCTGCAAGCCGGTCTGCACGACGCACGCTACGCCCAGGCCATCAAAAATTTCGTCGCGCCACTGGGTCGGCGTGCTGACCCCAGTGAAATCGCTGCCGCCGTGGCCTTCTTGCTCAGCCCCCAGGCCAGCTTCATCCACGGCACCCAGCTGTTCATCGATGGCGGCATGGACGCCATGGTGCGCCCCACGCAGTTCTAAGCCAGCCGTTGAAGGCCCGCCAGGGCCTACCGCCACGGGCTATGCTTTCGCGCGCTACGATAATTCGCTCCTATGAATGTGGAGCGTTTTTGTCATCGTATGTCCGGCACGGCCTTGGCGGTGCTCTGGGGTGTGTCTCTGGCCTGGGTGCCGCAGTGGGCGCAGGCCAACGTGGTCTCGGGCCAACCTTTGCGCGAGGAGTTGCGCGTGCGCATGGAGTCGCCCATCGTGCGCGAACTGCAGGTGCGCCTGCGCCATGCCAAGTATTTTGCGCTCTACGACGTGGACGACCGCTTCAGCCTGCGCACACGCGAAGGCGTGCGCAAATTCCAGGAAGACCACGGTTTGCCGCCCACGGGGGTGGTCAACCAGGCCACCTGGAGTTTGCTGCTGAGCAAATCGCGCACCCCCACCGCGGCCGAGTTGACCAACACCGACATCGGCCCCTGGTTTACCTCGCCCGAGCAGCACGGCTATCTGCGTGAACTGCAACACCGGCTGCGCCAGTTGGAGCACTACGAGGGGCCCCTGAGCGGCACGCTGGATGCCCCCACGCGCCAGGCCGTGCAGGCTTTTCGTGCCAGCCAAGGCCTGTCCCCAAGCGAGGTGATGGATGAGCGTGCCTGGGCGCGCCTGATTGCACGCACCCGCCTGCCCAGCTACAAACAACTGTTCGACGCGCCACCGCGCAGCGAGATGACGCAAGAGCTCGACCCACGCTGCGCCGAAGGCAAGGTGGTGTGCATCTCGAAAGCGCAGAAAAAAATGTCGCTGGTGGTCGATGGCCAGGTGCTGTTCACGCGCGAGGCGCGCTTTTCCCGCCCCGGCTGGGAGAGCCCCACAGGGGTGTTTCGCATTTGGTACATGAACCAGGACACGGTCTC
>RRZT010899045.1_pt1 | contig 11042 bp, 12 predicted proteins | sample 2165551 | NCBI WGS metagenome assembly RRZT01 (sample SAMN10456910, study PRJNA506462) | wastewater metagenome | biome: wastewater; feature: sludge; material: wastewater sludge; isolation source: wastewater sludge with Escherichia coli K12::gfp cells carrying plasmid... | place: USA: Moscow, Idaho...
CATTCCCTTCCCGGATCACCTCAAGGGTCGCTACCAGAGCTTCACCCAGGCGGATCTCACCAAGTTGCGCGGCGTCGGCTATGACGGCGAGTTCAAGACTGTGGCCGAAGGCGTGGCCGATTACATGGCCTGGTTGAACCGATGAACGCTCCGGCAAATGTGGTTGCGCCGGGTAGTGTATTGCAGATCTGCCTTTCTCAGGGTTGGGGGGGGTTGGAGATGTACCCTATCCGGGTCGGCAAGGGGCTGGTAGAGCGAGGTTGGCGTGTGTTCGGGTTGGCACTGGCAGGTAGTCGAGTTGCCTCAGATATGAAGGCCGCTGGTTTTGAGGTGTTTGAGGCGGCATCACGCAATCAGGCCATCTTGCGCCTGCCTGCGCTGCTGCGCTGGATGAAGCAAAGCGGCATCCAGATCGTGCACTGCCACAAGTCCAGCGATCTGCTGTTGGCCGCATTACTTGGCACTATTTCCTCGTTTCGCCTCATTTTCACCGAGCATATGGGCTCAAAACGACCTAAGAAGGATCCGTTGCATCGCTGGATCTACGGCAAGGTCGATAGGGTGCTCTCCATCAGCGACGAGACACTGAGGCGCAATCGCGCCGCCTTGCCGCTCCCCGCAGAGCGTATTCAGCGGCTGTGGCTGGGCACCGAGTTGACCTCTTGCGAGGAAGAGCCAGCCCTTATTCGCGGTGAGCTGGGTATTCCCACTGGCCCGCTGATCGGGATGGTCGGCCGTTTCAGTCCCGGCAAGGGGCAGCGTGAGCTGCTTGAGGCCTTTGCCCTGCTGCGTACCGAATTCCCCGACCTTCAACTGCTGCTGGTGGGGGGGACGCTTGCCACCGAGGGGGCTGATGAGCCCTTCGTCACTGAGCTGGAGTGCGACATTACCCAGCGGCAACTCGGTGGTGTCGTGCATTTTTCCGGCTTCCGGCGAGATACCGCCCGTATGTTGCAGGCGATGGATGTGGTGGTGATCCCTTCTCATAACGAGGCATTTGGCCTCACCGTGATCGAGGCGATGGCCGCCGGTAAACCGATCGTCGGGGCCACTACCGGTGCCGTGCCAGAGGTGCTTGGTGGTGTGGGTTTATTGGCCGAGCCATTGCAACCGCAAGTTATCGCTGCGCAGATCAAGGTACTGCTGCGAGATCCTGAATTAAGTGAGCGCCTGGGGAAATTGGCTCGCGAGCGGGCCGAGCAAAAATTTGATATGTCCCTGCATCTGGATTTGTTGATTGATATATACCAAGGGTTATCTTGATGTTGTTTGCCGATATACCAAAGAGAGCCTTCTGCTTTTCTAAATCACAAATATATACCTCACTTATCTCTATGTGGTGGTCACAATCTACCATTTCAATGTTTAAATCCTATTCTATTTCCTCCGTATTGTTATTTCCCTCTATTCCGATGTATTTTGGTTATGGAGAAAAACTCGGGATAATGATGCCTTTAGAAGGTTAGTCATCAAATGAAAATTTATGTCATTAGTCTCAAGCGTTCACCAGCCAGACGCCAACGAGTCATCGAGCAAATGGCTAGTCACGGTGTTGATTTTGAATTTTTTGATGCGGTAGATGGTCAGTTTGAGCACCCACTTTTTGCTGATTATAATTATAAAAAATGTTTATGGTTGACCAGTGGCAAAATGCCGACGCGTGGTGAAATGGGTTGTTATGCCAGTCACTATTTACTCTGGATGCATAGTGTTGCCATCAATCAATCCATTGTGGTGTTAGAGGATGATGCTATTTTGCTCCCATCCTTTAAGAAGACAATTAATATGATTGCTGATGATGTAAATAAATTTGGATTTATTAGGCTGGAGCCTGTCATTCGGGGGAAAACACAGCTGGTATCCGTGCGAGAAAATTACAAAATATTGATGATGGAAGATAATTTTGGGGGAATGAGGGGCTATGCAATCTCACCAAAATCCGCTGCTAAATTAATCAAACACAGGTGGTCATTGCCTGTAGATTGTTTTGTTGGGTTAGCCTATCTACATAATATGACCTCTTATGCTATTGAGCCTAGCATTGTTGCTCATGATGAGGTTGTGCCTACAACAGTCCAACTTGGATTTTCTAAAACAGCCTGGTACAGGAAACCAAGCCGAGAGCTGTATACACTCTATAAAAAGATAATGATTAAGCTTGCCTATCTTAGAAAGACAGGAAAAGATGGATTATGATCACCATCTGTAAAAACAAAAAGATTGTAAGCTATATGTTGCATGCTTATTATCTCTTGCCAATGTTGATATTATCATGCTTGGCATTTAATACTGAGGATGGGAAACATTATATCTCTCGTCTTGTAGTGGCTATGTTTATAATTTCTCTATTTACTGCTAGAAAGATATTATGGTCAAATTTAAATAACCCTGAAATAAAGAGGATAATGTTTTTTTGGATCCTAATTGCAGTTGTTTTTGCTGGTTACCATATTTTTCGTGGAGAGGTATTTAGTGCCCCTCGTGCTATTTTAGTATCACTGCTTTACCTGCTTGTTGTGCCTTGGCATAGGATACAAAAGCAGATGGTATTGTTGGTGATATTATTTGGTGGTTGTGTTGCTGGTGCTGTGGGGCTCTATGAGTATGCGGTGTTGGATATCAGAAGGGTTGGTGGTGTCATTAATCAAATTCCATTTGCATTATACGTTGCCATTACATTGTTAATCGCCATCTATACTGTTCTGAATAATCAAAACAGAAATGTAAATTTATTGGTATGGTTGTCTATTATTGGCTCAGTCTTTGCAATCGTCATGAGCGAGGTGCGGGGGGTTTGGCTAGCACTTATTTTTACTGCGATTATATTGGTGTGTTACCAATTGAAAAAATGGACTGTGCGCCGTATGGCCTCAATGGCGGTCGTTGCATTAGCCATGTTAGTGTTGCTATCTTTAATTCCCGCGATTGAACAAAGAGTTGATGAAACCAGGCAAGAAATCACACAAATATCGGCGGGTAATAAAGATACATCTATCGGTATCAGGCTTCAGTTATGGCACTCAGCGATAGAAATAATCAAAGCTCACCCCTTGATGGGAGTGGGTACCAAAGGCTACCAAAATATAATGGAGCAGCAATATCAACAAGGTGTGATAACCAGTGCAGTTCTCTCATTTAAAAATGCACACTATCATAATCAATATCTTGATAGCTATGTGCGCTATGGTGTGCCTGGCTTATTAATAGTTTTCGTTATTTTTATGTCACCTTATTTACTGTATGGGTTGCAATGTACCCCACAGGGTTTTTTGTGTATTTCAATTAGTAGTGTGTGCCTTATTGCAGGATTAACAGATGTACCATTAATACATACAGGAATAATTTATGTAATAATATTATACTCAGCGGTAATATATCTAACATCATGTGATTATAAAAAAACACAACTATGATAAAATATTTTATTCTGGTTTGAATGTTATTTTCATTTACAATATATTGAGGTTCATGTGTCGTTTTTTTTGAACAAAATCCGCCTATGGCTTAGGAATAAAATTTATTGTCAGCCTGGAAATGAAATAAATATTTCTGGGCGAGTACGGGTGAGAAGATGCAAAATATCCCTAAAGGGACATGGCTGTTCGCTGACACTCCATCCTGATGTAAATCTAAGGGGGGTTAACATAGAGATTGATGGTATTAATTGCCATATAAATATTGGTGCCAATACGGTTGTTGGCGAGAATACATACCTTTCTTGTCGTGAAAGAGATATTAGTTTGACGATAGGTGATTACTGTATGTTTTCAAGGAATGTGAAGGTAATGACGTCGGATGGGCATGATATTATTAGAAGTGGAGAAAGGATGAATTATGCAAAAAATATAACAATTGGTAATAAAGTATGGTTGGCCGATGGCGTTGTTGTCCTAAAGGGGGGGGATATTGGGGATGGTTGTGTTATTGGAATAAATTCTGTTGTCACTAATAAGGTTCAGGGAAATACTGTCGCGGTAGGCTGCCCCGCACGAGAGGTATCCAAGAACGTTAGTTGGCGAAAAGAATTAACATACTGATATAATTGTTTTTTTAAAATTCATATCCAATAACATGAGTCAATAATAATAATGTATCAACGCCGCCTTCAACAATTATTACCCATACTTTGGCCTCAACTTATCTGGTTGACATTAATCCTTATGGTGGCGCGAGTCGTAATGTATAACTCCTTCGTCGAGCCCGATCTGGTGGCCGACAAGGGGGACGATCTGCTGAGGATGTGGGTCACCGGGTTGCGCTATGATCTGCGTATCGCGGGGATGGCGGTCGCGCCTTTCCTGTTGTTCGGGTTGGGACTTGCCGGTTGGAGCAAGGGCTGGGGATATCTGTGGCGCAGTTTGCCGCTGTGGTTTGGGTGGGTGGCATTTATTGTGGCTAGCGTTGCAATCGGCAATTATTTCTATTACCAGACCTATCACAACCATATCGATGTGTTCGCCTTTGGTCTGGTTGACGATGATACCTGCGCCGTGTTGGCCAATATGTGGCAGGACTATCCGGTTATTAAAGGGGGTATCGCCGCTACCCTGTTGGCACTTCCTCCTGTCTGGTTCAGTTATCGTGTCCGATCCATGACGCTGCGGCCTTGGCCGAGTGCCCTGTTCTGGGTGGTGTTGGTTCTTTCGGTCATCCTGATCGCCGTTGCCGCACGGGGTAGCGTGGGGACTTTCCCTCTTCGTCGTGCCAATGCTCAGGTTTCTGACCTGACGGTGCTCAATAAATTGACGCCCAATGGCTTGATGGCGATTGATTGGGCCATCAAGGATTATCAGGCTGATATTCAGTTTGAGATAGTCGATGCCGCCGAAAAAATAAGACTGCTTAAGGCCGCTGGGCTTGATTCATTAGCAGGACGGACCCCGATCAATACATGGCTTGCTGACCACAAACCCCATGTGGTGATGAGTCTGATGGAGAGTTTTGGCAGCAATATGCTGGCACTGGATGAGCCGGGTAAAAACGATCTGCTGGGCAGTTTGCGCGAGCCGTTCCGGCAGGATTTCGTATTCAAGCGTTTCGTGTCGGAGGGGAATGGCACCGCTCCGTCTCTGGCTGCGCTGTTTTTCCATAGCCCCATGGAGAACCTTAGCCACTCTTCGGCACAGTCCAAGGCGCTGACCGGTACGCCATTCTCTATTTATAAACAGGCGGGTTATCGCGTTATCTTCATCTCGCCAGGTAATATGATGTGGCGCAATCTGGCCAATTATTTGCCGGTGCAGGGGGTTGATGCGTTATATGACCAGAATGCCCTGCTGGAGATGTATCCGGAGTCGGCCAAGGAAATGACGGATTGGGGTGTGCCTGATGAATATGCCTATCACCTGGCTGAGAAGTTGCTCAAAGAGGCGAAACAGCCGCTCTTCATCAGTATTTTGACCGTGACTAATCACCCCCCTTATGTGGTGCCGTCCCATTATGTGCCGCAGCCGGTGGCCGTGACCGACGGGGTGCGACGTCACGCCGAAGATGGCCAGATTGATCAGCTGAATATCTTACGCACCTACCAATATGCGGCGGATGCCTTCGGGCGTTTCGTGGCTGATATCAAAGAATCTGCGCTCGGCTCCCACACGCTGATCGCTGCCAGCGGCGATCACCAGATGCGCAGGGTTAAGGCTTACTATCCCGCCGAGCAGATGCTCGATCGGGCGGTGCCTTTCTATCTCTATGTGCCGAAAGCCATTCTGGATCGGGTACCCTGGCGTTTTGAGTCGGCGCGCCCAGGCTCCCACAAGGACATCTTCCCGACGCTCTACGCCTTCAGCCTCTCGGACGTACCCTACCAGGCGCTTGGTGGACGTAATTTGTTGGCGCCACAGGACGATCCGACGCGGGCGTTTGGTTACAACGAGACGGTCTGGATTGATGCTAATGGTGCCTACCCCCTGACTGGCAATCCGGTCAGGTATCTTTGGGTCCCAGGAGAGAGTTGGTATCTGGGTGAGGCCGTACAGCCGATCGATGAGGTGCAGCGGCAGCGGATGCAGGCTTATCCGGCATTGCTGCGTTGGCAGCTTAATGCCAGAGTCGCGGGCGTGATCGCCGATGATGAGATCGAGTGAATGTTACCCCTTCACCCATAGAGAGGCACACATGTTCAAGGCTGACTGGCTGTTGCCCTTGCCCGCCGGGCTGGATCAACACCAGGCCATGTGCAACGGCACCGCTGGTCTCACAGCCGTGTCCCTGCTGGCGGCCCTTGGTTATTAGGTGGCTGCCCTGACCGGTCGCCACAAAGAGCAGGGGGGCCATACTGACCGCCTTGGGAGCGAGTCACATAGTGCCGCGCAGCGAATTGCTGGAGCTGGCCAAGCTGCTGGCCCAGATGAACTATGGCGGTCTGCGGTCTGCGGTCTGCGGTCTGCGGTCTAGCGGGCGGCTTCGATCTGCCCACCAGTGTAATGCCTTTCATCCTGCGCAACGTGCAACTGCAGGGTGCATTCGGTGATGTGCCCGCTGGCGCGTCGTCAACTGGCGTAGCGGCGACTGGCGCGGGATTTGCCCGCCAGCCCAGGCGGTGACTGAGATCGGACTGGAGCAGGTGGTGGATGCTGCGAGGCCATCACGCAGGTGAAAATTGCGGGGCGCACGCTGGGGGGGGGCTTTAAATGGAGCCAGTTGCGAGCCCCATTATTCTGGATAGACTTTGTAGGCCGGTGCACTATCCAAGGAGAATGAGCATGGGTACGCAGACGCCTGATTTCGATCTCGATGATGACTGGGAGCCGGAATCCTGGGAAGACGAGCTGGAGGAGCTGGATGACGAGAGCTGGCAGGACTATGACCCTCTCGACGATCAGTGATTCCCTGTAACACCTGAGGGCGGGCCTGGTGCCCGCCCGATTTTTTGTGTGGCGAGGGGGGCAGCCCTTGGTGAGAACGGGGCGGGCTGGTTAGAATGAACTGCTCAAATGACGCTGTACGAGGCAGGCAGCGGCTCAACAACGATTCCAACGACGCCAAGGATGAATATGCGCTCACTCGTCATCATGTTCTGTGCCGCCCTGCTCGGGGGCTGTGTTTCCAACTCCGACGACCCTTGCGAGAAGGTGTGGAGCGACGTGGGAGAGGCGGACGGCAAGCTCGGTTTTGCTGGCGATCGGGTGGCATTTCACCAGACCCAGTGCGGGGAAAAAGTGGACGTTGCCCTTTGGGAGCTGGGTCGCCAGAAGGGGCTGGCCTGGTATTGCCGACCCGAGCATCTCTATCTGGCAGGACGGTCGGGAGAGGAGTATCGCGGCGTCTGTCCCAACGACGTGCAGGCCCGTCGCCTGTTTGAACAGGGTCGCCATGGCTGGACTGATCAATAAATCAGCCTTCCTCTCTCTTCTGAAATCTTGCGTGAATCTCTTCGTGAGAAGAGGGACCTACCCTTCCTTATGTTTCAGCCGCAGCGGCTGGCACAGGTAATCCTTGTCATTGGCGCTGCGGGCACACTTGCCACACACGAATTTGGGTTTGCGCACAATCTTGCGCAGCGTCTTGAGATCGGCGGGGATCTCGTGACGGCGCCACTCACACAGCGTCTTGTGACCCATGACGTCCTCGACAGTGAATGCAACGGGTGAGAGGGGCAGGACCCCTCCCGGTGTGGTTACTGGTACAGGTATTTGGTGAAGATGAGCTCGCGGACCGCCTTCTTGCCCGTCTCCTTGACCAGCAGTTCGTTGACCTTGGCCTCACACTCCTTGCGCAGCTCTTCCCGGTTCACCAGGGACTTGATCTGTGCGCCCGTCTTGCTGCCAATCAGCCGGATGATGGCGTCGCGGATCAGGGGGTCGTGCTGCTCCAGCAACTTGAGGTCGGCAGCGTCCGTGGCCATCAGCTCTACCGTCACCCGTACATAGCCGAGGGTTTTGCCGTCGCCAAGGTAGTTGGTGATGATGTCCGGATCCAGAGCGTGATAGGCGAATCCCGGCTGGACGGCGGAGGAGGCGGGATCGGTGGCCTCTTCCTCATTGGCGAAGGCCTGTGTATTCAAGAGGGTACACCCCAGGGACAGCAGCAGAATTCTGAAGATCTTCATCTGGATGGCTCGGCAGCGACGGATGCCCCATTTTTGATGCTGCCATCGGGGCCGTCAAGCACGGATGTTCTTACAATTCGCCATTGATTTACGGATAATAAACCGGTTTTTAACCTGACAACGGAAATCTCCGGATGGTGAAGCTGTGAAGTCCGAGTTGACTGTTCCCCTCGTCCAGCTTGTCCCGTGGCGGGCGCCTGCAGAGTGCGAACCACCCGAGGCGCTGCGTCCCTGGTTGCTGGAGGCCGATTCCATGACCCGGCGCCTGCGTCGTTACAATCATCACCTCTCGGTGCAACTGCTCGGCAATCGCGCCGTGTCGCTGACGGTGGACGAGCAGGCGCTGGTGGCGGTGTCGGCCCCCGTGGGCATGTGCCGCGAGGTGATCCTGCACGGTGATGGCGGGCCTGCCATCCTGGGTTGGACCCTGTTTGCCGAAGCGGCCTTGCAGGGGGGCGGTTTGCAGGATCTGGGAGAGCAGCCGCTGGGAGAGCGCATTTTCGGTGATGCACCGGCGCGGCGGGATCACCTGCAACTGGCCTGTTTCGAGATAGCGAGCAATCCCTGGTGTCCGGCCGCCACCGTCTGGGGGCGTCGTTCCCGCCTGTTTCTGGGGCAATGGCCACTGCTGGTCCATGAACTTTTCCTGCCCTCGCTATCGTCTCATTCGTTGCCATCGGATAAGGAGCTGGAGTGAAGCTGTTAACCAAGGAGCGGGGACTGGCCTATGCGCAGTTGGCCCGCATCGACAAGCCCATCGGTACCCTGCTGCTGCTGTGGCCGACCCTGTGGGCGCTCTGTCTGGCGGCTGGTGGCCTGCCTGACCCCTGGATCCTGACCGTGTTCGTGGTGGGCGTCTTTCTGATGCGCTCCGCCGGCTGTGTCATCAATGACTATGCGGATCGCAACTTCGACGGTCATGTGAAACGCACCGCTGGACGACCGCTGCCCATGGGGCGGGTCGCCGAGCGGGAAGTGCTGGTACTGTTCGCCGTGCTGGCGCTTCTCTCGTTCGCCCTGGTGCTGACGTTGAACCCGCTCACCATCAGCCTGTCCTTTGCCGGCCTGCTGCTGGCAGTCTGCTACCCCTTCATGAAGCGCTTCATCCCCATCCCCCAGCTGGTGCTCGGCATGGCCTTCTCCTGGTCCATTCCCATGGCCTATGCGGCCCAGGCCAATGCCCTGCCGCCGGAAGCCTGGCTGTTGTTTCTTGCCAACCTGCTGTGGACCATCGCCTATGACACCGAGTACGCCATGGTGGACAGGGATGACGACCTCAAGCTCGGCCTGAAATCGAGCGCCATCCTGTTCGGCCGTCACGACAAGCGGATCATCGGCGCGCTGCAACTGGCGACCCTGCTGATCCTGCTGGGGGTCGGGCAGCTGATGGGGTTGGGATCCGGTTATTACTGGGGACTGCTGGGGGCGGCGGCGCTGTTCGTCTACCAGCAGCGACTGATCCGGGAGCGGCAGCGGGAAGCCTGCTTCCAGGCCTTCCTCAACAACAACTACGTGGGGGCGCTGGTGCTGCTCGGGGTGATGGTTCACTACCTCTAACCCGCGCCCCTTCCTTAATGAAAAAAGGCCGCATGATGCGGCCTTTTTGTTGGATGTCGACGCCTCAGAGCCGGTTGCCCGCCTGGATGGTGCGGCGGATCTTGTTGCTGAGCAGCGGCACTATGTTGTCGGCCAATGCCTGGAAGCGGCCGAGATCCGGTTTGCAGCCCGGATCCAGATAGCCTTCGCTGCGCAGGGTGTGGATCAGGGTGCTGAACAGCTTCTGGTCGAAGAACTCGGGGGCGTTGATGCCGTGCAGGGTGCCGAGGCGCTCCGCCATCATCAGGCCGTCCGCTTCCAGTTGCTCCGCCTCGATGTGGGGCTGGGCCAGCATGCGGGTCAGCACGATGGCGTAGCGTTGCAGGGTCTCCTGAATGCTTTCGGCCAAGAGCAGCAGGCGCATCTGGTTGCCGGGGTTGACCCAGTAGCCGCCGTCGCGTGCCTCGACCAGTTGCTGGCGTAACAGCTCGGCTAGCAGGGCATCGATCAGTTCAGGCAGCTCCTCCTCTTCATAGCGCAGGAAGAGTTCGGTCTTGAGCAGGGGGTAGATGTCGACACAGCGGGCGACGATCTCGCTGCGGGAGATCCCCTCGCACCGCTCGATCAGGGCCGCCACCAGGGAGGGCATGGCGAACAGGTGCAGTATGTTGTTGCGGTAGTAGGTGAGCAGGATCGCCTGATAGCGGTCCAGGCTGATGATCTGGCCCAGCTTGTCCTCGCTCACCTCGAACTTGTTGAGCTCCATCGCCTGCTCCAGCAGGGTCCTGGCGTCCTCGTCCGGCATGGTGCTGTGCGGGCTGTAGGGCACCTGCTTGAGCAGGTCCAGATAGGTGTTGAGCTGGGCCTGGAGTTCGTCCCGGGTCAGGGCGTGGCGCTCGGCGGCCAGCAGGGCCAGGGCACTCAGGGTCAAGCCGTTGACGGCGGCGGCATCGTTGATGCGGGTCATCAGCAGCTCGGCCAGCTGATTGACGGTGGAGGCCATCCACTCGGGGCGCTCCTCCCGGCCGATGCTCTCCTTCCAGGTGGGTACATGTTCGCCGAGGTAGCTGTTGAGGGTCAGCGGTTCGCCGAAATTGACGAAGCCACGGCCATAGTTGCGCAGCTTGCGCAGGATGCCGAGCACCTGCAGGAAGCTCTCCTTCTCCTTGCGGCTCCCCTTGAGTTCGTTGTGGTAGGTGTTCACCTCCATCACGTGCTCGTAGCCGAGGTAGACGGGGACCAGGGTGACCGGCCTGTCCAGCCCGCGCATCATGGCCTGCAGGGTCATGGCCAGCATGCCGGTCTTGGGGGGCAGCAGGCGACCGGTACGCGAACGCCCGCCCTCGGTGAAGAACTCCACCGAGTAGCCCTTGGCAAACAGCAGGTTGAGGTACTCCCGAAATACCGTGCTGTAGAGCGGATTGCCCTTGAAGGTGCGGCGGATGAAGAAGGCGCC
>RRZT010449788.1_pt1 | contig 11041 bp, 12 predicted proteins | sample 2165551 | NCBI WGS metagenome assembly RRZT01 (sample SAMN10456910, study PRJNA506462) | wastewater metagenome | biome: wastewater; feature: sludge; material: wastewater sludge; isolation source: wastewater sludge with Escherichia coli K12::gfp cells carrying plasmid... | place: USA: Moscow, Idaho...
GGGAGGTTATGCCTATGGAAAAAACCTTTTTTATCATTAAGCCGGACGGGGTGAGTCGGGGTTTGATTGGTCATGTCTTGCATCGGATTGAGCGGCGGGGGTTTGTGATTGAACGCTTGGAGATGCGGCAGGCAACACCTGAGCTCTTGAGGGAACATTATGCGGTCCTGGTTGATAAGCCTTTTTTCCCTGAGATTGAAGAATACATGACTTCGGGACCGCTCTTGGCTGGGGTCATTGCGGGAAATCGGGTCATCTCATCTTGGCGGACCATGATGGGGGCGACCAATCCCAAGGATGCCTTGCCAGGAACCATTCGTGGGGATTATGGGCAGGCCCCTGGTGATTCAGGTGGGATTTTCAATGTGGTCCATGGTTCCGATTCGACCGAATCTGCCAAGAGGGAAATCGCCCTCTGGTTTGGGGAAGAATCCTTCTAAAACCTACAAGTTGAAGAAAGCGAAAAGTCGAGCAGAAACTCGGCTTTTTGTGGTATAATGAAGGGTAAGAAAATTTTGACTGTATAGGAAATGAACATGACAATCGAAGAATTAAAAAAACGCCAGGAGAAGATTCGGAACTTCTCCATTATTGCCCATATTGACCATGGGAAATCGACCCTTGCTGATAGGATTTTGGAGCAGACGGAGACGGTATCCAGCCGGGAAATGCAGGCCCAGCTCCTGGATAGTATGGATTTGGAGCGGGAGCGTGGGATTACCATCAAGCTCAATGCCGTTCAGCTCAACTACAAGGCCAAGGATGGAGAAACCTATATTTTCCACCTGATTGACACCCCTGGGCACGTTGACTTTACCTATGAGGTATCTCGTTCACTGGCAGCCTGTGAAGGGGCCATCCTGGTGGTGGATGCAGCTCAAGGAATCGAAGCCCAAACCCTGGCCAATGTCTATCTGGCCCTAGATGCGGATTTGGAAATCCTGCCAGTCATCAATAAGATTGACCTTCCAGCTGCCGATCCTGAGCGGGTTCGCCATGAGATTGAGGATGTGATTGGTCTGGATGCCTCTGAAGCTGTACTGGCCTCAGCCAAGGCTGGTATTGGGATTGGAGAGATTTTGGAGCAGATTGTAGAAAAGGTGCCTGCACCAGCTGGTGACGTGACTGCCCCTCTGCAAGCCCTCATTTTTGATTCCGTTTACGATCCTTATCGGGGAGTTATCCTCCAAGTTCGGATTGTCAATGGGATGGTCAAGCCTGGCGATACCATCCAGATGATGTCCAATGGCAAGACCTTTGATGTGACAGAAGTAGGGATTTTTACGCCAAAGGCCATTGGTCGAGATGTCTTGGCGACTGGAGATGTTGGCTATATTGCGGCCTCCATCAAGACAGTCGCTGATACCCGGGTTGGTGACACCATCACCCTGGCCAACAATCCAGCCTCCGAAGCTTTGGCTGGCTATAAGCAGATGAATCCTATGGTCTTTGCTGGTCTTTATCCCATTGAATCCAACAAGTATAATGACCTCCGTGAAGCCTTGGAAAAACTGCAGCTCAACGATGCCAGTCTCCAATTTGAACCGGAAACCTCCCAAGCCCTGGGCTTTGGTTTCCGTTGTGGGTTCCTGGGCCTGCTTCACATGGATGTCATCCAAGAGCGTTTGGAGCGGGAGTTTAACATTGACCTGATTATGACCGCGCCGTCGGTAGTCTACCATGTCAACACCACTGATGGAGACATGCTGGAAGTGTCCAACCCTTCTGAATTCCCAGACCCAACCAAGGTAGACAGCATCGAAGAGCCCTATGTCAAAGCCCAAATCATGGTGCCTCAAGAATATGTAGGGGCTGTTATGGAATTAGCCCAGCGCAAGCGAGGGGATTTTGTGACCATGGATTATATTGACGACAACCGGGTCAATGTCATCTACCAGATTCCTCTGGCGGAAATCGTCTTTGATTTCTTTGATAAACTCAAATCTTCCACTCGTGGTTATGCCAGCTTTGATTATGAGATTTCAGAGTACCGCAGATCCAAACTCGTCAAGATGGATATCCTCCTCAATGGGGACAAGGTGGATGCCCTCAGCTTTATCGTCCACAAGGAATTTGCCTACGAGCGGGGCAAACTCATCGTTGAAAAACTTAAGAAAATTATCCCTCGCCAGCAGTTCGAGGTGCCGATTCAGGCGGCCATTGGTCAAAAAATCGTGGCTCGGTCTGACATCAAGGCCCTGCGGAAAAATGTCTTGGCCAAATGTTATGGTGGTGACGTTTCCCGTAAGCGCAAACTCCTTGAAAAACAAAAGGCTGGTAAAAAACGGATGAAGGCCATCGGTTCTGTGGAAGTGCCACAGGAAGCCTTCCTTAGCGTTCTGTCCATGGATGAGGACGATAAGAAATAGAAAGTGTGTGGCCCTCGATGACAAAAGAAATTTATAAGCTGACCTCCTCTCAGACGGATTCCCTTGCCAGCCGTGCTGCGGCCTTTTCCCAGGAATTGGAAGCGACAGTGATAGAAGCAGTCGGCTATGAAGTTGGGAGTATGCAGACCATCCTCTATGTTTTCGAGCGCTACTTTGTCCGCACAGAGAATATGGCCAGCCTGACCGCCCTCTTTACCAATGATGGAAAAGCTGTCACCGTCGATGTGATTGCATCGGCAGCAGGCGAAGGCATCCTCAATATTACTTGGGGAGCCAATGGCTCCTTTGCCAAAATGGCTGTTGACCTTCTTGCAAAACAGGGGTTTACGCCATTTGAAGGCTAGTCCCACTTAGGCTGTCCTAGAAAGGTTGTTCATGGTCGATAAGCGCATAGAAGATATAGCAGAAAAGATGAGCCAGGAGGGGAAGGAAATCTATCTGGCCATGATTGCGCCCTATCAGTCTGGCTATGCAGACTATGTCTTTCAGACAGAAAAAATCGCCACTCAGGCCAGGCGGATAAAGAACCTGGATAAAAATTTCAGACGCTTGCTGACGGAGCCCTATTTCTGGATCCAGCCCATGAGCCAGGATTCAGCTGACCAGATTGCAAGCTGGACCTACCCTGCCCCTTATGATTTTTATGATATGGTGGCAGATGAGGAGGATCTGAAAGAACTCTTGTCCCCAAGCTCCAGAGACAAGACATATTTTGAGGTCATCCGAAACGGAGCCCTCTTTGGCTTTGCCACTTTTTATCCGCAAAATGACCATCTGGAAATCGGTCTGGGTATGAAGCCAGACCAGACGGGCCAAGGTTTGGGAGTCAATTTCTACCAGGCCATCGAAGACTATGCTCTAAAGAACTTTGACTGTCAAGTTCTGCAACTATCTGTCGCTAGCTTCAACCAGCGCGCCCTGGCGCTTTACCAAAAAGTAGGCTATGAAAGAGTGGAAAGTTACCAGCAAGCCACAAATGGTGGTGAATTTCCTTTTGTCAGATTGCAAAAAAATATAAAGAATGAGAAGTAAAATGCCCACAAAACCTAAAAAAATCAAGGAATTAAAAAAAGAGCAAGAAGCACCAAAGAAAGGCTTGGATTTGGCCAGTGCCTCTGGTATCTTCTTTATTTTGCTATACGCCTTCGGTGTCTACACCAACCTTCGGACTGGAAACTACCTTATGGCGGGCATCTGGTTTGTCCTCATCGGGGTCAATCTCTTCTTTATTGCCCGTAATCGCAAGTGGAAGAAGTAGTTGGTAGGCTCTTATGGATATTGAAAAATACCTGCAATTAGCCCTGCAAAAGCGGGTCGAACATAAGAAATTTTTGGCTAATCTGCGCAAGAAGGCCCCCAAAAATCTGGACAGGATTGTTCAGGAAATCCATGAGGAAGTCTTCTCAGAAATCGACTGCACCCAGTGTGCCAACTGTTGCAAGGATTTGGGGCCTGATTTGACAGAGGCAGACATCACTCGGATTTCCAAGCATTTTCGCATGAAATTGCAGGACTTTGAAGCGGCCTATCTCCAGGTGGATGAGGACGGCGACAAGGTTTTCCAGTGTATGCCCTGCCCCTTTTTAGGTCAGGACAATCTCTGTTCCATCTATGATGTCAGACCTAAGGCCTGTCGTGAGTTTCCCCATACGGACCGCAAGAAGATTTACCAAATCAATCATTTGACCCTGAAAAACACCTTGATTTGCCCAGCAGCCTACCTTTTTGTGGAAAAATTGCGGGAGCGCATCTAGCATTTGTGAAATTTTAACAAAATCAACCCTAAATCATTGACTTATGTCTCCCAAACTGTTAAAGTAGATGAGTATTAAGTTTTTTTGAGTCAAAGTATCAGTTTTATCTATGTTTTATCTCTTGGAAGTTTTTTACAAATAAAGAAAAAGAGGTAACTCAAATGGCAGTAGGAACTGTAAAATGGTTTAACGCAGAAAAAGGCTTTGGCTTCATTTCCCAAGAAAACGGACCAGATGTCTTCGCACACTTTTCAGAAATTCAAGCAGATGGCTTCAAGTCTCTGGACGAAGGTCAAAAGGTCGAATTTGAAGTGACAGAAGGCAACCGTGGCCCACAAGCCAGCAACATTGTTAAATTGTAATCATGAGAATCACGACCCTGGGTCGTGGTTTTTTTGCACGAAATCGTTATATTTGTCCGTACCAATTTTACGTGCTATAATAGGGCATCTTTATTTTGGAGGACCATCATGCTAAAAGCAATGGAAGTATATTTGGTAACAAACGGAGACGGTTTGGATGCCATCGAATTTTACAAAGAAGCCCTGGGGGCAAATGTTGAGCAAGTCAATCTTTTCAAGGATTTCTTGCCAGATTGTCCAGCAGAATTGGAAAATCATGTCATGAATGCCCAGTTCCGCCTGCCAAACGGCCAACGCTTCATGCTTTCTGACAACAATCCAGAAATGCCATTTACAGTTGGTGACAATATCACAGTTGCCCTGATTACAGACGACGTGGAAACCGCAACCGACTATTATCAAAAGTTGGCAAAAGAGGCCAAGGCTATCAACATGGAACTGCAAGCTGTCCCATGGTCACCAGCCTACGGCAACCTGACTGACAAGTTCGGAATCTCCTGGCAGGTCAACGCAGAAGTAGCAGGATTCGGCCAAGAATATTACGCTGAACAGGAATAAGGATATGAAAGACAGGAAATTTTTTCTGTCTTTTTTGAAATTCTAACAGATGCTACTGGCCTTTCATGTTATAATGATTCAAATAGGCTATTTTGATTGCAATGATTCATAATCTGGGAAGGGGGAATGAACATGTTGATTAAAGAGCGGTTGTCATCTCAGGAGGAAATGACGGCAGTTGATAAGTTATTAGCTGATTATTTCCTGAAATCTGGGCGGGAGATTAAACTAATGAGTTCGAGAGCCATAGCTTCTCAGCTGTATGTTGCGCCTTCGACAGTCAGCAGATTTTGTCAGGAAATTGGTTTTTCTGGATATAATGATTTTAAGGAAGCTTTTCTGGCTGAATTGGATTATTTGGACAGAAATTTTCAAGATATTGATCCCAATTTTCCATTTACAGAAAAAGATATGAATATTGGACTGGCCTCAAAAATGGCCACCCTTTATCAAGAAACAGTTGAAGATAGTCTTTCCTTGCTCCACCATGATAGTTTGCAGGCTGCAACAAGGATTTTGACCCAGGCTTCCCTTATTTATTTTGGGATGGTTGGGGATACCTTTGAAATGGCCGAAACCTTTAAAAACCGGATGATTAAAATTGGAAAAACCGTTATCGTAGAAAGAAGGAGTGACAATCTTTTTTATGCGGCCTGCCAGGCGGGAGACGATACCTGTTTTGTTTTGATTTCCTATTCGGGTGAGACTGAGTCGCTCCTCAAAATCGCTGAGAAACTAAGGAGAAGGAAGATTCCAACCATTGTCCTGACCTCCTTTGGTGACAATAGCCTTTCCAATATGTTTGAGACCGTCATCCGCTTGTCAACCCGGGAGAAATTGGTGGAAAACCTTGGGAATTTTAGCTCCCTCCTCTCTGTTTCCTTTGTCCTCGATGTCATGTATGCCTCTGTCTTCCAAAGAGCTTATAGCAAACATTACGAAACCAAGCGGGATTTATCCCATGCCTTTGAACAAAAAAGACATTCCAGCAACCCTCTGCTGGAAGACTTGCCTCCATCTGAAAACTAGTCTGCAACAGTGTTGCGGATTTTTTTCATATCAGAATCAAAATATGGCAACAGTGTTTATAGATGAGGAAGCTATCTTGTTTTTTAAATGGAGGCCCTTACAATGGAAGTATCAAACAAAGGAGACATAAACATGGCAAAAGATTTTGGACCATTAGCAAAAGCCATCCTGGATCATATTGGCGGGGAGGACAATATCAATTCACTCATCCATTGCGCGACAAGACTTCGTTTCAATCTGAAAGATGAGTCATTAGCGAAAACCGCAGAATTAAAACAGATGGATGGGATTCTGGACGTCATTCAAAGTGGAGGTCAGTACCAAATAGTAGTCGGACCAGATGTGGCTAACCTCTTCCAGGCAATCAACCGAGAGGCACAGCTATCAGCTCCAGATGAAAATCAGGTTACTGCAGCTGATGATCGAGGAAAGGTTGCCAAAGTATTGGATACAATAGCAGGAATGTTTGTTCCCATTGTTCCCGTCATGGCTGGGGCTGGGATGATTAAGGTGATTGTGTCCCTCAGTAACATGTTTGGCTGGTTGACCCCTCAAGATTCCACCTATCAATTTTTATCCATTTTTGGTGATACTGTTTTTTACTTCCTGCCCGTTATTCTCGCAGCTTCCGCAGCTAAAAAATTTAATACAAATCAGTACTTGGCTATGACAATCGGTGCAACCTTGATTAGCCCGGTTTTTGTACAAATGGTTCTGGCAGCGCGTGAATCAGGAACAGGTCTGTCCTTATTTGGCTTACCGGTCACCCTAGCGGCATATAGCTCTTCAGTTATCCCTATTATCCTAGCAGTCTGGTTCCTGTCCTATGTGGAACCGATTGTGAGTAAATACACGCCAGCTGTTGTACGTATTTTCGTTGCTCCAATGGTTACTCTGCTCATTGTGCTTCCAATTACCTTCTTGTTGATTGGTCCAATCGGAACTTGGTTAGGAAATCTCCTAAATGGCCTTGTCATCGCCATGAACACGACGGTTCCTTGGTTGGTACCTACCCTCGTTGGTGCAACAACCCCACTGCTAGTGATGACTGGTATGCACTATGGCTTGATTCCAATCGGCATCAACATGCTAGCAACCAAGGGAATCGATACAGTTGCTGGTCCAGGTATGATGGTTTCCAACATTGCTCAGGGTGGAGCTGCTCTGGCTTTGATCTTCAAAACAAAAGATAAAGCACTGAAAGGCCTATCCATTTCAACAGGTATTTCAGCAATTCTGGGGATTACAGAACCGGTACTTTATGGGGTAAACCTCAAATACAAACGCCCCCTGTATGCTGCTATGATTGGTGGAGGTGTTGCGGGTCTCTACCTTGGAATCATGGGTGTCGGTCGTTTTGTCCAAGTGCCACCTAGTATCCTGGCCCTGCCTAGTTTCTTTAGCGAAGACCATCCCAATGTGATTGTTCACGCTGCCATCTCCTGTGTTATAGCCTTTATTGTGAGTTTTGTTGCAGAACTCATTCTCGGTTTACCCAAAGATGAAGAGAAGGAAGGCGAGAGTAGCTTAACTGTTTCAGATGAAACTGTAGTTGCAGTAACGGAAGGCCACTTGCTCGCTCTTGAACAGGTGAAGGATGAAGTTTTTGCAAGTAAGGCCATGGGAGATGGCGTTGCCCTGATTCCAGATTCCGATACTGTTTTGGCACCGGTCAATGGAAAAGTGATGACAGTATTTCCAACTGGACATGCGTATGGTATTCTAAGGCCAGATGGCGTGGAAATTCTGGTTCATATCGGTATAAATACGGTTGAGTTAGGAGGGGAAGGTTTTTCTCCACAAGTCACTCAAGGTCAATCAGTGAAAGCAGGTCAACCCCTTGCAAAATTTAATCGTCAATTGCTGATGGACAAGGGCTATGATCCAACGATCATGCTGATTGTCACAGACGCTAAGGGCAAAGAATTTCACCTGAAACAAGAAGGAAAAGTTTACGGAGGAGACATCCTTCAAGCTTAGATGGAAAGTAGGACTCAAGATGGCATTTAGATCAGATTTTTTATGGGGTGGTGCGACAGCTGCCAATCAGATTGAAGGAGCCTACCAGGTGGATGGCAGAGGCTTGACCACCATGGATACTTTGACAGTTGGGGATGCCCATCATCCTCGTCAGATTACCTATCAGACAGCAGACGGTCGCGTCCTTAAAGATGAGCGATTGGCCGCAGTACCCGAGGGTGCTCGCGGGTATGTTGACCCAGAGGATTTTTATCCCTCCCATACAGGGATTGACTTTTACAATCGTTATCAGGAAGATATCAAACTTTTTGCAGAAATGGGTTTTAAGGCCTATCGGATGTCTCTGGCATGGTCCAGAATTTTTCCAAATGGCAACGAATCTGAACCCAATGAGGCAGGACTTGCCTTCTATGATAACGTATTTGATGAATGTTTGAAATATGGTATAAAACCGGTGGTGACCTTGTGTCATTTTGATATACCCCTTTACCTGGCTGACAATTTCAATGGTTGGGAAAGTCGTCAAGTCATCGACTTCTTTGCCCATTACTGTGAAACGGTCTTCACGCGCTATAAGGACAAGGTCCACTACTGGTTAACCTTCAATGAAATAAATGTCCTACGTTCTTGGCTGCAGATCGGTATCCATCAAAATGATGACCAAACCAAGTTTCAGGCCCTCCACCATATCTTCTTGGCATCTGCAAAAGCAGTCGAACTTTGTCACCGCTTGATTCCAGAGGCAAAGATTGGCAATATGGTTATGTACGCACCTAGCTACGCGATGACTGCAAAACCAGAGGATGTGCTTGAAAATCTCCTTTACAAACGGCAGGTAGAATTTTATTTGGATGTACAGGTTAAGGGCTATTATCCAGCCTATAAATTGAAAGAATTTGAACGATTAAGCATCCAGCTCGAGATGAAGGAGGGTGATTTGGACCTCCTGAAGGCTGGAACAGTTGATTTTATTGGTTTCAGTTACTACATGTCCACCATGTCAACCACCGACACCAGTATTCCTAAGACACCCGGTAACAATGTCCTAAGCTATAAAAATCCAAATCTTGCCGTTTCCGAATGGGGCTGGACTGTTGATCCCTTGGGACTTCGGATTGCCCTGAGTGAAATGTATGATCGCTACCATGTTCCCTTATTTATTGTAGAAAATGGTCTGGGAGCGGTAGACAAGCTAGAGGATGATGGAACAATCAAGGATGATTATCGTATCGACTACTTGAGAGAGCATATTCAGGCAATGAAAGATGCGGTTGATTTGGATGGGGTTGACTTAATCGGATACACACCATGGGGCTGTATTGACTTAGTGGCCTGGTCAACAGGTGAGATGAAAAAAAGGTATGGCTTTATCTATGTGGATGTTGACGATAGAGGTCAAGGAACATTCAAACGGATAAAGAAAAAATCATTTTCATGGTACCGGGAAGTGATTCGGACAAACGGCGAGACTATTTAGGTATTAATCAAGCAAGGAGGAAAACCATGGAGATTCTTCTCTATCCAATCATCGTATTTTTAGCAACGGCGCTGGGGGCGACTTCTGGGGCAGGTGGCGGGGCCATCATCAAGCCAGTTTTTGATATTATTGGGATTGATAATGTGACAGTCATCGGAATCTATTCTACCATTGCAGTCTTTTCCATGTGCCTGTCATCCATCTATAAACACAGTAGAAGTGGGATGGTGTTTGATAAGAAGATTCTCTATGGTCTTTCCTTGGGCTCAATGCTTGGTGGCCTTCTTGGCGATAGTATCTTCAAGCAGCTAACGCAAGAAATCCCCAATCATTCAGTGACCCTTATTCAATCCATTCTTCTGTTTATCGTCCTTCTGGCAGTCTTGCTATTTACAAGATTTAGTCATTCCTTACCACCATTTCAGCTGCAAAGTTTACCCATCATCTTTCTCCTTGGTCTCATTGTTGGGGCTCTCTCTGTATTTCTGGGTATTGGCGGAGGTCCCTTAAATGTCCTTGTCTTGGTGTGGTTGATGGGTCTCACGACCAAAGATTCTGTCCCCTATTCGATTGCCATGATCTTTTTCGCCCAAATTCCTAAAATTATCAGCCTCCTCCTTGTGGACCAAGCAGAAAATTTTCGATGGCAACTGGTCCCCTTCCTTGTCCTCACAGCCATCCTAGGCGGCACATACGGAACCCAGCTCAATCGCAAACTCTCCAACAAACAGGTCAATACCATCTATTCCACCATGATGGCGGGATTATTGCTGATTTGTGTTTATAATATCTTGGTCAATATTGCATGATTTTAGGTGTTATCAATCGTATCAATTAGGGAATCTTCGTGCTTTTTATAATATGTGCTATAATGGATAACAGAACCCCCAGAAAGGACCTATCCATGTCTTACAAATTTCTACTTTTCGATTTAGATCATACGTTGCTGGATTTTGATTTGGCGGAGGATGTGGCCTTGAGGCTGTTGCTGGAGGAAGCAGGAGTGGCGGATGTAGAGGCCTATCGGGATTATTATGTGCCCATGAACAAGGCCTTATGGCAGGATTTGACCCTGGGGAAAATCAGCAAGGCTGACCTGATTGCGACCCGTTTTGCCAAGCTTTTTGCCCATTTTGGTCAGGAGGTGGATGGTCCTTACTTTGCCCAACGCTACCAAGAATTTCTGAGTCAGCAGGGTCAGGTTTTTTCTGGGGCCAAGGAGCTTTTGACCGAGCTGACAGCGCGTGATTACCGTCTGCTGGCTGCTACCAATGGTGTGACCTATATCCAGAAAGGCCGTTTGGCTCAGTCGGGTTTATCTCCCTATTTTGAAAAAATTTTTATTTCCGATGAAATGGGCTACCATAAGCCTGAGAAGGCTTTTTACGACTCTATTCAAGCAACGGTTGCAGACTTTCAAGTTGAAAGAGCCCTGATGATTGGGGACAGCCTGATGGCAGATATTTTGGGTGGCAACAATGCCAATATTGA
>RRZT012887109.1_pt1 | contig 11041 bp, 10 predicted proteins | sample 2165551 | NCBI WGS metagenome assembly RRZT01 (sample SAMN10456910, study PRJNA506462) | wastewater metagenome | biome: wastewater; feature: sludge; material: wastewater sludge; isolation source: wastewater sludge with Escherichia coli K12::gfp cells carrying plasmid... | place: USA: Moscow, Idaho...
CGAATGGCCCAGCCACGGGATCGGCCCGCATGAGCTGCGCCGCATGGGCGACGGCACGCTGGTCGTGGCCAATGGCGGCATCCAGACCGACCCGACCGACCGGCGCAAGCTGAACCTTGACACGATGCGCCCGAACCTGACCTATCTTTCGCCCGAGGGCGCATTGCTGGATCAGGTGACGCTGCATCCCGACCTGCATCAGGCCTCGATCCGGCATCTGGCGCTTGGCGCCGATGGCACGGTCGCCTGCGCCCTGCAATGGGAGGGCGACCCGGCCGAACCCGTGCCGCTGCTGGCGCTGCACCGGCGCGACCACCCGGTCGTCATGTGCCCGACCCCCGAAAACGAGGCATGGGCGATGAAGGGCTATGCCGGCTCGATCGCGCTTGGCGGGGATCGGATCGCCCTGACCTCACCCCCCGGTGGCGTGGTGCAGGTCTTTGATACGGCGGGAAATTTCATCAAAACTATCCGGCGCATGGATGCCTCTGGCGTAGCGCCCCTGGCGGATGGGTTGATGGTCACGGACGGGACCGGCGCGATCAGCCGCCTTGGCCCGGATGGGCTGGTACCGCTGCAACGCCACGATCTGGCCTGGGACAACCATCTGGTGGCGCTGGGGTGAAAAGGGGGCGGTCGCCCGCCCCCGTCGGGACTTACTGGAAGACCGCGTCCGGGTTATCCAGCGAATCCGAGCCCTCGAATTCGATCTTGTCGCCGCCGACCACCGCGACCGCGCGCTGGATCGAGGCGGTCTGCGTGACCAGCGCATTGACCGCATCCATGATCAGCTTTTCGCCCTCTTTGTTGCCCGGCGCCAGCATCTGGTCATAGGCGAAACCGCCATCGGCCGCCGCCTTCAGCGCCGCGAGCTTGGCCGCGGAATCGTCCAGTTCCGCCCTGAGCTGCGTGTCCACCGCCGCATCGCCCGAGGCGACCAGTTCCGACAGCGACGGGCCGGTGACGACCGAGCCGTCGGGCCGGGTATAGCTGCCCAGATAGACGTTCCGGATGCCCAGACCGTCATAATAATGGCTGTTCTGGGTGTTGTCCGAGAAGCAGTCATGCTCTTCCTCGGGGTCGTTCAGCATCAGGCCCAGCTTCATCCGCTCACCCGCCTGCTCGCCGTAAGACAGGCTGCCCATGCCGGTCAGCATCGCCTGCACGCCCTTGGCCGGGTCCTCGGTCACGGCTGCGCGGGCGGCGCCGTCTTCGGCCCAGTTCGCGGCCATTTCCTGCAGATCGGCGACCAGCAGATCGGTCGCGGCCTTCAGATAGGCGGCGCGGCGGTCGCAATTGCCGCCGGTGCAGCCCTCGGCCTGAATATAGTCGCTGGCCGGCCGCGCCCCGGCGCCGGGGCCGGTGCCGTTCAGGTCCTGCCCCCACAGCAGAAATTCGATGGCGTGATAGCCCGAGGCGACGTTGGCCTCGATCCCGTCGGCCTCGTGCAGGCTGCGGATGGTGTCGGGGGTGATCGTGCTGGCGTCCAGCTCGGTCGCGCCGATCTTGAATGTCGGGGTGGCGATGACGTTCAGGGTCGAGAGCGGGTTTTCCTCGGACGGGCCGCCATAGGCGTTGTTGTCGACGTAGTCGATCAACCCTTCGTCCAGCGGCCAGGCGTTCACCTTGCCCTCCCAGTCATCGACGATGGGGTTACCGAAACGAAAGACCTCGGTCTGCTGATAGGGGACGCGCGCGGCCAGCCATGCCGCGCGGGCGGCCTGCAGCGTCTCGTCCGAGGGGGCGGCGATCAGCGCCTCGACCGCGACTTGCAGCGCCTGCGCGCTGGTCAGGCTGTCGCCGTAACCGGCGGCGGCGATATCGGCATAGGTCTTGACGACCTCGGCCTTGTCCACGGCCAGCGCGGGGCTGGCCAGCAGCGAGCCGGTCAAAAGCAGGGCGGTCAGGGTCGATTTCATGGCTTGGCCTCGTGGGTCAGGAACAGCGGGCCGGGATCGCCACAGCCCGCGCAATGCAGCGACGGTCCGCCCGCAAAAAGATGTCCGAGCATTATTATCGGGATAAGGATTGTCAATGCCCAGATTGGCGGTCCGAAGATATGCCGCCTCAGGCGGGCACGCCCCACCAGTGGCGGGTGCGGTCGCAGTGATGGGCGATGGCGGCAACGGCGGCGTCCGCATCGCGACACTCCAGTGCCGAGATGATGGCCAGATGTTCCTGCATGGCGGATTTGATCCGTTCCTGCACGAATGGCCGCACGCGCTGAAAGATCGCCATGCGGACGCGGTTCGCCTCATAGGCGGCGCGCAGGAGCGGGTTGCACAGACCGTCGGCCAGATAGTCGTGCAGCGACAGGTCGATGCCGATGGCGCGGGAGGACAGCTCTGGCTCGCCCTGCCCCATCGCCTCGGCCAGCAGCGCCTGATGGCTGTTGCGCAGATCCGGCAGCCCGTCCAGCGCAGCGACCGCGATGCGCCGCCGCGCGCCTTCCTGATCCAGTGCCATGCGCGCATCCAGCGTGTCGCGAATGGTCTCGGGGCGCGCCTCAAGCACCTGCACGCCGCGCTTGGGGATGATGTCCAGCCAGCCCGAGGCCCCGGCATGGCGGACCGCCTCGCGCACGGCGGCCAGCGGATAACCAAGGATTCCGACCAGTTGCGGCATGGACAGGAACTGACCGGCGCGCAGGTCTCCGCGCCGCAATGCCTCGGTCAGCGACAGCTGTGCCTGGGTATTCAGCATCTTGTCCTCGGGCATGGCATTCCTTTCGCTGCACTGCATCTGACACCGCTGCGGACATTCGCATTTTCAAGAAATCGGATAAGGTCTTTCTTGAAATCACGAGTATGCGCTTAAGCGACATTCCTACTAACATTTCAGATGAAAGACCAGAAGGCCGGCGCGGTCAAGGTGATGACGGATCGGCCCCAACTCAACAGAAAGAGGCTTGCCGATGGCTCATCCCCCACAAGGCGCGCAGGACGGCGCGCTCTATAACGAGGACCTCGCCCCCATTCCCGCCGACAAGCGGCAATGGGGCGCCTTCGAGATCTTCAACGTCTGGAACAATGATATCCAAAGCCTGTTCGGCTATTCGCTGGCGGCGTCGCTGTTCATCACCTATGGGCTGAACGGCTGGGCGGTCTTTGCGGCCATCGTGCTGGCCGGGTTCTTTGTCATGTTTCTGGTGAACCTGACCGGGCGGCCCTCGGTCCGTTACGGGGTGCCCTATCCGGTGATGGCGCGGGCCTCGATGGGGGTTTACGGCGCCAAGTTCCCGGCGCTGGTGCGCGGCATCGTCGCCATCTTCTGGTATGGGGTGCAGACCTATTTCGCCTCGACCGCGGTGGCGCTTTTGCTGAACACGCTCCTGGGCATCGAGGGCGGGACGGCATTTCTGGGCATGACCGGCATCGACTGGCTGTCCTATGTCATCGTCTGCGTCTTTCAGGTCGGGCTGTTCATGATGGGCATCGAATGGGTCGGGCGCTTCCTGAACTGGGCCGGGCCTTTCGTCTATGCGGTGATGATCGCGCTGATGCTGATGATCTGGTGGAAGGCCGGCAATGGCATCTTTGCCGCGCTGGGATCGATCTTCGAGGGCTCGGATGCGACTGATCCGCGCGGGCCGGTCGTGGCCTTTGTCACCGTCATGGGCACGATGATCGCCTATTTCGCCGCCGTGGTGATCAATTTCGGCGACTTCTCGCGCTTCGTGAAGGACGAGCCCGCGATGCGGAAAGGCAATTTCTGGGGACTGCCGGTCTCGATCGCGCTGTTCTCGTTCATCGCGCTGTTCGTGACGGCGGGGACGGTGGTGCTGTTTGGCGAAAAGCTGGTGAACCCGGCCGATATCGTGGCACGGGTGGACAATACCGCGCTGACGCTGATCGCGGCGGTGACCTTCTTTGCCGCGACCGTCGGCATCAATCTGGTCGCGAATTTCATCCCGCCGGCCTATGACATCGCGAACCTTGCGCCCGACCGCATCTCGGCCCGGACGGGCGGGCTGATCACCGCCGGTATCGCGTTCTTTATCGGCGCGCTCTGGGTCTCGTTCATTTCGAATGTCGGGATCGCGGCCTTTGTCGACACGCTGGGCGCCGTTCTGGCGCCGCTTTACGGGATTCTGGTCGCCGATTACTATCTGGTCCGCCGCCAGAATATCGACCTGAACGCCCTGTTCAGCGCCGATCCCAAGGGCCCCTATTACTATGAGGGCGGCTGGAACAAAAAGGCGATCATGGCCTTTGTCTTCGCCGCCGTCTTTTCGGTCGCGACGGTCTGGGTGCCTGCCCTGGCCAACCTCTCGGGCTTTGGCTGGGTCATCGGCGCGGTGCTGGGCGGGGGCTTCCACGTCATGCTGATGCGCGGCGCGGCCGGTCAGACCCGCGCCGCCTGAGCCGCGGAGATGATGGAGCGGCCCCGCCAAAGCGGGGCCGTTTTCGTTTCCGCCCGGGATGTTTTTCGGTCTATGACAGCAACACGCACATCAAGGCAGGAATGTCCGGCGCTGCGGCGCAGGGCACGAGCCCATCGAACCGGAGGAACCCCATGAACAGGCTGAAAGCCCGGCTCGCCGCCGGCGAAACCATCAAGGCGGCCTGGGCGGAACTTGCCAGCCCGGATGCGGCCGAAATCATGGTCCGCCATGGCTGGGATGTCATCGTCATCGACGGCGAGCACGGCGTCGGCGGGCTTGAGGACTGGGTCGCTGTCGCCCGCGCCGTCGAGGCGGCGGGGGGCGAGGCCGTGCTGCGCGTGCCCGAAGGCTCGGACGCGCTGCTCAAGCGGGTGCTGGACCGGGGGTTTCGTTCGATCATCGTGCCGATGGTGAATTCGGCGCGGGACGCGGCATCCATCGCCGGCGCCTGCCGCTATCCGCCCTTGGGCCGGCGCGGCTATGCGGCACCGGTGGTGCGGGGGTCGGGTTTCGGCACCGTGCCCGGCTATGGAGGCGGTGCGGCCGCCAAGGACCTGCTGCTGATCGTGCAATGCGAACATGCGGATGCCGTCGCCGATATCGCGGCGCTGGCCGGAACGGATGGCGTCGATATGGTCTTTATCGGGCCCAATGACCTTGCAGGGTCAATGGGACTGCTGGAACACCTTGAGGCCCCGGCCCTGCACGCGGCTTTCGAAGAGGTCGAGGCCGCGACACGTTCGGCGGGCAAATGGCTGGGCACGATCACCGGGCCGGGCCGGAGCTGGGCAGAGCTGCGTGCCAAGGGCTACGGGCTGATCGTCGGGCCCAATGACGTGTCGTTCCTGATCGCGGGCGCCCGCGCCGCCGCAGCCGAGGCCGACAAGGGCTGATCATTCCCGTAAGCCACCCGGATATTCCTGACCTGCATGGCGCGGGTCGCGGCCAGCGCGGTCAGGGGCGCGTCCAGAGCGCCGCCCATTTCCCTTATGCCCGCGCCAGACGCCATGCGCAGGGCACCCGCCGGCAGCGGGTGCCCTGCGCATTTCCCCTTGGCGTCAATGCATGCTCGGCGTGTTCTGCAACCGCGAGATCAGCCGCACAAAGGGCCAGAAGATGATGAAATAGATCAGTGCCGCCACCACCAGCGGCGTGGTGTTATAGGTCAGCCCCTGCGCGATCTGGGCGCCGCGCAGCAGCTCCTGCAGGGCCACGACCGAGGCGATCGAGGTCTGCTTGGCCAGCTCGACCGTGTTGCTGATCAGGTCGGGCAGCACGTTGCGCACGCCTTGCGGCAAGATCACATGCAGCGTCGATTGCGCCCAGCTCATGCCGGTCGAACGCGCCGCCTCGCGCTGGCCGTTCGGCACCGATTCCAGCCCCGCCCGGAAGATTTCCGAGAAATAGCTGGACCCGTTCAGCACCAGTGCCAGCACGGCGGCGCTGAATTCGCCAAAGGACAGGCCCATCATCGGCAGGCCGTAGAAGATGAAGATCAACAGCACCAGAGGCGGGATCGCCCGCATCAGGTCGACATAGGCCACGATCAGCCCGCGCAGCAGCCGGCTGCGGGTGTCCTGCGCCACCGCGATGACGGCGCCAAGGATCAGCGACAGCGGGATCGCCACCGCCGCCAGCCTGAGCGTCATCCAGAAGCCCTCGATCAGCAGCGGGCTGACCTGACGCAGGATCTCGAGGTTGAAGAAGGTATTGAGGAAGTCGTTCATCGCTTACCTCGCGGGGGTATGGGCGCGCTCAACCCAGCGGGTGAAGCGCACGAAGGGCAAAAACAGCACCAGAAACAGCAGGGCGCCGACGGTCAGCGCGGTCGGGTTGGCGACCGTGGACTGGATCGACGAGGTGACGCTGAGAAGTTCCGGCACCGCGATGACCGAACCCAGCGTGGTGCCCTTGCTGATGCCGATGGCGCGGTTGGTCAGCGGCGGGATCGACATGCGGGTGACCTGCGGCAGGATCACCGAAAACAGCACCTGACCAAAGCCGAGGCCGGTCGAGCGTCCCGCCTCCCACTGGCCTTTTGGCACGGAATTGATGCTGGCCCAGAAAATCTCCTCGGCGAATGCCGAAAGCACCACCGAAAGCGCCAGCACCACCGCCCAGAAGGGCGCGATGACGATGCTGAAATAGGGCAGCGCGAAATAGACCAGCACGATCAGCACCAGCTGCGGGATCGAGCGGAAGAAGTCGATATAAAGGATGATCAGCAGGTTCAGCAGCCGGAACCGGTAAAGCCGCAGGATCGCGATGCCAAGCCCCAGCGGAATGCCGATCACCACGGTCAGCACCGACATCGCAACCGTCAGGCCAAAGCCGCGCAGGATGTCGGGCCAATAGGGCGCCAGCAGCGAGAAGTCGAAGAAATAGCGGATGATCTGGTCCATGGCGGTCAGCCACGCGACCGGGACAGGAATTCGCGGATGCGCGGATGATCCGACTGCACGAAAACCTCGTCCGGGGTGCCCGAGATCAGCACCTCGCCCTTTTCCAGAAAGATCACCCGGTCGGCGATCTCGCGGGCGAACTGCATCTCGTGGGTGACCACGACCATGGTCATGCCCATCTCCTTGGTGCGCTTCATCACCCCCAGCACCTCGCCGACCAGTTCGGGGTCAAGGGCCGAGGTCGGCTCGTCAAACAGCATCACCTGCGGCTCAAGCGCCAGCGCGCGGGCGATGCCGACGCGCTGCTGCTGGCCGCCGGAAAGCTGGCTGGGATAATGGCCCGCCTTGTCCTTGAGCCCGACCATCTCCAGATGCCGCATGCCGCTTTCCTCGGCGGCGGCGGCCGACATGCCGGCGACCTTGCGCAAGGCCAGCGTCACGTTTCCCAGCGCGGTCTTGTGCGGATAAAGATGGATGCCCTGAAACACCATGCCGATGCGCCGGCGCAGCGCGTTCAGATCGACATTCCTGCCGGTCACCTCATGCTCGCCGACGAAGATATGGCCCTCGCTGGGTTCCTCCAGCCGGTTGAGGCAGCGCAGGCAGGTGCTTTTGCCGGACCCCGACGAGCCGATCAGCACCACCGCCTCGCCCTCGCGGACGCGAAAGTTGATGTTGCGCAGGACCTGATGGGGGCCGAAGGATTTGCCGAGCCCCTCGACAACGACCACATCATTCTGCCCCGGATTCTGCGGTGGGACGGGCGCGGGCGCGGCGGCGGGCGTCACTTGCACGCACCCGGCGCTTCGGCCTCGTCATAGCCGGCGAAACCGGGGGTGCCGCTGCCGGGATAGATCTTGGCGGTCGAGCTGTCGACCGCCGGAGCGATGCCGAACCATTTTTCATGCAGCGCGGCCAGGGTTCCGTCCTGCTTGATGCATTCCAGCGCGCGTTCCACCTGACCGCGGAACTCATTGTCCTCGGGGCGCATGGCAAAGCCGAAATCGCCGCCGGTCGAGACCGTCACCGTGACCTCGGTCATCGGGTTCTGGGTGGCGATATAGCGCGCCGCCGGGGTGTCGGCGATCATCGCATCGGCGCGGCCGACCATGATCGCCTGCACCGCATCGGCGCTTTTGTTGTAGCGCTGGATGGCATAGCCATGTTCGGCCTCATGCGCGGTCAGCCACTTGTCCGAGGACGAGCCGTTATTGACCGCGATCGCCTTGTCCTTCAGCGCCGCCAGATCGGGCAGTTCGGTGCCCTTCTTGACCAGAAAGCCCAGCCCGGTCGGCAGGTAGGGTTCGGAAAACAGCATCTGCGCCGAGCGTTCGTCGGTCACCGTGGTCGGCGCGGCGATCATCTCGAAGCGCTTGGAAAACAGCCCCGCGAAGATGGCCGAGAAATTGGAATCGACCGCCTCGACGCCGGGGCGGCCCAGCTTTTCGGCCACGGCGGCGGCAAGATCATAGCTGAAGCCGGTGGTCTCGCCCGAAACCGTCTTGAAACAGAAGGGTGCAAAGCCAAGGTCGCAGGCCACCTTCAGCTTTTCGCCTTGCGGATGGTCGGCCGATTGCGCAAGGACCGGCGCGGCGGCCAGCCCGGCAAGCGTGGCGAAAGCGACGGGGGCCGCACGACGAAGGAACAGATTGGTCATGGTGTCTTCCTCCCATATGCCGGGATAAGGTCCGGCCTCAATGAGAGTCTTAGCACCCCGCCTACCAGATCAGTGAATGCTTGTTTGTGACGGATTCATAACTTGCGGTTATGTCTTTTGGCAGATGCGCAATCGCCTCCGGCCATCTCCGCCGCGACCGCCTCGATGAACTGCTCGGCCAGACGCGAGGGCGGTTCGAGGCTGGAATGCAGCGCCGACATGATCATGGGAATTTCCGGCAGCAGCGGGCGGGCCACCAGATCGGGAAAGGCAGCGTCGCCATGGACGACGAAATCATCGGCGATCGCCACCCCTACCCCGGCCTGAACCAGCGCACAGGCGGCGGGCGAAAACCACACCACGGTGTCAAAGGCGATCTCGGCGCCGCTGGCCTCGATCGCCTGCATGGCGATATCGCCGTAAGGCGTCTGCGAGTGATAGCCGATGACCGGATAGTCGCAGAGCCGGGCGATGGGCACGCCGGTCATCGCGGCCAGCGAATGGTCATGGCGGCAGATCACGCTCATGCGGCCCTCGCTCAGCGGCCGGCCGGTGACGGTCGGGTCATCGACCGGCATGCCGGTCAGGCCGACATCGGCGCGCCCGGCGCGCACCCGGTCGACCAGTTCGCGCAGGGTCAGGATCTCCATTTCCACGAAGACATCGGGGTAAAGGCGGCGGAACCGGCCGATGGCCGCCGGCACGATGGATTGCGCGATACTGGGGCTGGAGACCACATGCAGCGCACCGGTGCCGCGCCGCTGCAACTCCTGCGCCAGATCGTTGATGCGCAACACGCCGCGATGCACGTCCTCGACCTCGGCAAACAGGCGCCGGGCCTCGGGGGTGGGCTGGACGCGACCCTTGACGCGCTCGAACAGGCGCATCTTCAGCCGGTCCTCGGTATAGGCCAGCAGCCGGCTGATCGCGGGCTGCGAGACCGACAGCATCCGCGCCGCGCCACTGACCGAGCCGGTGATCATGATGGCGCGAAACATCTCGATCTGGCGCAGATTGAGTTTCATCCCCGGCTCCTTTGACAGCCCCCGCCCATGCATAACATTGCATTATGGATTGTCGAAGTATTTGTATGAACGGTTTTGCCTGAAACGCCCTATGACTGGGACAACAGCCATCAGCATCAAGGGCAGGCACCATGAGCGAATATGATCTCGTCATCAGCGGCAACGTGGTTCTTTCGGACCGCATCATCCAGAACGGCTTTGTCGCGGTCCGCAGCGGCAAGATTGCCGAGGTCGGCGAGGGCACGCCCCCCGCCGCCCGCGAGAGGCAGGATTTCAGCGGTCACTGGCTGATCCCCGGCGTGATCGACGGGCAGGTCCATTCCGGCAGTCAGGCCGGTCAGGAAGGCATCGGCATGTGCTCGCGCGCCGCGGCGGCGGGCGGCGTCACCGTCATGGTCGAAATGCCCTATGACGAACCCGAACCCGTGACCGATGCCACGCGTTTCCTGCGCAAGGTCGCCATTGTCGAGGCCGAATCGCATGTCGACGTGGCCTGCTACGGCACCATCACCGTCGAAAACGGTCTGGACGCGCTGCCCGGCATGATCGAGGCCGGCGCCTGCGGCTTCAAGTTCTCGACCTTCGAGGCCAATCCGACCCGCTTTCCGCGCATCACCGACGACACCATCTACGAGGCGTTCCGGCGCCTTGCCCCCACCGGCCTTTTGTGCGGCGTCCACAATCAGGACCAGGAGATGACGCGCCGCAATATCGAACGCATGGTCGCCGCCGGCGATACCGGGCCCGACGCCTTTGGCCGCGCCCATACCCATTTGATCGAGAACCTCGCCACCGCCCGCATCTATGAAATGGGCGCCGAAACCGGGGCGCGGGCGCATGCCGTGCATGTCTCGACCTCGCGCGGGTTCGAGATCTGCAACATGTACAAGCGCGCCGGCCACAAGGCGACCATCGAGACCTGCGTGCAATATCTGATGATCAACGAGGACGAGCATCTGGCCCGCTTCGGCGCCAAGATCAAACATTACCCGCCGATCCGGTCCAAGGCGGAAACCGAACTGCTCTGGGGCCATATCGCCGCCGGGCATTGCGATTTCGTCTCGTCGGACCACGTTTCATGGGGCCTCGAGAAAAAGGGCCACGAGAACATCTTCGCCAATACCTCCGGCGGTCCGGGCATCGAGACCCTGCTGCCCGCCTTCTGGACCGGCTGCGAAGAGCACGGGATTTCGCCCACCATGGTCGTCAAGCAACTGTCCGAGGGTCCGGCGCGCTGCTTCCAGCTTGCCGACAAGGGCGCGCTGGCCGCCGGCAAGGACGCCGATATCGTCGTGCTGGAACCCGGGCGTTTCGTCCATGACCCGTCGCGCAGCTTTTCGGCGGTGCGCTGGAGTTCCTTTGAGGGGCGCGAATTCAGCGTCCGGGTGGCGGCGACCTATGTGCGCGGGCAACTGGCCTATGACGGCGAACAGATCGTCAACCAGCCCGGCGACGGCATGTTCCTGCGCCCGGCGGCGGTGTGATCCATGCGCATCGACGCGGATCGTCTGTGGCGGCGGCTGGAGGATCTGGCCGCCATCACCGAGCCCGACCGCCCGTGGACGCGGCGGTC
>RRZT011343872.1_pt1 | contig 11040 bp, 14 predicted proteins | sample 2165551 | NCBI WGS metagenome assembly RRZT01 (sample SAMN10456910, study PRJNA506462) | wastewater metagenome | biome: wastewater; feature: sludge; material: wastewater sludge; isolation source: wastewater sludge with Escherichia coli K12::gfp cells carrying plasmid... | place: USA: Moscow, Idaho...
TTATTTCTCCACACAAGAAACAAACTCTCTTAAGATTATCAAGACTATTCATGTTTTAGTGTTCCTTTAGTTTTTCTCTGTTATAAATTCATGAATTATTTAAAATGTCACATAAACGAGGGTTCAAGTTACACTCTAAATGTTACTTAAATACTCCTAAAAAAGTGTAACAAAGCTCATCACACGATCAATGTCACGATTGCCTAGTGAATTTGTTTCTGTGACAGTGATATTTTAAATTGTTTTATATTTAATCAAATGAATGGATTTTATATAACATATTATGTCAACTAGCGTATACCGATAGTTTCCCTCTCAAAGCTCCCAGAACCCCGATAGTAAGACAAAGTCGATTTAAATTCTTTTCATAGAACTGGTCGCCCCATATGCGGGATGTGGTATTAAGAAGCCTCCTCGATTTGGAGCGGTGTCTCTTTATTGGTCTTTAAATTCCCTTTAAAAAATGGAACCAATAGTGAGAAATAGAAATAAGGGATTTTAATATGACAATACAAGGGTATTTATCGTTTAAAAACAAACATATTCTTCTTAAATATGAAAATTGTTCTTGCTATTTTTGCTTTAAAACATTTAAGATTTCAGAAATAAAAGAATATGTAGATGATGAAAAAACAGCGCTATGTCCATATTGTGGTGTAGATAGTGTGGTTTGTTTTGAAGATGGCTCACTCCCTACTACAAAATGTTTAAAAGAATGGCATAAAGAATCATTTTCTGCTTTTGGAATAACCTCATATGAAATCCAAAAGAATAAGGATCGAGTGCATAAATTAACATCGATAGAGTATGCAAAAATTTATTCTTTGAAAAATAGTCATAAATTATTCTTTTATTTAAAAGATATTCCAATTCATACTTTAGAAAAAGGAGAAATTGAAGGATGTCTTTTATATGATATAGATAATAAGAAACAGATTACTTATGAAAAGAAAATGTTTTTAGAGTCATTAAGTGAAATATCTATAGAAGAAAAAAAGAAATTTTATGATAAATTAAGTTCTCGTTGGAATTATAGACTAGTTTATTCTGTTAATGAATTACGTTTAGCTGTTCATGAATGCTATTATCCAAAAATAAGTTATACAGCCAATCCTTCAAATTCTATGATTTATATTAACGAAACGAATCCTGAAAAACTAAAAGATAACCTAATGGAAATATTTGAATGGATGCTAAATGCGTTTGCGCAACCAATAGTTTTTGATGAATCAGAAAATCAAAATCTTTCTACTAAAGATGAACCTAAAGAGAGAAATGAATAATTTGAAAAAAATTTATGGATTACATAAAATAAATCAACATTAAATATGAATTATATAATATGAAAGAAATAATATGTCCGAAAAAAAATTTGAACTTGTAGAACGTATAACTGATAAAGAAATACTAATTAAAGAAGTTAACAATTATTTAAAAGAAACAAAATATTAGTACAAATGAATTTTGTAGAAATATTGATTTCCCTAAAAGAGATTTTAATAAATGTATGCATACTTATGAAAATGGCAGAAATAGCTGAATTTATTAAATGTGATCTTTAACTTATTTTTACAAAAAAGAGTTAATCTAATCGTTTATAATTTTAAAATCAGTTACTTCAGTAATTTTTAAATTACTACCTCTTATCATTGAGCCTCATATAAGATCTATTTTTAGATTATTGTATTATAATTAGCAGAATCCGAAACGGAACCAATTTTGCAAATTGTTGAACGAATTGTAATTTTATAGAAACGAAGAAGCTAAAGAATTTTTAGGAGAACTCGGATGGAAAGTTATACAAAATAACGGAGGATGGCAAGAGATGTGCTATAATACAAATATTAAATATCTTAATTCAGTTAAAAAATTTTTTCAGAAGCAAGTTAAGATTTTTAAAAAAGAAGAAAAAATATAAAATTAAATATGCTGAAATATTGTTAATATTTTTTTATAATTTTATCAGTAAACTCAAATTATACATGAATTTTTTATGAAAAAACAAATTTGTTTTTACAGAAAATCTTTCCATCATTATGATTTGAGAACTAGGTGTTACTTTGTTACTTTAAAATCTTTGCAATAGCACCCTTTATTTATGACTTTATTTATAATTAAGAAAATAAACTCCATTAAATGTTGTGGTGGTTTATTATTTAATGAGAATTTTTTTGCTAATTCTATAATTTCTAACTCATTTATTTTAGGTTCTCTTAATAGTTCAATAGATTCCTTATATAAACCAGCTTTTAGTAAGCCCGGTATAGCAACACCTTTAAACATATCTTGAAAAGAAGGAAGTAATTTTTTTTCTCGAAGAGCATAGACAACTTTGCAACATAATGAAATGAATTTATCCTCTGTTATATTATAGTCTTGGGCAGTTTTAATAATTTCCATCCCTAATTTTTTTCGACTGTAAGTTGAAAGATTTTTATAATCAATTTTCTCTATGTTAAGAGGAGAATTGGACCCTTCATTTTCTTTATACTGAAGTAAAAAGCTCTCGAGCAATACAAAGACTTTATTAAATTCATGATTATAATAAATAGATTTACGCATTTTTATATATTTTATAATATCATCATATTTATTGTTTTCAGCAATCTTTAATGGAGTTTCTCCTTTGAAATTTTTTGGTGAAATATCTATATTATTTTTTGATAATAAAATTTTTAAAATTTCAAAGTTCCCTTGCATAGCTGCAAAATGTAACGCTGTATTCCCATCTCTATTTATCTTATTTACATCTATGCGAGAATCATTCAAAATTATTTCAACATAATTTAAAAAATTTTTATGAACTGCAATATGCAAAGGAGGATTATGTTTTTTATAAGTTGTTTTATTTGGGTCAATCTGTGGAAATGATAAAAGAAATTTTAATGAATATATGCTATTACAGTAAGCGGATATAATTAATGATGTAAAGCCTAAATAATTTTCCAGATTAAGATCAATAGCGGGGTAATTTTTAATTAAATAACGTAAAACAAATATTTCATCATTATAAACAAACATATTAATTACTTCTGAAATCTTCAAGTAATTTTTTAAATTACAATAGATAAAGTTATTATTAAAATTTTGAGTTCCAAATTCTTCTTTTGGGGTTTTTAAAAAACATTCAACATCAAATAATTTTAGAACTAAATATTTAGCTTCATCATTATCCATCAAAAAATATTTAGTCTGAAAAATTAATTTATGAAATTCAAAATTAAAAGTTTTTTTCCAATTTATATCTAAAATTGAAAAACTAAATGATTGATGACCATTTGAGGTATTTGGATCATAAAAATGAAATACAATATTTTCATTAATTTTTTGTATAAAAATTGCCATTGAATGATTTGATGTTGAAATATGTGCACAAAGATGATTCTGTTTTATTTTTGTAATTTCATCACAAAAAAATGAGAGGTCACATTTTTTATTAAAAATATCAATTATCAATATTTTATTTGAAATAAAGGAAATAGTAGAAATATTATTTAAATTTTTGACGTGATCTATAAAAGTTTTATGATCTCTTTTAAATGACATTGCTAATGGACTAGCAATATAATAACCAATATTATAATTATTCAACGTTTTAGTATTATTATAGAATTTCTCTATTGTTTTATAAAATGAATTTATATCTATTTTTTCTATATCTTCAATTAAATTTTTTTCAAATTTAATATTTAATTGTTTCAACTTACTGCTCATAGTATATATATTTTGATAAAAAATTTGAGGTTTATTCTTTTTTGCATTGGAATTTATCATACAAAGAATCCATAGCATAGAAAAGCCTGCGCATAACCCGCCTCGGTTATCATCAAAAAAACATCTAGTTATATTTTCAGTATTTAAACTATAGTTAATTGAAGAAGATTTAACCTCTTGTGAAATATTAAGATTAATTAAAATATTTTTTGATTTTTGATTATTATTAATTTCCTTTTCAAAGGCAGGTAAAGGAACTAAATGATTTTTCAAATAATTTACATAACCAGATGAATTATATGTCATTTATATATTCCTTATATTACTAAAACGAATTAAAATCAGATTCACTAAAAATAAAATCATATATGAATTCTTATTTTTTTCAATTAATGAGTTTTGGTTTTTTGAATATTTTGAGTTCTGTTCCAAAGAGATTAAAGTAACAGAGTGGCAAGAAGAAATTTTTCAAAAAGCCCATTTTCGGATGTCCCTATTAAAAACAACTAAAATGAAAAAATACCTTTTAAATTCAGTTATAGGTCAACCTTGGTAAACATTTCAGGTAATTCTTGCAATAACCCTAATTTTGAGAAGTGAAAATTGATATCAGATTTAAATATATGATTTTATTTTTATAATTTGTGTTTAATTTTTTGACTGTGTGTGTAGGGGGAGGGGGTAATTAAATTTAGAAATTCAAATTTTCAAATAAATAATTCATTCTCTTACATAATAAGTACAAAATGATGTCTAATTGAATTTTTATAATATCGGTAATTCCAACTACTGCAATAATAATCACTTATATGAAGGATTGGTGGACTATATTCGTCTGTTCCAGCAAGATTATTAAAATACCGAAATTTTAAAATCCCCCACTCACCTAATGGAAAGCTACCACCTCCAGAAACACCTACCCCATTGTAATTTTGACCATAATCATAAATACATTTTTGTACAATTTCTTCACATAATTCTTGTGCTTTAGATAAATTATCAAATACATCATATGGAATAAAATGTCTCGAAGTTAATCCATAATCACCACCATCTCGCTTTCCTTCAATTTTTAATCCATCACTTTTAAAATAAAGTGGTTTTAGTATTGAAATATTTGTATTATTGGGTAATGCCCATTTCCAATTTTGCCCATTAGAATTTAAAGTTGGTGTTTTAGTGCAAAAGATATACGCATCTGCATGAACATTATGTTGTAAAAAGCTAGAAATAGATAATATTGAAATATATTTTATTAGTTTTTTCATAAAAATCTCACAATGAATAATTTTTTAATTGAATATAATATTAAACACTCTCGTCTTTAAATTGATTAAAAATGCAATAGTTTTAATTTGTTACAAATTCAAACTATTTTATGCAGTCAATTAACGGCAAAGAAAAAATTGATATTTGGACTCGCATGAAATAATTTAAGGACTTACTTAGCTAAAATTAGCATTCAAACCTATTAACCCTAAAAGGAATGAAAATACGACTTTGTTCTGTTAAGTTTTATTTTTTTCAATTTTTGCAACATACCAAGATGTTAATCCCGCTGTTGTTAATATAGTAAAAATAACCGATAAAGAAAACCAACTTGGAATTTTTATTATATCGATTAAAATCATTTTTGTACCTATGAAAAACAAGATAGCAGCAAGTCCTGGCTTTAAATAACGTAGTTTCTGAACCCATTCTGCTATAACAAAATATAAAGCCCTTAATCCTAAAATAGCAAAAATATTTGATGAGAAAGCAACAAAGGCATCATTTGTTATCGCAAAAATAGCCGGAATTGAGTCAACTGCAAAAACAACGTCTGTAATTTCAATTGCAATTAGAGCAAGAAAAAGAGGAGTTGCTTTTTTTATTCCATTTTCAGAAATAAAAAATTTTCCTCCATGTAAATTATCTGTAGTAGGAAGAATTTTTTTTAATAATCGAATGGATAAATTTTCTTTTTGATTCGTTTTATTATCTGATTTAAATAATAATTTAAATCCAGTAACAACAAGTATAAGACCAAAAATGTATAAAATCCAATGAAAAGAATTGAGCAAATGAGCTCCAAGAAGAATAAATAATGCACGCATAACTATCGCACCTAAAATTCCATAGAATAAAACTTTATGTTGAAATTTTGAAGGTATATTAAAAGAACTAAAAATAAGTAGAATAATAAAAAGATTGTCAATGCTAAGACTTTTTTCTACTATATATCCTGTAAGAAATTCAATTCCTAATTGAGAACCAAAAAAATATGAAAACCATACATTGAAACAAAGAGCAATAACAATCCAAATACCACTTTCAATTAATGCAATTTTAGTATTATTATTTTTATGTACCTTAGAAAATAAGCTAAGATCAATTAATAGCAAAATTAAAATTGTAATACTAAATGATATCCAAAGCCAATTTGGAGCAACTGAGATACTTGAAAAAAATGAAATCATAAAATTTTCTCCATAAATTTTTTAAGTTAACATTATAAATAGATTATACTTAAAAGATTCAAAAATGAATTTATTTATGCTGTATAGTTTTAAAATATAGTATAAGAATAAAATTTAGATTGAGAACAGGCGCTTTATGAAGAGTTTACCTCTGACTCCAGAGAGAACTCTACAAGTTGGGTAACTCTATGTAGTTTAATATTTGACACAGTTAGTTACCGCGTAGCAAATTCTTTGCAACAGAACCATTATAATTACATTTCTCAATAGTCTGAGCATTTAAATCTGCTTTGGACCCCATTTAAGTTGACACATGATTAATGTGAATTTTGATACTGTATTGGGCTCATCATTGCAAGTCCAGAATGTGGTGCGTGATGATTATAATCATAAAACCATTCTTCTAAATACTCTAAAACCCAATCAGCAGAATAACAATCATTGACATAAACATAATCTCTTTTAAACGTACCAACAAATACTTCTGCCATTCCATTACTTGATGGAGAATAAGGAGCAGTGTAACAAGGCTTTAATCCTAAATTTCTTGCTAAATTTTGTACGGATTTATCTCGATAAATTGCCCCTCTATCTGAAAACCATTCTATTTGTCTTTGTAACTTTAAATTATTAAATCTTTTTTCTACTGAATGAATCATTAAATATTGAATATTTTACCTAATAAAGCTTCTTTTGATGCTACATAGCTAATCGCTTCTCAATCTCAACAATCTAAAGAGAATGCTACATATACTTTTTCATCATTAAAAAACCTTATTTCGAAACCATCCGAACACCAACGAGTGTTTGAATGTAAGGTTATTATTTTACCAGTTCCAGTATGCTCTCTTCGTTGAACTTCTGTTTTAGGCAAGAGTAATCCTTTATTTTTAAATATTATATATATTCTTTTTTTATTAACTTTTCCATGCTTCTCTTGAATTTTATTATTAACCATTGCTGTTACCTTTTTGTAACCATACGTAAGCCTATTTTCTAATATATTTTTTATTATTGATAATAAAAAAGTATCTTCCTTTTTCACATAATTTCTCATGCAGACGAGCTTAGTTTTATTTTTATAAATTGATTGTCTTGATATCTTTAAATTTTTACTAACTCTTGATATTTTATATTTAACTAAATTTAGGATTTCTTTTGCTTTTTAAACAGTTCTTTCTTTTGGATGTTTTTTTTCATTATATCAATAGCATCTGTTAAAATTGAATTATCTATTGTTAAGTTTGAAACCGCTTTTTCTAAATGTTTATTACGTTTTTTAAGGAGTTCATTTTCTGCAAGTATTTCTTCTATATTTGTTAGACTAGTAGATTGATTTTCATCTTTATCACTCATGCAGAGACTCCTTGTCTAGCTATATAAAGTGACTGGATGAATCTGATGTTTACTTGATATTGCTGATAAGCTCAAGCCAGTGTTAAAGTATTCCTCTAATATTGCTTTTTTTTCATGATATCCAAATCTTTTCTTTACTGCTTTTAATTTATCCATTGACTACCCTTTCGGTTATGAAAAGTGTCAACTTCAAATGGGTGTTACGATCATTCATTTTTGTTATTACTGTCTATTATCAAAAATCCTTGTTTTGTGTTCGATTAATTAACCATATTTTTTATAAAGTATTTTAACTGGCAATTGCAACAAACGAAGTGTATAGATATACAAAATGTATAAAATTCAAAATAATTAAAATCAATCATTGTAAGGAAAAATAAGTGAGCCACTTTGAAAATAAATGTGCAACGATTATTCGGGAAATTTGTCCACGTTGCAAAAGAAGTCTTTCGGAAAATTATATAAAGTCTTGGTTAAGAAGTTGTATTAAGCTCGGAGAAAAGAAAGCCATGTTTGCGTTAGGAGAGATTTATAAGAAAGCAAAATAGGTTTACATGATTCCTTCTATTGATGAGTTTGAGCAACTAGCAGAATCCGAAACGGAGCCGAGTTTGCAAATTGCGGAACGAATTGTAAGAGGTATGCAATTATTTGGAGTTTATAGAAACGAAAAAGCAAAAGAATTTGTAGGTGAGCTTGGATGGAAAGTTGTACAAAATAATGGAGGATGGCAAGAGATATGCTACAATACAAATATTAAATATATTAGTTTAGTTAAGAAAGATTTGCAGAAGCAAATTAAGATTATTAAAAAAGAAGAAAATAATTTAAAATTAATTACATAGAAAAAAGCCTCAGGCGGGCAGCTAGAATCTTTAATTAACTTTTGCATAGGATGAAAAGCTATTTTATTTTTATTTCAAATTTTATTTATGAATCATGCTTCCGCCTGAACAAAATTTTATAAATCTTTTTTTCTTTTATTTTTAGACATAATTCTTCCTATTATTTATCGAAATTAAACCACATTTCTTTAATAAAAATAAAAATTTCTTTATTATTATATATAAATCAAATGGTTTGAATTCTTATGTCAGATATTAGGTATAGTTTTAGAGACTCTATTTGTATTTTAATTTATTCTTAGTATCATTCTTGCAGACAATAAACCATAAGAGAGGACAAATTTTATATGCTAAGAAATGCTATATTTGCTTTAGTACTATCTATTCCGTTAATTGCTTCAGGAAAGTCTATTTTAGAGCCTGGTGAAACACTTATGGATGGGCGTGTTTTACAATCTCCAAATCTATGTTTTAAATTAGGATTCCGTGATCAAGGAAATTTGGTAATTACAAATAAATCTGGAAAAGTAATATGGAGTTCAAATACATATAATACTTTTGCTACACAGCTTTATATAGATTATGGAAGTAATTTAAAACTTTTAAATTCATCCGGCTCAGCAATTAACTGGCAAACAAAGACTTCGGGTGCTTTTGGCTTTTTAAGACTTCAGAATGATGGAAACTTAGTAATTTATAGTGATGCATTTGTTCCGTTATGGCACACTGAAACTTATGGCGCTTCTTGCGGTTAATTGGTATTAAATTCTTTCCTGAATTAAAACTCACTATATAAAACAAAAATATTCTTTAAATTCAATAATAAGTCAGCCTTGGTATACATTTCCGGTGATTCTTGCAAATATCAGAGTTTTGAGAAGTGAAATCTGAAAGTAGGCTTAAGTATTTGATTTTGTTTTTATAATTTGAGTTTAATTTTTTGACTGTGGGGTTATAAATAATTAAATAAGGTGTAAACTCAAATCTTTATTAAAAATTCATGAACATAGATATCCATATAATTCCGAATAAAAATATTAATTATTAATTATGGTTATCTATATTTATAATATTATATTAAATAGATTATTAAATAAATTATCAGTTATATAAATTCATAAAAACATATAAATTAATATAACTTAATATATATGTATTATTTATATATTTTTATTGTTAATTTTTAATTATCAAATAGTACACCAATAATTTTTAATTAAAATAAATTGGTATAAATTTCTTAATTTGACAAATTTTAACATCTGAAATAATAAATTTTATAGAAATTATTTTATTTTATAAGATAACAATAAAATAATTTATTTTATTAATATCATATTAAAGGAGTAAATTTTGAAAAATTTTATCATTTCGTCATTTAATTAAGCATCTCTATTGTTACTTTAGAGGCTCTTGCAACAAGAGGCTTCGCTCCTCAAAAAGAGAAAATATAAGCTCAATTAGCCAAAACCTAAATACCTTCGTTATGAAAAGGATTCTTTAATGAAAAAATGGATTTTAAGTGCATTTATTGCATGTTCATCCCTTGTGTCCGTTGATGCTTTTGCAGACCGTAAAAGTGACCCCAATCGAAACAGAAGACAATATGAAGAAACATTAAGAGGATGGGAAAGAATCCGCGCAGCAAATCAACATGTTTATGATAATGAACTTACTTGCGAAAAAATTAGAAGTTATTATGGAAATTTAAATTATTCCGAATGCCAAGCCATTAGACAACTATTTTGTAGTATGTATTGCGGTAATGTAGACCGTTTCTCTGACGCTACGACATTTTTAAACCATATTTTTGGACGCTAAAATTATGAAAAAAATAATTTTATCTATTTCTGTATTAAGTTCTTCTTTAATAGCAATTAATTCTTTTGCATCTACTTCTAAAATAGAAAATAATCTAAATAAATATTTAGAAAATAATAATACATATACAAAACTTAATCAAAACCAAACTGAAAATTTAATTCGTAATTTCCCTTTAGATATTGAATCAGATAAAAGCTATTATCTTAATTGTAATACAGAAGGTTGTATTGCTGTTGCTTATAATGAAGAGAATATACCTATTGAAACAGTTTATTATAGTGCAATTGCAGAAAATAACACTAATAAAATTCATGTAATTGTACAAAAATATTCTTATGGCAGTAGTATAGGCGAAGAATTTTATTTTCAAATAGAAAATAACAAACGTAAAAAAAGAAGTGATGATCGTTGGAGTAATAAAAACTTAGGTAAAAGTACTATTAATGGTGTTGCTATAGGTATGGTTTCTGACTACGTCATGAGCCGTATAGATCATTATGCAAACATGGCTAGTAGTGGTATGAGACAATTTGGAAGAGAATTTGATCGTGCATATAATCAAGCAAGCTTGAACAGTCTAGCTAATGGAGGACATATTACCGATAGATCTCCAAACAAAGGTATGGGTGGAAGACAGTACGCAAGATAAAAGGAATTATAAAACATGAAATTTAAAGCTTTAGTTATTTATTTTATATGTCTCATACATTTTAAGGCTGTTTCTTTTGAAAGAGAAATAATGCAAAACAATGAAATAACAAAGTTTTATAATTTTATCATAAAGGACTTAAAAGAAAAATGTTCTTATTGTATGAATTTTATCGAACCTTTAAATTGTAAAA
>RRZT010013993.1_pt1 | contig 11039 bp, 8 predicted proteins | sample 2165551 | NCBI WGS metagenome assembly RRZT01 (sample SAMN10456910, study PRJNA506462) | wastewater metagenome | biome: wastewater; feature: sludge; material: wastewater sludge; isolation source: wastewater sludge with Escherichia coli K12::gfp cells carrying plasmid... | place: USA: Moscow, Idaho ...
CCGAGGGGGCACCCTCCATGAGGGCCGCACTGGACGCAGGCGGGCCCGTCACCCTGCCCTCGATTGACGGTTTCGCGGACGGCACCGCGGTGGCCCGCGTTGGAGACATCACCTACGAGATCGCCCGCGACCTGGTGGACGAGGTCATCGCCGTACCCGAGGGCGCGATCTGCACCGAAATGCTGGACCTCTATCAGGTCGAGGGCATCATCGCCGAGCCCTCGGGAGCACTCGCGAGCGCAGCCGTGGCTCGCTTCCTTCCCGATCTGCCGGACGGCCCCATCGCCTGCATCGTCTCCGGGGGCAACAACGACGTCTCGCGCTACGACGACATCGTGGAGCGATCCCTCGTCCACGAAGGCCTGCGCCACTACTTCCTTGTCACGTTCCCTCAGGAGCCCGGAGCCCTGCGCCACTTCCTCGACGACGTGCTGGGGCAGGACGATGACATCATCCTGTTCGAGTACACGAAGAAGAACAACCGCGAGACGGGGCCGGCCCTGGTGGGCCTCGAGATCCACGATCCGGCCGATATCACGCCACTGCTGGCACGCATGGAGGCCTCGCCCCTGGCCATCGAGAAACTCGAACCCAACTCCCCGGCGTTCACCTTCCTGCTATAACTGCATGTGACGCCGCCGCCCAGAGAGCTCGACGAAAGGCCCCCATGAAGATCACCCAGGTCATTGCCTCGACCTACATGAAGTTCTCCAAGTGGACCTTCGTCCATCAGGAGATCCCGCCGAAGGCGGTTGTCATCGGAGGGCCGCACACCTCCAACTGGGACGGCTGGCTCATGGTCATGGCCTTCTGGAAGGTGGGGCGGCCCTACAAGTTCCTCATCAAGGACAGCCTGATTCGAGTGCCCGTCGTCGGCCAGGTCATCCGCATGGTTGGCGGAATCTCCACCAACCGGCGCGAGAACACGGGCATGGTCGGCTCGCTCGTGCACACCGCGCAATCCCAGGACATCTTCACCCTGATCCTCGCCCCGAAAGGGACCCGTTCCCCGGCCAAGTACTGGAAGTCGGGCTTCTATCGGATCGCTCTGGAAACGGGACTGCCGGTGCAGCTCGGCTTCATTGATCGCAACACCATGACGTACGGATGGGCCGGAAACATCGTGTTGACCGGCGACGTCGTCGCCGACATGGACAAGATCCGCACGTTCTACGACGGCAAGGCCGGCTTCTATCCGGAGAAGGGTTCGGTTCCGCGCCTGCGCGCCGAGGATGACATGGAGGCCCGGGACTGGCTGCTCGAGGGGATCATTCCCGGCGAATCCGCCGCCGAGTAGGGTGGCCCTGTACCCTTTGAGGAAACCGAGTCCCGTTCAGTGATGAATCCGGAGGAACGCTCATGGCCGACACCTTCAAGACGATACTTTCCGACGCCATCCCTCCGTTCGTTCTTGCGTTGGACATCGGGTCGACGGCGACGCGCGGCTCCCTGTACGACGCCCGCGGGCTGCCCATCGCGGGGTCGAAGCTGCGCATTGCACACGCGTTCACCACGGCCGCCGACGGAACCTCGACCGTGGACCCGGACGACATCACCGAGGAAGTCGCCCAGATCATCGACTACACGATGCAGGCGGCCAAGGACGAACGGATCGGCGGAGTTGCCATTGACACCTTCGCCGCGAACCTGTTGGGCGTGGACGCCCAGGGGTGGGCCATCACGCCTTGTTACACGTACGCGGACAGTCGGTGCGCCGCGCAGGTGGACGCACTGCGGGCCGCATTCGACGAGTCCGAGGTGCAACAGCGCACCGGGACCCGATTCCACAGCTCCTATCTGGCCCCCCGCCTGCTGTGGCTGCGCGAGAGCGAGCCGGAGATCTTCGACGCCGTCGAACACTGGATGTCGCTGGGCGAGTACGTCTACCACAGGCTGCTCGGAGTCACCGCCATCGGGACGGCGGGCGCCGCGTGGACCGGGCTGTTGAATCGGCACACCGGCGAGTGGGACGAACCCCTATTGCAGCATTGCGGTGTGGGCGTGGAGCAGATGGGAGAGATCCGCGATCCGGACCGGCCGCTGACGGACGTACACGGCAAGGCCACGTCGCGTTGGCCGGGGCTGGCAGACGCCTCGTGGTTCCCGGTGGTGCCCGATGGGCTGGTCTCCAACATCGGCGCGGGGGCGCCGGACTCCCGGGCCATGGCCGCGAGCGCCGCCACCTCCGGCGCCATGCGCGTGATCGTGCGCGAGATCCCGCGGGAGATCCCCAACGGCCTGTGGTCCTACCGGGTTTCGCGCAACCGCGCGATCCTCGGCGGCGCCCTCAACGACGTGGGGCGCGCGATCTCCTGGATCGAGGAGAGCCTGAAGGTTCCCGAGCACACCACACTCGACGAAATCTTCACCCGCGATCCCGAACCCCACACCCCGGTGGCGCTGCCGTACTTCACGGGCGAGCGCTCAACGGGCTGGGCGGCGCGGGCACAGGCATCCATCGCCGGAATCACCTTCGCCGCGCAGGGCGACGCCCTGATCCGCGCCGTCATGGAGGGCGTCAGCCAGTCCTATGCTCGCGTGTTCGACCAGCTCAGGGCCGTTGGCGGGGAGCCCGGGGAGATCCGGATGTCCGGCCGCGTCATGCAGGACCATCCCGGCTGGCTGGCGATGCTCGCGGACACCTTGCAGGTGCCCGTGTTACCGGTGGTCATCAAGAGGGCCACGCTCCACGGCACGGCTCTTCTGGCGCTCGACGTCATTGCTCCGTGCGTCCAGCGGGTGGATCCCACAACGGGAACCCGTTTCGAACCGCGCGCGGAGAACGCTCCATACTACGCCGAGCAGCGTGCCCGCTTCGAGGATCAGTACGGGAAGCTGGTGGACCAGCCGCTCAGCGGCGGACGGCCTTGAGGAGGCGCTCGATCATCTGCGGACCGCCGGTGCGCAGCCCGTCGTGGTGGTAATCGTTGGTGATGAGCGGCTTGAGACCCCGGATCTGGTCCGCGGTCTGCTTGGACAGCTCGTAGGGCACGAAAACGTCGTCGACATAGATCCATGCCGCCGCGGGCACGGTGTTCTCAGCCAGCGTGTCCGGCGAGTAGAGCTCGGGCCAGCGCTGGGAGAAGGCCAGCCTCTCGCTCGCCTCGGCCATCGGCGCCAGCGCGGGATCCTGCTCGATCTGCCAGGGGAACACGTGCTCTCCGGTGAAGTGGAAGCCGCGCCCCTCCTTGCGCAGATCGTTTTCCGCTGAGCCTCCAGCGGAAACCTCCGGCAACACGAACTCCGGGAACTCGCCGCGTACCCGTTGTGCACTCCACGCCGTGGCGCCGGTGGAAGCCTGGGCATAGATGGATTCGTGCAACACTCCGTAGAGCGGGTTGTCCCGGTAGGAGAGCAGCTTGCTCACTCGTGACAGAAATTGGGGGCGCAGCCTGCGCTGCCCATTGATCCGCCACACCGGGTCCTCCAACAGGAAGTGCAGCTGCTCCGGGCCGTACGAGTATCCCAGCACGATGCCCAACTGCCGAAAGCGGGCCGGCGTGAGCCGCTCACCCGCTGGCAGGAACTCCTCGACATCCGCCAGATGGGTGGCCACGTACCAGGCGGTCGCCTCGTCGCCGCCGTAGCGCGCGAAGAACTCGCGATTGCGCGCGATCATCGACTGGTAGGTGCGGCGATAGACCTCGTCCGCGTGCTTGGTGGTGGAGGGCAGGCCAGCGGTGATAAAGGCCTGCGAGAGTCCGTGCGGAGCCTGGGAGAGATAGCAGGTGACAGTGAAACCGCCGAAGCTCTGGCCGAGGGCCGCCCATGGGGTGTCCCCCTGGAGTTCCTGGCGCAGAATCTCGGCGTCACGCACGATGGAATCCTGCCGGAAGCAGGCGAGATGGGCGGCCTGAACCTCGGGCGTTCCCACGCTGGTGACGGCCGTGGAGTCCAGTGGGTGCGAATTGCCGGTGCCCCGTTCGTCGATCAGGACCACACGATAGTGGTCCAGCGCGCTCTCGAGCCATGAGCCGATCGGGGCCATCCGAGGAGCGGCCGATCCGGGACCTCCCTGAAAGAAGACCAGACGAGGCGCATCCTCGTGCCCGTCGCGAATGTACTCGCGGGCGAACACATTGATTCTGGAGGGAATCATGCGAAAGTCCGAGCCCGAAGGCAGCAGCGACAGCGCACCGAAGTAATCCAGGGGCACCGATATCCAGTGCTCGCGCATGATGTGTCCATCAATTCGGTACGTCGTTGTGTCCATACATCTAGGCTACCCGTGCAAATACTTGGCAAATCCCCACGAGGTGATTGATCAATCACACCCGCCGTCCCACGAAGCGTCAGAACATTAGGCCTTACATTTGACCTCAAGAATGGGCACAATTGCTGTATGAGCACTACAGCAACGTTATCCAACGGCACAGAAATTCCTCTGGTGGGGGTTGGCCTCTGGGAGGTTCCCGCCGACACGACCCAGAAGACCGTCGAGGACGCGGTCGAGATCGGCTACCGCCACTTCGACGGCGCCGCCGCCTACAAGAACGAGGAAGGCCTGGGTGCCGGCATCCGTGCCTGCGGCGTTGCCCGGGAAGAACTCTTCGTCACCACGAAGCTGCAGAACGCGAATCAGGGCTACGCCAAGGCCCTCAAGGCCTTCGACGCCTCCCTGGATCGCCTCGGCCTGGACTATGTGGACCTCTACCTCATCCACTGGCCCGTCCCCGCGTGGGGACTGTACGTGGAGACATGGAAGGCGTTGGAGGAGATCCACCGGTCCGGGCGTGCCAAGGCCATCGGACTCGCAAACTTCACGCCCCGAGTCATCGCGGAGGTTCTGGAAGCCGCAGAGATCAAGCCCATGGTGAACCAGTTCGAATCGCACCCGAGCCTGCAGCAGCGCAACATCGAGGCAGCCAGCCGGGCGGCCGGAATGATCGTGGAGGCCTACTCCCCGATCGGTCGCGGAGTCGATCTGCGCAACCCCGTGGTCCAGGAGATCGCCACCGCGCACGGATGCTCTCCCGCGCAGGCCATTCTGGCGTGGCACCTCGCCCAGGACCGCGTGGTCATCCCGAAGTCCGTCCACCGCGAGCGCCTGGCCGAAAACCTTGCCGCCACCGAGGTCACCCTGACGGCCGCGGATCTGAACCGCATTGATTCCCTCGAGGCCGGGTTGCGCCAAACCGGCGATCCGGAAACTACCGATCACCCGCAGCTGTAACCAACATCGTGAGCAGGCTGGGCACGTCGATCCACATGCGCCTAGCATCGTAGAAGGCGGACAAGCCTGCTCACACCGAAGGAGAATCATGGTCAACTTTGCCTACACCATCGCCGGATCCGAAGCCACGGGAGGCGCCGGCTTCCAGGTGGATCTCAAGACGTTCCAGCATCTTGGCGTGTACGGGATGGGAACCCTGACGTGCATCGTCTCCTTCGACCCCGCCAATGGCTGGGGCCACCGCTTCGTGCCCGTCGATCCGCAGGTCATCCGCGATCAGATGGAAGCGGCGATGAGCTCGCAGGACCTGGACACCGTGAAGATCGGCATGCTGGGCCACCCGGCCACGATCGCCGCCGTCGCCGAGGGCCTGGCCAGCCAGTCGTGGAAGAACGTTGTGCTCGATCCCGTCCTCATCTGCAAGGGCCAGGAACCGGGCGCCGCCCTGGACACGGACAACGCGCTGCGCGAGAGGATTCTTCCCCTCGCCACGGTCGCCACACCCAACTACTTCGAGGCGTGCACGCTGGCGGGCATGGAGAAACTGGAGACCGTGCAGGACCTGGCCGAGGCCGCCTACCGCATCTCCCAGCTCGGACCGCGTTACGTACTGGTCAAGGGCGGGATCGACTTCCCCGGCGAAGAAGCGGTTGACGTGCTGTGGGACGGCGAGAGCGCCACCGCGTACTCCTCCCCCAAGATCGGCGAGCACCGGGTCTCCGGGGCCGGCTGCACGCTGGCCGCCGCCATCACCGCCGAACTCGCCAAGGGCGCGAACATTCACGACGCCGTCCGCGTGGCCAAGGACGTGGTGACGGACGGTATCCGCGCGCGAGTGTCCGGGCACACCCCGTTCGACACCGTGTGGCAGGGCGCTTACGTGGCTCCCGCTCCGGTCAAGGAGAAGACGGGCGCTGTCATCAGCGCCGCCAACTGAGGGTGCGCAGCGATGACCACCACCGATCCGTACTCCACACCCTTTCAGCACCAGCCACACAGGAGCCGCCGCTGGCCGCTTCTCGTGGGTGGCCTCGTCATCGGCCTCGCCGTCGCCGTCGCCACCGTGCTGATCTGGTGGCCGCAATCGCCGGAATCCGCGAACGAGACCCCGGGAAACCGATTCCTGAACGTCGGCGCTTCCGGCCTCGCGATTGACGCGGACGGGAAGCTTTGGGCATGGGATTCACCGGACGGGCCGTCATCCGGAAGCGGCGCCGGCGCCGACGTCGTCTTTCACGAGATAACTCCTCCCGAACCCGGCAAGCTGGTCAACCTGCAGATCGGACACGTGCTCGACGATCAGGGCCGGGTGTGGATCTGGGACTACAACTACAGCTTCGGCGCCGCGGGTTTCATCGACATTCAGCTCAGGGAGCTCCCCTTCCCCGAGGACGTGAGGGTCACCAAACTCGTGGCCCTGCCCGTGCAGACCAGCTCCGAAAGGGCTGGGATGGCGCTGGACTCGCAGGGCCGGATGTGGAGCTGGGGTGACCCCTCCGCGGCCTTTCCGGGATTCGACGACGACGCCCCCTCCCACGCGCCGTCGGCCACTCCCACCGAGGTGCAATTCCCCGAATCCGTGACCATCACCGACTTCTCCAACGCCATCGTATGGAGCTCCGCGCTCGATTCGAACGGCAACGTCTGGACCTGGGGCCTACCGCAGATCGGAATCCCCGAGTCGCCGGCAAAGGCCACGCCTCCCACCGGCGCGGAGATTGTTCAGTTGAGTCCCGGGCTCGCGCTCGATGCCCGAGGCGATGTGTACGTGCTGGACACGAACACGATGAAGTTCGAGAAGGCGGAGTTCCCGGACGGCATCGAGACCAAGATCGTCGCCGGAACGAACTTCATGGAGGACACCCAGGGCCGCCACTGGTACTACTCCACGGACGAAACCACCGCCAAGCAGATCCGGGAGGAGATTTCCATACCCGAGGGAAGCATCGAGCGGTGCCAGGTTGACGTTCACCTGACCTGTATCAGCGACGAAGGGCGCGTGTTCCTCTTCCCGGACAGTCAGGCCGGCCGGCACCACCCGGGCCGAGCGCAGGAGATCAGGACGGCCGACGGCAGCGCACTGCGGGAATTCACAACCACAGGAGGCTTCTTCCTCACCGGCGTGAACGAGGACGGCCGGCTCTTCGTCGCCAACGCGGACTCCGCCACGCCAACATTCGAGCTCCTCTCGCCCGCAAACGGGAGTGGGGGCGCGGGCGGGGACGGACCCAGATTCTAGGGCCCGGACGGCTACTGCGCGATCTCCGCGAAACGTGCGAAGTGGCCCTGGAACGCGAGTTCAATGACTCCCGTGGGGCCTGAGCGCTGCTTACCGACGATGATCTCAGCCATGCCGGCCTTCTCCGAGTCCTGGTTGTACATGTCGTCGCGGTGGATCAGGAGGACGACGTCGGCATCCTGCTCCAGTGAACCGGACTCTCGCAGATCGGACACCATCGGCTTCTTGTCATTGCGCTTTTCGGGATCACGGTTGAGCTGGGCGACGGCGATGATCGGAACCTCGAGCTCCTTCGCCAATAGTTTGATGGAGCGGGAGAACTCGGAGACTTCCTGCTGGCGAGACTCCACGGACTTGCTGCCCGAGGTGAGGAGCTGCAGGTAGTCGATGACGATGAGCTGGATGTCGTGCTGTTGTTTCATGCGCCGGCTCTTGGCGCGAATCTCGCTCAGGGTCAGGTTCGGGGAATCGTCCACGATGAAGGGCGAGGCGGAGATCCGGTCCAGTGTGGAGGCAATGCGCTGCCAATCCTCGGTCTCCATCTCTCCCTTGATCATGCGGTCGAGGAACACGCGCGACTCGGCGGCCAGAAGGCGCATGGAGAGCTCCGTGCGGCTCATCTCCAACGAGAAGTAGGCCGAGGGCATGTTGTGCTTGATGGACGCCGCCCGGCAGAAGTCCATCGCGAGGGTCGATTTTCCGGCGCCGGGGCGTGCCGCAACGATGATCATCTGGCCCGGGCGCAGGCCGTTGAGCTTGGCATCGAGCTCCGCGAAACCCGTGGAGACTCCCTGCAGGCCGCCATCGCGATTCTCGTTGGCCTCAAGCTCCTCGTACAGCCCCGGGACGATATCCTCCAGGGTGGCGTACTCGTTCCTCTCGCGCTGCTCCGTGATGGCGTAGACCTCCGACTGGGCCATGTTGATGAGACCGTCGACGTCGGCGCCATCCGTGGTGTATCCGAGCTGGACGATGCGGGTGCCGACTTCGACCAGCGAGCGCAGCTGGGACTGCTCGCGCACGATGTGGGCGTAGTAGCCGGCATTGGCCGCTGTGGGCACCGTGGACACCAGCGTGTGGAGATAGGGAAGGCCACCGATGCGGTCCAGTTCGCCGATCTTCTTGAGTTCGGCGCCGACCGTCACGGCATCCGCGGGCTCGCCCTTGCCGAAAAGCTCCATGATCACGTTGTAGATCGTGGTGTGGGCCGGCCGGTAGAAGTCCGCGGCCTGCAGGATTTCGATGACGTCCGCGATGGCGTCCTTCGAAAGCATCATGCCACCCAACACGGACATCTCCGCATCAATGTTCTGAGGCGGAGTTCGCTCGAAGGACGAACCCCCCAGAGCTCCTTCACTCACCGTTGCCATCGACACCACTCCCTTTCCTGCCGCCCAACCCTATCAGCGCGCCACGATGAAGGAGCACTTGTTGTACCATCCGAAACTGCCGAATTTCCCACACGCAATACCCCTCCGCGTGTCAAACTGTCCGCCAATCCGGGCACGTTCCATTCTGGGGCATGAGCATGCCACCAAATCAGCCGGGCCGAGCAGGATACCAACAGATCAACACAATGCAAGTCGCCCGAATATTCTTTCTGTGGATACACGCCGACGTCGATGTGGATAAGAGCGGGTAAAACAGTGGATAACAGGCGGTGTTTATCCACTCGGCCGCTTCGGGTTGTGCACATATGGGGATAAGGCTCGGGATACTGGCGTCATTCCGTCCCCAGACTTATCCCCACATGGGGATAAGAGAGGTCCGTGCAAAGTGGAGAAGTTACATGTATTAGTTCTCTCCCACCTCAACTTCAGGTTGAGGGCACGGCCGTCAACACTCCCGGGGTCACCAGCGCCCCGGCGCGCAGATCGCATTAAAGCATGGGATTCCTCAGAGTTCTGACAGCGCCGACGGCTCGACCGCGTCCGGGGTTCGCGCTCAACATCTCGCCCCACACACTGGTTTCTCGAATATTTGTTCGGTAGAATGGATGGAAGGTAGAGGACCTGCCCGTGGTTCTCGCATCGTTGTTGTGGGGTGTGTTGAGGTGTCCAGTGTGGCCGAGGCGGTGCTTCGTGAGGCGATGAGCGAGCATTGGGCCCGTGTGGTGGCCTCCGGGTGGCGTGTCGCGTCACCGTCCGCTCGTTTGGAACTGGTGCCTGCGCCCCCACCTGAGAGCGGCTTGAGTGCTGAGAGTCTTGCGCATGAGTTGCAAACCCGAGTTGATTCCAGTGAGGTCGGCGCTCGGGAGGTGCTGGAGATTGTGCGTGATCTGATACGTGAGGCTCCCGTGGCCGGAGATGAGACCGAATGCCTCACTCGGATCAAGCTCCTCGAACAGGTCAAGGCGGCCGCGGCCGCCGCTCAGGCGCGTTTGACGGAAAGGTTCGTGCAGGCACGGGCGGGGCGGGAGGAGGCCGCTGGAATGGCTCTGGATCGGCGAGCCAGGGGCATTGGAAGCGAAGTGGGCCTTGCCCGCGGAGAATCTCCCCAGGCCGGTTCACGCGCCGTGCGAGCGGCGCACACGTTGTGTGGGCAGATGCCCCATGCACTGGCCGCTTTGAAGGCGGGGCAGCTCTCCGAGTTCGCAGCAAGCCTGGTGGTCAAGGAAGTCGCCGCGCTGGATCCTCAGGCGTGCACCGTGATCGATGAGGCGATGAAGGATCAATACGCCACGTTGGGAATCAGGGCCCTCACCGGAAGGGTGCGGGCCCTGGTCAACCAAGCCGATCCAGCAGGTCAGGTGGAGCGGCGCCACGTCGCGGTGTCCCAGCGAAGGGTGAGTGTGCGTCCCGCACCGGGGTCCATGGCCTATCTGACCGCGTTGGTTCCTCTGGAACAGGCCGTGGCGTGCAAGAAGTCCTTGCGTGACGCGGCCAACGAGGAAGCCTGCTCACGCGAGGTGGTGACACGCTCAAGCACTCAGGCGGAAGCCGACATCCTGGTTGAGCGTGTCACCGGGCAGGCCACCGCCACCGCGGTCCCTGTTGAGATCCAACTCCTGATGAGTGACACCGCCTTGCTGGGCATACCCCGTGCCCATTTCGCCGCCGGCGCCACCGGCACAGCCACCAACCTCGAAGGCGCTGCTCACGAGGTGGCCCAGAGCTCAGTTCACGCCAGTGCATGGATTCCGGGTGTGGGGCCCCTACCAGCGGCGATAGCCCGCGATCTCCTGGACCCGCGCCACGATACCGGCGACCCCCTGAATCGGCAGCGAGTCTTCTTGCGGCGAGTCCTTCTTGATCCCCTCACAGGTGACGTCACCGCGATGGACACTCGCCGCCGGGCTTTCACCGGGACACTCAGGAAGGCCCTGATTCTGCGCGATGATCACTGCCGCACGCCGTGGTGCAACGCGCCCATCGCACACTTGGACCATACCCACCCGTACGCACTGGGAGGGCGCACCAATGCGGCCAACGCCACCGGACTGTGCGCCCGCTGCAACTACACCAAAGAACTTCCCGGCTGGTCACACAGCAAGCAACCCTCCACCAACGGTCTCACCGTCACTACTCCCACGGGCCACCACTACCGCTCACTCCCGCCACCCCAACCGGGATCACACCAACTAAACTGGTCGGGTGAAAAGTAACAAGTCCATTGACAGGGACATTC
>RRZT010704534.1_pt1 | contig 11037 bp, 15 predicted proteins | sample 2165551 | NCBI WGS metagenome assembly RRZT01 (sample SAMN10456910, study PRJNA506462) | wastewater metagenome | biome: wastewater; feature: sludge; material: wastewater sludge; isolation source: wastewater sludge with Escherichia coli K12::gfp cells carrying plasmid... | place: USA: Moscow, Idaho...
CATTGGCAATAAGCTCACTCGCGGTATCTATAAACGTTTGGATACCCAAAGAGAGTTAGTAGCTCATATTCAGATTAACTTCAAGGACGAGCAAAATGACTGACAACGTAGTTCAATTCCCTGGCGGTAAACCTGCTGCTGAAAACATTCCACGACAATCGACTGCCTCTTTGTTGGGTGTTCATACACCTGATGTGCGGTTCTTGCCACTGGATGTGCAATTGGAGATCATGCGTGGTGGTTTAATGCACGCTATCCACCAAAACCCAATTCTTACTGCCGATCAAAATGCAGCGTTGACGACTAGCCGTGCTTTGCATTTGGTGAAGTTGGCTGAAATTATCTTTGCCGGTGTGATTCTTCCGCCAGAACAGGCAGTGGCCTGGTTCCATGAAACTGAAACCAGTGGCGTTGGTGTTACCGTGGCTGTTGGGGATTTCTCCACAGCTTCGCAAACGTTGTTCACCACTGAACCAGTATTTGCAAGCATGCCCAAGCATTTGCATTTGGAACTCGGTGTGTATCACGGCTCTTACTGTGTGGACGAAGAAGGTCAGCACCATGAAGACTACGATTCATTCCGTATGGTCGTGTTGAACAATCAGATTACTTCTAAGCCTTCGTGCGATATCTTCCCTAAATACACCAGCATGACACCTCGCTCTGTTGGAGCTATCATTTCCAACATTAAGCGTTTGAACGACGACCATCGTCAAGATAGCGAGTCTGCCAATTGGCTGGATATTTACGAAGACGAGAAAGAAAACCACGCAGTTATTGAAGCGACTCTGCCTTTTGGTCGCAATCACTTCATTGGTATCAAGATGACATTCGAGGGCCGTTTGGGCTAAACAAGGAGAGCAACATGAACTGGCTTTATATCTTCACGCTCAAGGGAGCGATCATGGTCACTGGACCTTTCAGCATTGACGACTGCTGTCGCCAGCTGGAATATACAGCAGCAGCCGATGGCGTCTGCGTAGCTCAAGAGCGCCCTAGCCAAAAGGTAACAAAGCCGGAGCTGCTCTCCAGTCCTCGTTGTTTTGGCGTGAGCTATTACAACGAGGAGCGTCTGCGTAAAGAACAAGCAGAACTCAACGCCAAGGACAAGCAAGTCCTTGAGCGAATCAAAAACGAAACTAAGGAATAACAGATCATGGAACTAGATGTAGCAAACGCAGCGTTAGAGCTGAGTGTGCGTTTTCCTGCGGATGCTAGTGATGAAGCAACCGCTATCTTTTTGAAAACTCATTGTGAATTGACTAATAGCATTAATGAGCACAAACAAAAAGTCAGCGAAGCACTTATCAAAGTAGTCGATAACGCTCTGGATTCGTTCAACAGCACCAACAATGGCTGTTACGGCGCTGCAAGCTTTATGAGACGTACTATCAAAAATCAAGACACTCCTTGGGTGAATTTGGTGGGTAGTTCAAACGGCACTGTCCGCATGGTTCGTTATGACGTAACAGAAGCATATTTCAATCACCTTCATCCCGGTGAGCCTTTTGCAATTGTGTATTCCGATATGCACAGTGTTGCACGCGGCAATGAATACATTGCAGGTGTTCGGGCACATTTGCGCGACATTTACAAAGCATCTGGTTCTACAGCGATCAACGACATCGAAGCATTTATCGCTGTGTATCTCACTCATGACGTCCGTTATAACCCATCTGTGTGCACAGCTTTGGTTCGCCGCGATGACCGAAATTTCCAATACGTCATCTGGCAGTAATCTTTTACTCTGGTAGTTATACTGTGACTGAGCTATTATGGCTTAGATCATCTTAGAGTGCTGGGAGGCGCAAACCTCTCAGTATTTCTTTTTTTTGTCTTTAAGGAGGACAACTGTGTTTGAATCGCTATTGAAAAACCCCTTGTTTTATCTGGGGCTGGTATTGCTGGCAGGGGTAGGTTACTACCTCTACAAGAAAGCCAACGAAGTCAAGTACTTCGACATCGACATCCCGATGCCCGATACTCGCCGAGAAGACTTGCTCTACGGTTACTACTCGTCGCTTGCGAACACCTACGATCAAGTCAAAGACCATGTGAACATTTTCTGGTACAGTCACTTCTTTGGTTTGGACAAGTTCGTCGAAATCATGCAAGAAATTACAATGAAGGTAGTGCTTGATGTAGCGCCCCTTTGTTTGCAACGTTCAGGCCAAGGCGGTGAGTCGGTGCGCGAAGATGCTGAAGAGTCTCTTCGCAATTACTTCAAGGCGCTAAAAGCTTACAACGTTTTGCACAAGATCACGTACCTGTATCCCAAGGACGAACCAAACATCTTCATGACCAGTGAAGCTGAGCATTTGAAGTTGATCCAGTTGATCAAGCGGGTAGCGGCTGAGTTTGAAGAACTCAAAGACGTGAAGTATGCAGTGATTTATGCTCGCGGGAAACCTTTTTGGAATTCCGAGCATCACGATGTGGTGGCTATTGACAACTATGGCCAGAAATCTCAGATCCTCACTATCGGAGATCATGCCAAACTGGTAGCACAGCTCAAGCCCGGACAAAAGACCTGGTTGATTCCGGGAGCAGGTTTCAACCAAAATCCTGATCCTTTTGTTGCCTATGCATTGTCACATCCCGAAGAAGTCGAAGGGGTGATTCCGTTCCTGTGGTTTGACGATCCGGCTCACAAAGACGTGGACTACACTGGTCTTGAGAAGGCCGATCCTGTGTTTCGTGAAAAATGGATCAACGCAGCTAATATCTGCCTGAACAAGTAAATTCAATAAACCCATACTAGCTTGCCTATATTAGGGGCAAGCTAGTATGGCGTTATCAACCCTTTTACACCCTTAAAGAAAACACCATGCAAACAAGTACTGAAAAAGTAACATACGAATCCCATATCACAGTAGACGGCAGTCGTGACGGGATGATCAAGTTCGAATACGAGATGAAGAAACTCGGTATCAAGGTAATTCACGTCGGAAATGGATTCCCGACGATTGACTACCACCACATGACTTCTGTTGTATGTCGCAACGCAAGCGATGTCAGCGCAGTCGAATAAATCGTTAAGGTTGTGACTGACAACCTCAAAAGCGATGACGTTCAGATTACCCGGATTAAACTGGAGAAATCCCCAACACCTAAAGGGTCGGTGACTGGTGAATGTTATTACGAGTGTCACGTCGAGGTATTTGGCGGTATGATTTCCAGAAAGCTTTATGATCCTGCTTTTTGGTTTGTGTCACAAAACACAAACAAATTCAAGACGGTTCCAGACGGAAGGCTGGAGTGTATTTTCATGCTCACGGCGCGTATGAAGAACATCAGCCTCGATAGTTTCACAGAAGCAGTGTATGCCAAGATGATTCCTTTTATTGATCTGATTGCCGACAAAAGCAAAGTCTTCATTGAGGAGTGCGTTTACGACACAAATGAGCATCTCGACGCGCATTGGATGAACATTGAAAAAGGTAGTATCAGTAGTGAATAACTACCAAACCACTTAAACAGCATACTCCCCAGGCCTATAGCCTGGGGAGAGTGTATCGCTTTCTTTTTTGATTGGATTTAATTTCAATCACATATCATGCCGATGAATAAGACCTACCTATTTTTAATCAATGTAAAAGGAGTAAATCATGATTCGCAAAACTGGATTGATTCGTACGATGGCTGAAGCACAAGCGCTGTACGCTAGTGAAATCAAGCGTGTTAAAGAATTGGTCAACAGGTATCTACCTGATCCACGGGTATTTGACATCAGTGTTTCTTCTCGGCGTTTGCCGGATGGACTGATGGTTTTTAAACCAGTGGTTTACAAGAAGGATGGTAAGACCGTCGCTACCGAAGCCTCTATTGAAATCATCCCTCATGTGGGCGGGGAGTACGTCTATGAACAATTCTCGGATCTGGACGCTGAATTTCGGATAGACTGGAAGCTGATATTGTTAGAGGAATTTACTGAAGAATGGTTTTACGAGAAATTCAGTAAGGAGCTGATTACAGCAAATGAGCTTATTGAACGGATTCGTAAGAATGAACCACCGAAAGCAGACTGTTCAGTACACACACCGCCTGCCTCTTCGACAACTGAGAGTGCGTACGATGCTTTGAAAGCAATAGCGGACAGTCTGGACCCTATCCACATGGGAACTGCTCTTCGTAAATTCATTGGCGCCAGTGGTGCATCTGCTCTCGGTTTTGGAAATATGCATTGGGACCCCAAAGACATCGCACGAGGCTTTAGTCCGACTATTGATTTTAGTATTCCAACACCATCCGATAATACTACTTTGGATATACTCACCAACAAAACACAGGAGTTACCAGAAAGCAATCCACCATCTGAATCTGAAACACCATTCTTCTTCACCGACGTTAAACAACTGAAAATCAAGAAGAACAAAAAGAAGAAGTCTGAAAAGACCAAAGCCTCTAAATCCAAACGTAAGTAAACCCCAAAAAAGGAAATCTATCATGCACAACAACCAAATCCAAGACACCCCTTTCCTGTCTTCCTTGCCCGACTTTCGCTGGGATATGTATCAAGCTGTCGACAACCGACAGGTTATTGTACTCTACCACAAGAACTGTAATGACGGATTCGTTAGCGCGATGGTTGCCCGCCATTATTTGCCAAATACGGTTTGTGTTCCTGTGCAATACGGTGAGGACATCCCTAAAGAAGTCAAAGAAGCTTCAGGGCTTGAGACTCTTCTTATCCTGGACTTCAGTTTCCCTCACGATGTACTCAATGAACTTGCAGATAAGTTCCATCGAGTGTTTGTCCTAGATCACCACAAGACTTTTATTGACCAGATCAAAAAGGTCAATGAAGACGATATCCACTACGAGTGGCTGTTCTCTTCTGAAGAGAACAAGGAAACGTGGGTTTCTGGTGCCAAGATGACGTATGCTGTATTTACCCAGATGTACGGGTATCTTGACGATTACTGGAAAGACCTGGTTGAACACACCAGTCGTCACGATACTTGGAAGCATGGCGGCGAATACACCGATGTTGCTTTCAGGCTGCAGTCAGGCTTGATGAGTCTGCGTGTAGGCTCTACCGATGCTGAACGCTTGAGTCTGGCATGTGACTGCATGCGCAATGGCCCGGTTTCTTTCACGAAACTGATCGTTGATGCAGGCGAAGCAATCATCACTCAAAACGTCGAACACATCAAGAAGACACTTGCGGCCAAGGCTGTGGTGACCGCAGTTCATTTCAACGAAAAAGCATATCGAGTGGCTTACTGTGAGCTCGAGAGCAAGTACGTCTCTTTGGCTTCTCAGTTCTACCATGAGATGTTCCCTGGCATTGACTTCAGTGCGTCGCTGGACAAGAAGGAACGTCCAGGACAAGACCCTGTGTGGGCGTGGAGTCTGCGCACTACACGCACCAACGTGCCTTTGGGCGTTATTGCAAAGTCGCAAGGCGGTGGCGGTCACAGTCAGGCTGCTGCGTTTAGCCGCTCTGTTGAGCCTAAGACCTTCGAGTTGATTTAAACTCACCATATACTCCAGGAGTTTAGGGCTCCTGGAGTATTCCATTTAACTGAATTGTTGTAAGTTTAACCAAAGAGGAAATATAAAATGCGCGATGCTTTTGAAACTAGTTTTAACAAACAAGAAAAACTCACAGACTCAATCATGGGCTGTGGTCTGTTCGTAGCAACAATTGGACGTATGTTCGAGCGAGATCATTCAACTGAAATCCGAAGGATCGCGGACATTAAGAATCCGCACCATGCGGAGTATTCCAACGATAACGACACACTTACAGTGGATTCGGAGTTCTTTGAGAATCTTCGGTCATTGCTGATCAATACGTACAACATGCATTTTGATATGAAGCTGGAATTCCAGCGCATTGTAATGATGCATATGTACCTTGTGGACAATGTGACTTATGCAGTCAAAGGGCACATTGACATGGGGTTTGGTGTATCAGAGATGCTGATTTACTACAAAACACCCAGGTTTGACTTACTCAAATGTTTCACTGACCCAGAAGTGTTGAAAGCGAAAATCATCACTGCAAAGCCTAAACACGCAGTGACTGAATTCATTGGTAAACCCTTTGAGATCCATTGCAGTAATCCAGTGGCCTTCATTAACAGTGAAATTCCACTTGAATTTCCTGAGTGAAAGTTTCGATTGAAAAAGATTTCGGCTATATATCACTAACGTGGTTACAGGAGTTTAATCTGAGCCGATTTCTTTTTTGGTTTCAATGGTTAAAATCTATGTAGGCTTATAGTCATTCCTTTTGAAACCGGAGAATAATCAATGCAAGATCCCGTCAAACTCGCGCTCGAACAGGTAGAGCACCACCTCACCGCAATGGCTACGCAAATCCGTGGTATCCAGTCCCAAGACCTGGTTGGAAAGACTACCGCAACCAGCGAAGCCAACAAGGCCATCAAGGCGGTGGCGACACTGCGCACTGCGTTGGCTGGTGGCAACGTGGGTGAGATCAAGGAAGAACAAGGTCCCGATCCCGATCGTCCTGCAGCCAACATGCAAGAAGCTATCGAGATTCGCAATACCAACTCAGCACGCATCAAGCGTGCTTTGTTTGATATCAACAATGCGCGCAAGATTCTCTCTAGCATCATCCCCGGTACAGACAAAGCCATCACGGCTTTGAATCGGCCCAACTACGATGACCAAGAAATCAAGAACGAGTTTCGTGGAACTACCGAAAAACTCCAATTGATTGTGACTACCAATGGTGGAGCACATGTGGTTACTGTGTCCAAGGAAGGCATCTATTCCTTGACACACAGCAACTTCTGGAAGATGCCTGCTGTCAAAACCACCCAAGAGGTGGCTGCTCCAGTGGAATACAAAGATGGCAAGTTCGTGCCATCGAGCCAATAACTAACTTTGCACTCCACTGCTTCGAGCTTAGTGCTCGGGGTAGTGGTAGTATGTCGTTTTTTATTCAAGCAGTCTTTTATATGTAAACTCTCATCCTAAGAGGTATTAATTCATGTCCTACGGTAATCGTTATAGCAACGTGTTCAGCCGCCGCGCAAACACTACAAAAGAGACGCGTGCTCGCTTGCCACAGGGTTCAATATCTGTGGTCGATACCCACACCAATTACATCCGACTGGAGAAAATGTTCCCAGCGTTTGTGAACGTCACGCGCAATTCCTATTTGGAATTGTTCGGTGAAGATGAACTGGCTAAGCGCGTTCGTGAATACTTCGATACAAAACAAGTATTGATCTATGTGAACAACAATGGTGAGACGCAGCGCCGTTTCAAGCAAGATCCTAAGAGCTTTGATATTGCCAATGCTATCAAGGCTGAGTTCTACTTGATGGTGGACGATGATAAGTCTCCCAACGAGCCTTATCAGCTCAGCAACAGTGCTCCGCTGTATTTGATGGTAGCTCGCAACATTGAAGTGGTCTCTGATCTGATTCGCATGTACGGCATGCCGGTGTGTTTGCACATGGATTACAACATCCCCAATGAGCACATCAATGGTTGTATGGCTGTTGACAGTCTCAAGCCTTTGGTAGATGACGGCACGATCAATCGTGAAGTCATCGATTACACAATCTTTAACCCTATCACCAATGGCGGCCCAGAAATGATTCACAAGCTCTACCGGGCTTGGAACGATCTGCGTCGCTATGCCTGTGAGAAAGAAAAGGAAAATGGACAAGATCATGGGACTGGTGTTCCTTAAGAAATCCACCAACACGATTTATCAGATAGTCGGTCTGAACCAGGCCAGTTCTGATACCCGTTTGTGCCTTTGCATGAACTTGCACGAAGAGGTTACTCTGACTTTCCAGGTCTTTCCATTGCGAGAGATTCAAGAGAGTTCGGAATACTTCTTCTGCAACAAGAATCGTGACACGCTGGAGCCCACGGCTATTTCTCCAACGATCATGAAACTGCTGCCTACCTTTACGCATGCTTGGTTGGTGCGTAAAGGCGCTGTGATCCATGACTACAACTCTCAAGGAGAAATCCTGAGTGTGGACTGGAAAGACGACAGCATGCTCGTTCGCCGAAAGGTCAAGAGCTGGTTTGGTTTTGCAAAGCGGGGCGATTACATCACGCTACGCGCTAGCATGGTGTTGGGTAACTTCCCGCTGGTTTATAAACCACGGATGTTTGAGTACATCCGCTTTAACTTGGATATCCGTGCTAAAACGTAAACGGGCATACCCGATGGCATTGGGTTTTCCCAGTGCTATCTCATATTCCCATTTATCCCATCCTTAATGAAAGACTGTTATGCAATTCAAGTATTCCATCCATTCCGGCTACGAATGCTCCAGCAAAGGAGACAATCGCTTTAGTGCGTTCTTTGCTAGACTACCCGATGGATGTTCCATCGAGTACCACTATCAGGTGGGAGTTAAAGGCTATCCTTCTATCAAAGAAGGTAAGGGTCAACCACCAAAGACGCGTATGAGCGCTGATGCACTGTACGAACGTTATCTGGCGCTTTGGCGTCAGTGGGCGCAGCTTAACCCTGAGCTCATCGAAGAGTTGCGATTTCACGCATCTCAATGCGATGGCGTGCTGCGCGATAGCTTTGCTACCGGGCACGTCAATCAAGCCAGAGCACTGGCTCAAATCCTCAACGAAACCCCGCCTCCTAAAGAGCGGGATCTTGAAATGGAGTCAGTATGCGACTGAACTTTACCCCTAACGACTTAGCCAGTGCGTTGCACTGTCGGGAGTTTATTCTCACGCCTTACACTGGTGCGTCTGGTGAAGTCGATCTGATCGAGTTTGTAAACCAGCAATCAGCTAGTGTGCGCGAGCGCGCTGATTCTACGGATGTGAAAGTTCAGTATGAATTGGCATGTATTCGCACTATGCTGGCACGTATCAGCAAACAAGTCAGCCGGGATTATCCCGACTACATGATCATGCTCAGCACGGGAATGAACGCAGGTACTTTCCGTTTGGTGAACCGCCACCAGTACCTGACGATGAAACACTTTAAAAACGTAACCTAAGGAACTACCATGAACCAAGCTATCCAATCCACGATGACCGCTACCCGTTTGATGCTGGGTCACGCCTTTCAAGGCACGCGCAAGCCAAAGCCTGAGGCAGTGCAAGACGTGCAACCCAAACAGCGCACATTTAAGGAAATCGAAAAGCTCAGCTTTCCTTGGCGCCAAGTGGTGACAACCAAACCAGTGATCGTGCTCTACAACCCCGTGAGTATTGATTCAGTCAATGCCGTGAATCTGCTACTGAATCTACCGCATGACAGCGAAGATCCAGCAATCGAGTACCAACCTATGGCTTATGATCGTTTCAATGATCTCAAGCTCGATAAGCTCGATCCAGGTATTATCTACGCTATCGGTGTGGAAGTGTCAGTGCACGATCTCGGTGAGATCATTGAGCGCCGTATTCCGTTTGTGGGTACGTGCTATCGTGACTCTTACAGTCACTACAGTGCTAAGGAGCTGGAGCGCGTTGTGAAACGCCATCCCAAGTTCTGGCTGTTGTTCCCTGAGAACATCGCTGAGTTTGCCGGTACACATTTGGTGTACAGTAACAACACCGCCATGGGCGTGGTGCGTCGCTGGATGCTGCAGTCGGATAAAGCTGCTGCACTGAACGAAAGCATCAATGCGTTTGGCGAGTATTGGCACTTTGCTGATACTGAGCTGGATTCAACGTTTTTGAGCAATCGTCGTCACGCTGTGGTGCGCAATAACAAGGTGCTGCTAACAGTTTGTGGTGAACGCGAATGGCTGGGTTTTAATCCAGTGCGGATTGTGTTCAACTCTCAGGACGACTCGCGTGTGAAGGAAAGCTACTTTGAGCGTCAACGCATTGTGCGTTTGAGCTTGAAGACTACGCTGACTAAACCTGTGTATGGCAATCGCGGTGAGATGGTCTACATCCCTACTGCAGCCGTTCCTGAAGCTATGTTCCGTGAAGCCTGCGAGATCGTGATGCAAACCAATGATGTCTTTGTGGGATATGAAGACACGGCTACTCACCGCATTTGGCGTATTTTTGCGCGCAAGCAAGCGGATCGCCACTGGATTGCCCGGTGGCTCAAGCCACTGGAGTGCTGGAGTGAAGGCAGTGTTTACTGCGCTATCACTGCAAAACCCCAGATGCACGTCAACTAAAACAGCATATTGGCCAGGGCTATAAAGCCCTGGCTTTTATGACGACTCAATTGTAACTCAAGGAAATCAAAATGGAAATCAACGGTCAAGTGGTAACACGTTCAACCGCTGCAATGATTACTGCAGACACACCAATCACTGTACTCACCACATTCAAGGACCTGGTAGAGATTCTGAAATGTCGTTATTTGAAGCAGCTTCAAGAGGTGCAAAACGAGTACCAAATCACCAGGGCATTATTACTCAATGATGCAACCGTTGAATTGGAACCAGAGCTTTCTCGTCGCTTAATTAGGCTGACGCTGGAGACTATGGAGTTTTGTCGCGATATCGCGACAAAACTAAAAGCAGTCAAATTTTCTACTACGGGCATAATGAGCTTCGCATTTGTGCAGTTCAAAGCGGCACGCAAGCTCCGACCTTCATGCCTCGGGTTCGCGTGGTCGATAGAGCCACTCCCCCTGAGATCGACTACGGTGAGCGAACATACTTTGCTGGCAGCTCGCCAGAAGGCGAAGAAGTCTTTGTTTCGTTTACTGGGGACAGCCCAAACACCACAGCCGTCACTATCAAGAATAAGAATGGCAGGTTTGCAGGTGACCTCACTTGTTCAAATCTGATTGACCTTATGGATCATGAGGCTTTGACTGCCGATAACTTTTACTACAACCTAGCTGTTGCTGTGGTGATGGACATCTACCGCTAAACTAAGCGGCATAAATCCCTAGACGGCTATGCTTGTGAAAAAGCATGGGGTGCTTCCGAACTGTAATCACAACTCTACGAAAGAATTAACCATGAACGAACAAAACAAACTGGGTAAAGAATTCATTGTCTATATCGTCAATAGCCGTGTAGAAGGACGTGACTGGTGGGCGGCACCGCCACCGTATTCAGTTCGTAAACAAACCAACGGGCAATATCACAG
>RRZT010067274.1_pt1 | contig 11036 bp, 10 predicted proteins | sample 2165551 | NCBI WGS metagenome assembly RRZT01 (sample SAMN10456910, study PRJNA506462) | wastewater metagenome | biome: wastewater; feature: sludge; material: wastewater sludge; isolation source: wastewater sludge with Escherichia coli K12::gfp cells carrying plasmid... | place: USA: Moscow, Idaho...
CCTCGCCCGCGGGAGCCTGCGCATGCAGCGCCGGGCGGTGTCGGTGTTCGGCTTCCCTCTGGCGCCCATCGACCTGCGCCGGAACTCCGACGTGCACGAGCGCGTGGTGGCCGAGCTCATCAAGTCCATCGACCCCGCCCGCGACTACCTGGCGCTCGACGAAGCCGGCCGCATCGAGATGCTGCTCGAAGAGCTCGCCACCCCGCGCCTGCTCGCCTCGCCGTGGCTGGATTACTCCGACGAGACCCGCGGCGAGCTGGCGATCTTCCGCGCCGCCCGCGCCGCCCACCTGCGCTACGGCAAGGCCGCGGTGCCCAACTGCATCATCTCCAAGACCGACGACGTCTCCGACCTGCTGGAAGTCGCCGTGCTCGCCAAGGAAGCCGGCCTGCTGCGCCCGGCCGAAGGCGTGCTCGACGTGAACATCATCCCGCTCTTCGAGACCATCGGCGACCTGCAGAACGCCGCCGGCGTGATGGATCGGCTGTTCGCCATCCCCGCCTACATGGCGCTGCTGGAATCCCGCAAGCTGGAGCAGGAAGTGATGCTCGGCTACTCCGACAGCAACAAGGACGGCGGCTTCCTCACCTCCGGCTGGGAGCTCTACAAGGCCGAGATCGGCCTCGTGGACACCTTCGCCCGCCACAACGTGCGCCTGCGCCTGTTCCACGGCCGTGGCGGCTCCGTCGGCCGCGGCGGCGGCCCCAGTTACCAGGCGATCCTGGCGCAGCCGGGCGGCGCCGTGCAGGGCCAGATCCGCCTCACCGAACAAGGCGAGGTCATCGCCTCCAAGTACGCCAACCCCGAAGTCGGCCGCCGCAACCTGGAGGTGCTCGCCGCCGCCACGATGGAAGCCACGCTGTTCGCCCCCCGCGATCCGGCGCCCCGCCCCGAATACCTCGAGGCGATGGACGAGCTCTCCGATGCCGCCTTCAAGGCCTACCGCAATCTGGTGTACGAGACCGACGGCTTCGAACGCTACTTCTGGGAATCCACCGTGATCTCGGAAATCGCCGCCCTCAACATCGGCAGCCGCCCGGCGTCGCGCAAAAAATCGACCGCCATCGAAGACCTGCGGGCGATCCCGTGGGTGTTCAGCTGGGCCCAGTGCCGGCTGATGCTGCCGGGCTGGTACGGCTTCGGCTCGGCGGTGCAGGCCTACATCGCGAAGCACGGCGAGGCCGGCATGGCGCGCCTCTCGGCGATGCACAAGGAGTGGTCGTTCTTCGCCACCCTGCTCTCCAACATGGACATGGTGCTCGCCAAGAGCGACATCGCCATCGCCAGCCGCTACGCCGATCTGGTGAAGGACGGCGCCCTGCGCGAGGCGATCTTCCCGCGCATCGAGAAGGAGCACGCCGACACCCTGGCGGCCCTGCTGACGATCACCGGCCAGCAGGCGCTGCTGGACGCCAACCCGCTCCTCAAGCGGTCGATCCACAACCGCTTCCCCTACCTCGACCCGCTCAACCACGTGCAGGTCGAACTCCTCCACCGCTACCGCGACGGCCACCAGGACGAACGCGTGCGGCGCGGCATCCTGCTGTCGATCAACGGCGTCGCGGCGGGGCTGCGCAACAGCGGCTGAGCACGGCCTCCGGTCGACAAGCTGCAATACAGCCGGTGCAGGCTAGCCCCTGCAACCGGCTTTTTTGCACACTCCGACCAGAGACCCCATGGACAATCAGGAAATCGGCGACCTGCACCGTCGCCTGGAACGCGAACTCCTCGACAGCTACGACGAAGAGCTCGAGCTGGAACTCGACGACCGTCGTTTCGAGGAAATCGGCAGCGGCACGGCCCATCCACCCACCGACGAGGAGAAGGCTCAGCGCCAGCGCTATTTCAAGGAGCTGCTGCGCCTGCAGGGCGAGCTGGTCAAGCTGCAGGACTGGGTGGCCACCACCCGGCACCGGGTGGTGATCCTCTTCGAAGGCCGCGACGCCGCCGGCAAGGGTGGCGTCATCAAGCGCATCACCCAGCGCCTCAACCCCCGGGTGTGCCGGGTCGTCGCCCTGCCCGCCCCCAATGACCGGGAACGTACCCAGTGGTACTTCCAGCGCTATGTTCCGCACCTCCCCGCAGCAGGCGAGATGGTGCTGTTCGACCGCAGCTGGTACAACCGGGCCGGCGTGGAGCGGGTCATGGGCTTCTGCTCCGACGACGACTACGAGGAGTTCTTCCGCTCGGTGCCCGAGTTCGAGCGCATGCTGGTGCGCTCCGGCATCCAGCTGATCAAGTACTGGTTCTCGATCACCGACGAGGAACAGCACTTCCGCTTCCTGTCACGCATCCACGACCCCCTCAAACAGTGGAAGCTGAGCCCCATGGATCTGGAATCCCGCGCCCGCTGGGAGAAATACACCGAGGCCAAGGAGATCATGCTGGAACGCACCCACATCCCCGAAGCCCCCTGGTGGATCGTCCAGGCCGACGACAAGAAGGCCGCCCGCCTCAACTGCATTCACCACCTGCTGGGCGAGATCCCCTACGCCGAGGTCGAGCGGCCGCTGGTGGATCTGCCCGAACGGGTGAGGCACCCGGACTACGTGCGCCACGAGGTGCCGCCCGAGATGTTCGTGCCGGACTACTTCCGCTGAGGCGAGGCTCAGTCCAGCGCCTCCAGCCCCCGGGTGGCCCAGTTGAGCACGCCGGTGCGCACCGTCATGCGCGGCGCCAGGTCGGGCAGCTCGCGGCGGATCACGTCGGCGGCAAAACGGGCTAGGAAGCGCGCCTTGAGCTCGGCCCGGGCCCGGTCCGAGCCGATGTCCTGATAGGGGGAGGACGCCAGCAGCAAAAAACCGTCGTCCGGAATGCGCCCCTTGTGCATGTTGGACGCGATGATCGCGCCGGCCTTGCGGATGGGGTCGGCGAGATCGGGGCTGTAGGGGCCGATGATCAGCGCCAGGTTGGGGGCATGCAGGAAGTCGAAGCCGCGCCCCACGCAGATCATCCACTCCCGGTGTTCGATGTCGAGCTGTCGGTCAAGCTTGCGCACCTCGGCCACGTGGGCGACATTCCCCGCCACCAGCCGGGCCAGATCGGCCAGCATCGCACCCGGCATGTCCGGAAACAGGGGCTGCAGGCGCGCCCGCAGGCTGGCCTCGGTTTCGTCGGCCCCCAGGGTGGACACATCCAGGGTTGCCCCCCCGGCCCCGTGCAGCACCAGCGCGTCCTCGTCGGTTTCGAAACCGCAGACCAGGGGATAAACCGTGGCATGCCCCCGCCCGAACACGTGCTCCACCTGGCCCTTGACGCCGAACACGTGGGCGATGGCCTGGTCCGTGTGATAGTTGAAGCCGGCGCAGCAGCGGTGGGGCTCGCCCCGGGAGAAGTGGTAGGTGATGAACATCAGCACCCGCTGACCACTGCGCACCCGGTCGTGGACGTAATGCTCGATCACCTCGCCCAGGTGCGGCCACCCCAGATCAAAGAAGCCGCCCAGGTTGCGGAAGGGCTGGATGATGCCGGGCGGGGTGTTGGTGGCGATGGGAATGTTGATGCGTCCGTCCATGCACTTGAGCACGGCGATGGCGGTGGGATGCCGCGCCCGATGGCGCTCCCGGGCCATGCTGGCCTCCGGGTCACAGTAAGCCGCCGAGTACCGGCGTGCCACGTCGTAGAGCCAGTCGATGCGTTCGCCGATGGGCTTCCGGTGGATGCTCATGATGTCTCCCGCCTTGTTTTCTTGTAACGGGGAAGGTGCATCACCCCCGCCGCCAGGTCAACGGCGCGCAGCTCACCTTCAGCAGCGCCGTGCCCGGGCCGGCCACCGCGGCCCTCGCCGCCCTCGCCACCCTCGGTCCGGCCGGCCTGGGTGCCCTCCGCCGCCATGCCCGAGCGATCCGCAAGGCCAGGAAACAAAACGGCCAGGCGCGCAAGCCTGGCCGTTCTGCTTTGATCTGTCGCGGTGCCGCTCAGACGCCGATGGCGTTCCTCACGTCGCGGATGAAGGGCTTCACGTCCTTCAGGTTCCACACGTAGTAGCACACCGACGGGCGCAGGAAGTCGCCCACGAAGCGCAGCACCTCGTGCACCGGACGCACCCGGAAGGTCCGGTCGCGGATCAGCCCCGGCTGCAGCAGGATGCGCCGCAGCCGCTTGATCTCGGTGGCCACCATCCGGCAGCGCAGGTTCTCGCGCAGGGCCGGCAGGCTGGGCATCACGCCCTGCCCCTGCAGGCTGTAGGCCAGCAGGCCGAAGCCGGCGCCGCTGTACATGGCGAGGGGGAAGCTGCCCCAGAAGCGGCCGTTCACCTCCATCAGCACCGCGCGGCCCGAGGCCGGGTCGTAGCGGTACTCGACCATCGCCACGCCTTCCCAGCCGATGGCCTGGAGCAGGCGGATGGACTTCTCCTGCAGATCCGTGAACTGATCCAGCGGCACCCCGTCGCACACGCTGGAGAACCCGCCCTCGGGCGGCCACTCGGCCACGCGCAGGTGCTGGAAGCGCCGCACGGCCTTGCCTTCGTGCATGAAGAAGAACTGCCCAAGGCCCACGCCAGGGCAGTATTCCTGCACCAGCGGCCACATCTCCACCGACCGGTAGCGCTCGGCAGCGCGCAGGAACTCGTCGGCGGTATAGACGTACTCGGCCTTCACCAGCTCGATGCCCGCCGCGTGGAGCGCGGGCGCCACGCCGTTGGGGTCGGACCACTTGAGCACCGCGGGAAAGGGGAAGCTCGCGGCCACCCGCTCCACGTCGGCCCAGGTGGCCGGGCTGGCGCTCTTCGGCACGTCGATGCCCACCGCCGCGGCGGCTTCGAGGGTGCGGCCCTTGTCGAGCACGATGGCGAAGGCGTCCTTCGAGGGCAGCAGCGGGGTGATGACGCCGAGGCGGTCACGGTTCTCGATCAGCCAGGTGGTGTTGGCTTCGGAGACGGTTAGCAGATAGCCGGCGCCGTGGCGCTCGCCGCTGGCGCGCAGCTCGGCCAGGCCCGCATCGGTGCGCGGCTTTTTCAGGATCTCGCCGTGGGCGAGGTAGCGCGACTGCAGGCCGATGGCCTTGTCGCCCGTGGCGATGCCGATCACCGGCACGCCGGCCTCGCCCAGTTCACGGACGAGGCTCAGGCCAATCTGCGTCTCGATGCCCAGCACGTAGCACGGCGGGCGGACTTGCTTGTCGGTCATTCGGGATACTCGTTGAGACGGGCGCCCAAAACGGGCTCAGCGGCGCACTCTGCCAGCAACGGCCAAGGCAATCAACACACCGAGCGATGCCATCGAAATCCACCGGGCCCGCTCGAAAAGCGGCGTTTCGGTCCAGATCAGGCGCACTTCGTGGGGGCCGGGGGCAAGATTCACCTGCATCAGCCCGTTTTTGGCATCAAACTGCGCTGGAACCGGCTGTCCGTCCCGCTCCAGCGCCCACATCGGGAAGTAAAACACGGGCAGATGCACGGTAGTGTCGGCCAGCGCCTCGATTTTCCATGTGACGGTGTTGGCCACGTGGTGCGCGGGGCCGCAGCGGGCGCCATCGTTCTGACATTCCTTTTCAAAACCGGCCACGGCGTAGTCCACCCAGGCCGGTGGCGCAAAACGCGTGAGGTATTCCGAGGTGCCCCGGAAGGCCCCGGCACTGAAGGGTAGCGCCTCGCAGGCCGCAGGCTCGAGATCGCAGCGGAATCCGCCATTCGGCGTGCGCTTCCACTGGGCCAGGTGGGCAAAGGTGTATTCATCCTTGACCACCGTGGACGGCAACGGGCCACCGTCAAGATAGGTGGCCTTGGCGGCGATCAACAGGCCCAGAACACCAATGGCCAGCACCGACCGCACCAGGCCGGCGGCCCAGCCGCGTCGCCCGACCTTGCCGGCAACCTGGGCAGCCACCACGCCGATGACGATCACCATCACGTATCCCACCGACAGGAAACGGTAGGGCAGCTGGATGCGCAGCAGCGGCCATTCGAAGGTCCACAGGGGATACGACAGCTCCGAGGCGAAGAACACCGACACCGCCAGCACCATGAACAGCCGGATCAGCAGCGGATTGGCCGCCTGCCCGGCACCCGCCCGCAGGCGGAACAGGAACCAGCCCTCGACGATCACCAGCGCCAGCACCGGCACCGCCAGCGGCCACTGGAACGAGAACCACTGAACCCCGTTGATCAGCGCCGAGAACGTGGGCCACGCAAAGGCCTGCAGGATGTGCGGGCCCGTCCAGCCCTCAACGTTGATCAGCGAGGTCGAACCCAGCGCCGGCAGCAGGTAGAAGGCGCCCAGCCCCAGCCCGATGGCCACCGTGCCGGCCCACGCCAGCAGCCGCCGCACGAGGCCGGCAAAGCTCACCCCGCCCCACGCCGTGGGGGCGACGAACACCGCTGCCGAGTAGGAGATCAGCATCACCAGGGTGCTCATGGTGTGGCCCACCACCGCGATGCCCAAGGCCGCCGCGGCCCACAGGTTGATCCGCTCGAACGAGGCCTTGGGGCGGAACATCGACCACAGCAGCATGCCGTGGGCCGCGTAGCCCACCGACGCCCACGCGAAGCCCTGGAACTTGTAGTGCAGCATCACCAGAAAGGGGTTGGCGGAGGCGGCAAACGCGGCCACCAGCGCCAGCCGGTTCGAGGTGTAGTGGCGGCAGGTGAGGTAGATGAAATAGCCGAACACCGCATTGCTCAACACCTCCACCACGTGCATGGCGCCACAGGTGCCGAGGCCCGTCAGGGTGATCAGCGCGGCGAGCAGGTAGTACAGCGGCGAATAGAACACGAAGACCGGCTCGCCCAGCCCGTAGCGGGCGAAGAAGGTCCATCGCGGATACAGCCAGCCTTCGGCAAAGCGCTGGGCGTACTCCTTGGCCCAGTGGTAGTGCAGGTAGAAATCGAAGTTCGGGTCGCCGGTGTGCGACCCGAAATGGGGGAAATGCAGCACCAGCGCCAGCGCGAGGAGCAGCCCGAAGGCGATCACGCCCTGCCGGAGGCTCATCGGCGCCGGGGCCGAAGGGGAGTAGATCATTCACCATCTCCAAAATCGCGGCCGCCGGCGATCACCAGCGGCGGACGCTCGCTGCCGCCGCCGTGGGGCGGGTGGAGTCGCGGGCGGCGGATGATGAACATCGGCCGCTGCTTCTGTTCGTCGTACATGCGCGCCAGGTAGATGGAAATCACCCCCAGCGCGGTCAGGATCATGCCGCCCAGCATCACCTGCACCGCGATCACGGTGGTGAAGCCGATCGCCGCGGTGCCGGTGAAGTAGCGGTAAAGCGTCTGGATGAGCAGCAGCGTGCCGAAGCCCACAGTGGCAAAGCCCACGTAGGCCACCGCCACCAGCGGCAGCGACGAGAAGGCCAGCAGGTTGCCGAGGGAATAGCGGATCAACCCGCCCAGCGACCACTTGGTGCTGCCGATCTCGCGCTCCTGCACGTCGAACTCCACGTCGGCGACCCGGTAGCCGACCCACGTGACCATGCCGCGGAAGAACCGGTTACGCTCGGGAAACTGCAGCAAGGTGTTGACCACCTGCCGGTCGAGCAGCTTGAAATCGCTCGCCCCCGCCATGTCGCCCCCCACCGCATGGCTCATCAGCCCGTTGAAGATCGCCGCAAACTTGCGGTAGAGCGCCGGCTCGTGGCTGCGCCGCCGCTTGCGGCCATTCACCACGTCGAAGCCTTCGCGCCACTTGGCGAGCATCTCGGGCAGGGCTTCGGGCGGATGCTGGAGGTCGGCGTCCATGAACACCACGCATTCACCGGTGGCCACCGCGAGGCCGGCGGCCAGAGCGGCCTCCTTGCCGAAGTTGCGCGAGAAATTGACCGGCACCACATCCGGACGATGCCGGGCGATGTCGGCCAGCACCTGCTCGGTGGTGTCCCGCGAGCCGTCGTTGACGATGACCAGTTCGGCGCGGACGTTCAGCGGCGCGAGCACCCGATCGAGCGCCTCGACGAAACGCGGCAGCCCGTCCGCCTCATTGAAGGCCGGCACGACCACCGACACATCGATCCTGTCCGCACCGAGCTTCATCGGAACACCTTACTGAGGCAGAAGTAATTGAAGGCCACCATGACCACCTCGGTGCCGAGCTTGGCCACCAAAAGGTTGTCGATCAGCGCGAGCAGCCCCACCAGCACCAGCGGCGAGATGGAGATCGTGATCACCGTCACGAGACCGTAGAGCAGCGCCTGGCGCAGGGGGACGGCCGCGCCCTTGCCCCCGTTGCCGAACGAAAAATACTTGTGCCCGAAAAACCCGGCCACCGCCCCGGCCGTCCGCGCCGCCAGCTGGGAGAACGCCGGCGCCACCAGAAAGACCTTGGCGAGCACGAAGAACACACACATGTCGAGCACCAGCAGCCCGACGCCGGTCAGGGCGTAGCGGGCGACCCTGGCCCGCCGCCGGTCACGCAGCAGCGGCGCAGGCCCGGTCACAAAGGGCTCCGCGCAGATGACGTCCGCGCCGGACGTTGGCGAAAGGCTGGTTTCATGGCACACCACGGGCTGGATTCAACAGATCGCCCGTTTCGCTCGGCCAGGCGCTCAGGCGCGGGCTGGGCGGACAGATGACCGGCCTCAGCCAATAAAACGCCGCGCAGCCTGCTCGCCAAGACGCCACAGCGTTGCCGGCAGGCCAACGGAAGGCAACGACACCTTCTGCGGGTTGGCCTTGAATGTTGGCAGCATAGCCGTGGTCGAAACAGTAAATTCGTCACGCCGCGCCGCCAAAAGTTTGCACAATTTTTCAAACCGGCGCACGACGATACCATCCGGATTGCTTCGTCCCTGTTTCAGCATCTCGAAATTGTGGGACAGCAGCACAAAATGGCCGATGCCCAGCGCGCGGGTCGATTCCAGCGCGCCTTCCAGCTCAGCCACGCTGCAGCTACCGAGCTGGGCCGGACGCAGGCGTCCGGTGCCATCGCGGAAGATCGTCATCGGCACGCTCTTGACCGCCCCGATGCGGCTGGGCTGGAGGAAATCCGCCTGCCCGCGCAGGTCGGGCGCGCTGTCGGCGCTCACCTCGTTGAGGCTGAAATCCAGCCCCAGCCCGCAGGCCTCCAGCGCACGGAAGGTGTCGGCGCTGGCGGCAAAGCTGCCGGCGCGGAAGGCGACCGGGTGACAATCCACCTGGGCCATCAGGTCGAGGCCCTTGCGGATCAGGATGGTCTGCTCTTCCAGCGTGTAATAGGCCAGATGCTGGCGCTTGCGGTTGGCGCCGGGAAACGGCAGCGGCCGCAGCTCGTCCGACCATTCCGGGTGAAGATGCAGTTGCACGTCGTGGCCGCCCGCGCGGATCAGGTCGACGATGGTCGCCAGATGCTCGACGCCAAACCGGGCGGCAAACAGCGGCTCGACGAAGAACACGCCTTTCAGGCCGTTACGGTCGAGGATCTCGAGGGTTTTCGGCAGCGCGTAGTCGCCGGCCGACGAGCGGCCGTACACGTAGCGCTCGAAGCTCGCCGGAAACTTTGCGTCGAGATCCTTCCAGCCTCCGCACCAGACTTCGATGTCGAAGGTCAGGTAGACCTTTACCGGGTCAGGCATGGGCTTTCCCCCTCGCGCAGCTCCTCGATCAGGTTGGCCACGGCGGAGTGGATGATCGCGAAGCAGGTCCGGAAATACTGATCGGTGTGCAGGTGCGGATCGTGGATGTGGATGCGGTGGGGACGCGACCAGTGCCCCAGCAGCGCGATGGCGTCGGCGGGGATGCCGCGACGGATGAGTTCGTGGGCGTGGCGCACTTCCATCGCCAGCAGCAGGTCGCCGGGCTGGTATTTGAAGTCGGTGAAGTTTGTGGCCCGGTGGGCGGTGAGATCAAAGCCATACACCGGCGCCGCGGCAACGGCCTTCTCGAAGGCTGGCGCGCCGGTGGTGGTGGACAGCCCCAGCGACGCCACCCGGGCACCCATGCCCTCGGCCACCACGTGGCCAAAGGCGCTGCGGTTGATGTTGCCGAGGCACACGAAGACCAGCCGCTTCACCGCCTTCGGGCGAATCTGCACGAAGGGGCCGAGACGTCCGCCGAGAAACTCGAGCTCGCCCAGAACCAGCCGCACGAAGCCGCGGAAAGTCCCGAAACCCACATCGATCAGCGAGGCGAGCCGTCCGGAGAGACTCGGGCTATAGACCAGCTTTTCCACTCTTTCACCACCCGTATTTAATGGACATGAGGTGTCCGCCTGCGTGAGCGTAACAACACTTCATCGACAAATGAAACCGTCACGCGCCGCGGAAGCCGGCTTATGTTGCCTACCGCACATACGCGAGAACCCACTCGACATGGGTGGCCGGATGATACCGGCGACAGGAGAGTGCGCCCCGTGCAGCCCTGGCGCTGCGACGCACAAATTTACCTTATCGCGTCGGCTTTCCGCCACGGCGGGGTGGTGGCGCCCGGCGCGCGCCCACCGGGCTGCCTGCCTTGCCGGTGCGACGCGCGCCGCCACCGGGGCTGCCACCGCTCCGGTCGAGCACCACCGGCTGGTCGCGGGGCACCAGATGGCGCGGCGCCGTGCCGATCAGATCGGACCGGCCCATCGCCCGCAGGGCCTCGCGGATCAGCGGCCAGCCTTCGGGATCGTGGTAGCGCAGCAGCGCCTTGTGGAGCCGGCGCTGGCGGCCGGACTTGGGCGTATCCACGGCCTCGGAATCCGCCGACACCTTGCGCAGCGGGTTCTTGCCGGAGTGGTACATGGTGGTGGCCATGGCCATCGGCGTGGGCAGGAAGGTCTGGACCTGGTCGAGCTTGAAGTTGTTGGACTTCAGCCACAGGGCCAGGTTGACCATGTCCTCGTCGCTGGTGCCCGGGTGGGCGGCGATGAAGTAGGGAATCAGGTGCTGCTTCTTGCCGGCCTCCTTCGAGAAGCGCTCGAACATCTCCTTGAAGCGGTCGTAGGTGCCGATGCCGGGCTTCATCATCTTGCCCAGCGGGCCGTCCTCGGTGTGCTCCGGGGCGATCTTCAGCAGGCCGCCCACGTGGTGGGTGACGAGCTCCTTCACGTATTCCGGGGATCTCACCGCGAGGTCGTAGCGCAGGCCGGAGCCGATCAGCACCTTCTTGACGCCGGGGATCGCCCGCGCCTTGCGGTACAGGCGGA
>RRZT011578226.1_pt1 | contig 11035 bp, 7 predicted proteins | sample 2165551 | NCBI WGS metagenome assembly RRZT01 (sample SAMN10456910, study PRJNA506462) | wastewater metagenome | biome: wastewater; feature: sludge; material: wastewater sludge; isolation source: wastewater sludge with Escherichia coli K12::gfp cells carrying plasmid... | place: USA: Moscow, Idaho ...
AGCGGGGGATGAGCCCGAAGTGGATCGTCTCGGGATCCCCGAGGCTGCGGCCCTGCGCGACCTTGACCGGGTCGACGTCGCCGATGAGGTCGGCGACCGAGGTGTCGGGCGTCGCGAGCTTCTCGGCATACCGTTCGTCGCGATGCCGCCACGCGATCGGCAGCGCCTCGCCGAGCTCGGCCGCGCGTCGCCGCGAGGCGTGCGTGATCGGCTCATAGGGGTGTTCGCCGAGCTCGGAGCCCTCGATGACCGGGGTCCACTCGTCGAGGAGCCCGACGAGGGTGCGCAGGAGCCGGGTCTTGCCCTGGCCGCGCTCGCCGAGGAGGACGACGTCGTGGCCGGCGATGAGGGCGCGCTCGAGCTGGGGGAGGACCGTGTCGGCGAAGCCGTGCAGCCCGGGCCACGGATCGCGCCCCTCGCGCAGGGCGGCCAGCAGGTTGTCGCGGATCTCGGCGCGCAGCCCGCGCGCCTCGTGACCGCAGGTGCGCAGCTCACCGACCGTCCGCGCGCTCGGAGCGCTCGCAGCAGCGGTCGGGGCCGGGGCGGGGGAGGGTCGGTCGTCGCTCACGTTCGTCACGCTACGCCGCGGCACCGACAACATCGATCCGAGCCGGAGGCAGGCTGGTCCGACCGCAGGGGGACCCGCCTATCCCGGGCGAACCGGGCAGCCCCGTCTATCCTGCGAACGTGAACCTCGAGAAGGTCGTCTTCGGGTTCTTCGTGCTGCTCGCAGCGACGTCGAACTTCGGTTTCTTCATCGGTGATCTCGGCAACCCCGAGCTGCACAACGTCTATGAGCTCTACGCCGCCGTCATCGTCTCGCTCATCGCCACCGTGCTGAAGTTCGGCGATCGCACCCAGATCGGCGCGGTGCATCTGGCGACGAGCCTCGTCGCCGACATCCAGCTCATCGCGGCCGTCGTCGTGTGGGTCTGGGCGGATCAGGTGTCCTCGGCCGGCTTCACCCCGGCGCACATGGCGAGCGTCGTCTCGCTGTCGGGCGGCGCCCTCTTCGCCAATGTGGTCTCGGTCGTCCTGCTCGTCGTCGAGACCGTCTCCTACCGGCGTCGCTGACCGGGCCGACCGGACCTCAGGAGTCTTGCGATGGCGAATCCGCTGCTCACGCTCATGGCCATGCGGCCACCGGAGGATCCGCGGGCGGCCCAGCGGCGCGCCGCACTGCGGCGGGTCGCCGTCAAGGTGCCCTCGGACGGGCCGACGACCGATGCGATCTTCCTCGCCTTCCGGCGGATGCGCGGGCCGCTCATCGTCATGCTCGTCACCTTCGCGGTGTCGATCCTCGGGCTGACGCTCATCCCTGGCGTCGACGATCAAGGGAAGCCCTACCGGCTGACGTTCTTCGACGCCTTCTACTTCATCTCCTACACGGCGACGACGATCGGCTTCGGCGAGACGCCCTACGCGTTCACGATCGCCCAGCGGATGTGGGTGTCCTTCGCGATCTACGCCTCGGTCATCGGGTGGGCGTATGCGATCTCGGCGCTCTTCGCGCTGCTGCAGGACCGCTCCTTCCGCGAGGCGGTCCAGGTGCAGGGATTCCGTCGGGCCGTGCGGCGGATCGACGAACCGTTCGTCATCCTGGCCGGCTACGGACACGCGGGCCGCCAGGTGGCCCGGACGCTGGACGAGCTGCGCCGACGCTTCGTCGTGCTCGACGACGACCGGCGGCGGATCGACGCGCTCGCCACCGATCAGCTCACCGTCGACGCCCCCGGGCTCGACGCGGACGCGGCGAACCCCCGCTTCCTCGGGCTCGCCGGGCTGGGCAGCGAGCGATGTGAGGCGGTGCTCGCCCTGACCGACGACAACGAGACGAACCTCGCGATCGTCATGGCCGTCCATCTGCTGCGGCCCGACGTGCCGGTCATCGCCCGCTGCGACGACCGGCTCACCGCGGCCCGGATGCTCGACTTCGAGCCGGCCGCCATCCTCAACCCGTACGACCACTACGGCACCTATCTCGTGCTCGCACTCCAGCGGCCCACGACCTACCAGCTCGTCAGCTGGCTCATGAACCGCCGCGGGACTCGGCTGCCGGCCCGGCGTGACGGACTGACCGACGGCCGCTGGGTCGTCACCGGCGACGACCGGTTCGCCCGCGAGGTGGCCGCCGACCTGCGCGACGCCGGCCTCGAGGTGACCCTCACCAAGGCCAAGGACGGCGACCCCGACGTCAGCGAGGCCGTCGGCTTTGTCGCCGGATCCACGAGCGACGCGACGAACCTCGCCCTCGCCGCCCACGCCCGCCGCGAACGCCACGACATCTTCATCTGCGTGCGCCAGAGCACGTCGCGCAACGCCGCCCTCCTCGACGCCTTCGACCCCGACTCGGTCTTCGTGCCGACCGAACTCGTCGCCAAGGAGGCCCTCGCCCGCGTCGTCGCGCCCTACCTGTGGGGCTTCATCGAGCAGGCGATCGAGCAGGACGACGCCTGGTCCGCTGCGATGCTCCAGGTGATCAAGCGGCGCTGCGGATCCCCGACCCCGAGCACGCAGGTCATCACGCTGGACCAGGTCAGCGCTCCGGCCGTCCTGCGCTGGCTGCGGCACGACGAGCTGAGCCTCGGTGACCTGCTGCGCGACCCTGACGACCGGGCGCGCGTCGCGCCGCTCGCGGCGCTCGGGCTCATCCGTGAGGACCACACGCTCTACGCCCCCGACCTCTCCGAGCCGCTGCGCGCGGGGGACAGGCTCCTCCTGGCCGGACGGGAATCCGGCTTCGACATCCTCTCCGGCACGCTCTACTCCGACTCCGCCGTCGAATACGTCGCCACCGGCCGCCAGGTGCCCTCGACGTGGGTGTGGCGCGTGCTGACCGGCACGCGCCTGCCGCGCTGACTACCCCGGCGGGGTGCCGTCCGTCTCGGCGATCCGGACCGTGCCGGCCGCGCCGTCGACGACGACCCGCTGACCGCTGCGGATCCGGGAGGCGGCCCGGTCGACCCCGACGACCGCCGGGATGCCGTACTCCCGGGCGACGACGGCGCCGTGGCTGTTCGAGCCGCCCATCTCCATGACGAGGCCGCCGGCGGTGAGGAAGAGCGGGGTCCACCCCGGGTCGGTCGAGGGCGCGACGAGGATCTCGCCGGGCTCCAGGTGGGCGCCGTCGGGATCCGTGACGACGCGAGCCGTGCCCGTGACGACGCCGGTCGAGGCCGGGGTGCCGACGAGCACGCCCGGGTCGAGCGAGCCGGTCGCGGCGGGGGCGAGGGCCTCGACGTCCGTGCCGTCGGAGAGGACGAGCCGCGGGATGTGCCGTCGGCGCAGCTCGCGGTCGTAGGCCGCGCGATTCGCCGCCACCGTCGCGCGCAGCAGGCCGTCGGCATCGCCCTCGGAGCTCCCCGTGATCCCCGAGACTCCCGAGACCCCCGTGGTCTCCTCCAGTCTGTGAAGGCCCGCCCGCAGCGTCCACAGGTCGAGGAAGAAGACATCGTCGACCGCGTCGAGCCGGCCGGCCGCCATGAGCTCCGCCCCGATGAGCTGGAACTGCTCCCGCGCCCGCGCGAGCACGGTGACCAGCCCGAACTTCGGCGCCTCCCGCAGCCCGACGAGCCGCCGGGCCCGGTCGAGGGCGAGCGTGAGAATGGCGCGGCGTACCGGGTCGTCCGCCCGGTCGAGCAGCCGCTCGACGGCCGCCTCACCCTCGAGGCGACCCCGCTCGAAGACTGCCCGCGGTCCGGCGGACTCGTCGGTCACGAGCGCGTAGTTGCGCAGCGTGCCCCGCAGATGCTCGGGCTGCTCGCGCCAGCGCGGCATCCCCAGGTCGATCTCGGCGACCGCGCGATCGCCCCAGCGCTCGAGGAAGCCCGCCAACCCCGCGTCCACGGTGGCATCCGTGGCATCGGTGGCATCGGCCGCCTCGTGCGCGCAGACGCCGCGGGAGAGATCCCACAGCTCGAGGTCCATCTGGGTCGTCACGTTGTGCGGCAGCCCGCGGAGCACCGCCTGGAGCTCACCCGGCCCGATCCGCCCGCGCAGGAGGCGCCCGGCGACGCCGAGTGCGAGGAAGCCGGGGATCGCGTAGCCCGCGATCGCCGGCATGACCATGCCGCGCGGCGAGGAGAGCAGGCCTTCGACCGCGTCGAGCCGGTCGATCGCCGTCGCGTCGGGCGCCAGGTCGAGGCTGTGCCGCAGCGCCTCGATCTCGGACTGCGCCCGCCGCACCGCGAGATCGGGATTCCGCACCGCGAGCAGCGCCTTGCGAGGAATGCCCGTCGCGATCCAGAAGCGACCGATCCCACCGACGGTGGACGCGGCGACGCGCGCGCGGCCCACTCGACCATGGGTCGACGCCGCAGTGGCGAGCGCCGGATCGGACTCCAGATGCGCGAGCGCAGCCGCCGAGCGTGCCTCCATGTAGGCGAAGGCGAAGCGCACGAGCCGGCGCCCGATCGGATTGCGAAAGGCCGTCGTCACATCGCCGAAGATCCGCTCGCCGCCCTCGGCGTAGAACGGCCCGCCGAGCCGCGCGTCGGGCACCTCGAGGCCGCCCAGGCGAGCGCCGGCCGTCGTGAGGAGTCGGATCGCCCCCCGACCCAGCGGCGTGATCGGGCGGGTCAGCCCCTGGGCGAGTGAGGCGCACAGGAAGAGCCGCGGGCCCGGCCGATCGGGGTGCCCGACGCGCGCGGTGCCGTCCTGTGCGCGTGACCCCACGACCTCTCGTGCCGCTCCGACGAAGCGCACGAGCGGGTAGAGCGTCGTCACCGGTCGGGACTGGGTGAGCCAGAAGGAGCCCTCGGCATCGAGCGCCCACTCGGTGTCCTGCGGTGCGCCGAAGAGCGCGGACGCCTGCGCGCCGAGTGCCGTGAGGTCGGCGAGCTGAGCGTCGGTGAGCACTGCGTCGTCCCCGCGCCCCTGGACTCGCAGATCGGTGTCGGCGCCCGCTGCGCCGGTGACCTCCCGGACGACGCCCCCACCCGGCCGCGACCGGACCGCGACGAGCTTGTCGCCGATCTCGCGCGTCACGACCCGACCCGACGCCGTCTCGACGACGTAGTGATCGGGGTTGACCTCGCCGGAGACGACGGACTCCCCGAGCCCGCGGTTCGCGTCGATCGCCGTCCGAGCCCGCGATCCCGTCACCGGGTCGGCCGTGAACATCACGCCGGCCGCGTCGGCGTCGACCATCCGCTGCACGACGACCGCGAGCGCCACCTGGGCCGGGTCGATGCCGTGCCCGGCGCGGTAGGCGACCGCGCGGTCGGTCCACAGGCTTGCCCAGCACGCGCGGACGGCCTCCAGCACCTCGGCTTCACCGATGACGTTGAGATAGGTGTCCTGCTGCCCGGCGAAGCTCGCGTCCTGCAGGTCCTCAGCGGTCGCCGACGATCGCACCGCGACCGCCACGCCTGCTGCGCGCGGCGCCCCGCCCTCCTCGTGCGGCGTGAGCTCGCGATAGGCGGCGAGGACCGCCTCGCGGATGGGCTCCGGCACGTGTGCGGCGCCCACGAGCTCCCGGGTCCGCCCCGCGACGTCGGACGGCACCGAGCCGTCCGCTGCCCCATCACGCGCGCGAGCGAAAAGAGCCTCGAGCTCGCCGCCCAGCGGCCCGACCGCGAGCCGGTAGGCCCTGGTGGTCACGCAGAATCCGTCGGGCACGTTCAGCCGGCCGCCGAGCATCCGATGGAGGTTCACCGCCTTGCCGCCGACCGCCTCGACGGCGTCGCACGCTGTGTCGCGCAACGCCACGACGAGCGGCATGTCGAGCGGGACCTCGTGCGGGGACCTCGGATCGGGCGCGGGGCGAGGGGACGGTTCGGTCATACCCGCAGAGCGTAGATCGCGGCACCGACACCCAGGGGACACCCAGAGGAGCTTTACGCCGGTGCCGTCCGGACAGCGCTGCGGGCCCGTCGCGACTCGCGACGGGCCCGCATGCGGTCGGAGCCCCCACAGCTCCGGCGGACCCCCACGTCCGGATCCCCAGATCCCCCAGCTACCGTCCCGCCGTCCGTCCCCCGACGAACGATGCGATCCGGATCCGATCCAGCGCCCTGACCATCGGTGTCGCGTCCCCACGCGCATCGGTCCGGACCGCCGATCAGTCCCCTGGTCCTGCTCATTTCCCCGTGTGCTCCCCCGAGCACTCTTCGACAGTACGAGCGTCCAGGTCGTGTGTTCAAGTCTCTCGTCCGGACGATAGATGCAACGCAGGCGAGTGAGGTCCGTCTCAGCGGCTCGGCTCGCCCCGGTCATCGACCGTCGGTCCGGACCTGTGATGACGCTCTGACCAGCGAAAACCCGGGTCCGGCAGGACGTGGCGGTGGTCACGAGGATGTCACGATTCAGCTTGTTCCGGCCCAAAGGTCGCCACACGGGCCCCCGGCGCACCAAGATGACGTCCAGCGTGCCCACAGATTGTTCGAGGGCCGCTCGTTCGCCGGTAGTCGGCCCAAAGGAGGGCTCATGGGAATGGAGAAACGTCGCTCGCGCGCCAGGCGGGGGGCACGGATCGCGGTCCCACTGGCGGTGGCGGTCGCCGGCTCGACGCTGGCGGCCTGTTCGACCGGGCCGGGTGGCACGGTCGTCAACCTCTACGGTGGCGCCGCCGCCCAGGGCTTCGACAAGATCATCGCGGAATGCAACAAGGCCGCCGACGGCAAGTACACGATCGTCGGCAACCTCCTGCCCAGTGACGCGGACTCGCAGCGCGAGCAGCTCGTGCGTCGCCTGGCCGCCAACGACAAGGGCATGGACCTCATCGGCATGGACGTCACGTGGACGGCCGAATTCGCCGAGGCCAAGTGGATCCGTGCGCTGACCGATGCGCAGAAGACCGAGGTCAACAAGGGCATCCTCCAGCCGCCGATCGCGACGGCGACGTGGAAGGACGTGCAGTACGGGATCCCCAAGCACACGAACGTGCAGATCCTCTGGTACCGCAAGTCCCTCGTGCCCAAGCCCCCGGAGACGTGGGACGAGATGCTCGAGATGTCGGCCAAGCTCAAGGAAGAGAAGAAGCCCTACCAGATCGGCATGACGGCCGCCCAGTACGAGGGCTACGTCGTCAACATCAACAACCTCTTCAACGCCTACGGCGCCAAGTTCGTCAACGAGGACAGCACCCAGGCCGACGTCGGCCCGAATGCCGTCAAGGCGCTCGAGCTCATGAAGAAGATCGCGACCTCCGGCCTCGTCAGCACCTCCCTGTCGAATGCCCAGGAGCCCGAGGTCTTCGCCGACATGGAGGCCGGCCGCTCGGCCTTCTCGATCAACTGGCCGTATGTGCTCTCCGCGATGCGGGGGGCTGCCGAGACCAACCCCAAGGCCAAGGAGATCGTCGACGACCTCGGCTTCACGACATTCCCCGTCGTGACCAAGGGCGAGCCGCCGAAGGTCACGCTCGGTGGCATGAACTACGCGATCAGCTCCTACAGCACGCACCCGGACGAGGCCTACCAGGCGGCGATGTGCCTGCGTAATCAGGAGCACCAGCTCATGGCCGCGCTCGACGCCGGTGACGCCCCCGTCATGGAGGAGCTGTACAAGAGCAACGAGGAGTTCCGCAAGGCGTACCCCATGGGCGACGTCATGCTCGAGGAGTTGAAGAACGCGGTCCCGCGTCCGGCGACGCCCGTCTACCAGAACATCTCGACGACTGTCTCCTACACGCTGTCCCCGCCGGCGGGGATCAACCCGGAGGCCGACGCCGAGACCTTGCGTAATTCCATTCAGGACGCAATCGACGGAAAGGGGATCCTGCCGTGAGCACTCAAGCCACCCGCTCGCAGGGGTCGTCCGGCGCGGCGCACAACGCCGACGAAGGGACCGCGATCGCCCGCAAACGGGCGAGCGACGGCAAGCGCGCCGAGCGCAAACTCGGTCTCATGCTCGTCGCGCCGGCGGTCATCGTCATGCTGGCCGTCACGGCCTACCCGATCGTCTACGCCCTGTGGCTCTCGCTCCAGCGCGCCGACCTGCGGCAGCCGGACGCGAATCAGTTCGTCGGCCTCGAGAACTACATCACCGTGCTGTCGAGCCCGATCTGGTGGAACGCCTTCGGGATCACCGTCTTCTACACGATCTTCGGCGTGATCTTCGAGCTCATCCTCGGCATGCTGCTCGCGATCGTCATGCACCGCACGCTGGTGGGGCGCGGTCTCGTGCGCACCTCGGCGCTCGTGCCTTACGCGATCGTCACCGTGGTGGCCGCGTTCTCCTGGCGCTTCGCGTGGACGGAAAACCTCGGATATCTCGCCGGGAGTAGTGCACCGCTGACGGACAAGTGGGATTCGGTGTGGATCATCATCCTCGCCGAGGTCTGGAAGACGGTGCCCTTCATGGCGCTGCTGCTCATGGCCGGTCTGGCGCTCGTGCCCGAGGACCTGCACAAGGCGGCGGCCATGGACGGTGGCACGGCGTGGCAGCGCTTCTGGCAGATCACGGTGCCGCTCATCAAGCCCTCGATCCTCGTCGCGGTGCTCTTCCGCACGCTCGATGCCTTCCGCATCTTCGACAACATCTACGTGTTGACCAGCGGCGCGAACGAGACGAGTTCGGTGTCGATCGTGGCGTACAACAACCTCATCCGAGGGTTGAACCTCGGCATCGGATCAGCGATGTCGGTGCTCATCTTCCTCACCATCGCGATCATCGCGTTCATCTTCGTGAAACTCTTCGGAGCCGCAGCGCCGGGCGCGGACGACGGCGGAAGGCGGTAGGTCATGCAGAACGAATCCACCAAGAGCAAGTGGATGTGGGTGGGCGTCAACGCCATCGTCATCCTCTATGCGTTCATCCCGGTCCTGTGGATCGTCTCGTTGTCCCTCAAGGACTCCGGCAGTCTCAACGACGGAAACTTCTGGCCGCGGTCGATCACGTGGGCGTCGTACGAGCAGATCTTCAGCAATGACGACTTCGTGCGTGCGCTCATCAACTCGATCGGCATCTGCCTCATCGCGACGTTCGTGGCGATCCTCCTGGCGATGTTCGCGGCGTATGCGATCGCGCGCCTGGACTTCCCCGGCAAGTCGCTCATCGTCGGGCTTTCGCTCATGATCTCGATGTTCCCGCAGATCGCACTCGTCACGCCGCTGTTCAAGATCGAGACGGCGGTCGGCCTGTTCGACACGTGGCTCGGCCTGATCATCCCCTACATCACCTTCGCCCTCCCGCTGGGCATCTACACGATGTCCGCGTTCTTCCGCGAGATCCCGTGGGAGTTGGAGAAGGCGGCGAAGATGGACGGGGCGACGCCGTTCCAGGCGTTCCGTCAGGTCATCGCCCCCTTGGCGATGCCCGGTGTCTTCACCACGGCGATCCTCGTCTTCATCTCCTGCTGGAACGACTTCCTCTTCGCGCTGTCCCTCACGTCGACGTCGGCGGCCCGGACGGTGCCCGCGGCGATGTCGTACTTCCAGGGCGCGACGACCTTCGAGAAGCCCACCGGGCCGATCGCGGCGGCGGCTGTCGTCATCACCATTCCGATCGTCATCTTCGTGCTGCTCTTCCAGCGGCGCATCGTGGCCGGCCTCACGTCCGGCGCCGTCAAGGGCTGAGCTCTTCACTTCATAGATCCAAGGAGCAGACAATGGCCGAGATCGTTCTCGACAACGTCGTCAAGCGATACCCCGACGGCGCACTGGCCGTCGACAATTTCAACCTCACGATCGCCGATGGCGAATTCATCATCCTTGTCGGCCCGTCGGGCTGCGGGAAGTCCACGACCCTCAACATGGTCGCGGGCCTGGAGGACATCACCCAGGGCGAGCTGCGCATCGACGGTGAGGTCGTCAACGACAAGGCGCCCAAGGACCGCGACATCGCGATGGTGTTCCAGTCCTACGCGCTCTACCCGCACATGACGGTCGGCGAGAACATGGGCTTCCCGCTCAAGCTCGCCGGCGTCGACAAGGGCACGATCCAGAAGAAGGTGCACGACGCAGCCGAGATGCTCGAGCTGACGCAGCACCTGGACCGCAAGCCGTCCAACCTCTCCGGTGGGCAGCGCCAGCGCGTCGCCATGGGCCGCGCGATCGTGCGCCAGCCCAAGGCGTTCCTCATGGACGAGCCGCTGTCGAACCTCGACGCGAAGCTGCGCGTGCAGATGCGCACGCAGGTCGCGCGCATCCAGAAGAGCCTCGGCACGACGACCCTCTACGTGACGCACGACCAGACCGAGGCGATGACCCTCGGTGACCGGGTCGTCGTGATGCGTGGCGGCGTCGTGCAGCAGGTCGGGTCGCCGCAGGATCTCTACGACAACCCGAACAACCTCTTCGTCGCCGGCTTCATCGGCAGCCCGTCGATGAACTTCGTCCCGGGTCATCTCGGTAACGGGGTCATCCAGAGCCCGCTGGGCGACGTGCCGGTCAGCGACCAGCTGCGTCGTCAGCTCGAGAAGGGCCAGTCGAACGGCGACGTCATCATGGGCATCCGGCCCGAGCACTTCGAGGACCCGCGCCTCGTCGGTGAGAAGCCGGGCTCGACGTTCACGGCGCCGATCGATCTCATCGAGTCGATGGGTTCGGACCTCTACGCCTACTTCACCCTGCAGGGCCAGGAGGCGCAGTCGGCCGACCTCGACGACCTCGCCAAGGACATGGGCAACGACATGCACGGCGACGGCGTGCCGGTCACGGCGCGTCTCGACCCGGCGGCCCACATCCGCAAGGGCGAGAACGCGACGCTGTGGTTCGACACGAGCAAGCTGCAGGTCTTCGACGCCAAGTCGGGCCAGAGCCTGACCGCCGGCATGGACCGCTCCGACGCCGGTCGCGTCGAGGCGGGCGCCCACCGCGCGGAGCAGCCGCACGCCGAGTAGTCACCTCGGGACGCACCCGCTCCACACCACGGCCCGCCGTCCACCCGGACGGCGGGCCGCGGCATTGCCGGCTCTGGTGGGCGGCGGCTCGCTGAGGTCGGATGGCAATGTGGCTCTTCACCGATGAGTGTGGGGTCACAGGGGTAGCCCGCCGCCGATGAGGAGCATGCGGAGCCGGTAGTTGTCGCGGTTGCGGAAGCCTCGGGCGATGCGTCGGTGGAGCTCGATGAGCCCGTTGAATCTCCTATGTAT
>RRZT010634709.1_pt1 | contig 11034 bp, 9 predicted proteins | sample 2165551 | NCBI WGS metagenome assembly RRZT01 (sample SAMN10456910, study PRJNA506462) | wastewater metagenome | biome: wastewater; feature: sludge; material: wastewater sludge; isolation source: wastewater sludge with Escherichia coli K12::gfp cells carrying plasmid... | place: USA: Moscow, Idaho ...
AGGCGACGAAGCACGTAGCCACGGGCCTCGTTGCCGGGTGCCACACCGTCGGTCATCAGCATGAGCGCGGACCGAGTGTGGTCGCCGACAACGCGCATCCGCACGTCGTCGTCGCGGTTGGCGCCGTAGGCCTTGCCCGACAGTTCGGCCGCGCGCGCAATTACGGGGAAGATCTCATCGATCTCGTACATGTTGTCTTTGCCCTGCAGCAGGTAAGCCACCCGCTCCAGGCCCATCCCCGTGTCGATGTTCTTGCTCGGCAGGGGCCCCAACACGTCGAAGTCGTCCTTGGCGCGCACGCTCGACAGTTCTTCGGTCTGAAAGACGAGGTTCCAGATCTCCAAGAACCGGTCCTCGTCGGCCTCGGGGCCGCCGTCGGGGCCGTACTGCGGGCCGCGGTCGATGTAGATCTCGCTGCACGGTCCGCCGGGGCCCGGTACACCCATGTGCCAGTAGTTGTCCTTCAGCCCGCGACGCTGAATGCGCTCGGTGGGTACCCCGACACCGCGCCACAACTCGGCGGCCTCATCGTCGTCGTGGTACACGGTTACCCACAGCCGCTCGGGGTCGAAACCGTAGAAGCCATCGGCTTGGCTTCCCGTCACCAGTTGCCAGGCGAACTCGATCGCACCGGCCTTGAAGTAGTCACCGAACGAGAAGTTCCCGGGCATCTGGAAGAACGTTCCGTGCCGGGTGGTCTTGCCGACATCCTCGATGTCCAGTGTCCGCACACACTTTTGCACGCTCGCTGCGCGATTCCAGGGGGGCTGTTCAGCGCCCGTGAAGTACGGCTTGAACGGCACCATCCCGGCGTTGACGAACAACAGCGTCGGGTCGTTGTACACGAGTGGCGCTGACGGAACGATCGTGTGACCTCGTTCCTCGAAGAAGTCGAGGAAACGGCGCCGGATCTCGGCGGTCTTCATGAGTGGTGTCCTAACTGACTGGCTGAGTGGGGATCAACGCTGCGGCGCGGGGTCCATGTCGAGGGCCTCGCGGAGTTCGGCCTCGCGGGCGGCCGCATTCTCGGTGACGGTGTCGAAAAAGTCATTGATCCGGTACTCGAGATTTCGACCCATGCGCGTGGCCTGTTCGGCCACACCCTGAGGAGTGAAGCGACGCGCGATGTCCTTGCCCTTCACGACAACGAAGACCGTGATCCCCGCTCCGACCGCCATCCACAGGACGCGCTTCACTTCGAACCTCTCTTGGTGGTCCGCTGACCGGCCACCGCCGTCCGGATCCCGTAGATGATCGCGGCCCCACGGACCAACGGCCCGCCCAGGGTGGCCGTGATAACTGTCGCCAGCCGTGCCGCGTTGTCCGTGACCACGGTGACATTCTTCGTGACCGTCGTGACGTCCTCGGTGACCACGGCGACCTTCGAGATTTCGTCGTTGGTGGCCGTGACGGTGCCCTTGAGTTCCTGCAGGATCGGCACGGTGTCGTGGCCGATGTCGCGGATCGCGAGCCGCAACTCCTCCAGCACCCGACCGGTCTTCAGCAGCGGGACGGCTGTCAGCGCGACAAAAACGACTGCGGCCAATGCCGCGATGAGCCCTGCGACCTCACCGATGCTCATCTTGCCCCCATCGATAGACAACGCCAGTCAGCCTAGTGCACGTCTCGCCGTCCGAGCCGATTGATTCGTGTCAGGCGGAAGTCGGACCGCCGTTGCGCCCCAGTAGGTCGTCCAGGATTCGCAGTCGTTCGATCATCGCCGCCTCGGCGCCGTGATCGGTCGGCTCGTAGTAGCGCGTCCCCGCCAGGACGTCTGGCAGGTAGGTCTGAGCGGCCACCCCATGCGGGTGGTCGTGGGCGTACGCGTACCCGCGCCCGTGACCAAGGTCCTGCGCACCGGCGTAGTGGGCATCGCGCAGATGGAGGGGAACCGTGCCGATCTTGCCGCTCTCGACGTCGGCGAGTGCGCGGTCGATGGCCACGATCACGGCGTTGGACTTCGGGGCGAGCGCGCAGGCCACGGTGGCGTGGGCCAGGGTGAGGCGCCCCTCGGGCATCCCGATGAGGGCGACGGCCTGGGCGGCGGCGATGCATGTCTGCAAGACCCCTGGCGCGGCCATGCCGATGTCCTCGGAAGCCAAGATGATCAGTCGCCTGGCGATGAAGCGCGGGTCCTCCCCCGCCGCCAGCATGCGTGCCAGGTAGTGCAAGGCGGCGTCGACGTCGGACCCGCGCATGGACTTGATGTATGCGCTGACGACGTCGTAGTGCTGGTCCCCCGACTTGTCATACCGGACCGCCGCTCGATCAACGGCGGTGGCCACGTCCGTTCCGGTGATGTCATCGCGTTGCTGGGCGTCCGCGACTGCTGCGGATTCCTCCAAGAAGGTCAGCACGCGCCGCGCGTCCCCATTGGCCAGAGCAATCACGGCTTCCAGGGCGTCTGAGCCGAGGACGAACCGACCACCGTCCCGCGTTCGCAGGCCTCTCTCGTCGGTGAGGGCGCGGTTGACCAGTACCGCGAGGTCTGCGTCGGTGAGTGGCTGCAACGTGAGCAGCAGTGAGCGAGACAGCAGGGGCGAGATCACGGAGAACGATGGATTCTCAGTGGTGGCGGCGATGAGGGTGACGAGGCGGTTCTCGACGGCGGGCAGCAAGACGTCTTGCTGACTGCGACTGAAACGGTGCACCTCGTCGATGAACAACACGGTCCGGCGCCCCCGAGCGAGATCGGCCTTGGCCGCGCTCAGTACCGCCCGAACCTCCTTGACGCCGGCCGTCACCGCGGAAAGCTCCACGAAGCGAGCGTCGACGGCTCGCGACACGACGGCCGCAATCGTGGTCTTGCCGACGCCGGGTGGACCCCACAAGAAGACGGACATCGACTGTCCGGCCGCCAAGCGCCGCAACGGTGACCCTGCGGCAAGCAGGTGCTGCTGACCGACGATCTCGTCCACAGTGCGTGGCCGGAGCCTCACGGCAAGCGGTGCCTGGTCGTGGGCGCCGTCGCCGAGCGTGCCGCCCAGCGGAGTCGGCGGTTGCTCGATCTGATTCCCGAACAGGTCCTCACTCATCGGCGTCCAACCTACCCGGGTACGCGTACGCGCAGGGCGAACAAACGTTCGACGGTGTTGCGTTGCGAGCTATAGCGATATATCGTTACTGCATCGCGTAAGTTCGCGACGTCGGGATGTCCCGACACCACCTTGTTTAGGAGCAGTCATGAGTTCACATCACAAACACCACCACGCACACGGGCCGTTCGCGCCCTTCATGCTGGCCATGCATCACGGACACGGTCGGCGCGACCGGGGGCGGGGCTTCGGTCCCGGCGGTCCGTTTGGCCCAGGCGGTCCGTTCGGCCCCGGGGGCCCTTTCGGGCCGGAAGGACCCTTCGGAGCCGAGGGCCCAGCTGGCCGCGGCCAGCGAGGCCGTCGAGCCAGGCGCGGCAATGTGCGCAACGCCATCCTGCAGGCCCTTGCGACAGCCGAGACCGACGGCCAGGTCGGCATGAACGGGTACCAGGTGATCGGCTTCATCACCGACGCGACCGACGGCCAATGGCGCCCGAGCCCCGGCGCCGTGTACCCGGCCCTTTCCCAGCTGGAAGATGAGCGTCTGATTACCGCCATCGACCTCGACGGGCAGAAGGCCTTTCAACTCACGGACGCCGGCAGGGATCAGGTGTCCCAGCAGGCTGATCGACCCAAGCCGTGGGATTTCGCCACCGCGGATGATGACTATCCCGATTCGCACGGAGCGTTGTTCGCCGAGTTCGGGCAGCTGGGTTTCGCCGTCCACGCGGCCGCTCGATCCGGAAACGACTCCGTCGTCGAGAGCGCACAACGGGCCTTGGCGAATGCCCGCCGCGAGGTTTACCGCCTGCTGGCCGACGCCGACATCGAGGCCGACCAGTGAGCTGCCCAGGCAGCGACGCACACAGGCGCCGATCCTGAGGATCGGCGCCTGTCGCTGTTGTGCGTGGCGGTTCAGTTGGTGGCGCTAGCTCGCTTCTTTCCAGCGTCAACGCCGGCCTCGCGTCGCTGCTGGATCGTGATCGGCGCCGGTGCCCCGGTGAGGGGGTCGTAACCGTTACCCGTCTTCGGGAAGGCGATGGTGTCGCGAATCGAGTCGGCACCCGCCAGCAGCATCACGATCCGGTCCCACCCGAAGGCGATGCCGCCATGTGGCGGGGCGCCGAAGGCGAACGCGTCGAGGAGGAATCCGAACTTCTCCTGCGCCTCCTCCGGACCGATACCCATGACCGCAAAAACGCGCTCTTGGATGTCGCGGCGATGGATACGGATCGAACCGCCGCCAATCTCATTGCCGTTGCAGACGATGTCGTAGGCGTACGCGAGTGCGTTGCCTGGGTCGACATCGAAACTGTCGAGCCATTCCGGCTTGGGCGATGTGAATGCGTGGTGCACGGCGGTCCAGGAACCCTCCCCCACGGCCACATCTCCCTCGGCCTGCGCCTCGCTTGCCGCCTTGAACAAGGGCGCGTCCACGACCCAGACCAACGACCAGGTACCGGGCTCGATGAGCCCGAGCCGTTCGGCCACCTCGTTGCGGGCGGCCCCGAGCAGGGCCTGGGCACTTGACTTCGCGCCCGCCGCAAAGAACACGCAATCGCCCGGCTGCGCCCCAACGGCAGCGGCCAGGCCCACTCGTTCGTCCTCCGACAGGTTCTTGGCGACCGGGCCGCCCAGTTCGCCGTCCTCGGACACGGTGACGTAGGCCAGCCCCTTCGCCCCACGCTGCTTGGCCCACTCCTGCCACGCATCGAAGGTCCGCCGAGGTTGGCTCGCCCCACCGGCCATGACGATGGCACCGACGTAGTCGGCCTGGAACACCCGAAACGGCGTCTGGGCGAAGTACTCGGTGAGGTCGGTGAGTTCGATCCCGAATCGGAGATCGGGCTTGTCGGTGCCAAAGCGGTTCATCGCATCGGCGTAGGTGAGCCTCGGGAGGGGCGTGGGCAGCTCGTAACCGATCAGCGCCCAAATCCGGGTCAGCAGTTCTTCGGTGAGCGCGATGACGTCGTCTTGATCGACGAAGCTCTGTTCGATGTCCAGCTGTGTGAACTCCGGCTGTCGATCGGCGCGGAAGTCCTCGTCGCGGTAGCACCGCGCGATCTGGAAGTAGCGCTCGATCCCGGCCACCATCAACAGTTGCTTGAACAACTGGGGGCTCTGCGGCAGCGCGTACCAGCTCCCGGGGTTCAGGCGTGCAGGCACGAGGAAGTCACGCGCCCCCTCGGGGGTGGAGTGCGTCAGCGTCGGGGTCTCGACCTCGACGAAGTCATGCGACGCCAACACCTCGCGGGCCACGTGGGACACCTGGCTGCGGAGCTTGAGCACAGACGCCTGCTGCGGGCGACGCAGGTCGAGGTAGCGGTATCGCAGCCTCGCCTCTTCTCCGACATCGGTGCGCTCGTCCAGTTGAAACGGCAAGGGTGCCGACGGGTTCAACACCGTCAGTTCACTGACGGCCACCTCGACGTCACCGGTGGGAAGGTCGGGGTTGGCGTTGCCCTCGGGGCGCTCTTCGACCTCCCCAACCACCCGAATGCAGTACTCGTTGCGCAGGTCATGCGCCCCGGAGGCGGCGATGATCTCGTCGCGAATCACGACCTGCACGATGCCGCTGGCGTCGCGCAGATCGATGAATGCGACGCCACCGTGATCGCGTCGGCGGGCGACCCAGCCCGCGAGGGTCACCGTCGCGCCGATGTCGGACGCGCGGATCTGGCCAGCTTGATGTGTGCGGATCACAGTCTTCCTCTTTCGCTTCTGCACGATGCTAGGGGGTGGTCGCCCCGCGCGCGAACGCGCAGGGGCGGGGCGAACCAGGTCTTTACGACGACACGACTCGAGGGTGAAGGTCGCTCTGCGGCGGATCCCAGGTCGTGGCATGCGCCGAAACCTGGTCACCCGAGCGAATGTCCTTGACCTCGCCAGCCACACCACCGAACCAAACGAAGGGAATCGCCCTGCGGTCGGCGTAGCGGATCTGTTTGCCGAACTTGTCCGCCTTGGGGGCTACCTCGGTGGGGATGCCGCGCCCGCGCAGAACGCGCGCGACCGCCATGGACTCGGCACGGGTGTCCTCGCTGTCGACGGCCACGAGCACGCAGGTCGGCACGGGACGGGTGGCAGTGAGCTTTTGCTTGGCGATCAACGGGACCAAGATCCGCGACACCCCGATGGACAGGCCGACGCCGGGATAGGTGGACTTGCCGTCGCTGGCCAGAGAGTCGTAACGACCGCCAGAGCAGATGGACCCCATCGACTCGTAACCCTGCATGAAGGTCTCGTACACGGCTCCGGTGTAGTAGTCGAGACCGCGCGCGATCTTGAGGTCCGCCACGACGCGGCCGGGGACCGCGGAAGTTGCCTCATCGACCAGCGTCGCCAGTTGCTGCAATCCCTCGTCCAAGAGCGGGTGCTCGACTCCCAACGCAGTCACCTGTTCGACGAACGACGTGTCCGTCGTTGTGATCTGCGCGAGCCGCAGGCAGGCCGCCGCTGCCGCCGAGGACAATCCAACCTGCGTTTGCAGCAGTTCGGCCACGGCATCGGGGCCGATTTTGTCCAGCTTGTCGACACGCTGCAGCACAGCCATGGGGTCATCCACACCCAGCCCGCGGTAGAAGCCCTCGGACAGTTGTCGGTTGTTGACGTGCATTTGCACGCTGGGGACACCGAAACGCGTGTGCAAGCCCTCCAAGGCGTCGAGGATCACCAGCGGGAGTTCGACGTCGTGGTGTGCGGCCAGGATGTCTGCCCCCACGATGTCGACATCGGCCTGGAGGAACTCGCGATACCGGCCCTCCTGCGGCCGCTCGCCGCGCCACGCCTTTTGAATCTGGTAGCGGCGGAACGGGAACACGAGGTGGCCAGCGTTCTCTAACACGTACCGGGCGAAGGGGACCGTGAGATCGAAGTGGAGACCCAACTCGTCGGCCGCGTCGGCGCTGGCGTGGATCCTGCGCACGACGTAGACCTCTTTGTCGATGTCGCCCTTACGCGCGAGCTGGCTCAGCGGTTCGACCGCGCGGGTTTCGATGGGCGCGAACCCGTGCAGTTCGAAGCTGTGACGCAGACTGTCAAGAACGGCCATCTCCACGATTCGGCCTTCAGGCAGAAACTCGGGGAAGCCCGACAGGGCCTTGGGTCGTGCCATCAGGGCTGATTCCTCCAGAAGTCCGCGTTCAGATAGGGATTCGTCTCACGTTCATAGCCGATGCTGGTCTGCGACCCGTGTCCCGGCAACGCCACGACATCGTCGGGCAGGGACAACAGGACCGACTCGATGGTCGTGCGCATCGCCGACGTGTCGCTCCCGGGCAGATCGGTGCGCCCAATCGAACCGGCAAACAGCACGTCCCCGCTGAACATGATCGCCGAGACGTCGGCATCGTCGGGATACTCACACAGACTCAAGACGCTGCCTTCGGTGTGGCCCGGGGCGTGTCGGACCCGGAATCCGAGTCCGGCCAACTCGACCTCCGTCCCATCGTCGAGTTCCTTGACCAACCAGGGCTCGTCCAGGCTGTCGCCGCCGATGAGGGACTCCATCATCGGCAGCCATTCGGGAGGCAGCCCGGCCCCTGGGGACGTCAGCAGGTGGCGGTCGGCCGGATGAATCCACGTGGGGATGCGGTACTCAGCGGCTAGAGCCGCCGCCGCCCCGATGTGATCCAAATGTCCATGGGTCAGCAGGATCGCTGCCGGGCGTACCTCATGCAGTTCCACCATGCGCCGCGCGTTGGCGTCGGCTCCGTAACCGGGGTCCACAATGACGCAATCGCTGCCCGGGGACGAGGTCCCGGCGACCAAGTAGCAGTTCGACTGCCACGGCCCGCTGGCGAACGATGTGATGAACACCCGCAGCAGCCTACCGCCCGCGCACCGAACGGCAGACGCCGGGTCACCCATCAACGGGTGACCCGGCGTCGTAGCCGGTGTAGCGAGACCTCTGGCTACCGGTGGCCGCGTGATCTGCGCAGGGCCAGTCCACCGATCAGTGTCAAGGACAACCCGAGTCCGAAGAAGATCGCAGTGCCCTCCGAACTGCCTGTGTCTGCCAGGCTGCCCGCGGCTGCCGCCTGGGAGGCGGTTGCCGAGGCTGATGCCGGCGCCGACTCGGATGCGGACGTGGTCGCCGTCCGGGCCGCAGTGGTCGTTGGCGCGGCGGTCGTTTGACTGGGCATTGACGTGGGGGTCGAAGGGGCCACGCTGACCGTTGCGATCAGGACGTCCTCGGTCGCCGAGCAGTTGAACGCTCCAAGGGTGAACCGTCCGCCCGTGTCGTTCGACACGACGACGTCGTGGACTGTGACGAAGTCACCACTGAAGCTGACGAGCGCTTGCCCCTCCTTCATCGTGGTGTAGGTCGGGAAGGAAGGCGTCGTCTGAATGGAAATCGGCTGTCCGGCAGTGACGGAGATCGCTGGCAACGCAAAGTTCTGGGCCGTGAGGTCGGTGACGTCGCTTCCCTCGGCGACTTGCACCGTGGCATCGACGAGTCCCTCCAGCGTGTCGTACCCATAGTTTGTGATGGTGTCCGAGACGATCGACGGAAGTTCGAGGTCCAGGGACACGTTCGCATTCACTTCTTGGCCGACGGTAATTGTGTCCGGCAATTCGATGACAGCAGAAACCCCAACCGTGAATGGATTTCCGCCGTTGACGTAGCCTTGCGTGCACTGAACGTCGAAATCCTTGGTGAACGTTTCAGCGGCCGCCGGACTCGCCGTCGAGACGGATGCGAGCGCCACGAATGCGCCCATGGCTAGGACTCCGCCGAAGGCAGTGACCTTCCGGAGTAAACCTGATCCCATGATGCTCCCCACCTCACGAGGGCCTCGCTCCAAGGCCCTACTAGCGGGAGGAGGTTAGCCCAGTCTTCAACCAAGGCGTCGATCAAATTGGCATTTTGATTCCTCCGGGTGCACAACTAGACATTCGCGACTAAACGTGCCCCTGCCTCAAAACCTCACGGAGACGAACACGCTTTCCGGTGCGCAACAGCGAGCGCGAATAAATCGTGGCAGCCAATAGAATGATGCCGATTGTCGTCAGGATCAAAATCGCGAGGGAAGCGAGAGGCTCCCACCAGGCGCACGTCGACAGGAACAATCGCACAGGGACCGCCACAGGCGCGGAGATCGGAATGTACGACATGATCGCCAGGGCAGTCGGGTTGTTGTTAAAGACGATGACCAAGATGTAAGGCGCCATCACGAGCATCGTGATGGGGCTCGTCGCCGATCCGATGTCCTCGGTTCGCGACACTGTTGCGGCCGTCGCGGCGTACAGGCCAGCGATCTGGATGAAGGCGACAGTGAAGAGCACGACGAACCAGACCAAGGGCGCCCCCAGGCCGTCCAACAACAACGAGTCACCCGCCAGTGATCCGGTTGCCAGGACGATGATCGCCATCACGGCGATTTGGGCGAACGCCAGCAATGATGCGCCGATGAGTTTGCCGGCCAGCAATGCTCGTGCGGAGATCGTGGCCAGCAGGATCTCCACGATGCGCGTCTGCTGTTCCTCAACCACCGAAGGTGCCATGCTGGACCCGAACATCACGACCGAGGCGAAGTACACCACCCCGAACGAGAGCCCCACGAAGTACGCCACCATGGGATTCGGCGCGTTGGGGTCAAGAACCTCGACCGAAGGGGTGATGCTCAATCCCTGCACGAGGTCGGTGGGCACGGTGCGGTGGGCGACGACAGTCAGGCCCGCCTGCGCCGAACCGATCACCCCAGCGTCGGCATCGCCGGAGCGCACCCGATTGCGAACCTCTTCGTCGGTCTTGACGACCTCCACCTCGGTGTTGGGCAATGCGCGAACGACGGAGGCGATCTCAGACGTCGTGGCCACAACGGTTGTGGAGGGCGGAAGGTCGGAGCCGAATGCCGCTATCAGGGACACGGCGAGCGTCGCTAACAAGTAGATGGCAGTGGAGATCTGATACGCCCGCGACCGCAGACGCACGATCATCTCCCGGCGTGCGACGATGCCGATCGCAGCCGCCGTGGACGGGCGCTGGATGCTCATTTGATGACCTCCGCAAAAATCTCCGCCAGCGAGCGATGTGCCGGCCCAAAGCTGATTACCTGATCGCGCGACATCGCCTCGCGCAGGACGTGCTGAGCGTCGAGTTCGGACGACGCCGTGAACCGAGCGAATCCGCCGTCGAACTCGAGGACTTCGATCCCTTCGATCCCGCGGACCCATCCGGCGTCACCGGTTGTCTCCAGTGACCACTCAGGCACGGAGTGTTGTGCACGGACATCGTCCTGGTTGCCGCGGGCACGCACGAACCCATTCGCAATGATCACCAGGTCGTCGCAGAGCCGCTCGACGAGGTCGAGTTGATGGCTGGAGAACAACACCGGTGTTCCACCCCTCGCCGCGTCTCGCAGGACGGTGACCGTGGCTTCCACGGCCATCGGGTCCAGGCCGGAGAAGGGCTCGTCCAGCACGAGGGCGACCGGATCGTGAACGAGAGCGGCCGCCACCTGCACCTTTTGTTGGTTGCCCAGGCTGAGCGCCTCTACGGGGTCCTTGGCTCGATCGGCGACGCCCAGGCGTTCCAACAGGTCCTCGCCGCGCTGACGAGCGGATTGCGCAGTCAGGCCGTGCAACTGACCGAGGAACACCAGTTGCTCGATCACCGGCATTTTGGGGTACAGACCCCGCTCCTCCGGCATGTACCCGATCCGCGATCGAAAGTCAGGAGTGATCGGCGCTCCGTCGGCGAGCACTTCGCCGGAGTCAGCCGTGAGAACGCCCAACAAGATGCGCATGGTGGTGGTCTTGCCCGACCCGTTCGCCCCGACAAAACCGGTCATGCGGCCCGGTGCGATGTCGAACCCGATGTCGTGAAGGACTTGGCGGTCGCCAAAACTTCGGTTGATGCCGACAAGAGTGATCATGACCGGAACGCTAGTGAAAAGGCCCCAGCAGCGAATCATGCGCGGGAGGGAGTCTGCCTCGGTCACGCGACGGAGTGGCGGTCCTCGGTGATGTGTCCCTAGGACGAGGTCTCGGTCTC